>ERZ1292629.283-Hain-H43-01um-R1-283-length-54581-cov-8_pt1 | contig 54581 bp, 89 predicted proteins | sample MGYA00564399_ERZ1292629 | MGnify/ENA primary metagenome ERZ1292629 (study PRJEB36523, sample SAMEA6512636) | groundwater metagenome | collected 2019-01-08 | study: AquaDiva: Metagenomics assemblies of 32 groundwater samples
CCGGTATCGGATCTTTGATGTTGCGGGCATAGTCCAGGATGAGCATCTCTGGGAAGAACCCGTACATGTCACCGAGGTACTGGATGAAATCTTCCACGTCCGCGATGCCTATCGAGTTGGCGGGGAAGAAAGCGATTATCAGATTCTTCCTCAGCTCTTGCTGGATGTTGGCTATGACGGAATTGAGCTTCGGTGCCATGGCTGGTGCGGCCAGCAGCTTCGTCGGAACTCCAGTAATCAGGGAATAGGCTCGTCCCTGCAACTGCTCCAGTGCTTCTTCACACGACAAGTACAGCACCTTGCGACGTTGCAGAAAACTGACGTTGACGGCGACGTTCATCAGGAACTTGGTCTTGCCCCTGGCCGGTGGGGCAATGACTATTCCAATCTGTCCTCCGGAAAGCCCTCCCCCGTAGAGAGAGTCCACCGAAGGTAAACCAGTCGGGATCTTGTGCCGGTCAGAAGCCTTGTTCCATTCGAACCACTTCTGTACTGCATCGGTGTCGAACGCGAACGCAGTAGATTCGAAACGGGATTCTCCAACCCGCATAGCTCGTTGCATGGCCTGGCGAATCTTGCCATAGGCATCCGGTCCTGCCAGAAAGTGCTGGGGCATGTCCAGCATCAGCTTCCTGGCAGCCTTGAGGCGCATGTACTCGATGACCTTCTCGCGGATGTGAGGAGCATCCCGAGTGAAGTCGGAGCCGTACACCCCCATCAGTACCTCGGCGACCGGGCCGAGGATTCGTTCCGATCCTTCCTTGTGTTTGGCCAGATCGCGAACTATGTCGATGATCGAGTCCGGCCCCGGAAGAATCCCGTGCTTCTTGAAGAACTTGAGCGCGATGCTGAATACGAACTTCTGGTTGGGCTCCGAGAATAAGTCCCCTTCAAGATCGGCAAGATGCCTGCGAACGAACCGGTCGTCGGAAAGGAGGTACGCGAGAACTTTGATGCTGAGTTCTGGGGTGGCGTCGAAGGTAACCGGGTTGAAGCCTTCGAGTAGCTGATTATCCATAGTTGTTTCAGATGCCTTTCAATGCTCTTCAAAGCAGATGGCAGACCGTCATGACTTCCAGGTGCGCTCGCCATGAAGATTGTGTTGAACATGTGCCCGAAGAATTGAAACGCATCCTCCCTGGCCAAACCCCAGTTCCGTTCCAGCGCAACCAGAACCTGCGCGTTGTGGTCGAACAGTGCCAGATATCTGGCGTATCCGAACTTCTGCCTGTAGTCTTCCAGCGGTTTGATCGATCTCTGGTTCTTGCAGAACCAGCCGTAGCACTTCTCGGCGTAAGAGCCCGCCATGGCGGTCAGGTACGGCAAGCCAGTGGGCCACCGGTACGAGAAGACAGCCAGCAGGAAGTTCTCGTCAGTGGCCTCCATCCGGTCGACCAGAGAGAAGATGCGGAGCAGCGCGGGAATCAGCCTCTCTCGCTTGACGGGCGGCGGTCTTCGGGCGCGTTCGGCACAGAGCTGGGTGTACTTACCCAGGAACGACTTCGCCCTCAATATCACCGATCTCTCGATCATAGTAAATCCTGGCACCCGGCAGGCTCTTGTAGAACCGTTCCCGTTCCTTGAACTGCCCCCCGAGCGACCTTGTATTGGTGTCCTTGAAGTCGATGAGGAAGAACAGGTTGGGGCCGTCCGTTTTCTTGCGGATGCCGCGACCGTGTCTCTGGGGCACGGCCACCTCGCTCTTTCCCGCACCGCAGAAGATGAGACAACCGAGGTCCGGGACGTTCACGCCGTAGTCGAAGACTGTCGTTGCAACGCATATCCTCGCCTCACCGGAAGCGACCTTTGCCATGGTCGCCTTGTAGTCCCGATCTGGCATCTGGCCGTGAAGCCAGGCAACATTGATATTGTACCACTCCTTGAACATGCCGACCAGCCACATCAGGTGCTTGGTCTTGTCTACCAACATTACTACCTGGTAGCCCCTGTCCGCCATCTCCAGGGCCTTGGCGACCGCCATCGCGTTGCGCTCGCAGTTGTAGATGACGTTGGTCTTGTAGTAGAGGTCGTACCCGTTCTTGGTCTTCGTGAGCTGGTCGTACAGCATGTCGTGCTTGTACGTATAGAAGGCCACCACGGTGTCTGCGATGTTGCCCATCGCCCGCTGCCGTTCGTAGCCCTCCCTGTGAACCACCGGGCCGATGATGCCGCAGAGCTTCATGTTCCGGAGCCGGTCGTAGTTCATGGCTGTACCAGACAGGCCATACCGGCGCTTTGCCGGTATGGCCATCATGAAGCTCCAGAGAACCTCGCTACCGAACCGGTGGACTTCGTCACAGATGACCACATCCACGTCCTGGAGATAACGCCGGGCTTCCGGGTCACCGTTGCGAAACCTAGTCGCAACGGTCTGCGCCATCGCGACCGTGATGGCCTTCGGGTTCCACTTGTCGGAAGTGATCCAGCCGATGTCTAGCTTCGGCAACCGCTTCTTGAACCGTTGCACTGTCTGCTCGCAAAGACCTTTGCGGTCTACCAGGAACAGTACATTGCAGGCAGCCTTGTAGTGGTTTGCCAGCACATTGGCGTACAGGTTTGCCAGCGCGGCGGCAACCTCGGTCTTCCCGAAGGCAGGTACAGCGTCAAGAATCCCTCTACCGTTGCGGACGAGGGCCTTGAACCCTTCAACCTGGTCTATCTCCCGGAGCGACCAGTCATCGAACTGGGTGACCCAGTCCGGCAATTCATGCTCCGAGGTCGGTAGTGTTCCCTCGATCTTTACCTGGAGCCCCTGTTCTTCCAGGTAGAGCTTGATGTGGTGGATGAGCCCGGAGGGAAAGCACAGGCTCCCGTCCTCCTGTTTGAACAGCAGGCACTCCTTCCCATCCCACTGGTGCTGCTTGAACCTCCAATCCCAGATGGCCTTCGGGTCTTTCTCGGTCAGGTACTTCTCGACCAGTGCAATCTCGTCATCGAGAAAGCCAACCAGAGCAGTCCACCTGGACGTATACTGCAATGTCACACAAGACAATGACGATCACCTCCTTGTACGTATTCGCCTTCGTTTGCCTGGAATCACTGACAGACCTATCACCTTCTTCATCTCGTAGAGCACCGGCTCTATCTGCTTTTCGTCTACCTGCAACAGCTCCATCAACAGACCCTTGTCTCTTCCCGGCATCCCCTTGAGCAAGAGCCCTTCCCACGCCTTCTTCTTCGTCTGTAGGTCGATCCAGGAGGGCAGTCTGAGGGTCGTGCCACCAAAGTAGGTGATGAGCTTCTCGACTACTTCAAATCCCAGCACCTCGCTCAGCTCTAACATCATCGAACTCCTGACGCTGAAGAGCAGCAGCCAGTCCAACTGGTTTGAGCTGCATCCGGATTCGGACGAGGGCACGGTCGATGACGGACTGCACATCTCTGACCTGGACTTTGTAGTAACGCTTGATTTGTTCGGCATTGGGTACCCTTCCCTCCAGCGATAGCGCATGAGCTACCAGACGAGCAATCCGGATCTCCGGTTCACTACGAAACCAGGTGTCCCACGGCATGTCTTGAATCGAAAACTCCGCCTGTTCGTAGGTTCCGTGGGGTTGCGGGTGCGCTGGGTCTCCAGTCAGCGTCGACGTTTCCACCTGTTTCTGGTTCTCGGCCGAGAGTCGCATCAGGTGACGTGAGATGGCCTGGAACAGATAGGTGTGAACCGAAGCGCCCTTCTCTTTTTTGTAATTGAGAATGACTCGGATGGCCTTCAGGTCGGCGTCCGCCAGAAACTCCTCTCTGTCAACGAACATCTCGCCGTGCATCTTCCGGTACAGGTTGACGGCAACCGGCCGGAAGATGACAACTGCCTCGGCAATGATCCCGTCGACTCTCCACTTGGGCTGCTTCTCCTGCTTTGCCTGTCGGTACCTCGCGACGACTTCTTCGCCCTTCTCTTTGTCGTACCAGTTCTTGGCAGTTATCTGGGTCATGGCAGCTCACCACCAATGAATCTGGTAACTGCTTCGATCTTCGGAAAGAGGATCTCGAAGACCTCCCGTGGAAAGATGTGCATCGAGCAATCCGCTGCTCGATACACATCCCACCGTGGGCAAAGCTGCCAGTCTGATACGCCCAATGCCTGTGCGGCGCTCTCCAGGAACTCCGTCGATACAACGATGAAGAAATCCTGGTTGTAAACCTGCACAAGCATCATGGGGCGCAGCTCTGCCCCCCCAATGAGCCGGGAAACCCCGGCCGCACGCTCCAGGGCTTCGTCCCACCACTTCCACATTTCCTGGTTTCCGAACAGGGTACGGGAGAGCAGCGCGTCCGGGTACTTATCTCCTCCGAACTTGTAGTTCTTGCAACCGACCCAAAGACGGCAGTTCGTGGGCGTGGCGATGTCACCCAGGACTGCTTCCCCGCCGTCTGTGAACGCTTGCCCCTTTACCCCCATATTCAGCGACCGCTTGAAGAAGCCGTCCCCCCACCAGCCCTCCAGCCACTTGACACACTTCCGCTCGAAGCTCCCGCCCTTCGTCCTGGCCTTCTTGCCTGCCTTCCGCTGCTTCTCCTTGGGGTCCAGCGGTGTCATCACCACCGCGCTCACTTCACGTATTCTTGACTTCATGCCGCCTCCGCTTGCGTGGTACCCGGTGGAACCAGTACAGGGGCTCCATCGTGCCCCAGTATCACAGTGTACTGGTTCTCGAAGTAGGCCCGCAACGCCTCGGAGTGACTGACGACCATGACCAGATTGCTCTGCCCGAGCCGCAGAAGATACTCCGCCACCAGAGCCTGGGTCTCGGCGTCACACACGTCGAAGGCTTCATCGAAGGCCATGAACCGATACCGCTTCCCCTGCCGCAGCGCGTTGAGCTGCCCCAGGCACGAGAAGGCGATCAGATCCGCTTTCTGGCCCTGGGCTCCACTGAAACCCTTGCGGCTCTTGGCCTTACCGTCAATCCAGGCCGTGACGTTGAACTCATCCTTTGCTGTGCCCTTCTTGCTGGCCTTGATGGAGGAGAACTCGACGTGCATCCCGTCAGCCATATCCGCCGCCGCCTCAGCAGCCGCCTCGTTGAGGATTGGAACAACCTCTTCCGTGATTTGGTCCTGCACCTCGGAGAACCCGCTGATCCACACCTCCACCTTTTCCAGCCGCGCTCTCGTGGTCGCTACCTGGTTCTCAAGTTCTTGAACCTGCTCGCGCCGGACTGCCATGTCCCGCAACGCTTCGTTGAAGTCTGCCTGTGCAGCAGCAACAGCCGTCAGGGCCAGGCTTGTGTCGGGTGGTGTGGCTTCGAGCTGGTCGGCAGCCTCCTGTTCGCTCCGCATCTGCCGGTCCAGCTCGTGCAGCTTTCGCTGGAGCACTACGCTCTCAGTCTTGAGTGTCTGAGTAGAGAACTTCGCATGGTTCTTGTTTCTGAAGGCTCGCAGACCGTCGAGCTTCTCGGCAGCTTGCCGACCCAGCACACTGGCCGAAGCAACCAGTCTGGAAACCCGTGCCTGCAACGCTGCTGCCACACCAGTCACGGCCACGTCGTCCAGTGCCCCACCACAAAGCGGGCAGCACCCGCTCTCTCCTGGCATGGCCCGCTCAAAGGTATCCTGCAAGAAGGCTTCCAGCACCGCTGCCTGGCCAGATAGGGATTCGGCCCGTATCCGCAACGCCTGGGCGTCGGCGTCGACTTTCGCCATGGCGGGCTCGGCCTTGGCCAGCCAGGCTTCTTGCTGTGCGAGCTGCGCCGTGTTCGCTTCCAGCTTCTTCGCCACCGTGGCTTTCAGTGCTTCGTGTGCTGCGGCGTTGAGGATGTGTTCTTCAACCTGTGCTCGATGGGCTTTGTGAGCACTGGAGATTTCCTCCTTCGCTCGCTGCTCCCAGTTACCCAGTGCCACACGCCGCTCTTCCAGCCGCCGGACTGTTGCACTGACCTCGACCTCGGCCATCTGCTTCTTGTCGAGCACGGACTGGAGTTCGTTCCGCACAGTCGAAGCCAGCTTCGAAGCATCCTGTGCCGCCGACTTGTACTGGCCAAGTTCCAGGATAGGCCGGAGCACCTCCATCCGGCTCTCTGGAGAAGCATCCATGAACTTGAACCCTCGCGTGTAGATGAGAGACGAAGCCAGTACATCAGGCGTGAGCCCGAAGAGGTCAAGTAACTCCTGCCTGGCAGCATTCTTCTTGAACGTCCGCTTGCCGGTGCGATCCGTGATGGTCACGGTTTCGTTGCCAGCTCGCGTGCGTGTCCGTCGTACGATCTTCGGCTCGGTGCCGAACACGCCGCCGATCTCGGCCCAGCACTGGGCTGCGTTGTCGCGAAGGATACGATCCGGTGTCTCACCTCGCAGCGTCTCGGCGGTGATCACCCAGGCCGGAACCTCGATGATGGAAGACTTGCCGACCTCGTTCTTTCCACGAACAAAGACACAACCCTTCTCTGGCAACTTGAAGTTCAGATTCTTCCAGCCCAGGAAATTCTGAGCGCGGAACCAGCGAAACTTGACATCCATTTTCGATCAGCTCCTTCGAACCCGGCTCAGAATGTCCAGGCCAATCTTCAACAACGCTTCGAGATACTCACCCTCGTAGCCTTTCGACACAAGGTAACGCCGGAGGTGTTCATGTGGAGGAGTGGAGGCGTCCAGTCCTCGTTCGTGTGCCAGTCCGGCCACCAGCCGCATCCTGGCATCTCGATACTTTGGAATGATGCGCCGCCACAGCCCAATCTGCTGCTGTTGCAACCACGTCTTGTACGCCAGCGCCTCTCCGGAGACGTGGACTTTGTAGTACCCCGATGGGTCCACGCCGCCCATCTCATTGGCAACGTGAAAACCTTCGACGTGCTTGTCGGTCTCCAGGTCCAGGGTATAGAACCTCGGTAGCAGGAGTGAATGGAACTCCCACGTCAGAACGTTCTGACTTACATCCCACTCCAGCACCATGACGCCACGGTCATCCCCCTCATCGACGAACCCGTGCTGCTGGGGCGACCCGACGTAGAAAGCCGGAATCCCCACCAGGTCCGAGATGTCCTGGTGGGGGTGGTAGTGACCAAAAAAGGCAGCCAGAACGTTTGGGTACCGCTGCCACATGTCCACCGGCCAGTGGAATCCATACGCCGGGTCGTATTGTTCCTGGCCAATGCGGGCACCGACGATGCCGATATGCGACAGCAGAACCGCCGGACGTGCCCTGGTCAACTGGCCCAGTAACTTCTCCAGGGTTTTGAAGTAGACCGCCTCGTTGTCTCTGAATGGCATCAAAGCAAACTGCATCCCGTCCGAGTGAGTGTAGATTGCCGGGCGCTCGCCCTGTGAACTGACGTGGTCGCTGTCCAGCAGCGAGAGCAGGGACATCTCCTGCTCCTCTTCATCCATGGCAAGGTCGTGGTTGCCGCCCACCAGCACGACCTGCCCCAGTGTGAGGCCCATGTTCTCCAGGGCTCGTCGCAGTCTCACCAGCACCTTGGTCCACTGGTGCCCTATTTGAAGGACGTTGTCGCCCAGCCCGAAGGCCAGCTCGCAGCCAAGCTCCTTCCCCTTCTCGGTGATGAGAGCCATCGCCCGGTGGCACCAGATCCACCGGCTGTTGAGCGGAGAATCTGGAAATGGATAGCAGGCTGTGCCGTGGAGGTCCGTGTGATTGTCCGCAAACAGAATCGCTCGCGGCATCTTAGCCACCGCCTCCCTGGTTGTACAAAGTCAACCAGTGTGCCAGCGGTACCCATGTCATTCCCTCTTCGTTCTCTTCATGCCAGATGACCCAGCCCTGGCAAAGCGAGGACAGGGCCTGCAACACGGCGATCTCCTCGGGTTCCAGAGAGGCTTCGTTGACTCCGGTCATTGCCTCCCACAGCCACCGTTCCAGATTGGTGTGCCAGCCTGCCGACAAGTGGCCTTCCGATAGTTCCGACATGTAGTCGGCCAGTGCCCGCTTGGCTGGAGACATGTGTTTGTACGGTACACAAATCACGTCGCCACCTTCTTCCCTCGCGGCACAACTACCTTACGGTGCCGCTGCACATCGATCCACGCCTTCACGGTGGCCGACATCGCCTCGAAGAACCACGGGTCACCGAACAACCCTGCCCAGTCCTTCTTGTTGAACTGAACTGCCCCGCCGATGGTGGGAACCGGTGCCAGTTGGGAGCACGTTGTCAACAACACGTCAATATCTACCGTGTCTGGAAGCTGCATCGTACACTTCGTCCCTGACTTGTGGATGATGCGGCGATCCTCCAGAAACTGGAAGGTTGCCTCGGTGTCGTCGATACCGTCGAGGTAGTAGATCGGCACTTCCAGCGACCAGCCCTCCGGACCCAGCCTAGACTTCTCGCACTCGAACACGTTGGTCTGGCCCACGACCAGACTACGTGACCTCGCCTCCGGGTCGTGATACAGGTAGTTCTTGCGGTACACCCGCATCTTGAGCGACGAGTAGAACGTCGGGGCCTTTCCACCCGTGTCCTTCGTGGCCCCGGCTGCCATGCGCCAGTTGAAGGCGGTCATGGCAGCTTGCATGTCCGTGCGCTCCTGGGAGAGCATCACCAACAGGATGTCGCGGTCGGCCAGCACCGTGTTGGAGTTACGGAACCCCTCCGACAAGGCAAAGGCAGGTTTCTGGTAGTTGTTTTTGGTCGGGTCTTTGGGCTGCTTCTTCGCAAACGGGCTTTCGTCCTCCGTACCGTCCTTCTCATCCTGCAACTGCATCAGATCGAACTCCTTCTCCGACATGGTTCCGGAGACTGAATCCCACCCGACGATGATCGGCCTTCTTTGCCCGGTCTTCGGGTCCAGGTTCCAACCAGAGTCGACCATCTTTGCCAGCTTGTGGAAGAAACCGAAGACGTGCTCGATCTTCATCTTCGGTGCGTGAGTCTGGTTGGGCTTCTTCTTTCGATACACCCGGATGAACGGTTCCTGGTCGAGCCCCAGCTCCTGGACCCAGCGTTTCTCCAACCCACGCTCGATGTCCAGGAGGAAGGCGTACCCGCCCATCAGGTGGATGACCATTGACATCCACTTGTACATCCACAACGATTTCCCGTGTCCACTGGGTCCGTACAGCAAGATCGATCTGCCGAACGGGAACCCATTGAACGGGTCCAGGCTGATCAGAAAGTTGAGTGCCGTGATGCCGGTGCTCATCCAGTAACGGATGAACGACCGCTGTACCTCGTCCGGGTCGTCGCCCCCGGCGTCCTCGATACCTGGAATCAGCTCGAAGTCGCCGAGGGCGTCCTGCAAGTCTCGAATCTTGCCCATCACTTCACCATCTTGTTCTTGAACTTCGATGCGAGCATCGCCATCGCTTCCGGCCCGGCCAACCTGGCTGCCTGCATCGTGGCGGGTCCGCACTTGCGGAAGTACGGACACTGGATGCACTGCTGCTCGGACGGATCGTAGATTTCCGGCATCGAGTAGCACATCGGGATCTCACCGTCCGCCGCGATCTCCGGAGTCGGAACTACCACAGGACTGGGAACCGGCGCTGGCTTCGGAGCCGCACCAGGCATGTCGAAGCGGCGCGGTTGTGCAGTCGGTCGGGGCGGAGCGGCTCCAGCTCCAGCAGGCAATGCCTGGCGCTGCGTCTGCGGCCCTTGCACTTGGGTAGGAGCCCCGAAGCCCTGCATCAGGGCCTCCATGCGCATCCCGATGGCCTGACACAGCGCCTCTTGATCGACGCGCTGCTCGTATCTCTGGATCGTCACGATCTGCGGGTCGCCAAGGACTGCATTGATGGTGGCCTCGTCCCAACCAGTCGCGGTCGCCAGAGGAAGCGGCTGCGGGCAAAGCACCACCGGATCGAAGTTGTAGCCGTCACCCGCATTGTTTGGCACCGTCTTGAAGTCGATGGCGTTGCCGGTCCAAGGGTCGGCGATGTCCTCGTACCCGGCGCGGTTGGCCTGCTCGATGGCCGCTTCGAGGAACTTCATCGAAGAGGTTCTATATTCGATAACACCCTTGTCGAAAGCGCCGTCGATGATGCAGTTCATGTGGATCGCGAACGTCTGCTTCCAGCCCATCTGCTTGGGACCGTCGCCGCCGAAGAGCGCCTTGAAAGCGGGGTTCTGACCGCTGATGGCGTAACAAGAGCAGCCCACACAGAACTCGTTGAACTGGGTTTCGCACGGCATCACAAACGTAGGACAGATGTCCTTGATCCGCTTGTTGACCTCGTCAATCTTGCCGTACCGGATGTAGTGTTGCTTCTGCGCGATGAACGGGGCCGTGGCGCCGTGTGGCTTGACCAGCCACATCCGGTACCACTCGTTGACCTTGCTGGGCTTCCAGCGGTCCTGTCGCTGCTGTCGTTCCCGTGCTTGGTTGAGGATGTCGTCGTAAGCGCCCATGAGATTCGATCTCCTTTCGTCAGAACGTTCTGACGTTCAAGTACAAAAACGAGCACGATCACATCTTGTCCGAGATGTCGTATGTAGCAGTAAGTGGAACCGTGAACCAGTCGGGTTTGACCCGCTCCATTGCAGCCTTCAGCAAGGTCGCTGCTTCCTGTGGTTCGTCAGGGTCGTCCGCCGGTACGTCCAGATAGGTCGCGTCATGGAACAGCAGCCAGATAACCCACGGAAGGCGCCGCTCCCACACGAACCGTTTGAAGGCGTTCGCCGCCACACAGTTCATGTCACTGGCATCTCCTTGAATAGGCGCGTTGACTGCGTGCCGCATTGCTTCACTGAACTGGTGCTCGTCCCACGGCATCTTTGCCGCAGGCAGTCTCCGGATACGGTTCATGTAGGATGAGCGAACATATCCGTTGGCGAGGGCGAACTCTCGCTGCTTGTCACAGAACTCGGTCACCTTCAGCATGCGCCCGAAATACTCTTCCTGGATCTCGACACACTCCCGCACGCTGAGTTCCGGATTTTGGTCATGCATCCCCTGCGGTCCCTGACCATACAGGATACCGAAGTTCACCGCCTTGGCTCGCTTCCGGAGCATGTCGTCCACCGCGTCGTAGTCCACCTTCCAGACGTAGGCTGCGGTAGCGCGATGGATGTCCTGCCCTGCGTGGATGGCGTCTATCAGGACTGGCTCTCCTGAAAGCACGGCCATGATCTTGATCTCTATCTGGTCGTAGTCGCAAGAGACGATCTTCCCCGGTGTCTGACACAGCACCGTGCGACCGTGCCGGTCGATGTACTCCACGCCCGGCTGGAAGCGACTGTTCACCATCTGCCGGATGCCACCCTGCTTTGGCCACTGCTGCTGAGGGGACGAGTTGCGACCGGTCACGGTTCCGGCGATGTTGGTGCCGTCCCGCAGAAGCTCGCCGATCACGTTGCCGTCCTCGTCCGTCAGCCGGTTCAGCGTCTTCGTGATGTACGAGGAACGGATCTTGCTGACCTTCACGGCAAGCTGCACAGCCCGGACTGTGGCGTTCTTCGGGCCGAACTTCTTCAGCACCAGCTTGCCCGTGGACGGCGCTTTCGTTTTCTTGGTTACCCAGAGAACCGGCAGTCCCAGTTCCTTGTAGAACAGGTGCTGCTTGTGGGGTGACGAATTGGGATTGAAGTCGATCCACTTACCCTTCAAACCGGACGGGTCACCGCCGTTGAGAACCAGCTCGGTTCGTTTGACCGGTTCCGTTGCTCTCAGCCGCTTGAGAGCAACCTCGTGCAGCTTGGCGTACTGCCGGTCGAGTCGGAACAGGTAAGGCACGTCGATATGTGTCCCATCCAGTTCCATATCGGCGACGGTCCAGTTCATCGGGAACAACAACTCGGTGTGCAGATCCCAGTTGTCCATCTCCGTGATCCTGGCCTCCAGAATCGGCTTCAGGACCAGCGGCACGAAGGTGTCACCGCAACAATAGGGAAACAACACCCGTCCTGGAATCCTGCTGTAGTGACTGCGACCAACCTTCTGTGCCCATCGCTCGTTCTCGATTTCGTAGCCGCCCCACTGCGGAGCCAGCTCGTAGGTAATACGGTCCAGCGAGTGAGTACCTGGCCACTCGTTGACTGCTCCATAGTGAGCCAGGAAAATATCGAAGTTTGTGCGCGGTGGCGCCAGCAGCTCGATGCCCCAGTGAACCTTGAACCACTTGTGCTCGAACTTCAGGTTCTGTCCGACGATACAGCCCGCGTAGCCGTTGACCAGCTCGCAGAACTTCTCGATGATGGGAATCACGTAGGGCAGCCACTCCTGTGGTGTGTCCGGGTGATCCATCGGTATGAGGTAGGACTGAATTTCCCCCGTGTCCTGGTCAACCGATGCAAACGAGAGGCAAAGGATGCTGGCATCGTCCGCCAGCGGATCGTCACCCTCTGTCTCGATGTCGATTGAAACATCGGGCCTGGAGAACGCTGTCTCCAGGGCGAGTACGGCTTCGTCGAAGTCGGTAAGGATGGTGTGTGGGACGCTTCGTGGCTTGTGGACTGCCGGATCAGCGGCGATTTCCACGAGCTTGTCAATCTGACTTCGGAAGGCGTCTCGGGTCTGGGCCTCGTACTGGGTACCGACTGACTTGAACACAGCCGAGGGCTGCATGATCGGCACGTATACCCGGCCCTGGTGCTCTATGACCTGGCCCGCAACGTTGGTGATTCCGCTCATCCCCAACAAGTATTTGAGCGCCGTTGCGCCGATGACACAGATGATCTCCGGGTTGAGCAGTGTCACCTCCATGTGGAAGGTGCTCACGCAAGCGTCAAGCTGCCGTTTCGTTGGCGGTTTCTTGTCCGGTTTGTAGCAGCGTGTCAGGTTGGTGAAGGCGCTGCGTTCCAGCACACCTCGGTCAGTCAGTAGCGCCTTCAGTAGCTTTCCACCGGACCCGGTCTGCGGTATCCCGGTCGCGTCCTCCTGCTCGCCAGGTCCGTGACTCACGAACAGGATCAGCGGACTCGCTCCTTCTTCCTGGAGCTTCACGGTTTGTTGCCCACGAGAACAGTGGAGGTAAAGCTGGCACTTATCACAGTTCGATACCCATGGAATTTCCACAGATGCCTCCAATCAGAACGTTCTGACGAAACACAGAGCCCCAGGCTAACGGCTCCTGGGGCTCTGTCCTCTTACCAGATGAAACGGCTACGCCGTGGCTTCGTCACCCTCGGCGCTCTGCTCGGCTTCGACCTCGACCGGCCTCGGCGCCGGCTTGGCAGCCGGCGCCGCAGGGCGGCGAACCGACGACAGCGTCCGGACCTCCTGGCCCAGCGCCGCGACCACCTTGTGGACACGGTTCATCACGGCCTCGCAGACCTCCAGCCGCTTGACGACGTGCTTGACCTGTGCGTCGTTGTCGAACTCGGGGTTGTTGCAAGCCAGGATGATGGCGCGGGCCATCTCGTCAACCTTCTTGGTGGCCTTCAGGAACTGCTTGGCCAGGTTGGCGCCCTTGTCGACCTTCTTCTCCTTGGGCGGCTTGACGCTGCGCTCCCACGCCTTGGCTTCCTTGACGGTCGCCTCCTGGAGCCGCACGGTCTGCTGCTTGCCGTCGACCTCGACGGTATACCCTTCCTGCGCGATCTCGATGATGCGCTCGGGCTCGTGAACCGAATCCGTCCGGACCAGCGCGAACGTGCGCTCCTGCCCGATCTCGGTGAGGATCTGCTTGCACTCCGGCGCTTCCAGTCGGGGGCCGAAAATGCGGTAGGTCCGCATCAGCAGATAGCACTTGTTGCGGTCGATGCGGAACAGGTGCTCCTTGATCCAGGCATCGAACCCGGCGGGCATCTTGTCATTGAGGGCCGCGAGCTGCTTGCCCACGACCGTCACCTCGCCCGCGAACGCCTGGGAGCCCTGCTCCTCGAACTTGTCGTACGCCGACAGGATCTTCTCGGCGATCTCGCGACTTTTCTCGGGAGCCAGCACCAGCTCCTTGGGCTTGGTCTCGACAGTCACGGCGGCGGCCTTCCCCTCGATCTCGGCCGCAGCCTTGGCGGCGATTGGCTTGGCTGTCCCGTTGCCCTTCGCTGCTTTCCGTGCGGCGACCGGCTTGGGGGCGGCTTTCTTCTTACCTGGTGCCATTTCGGGTACCTCCTCTTGTCCTCGGGGCGGGCCGGTCGGCCACATCCCGGATTACACCTAGCAGTTCATAGTACCGACGTTTCGTGATCCCCAGCGCCTCGCGGATGTGCCTTGGTTCTATCTTGAGGTCCATGTCGTGTCCGAAGTATTCCATCCGTTCGTTGCTCTCGCAAATCAGCAACGCCATCGTCAGATCGCCAGGCTCCACGAACTCCTCCAGAAGTCCAACAGCGTCTGGACATATCAAACGAAGGCGATTCGCAATCGTCCGGACTTTCTGTTCGAAGTCCAGCCGGTTCTCCACATCCGCAGGCGTGCGAGCCGGTCCGATCATCACTCCATACTCGATGCCGAGGCTCTCGTAGAAAGGCTCGTGCCCACGAGTTCCATGCGACGACGAGTCCTGCGAAATAGGCAGCACTCGATTGGCTGCTTTCTTCGTCAGTCCGTCCAGAAGAATCCAGCCAACCGCCCGACTGGCCATCGACTTCACGGCTGGCTCATCCATCGACTCCAGGCGATCCCGCCCGTACCGGGCCAGTAGCCGCTCCATCGAATCAGCGGCCACATCTTCGTAATCCATCACGGGGTGACCGGGCTTTGCGCCCTTCCGTACGGCGGCAACCATCGCGTGCCGCCGTACGGCTTCCCATCCATTCATCTGGTCCTCCTCTGCTACTCGTTCTTCCGGATCAGGTTCGACAGGCCGGTTGCCAGCACCTTCATCTTGGACTGCACCTCGGCTGTCCTCCGGCCCATCATGTCTTCGTAGTCCGCTGCCAGGCTGTTGAAGTAGGTGACTTCTTTCAGCAGTGTCTTGTACGCTTCGACCGCCACCTTTCCGCCGTTCTCTTTCGCCGCGACGATCAGTGTCGCCAGCTCCTCCTTGATCGCCCCGGACCTCTTCTGGATCTCCTCGTAAGCCGAGTCGCTGACCGCCTGCACGACCTCCGGCTCATCCAGAAGCGAGAAGGCCCGAAACTCACACTTCTGGACGTGACCTCGTCCGTGGATGTAGCCGTTGGCAAACTCGACCGCCTTGGTAAGCGCCGTGACCAGAACCGAGTGGCGCTCCGGAACGAACCAGATGCGGTTGCCCGCGTGAATCGAGACCGGGTGCATCGACCGGAACAGCCGGTTGACCATCGACCGGAACATGTTTTCGTGCGCTGTCTCCAGCAGCATCTCGGCCTCGGTCTTCACCTTCTGGATCATCTTGTCCACATCGTCCACCACGGCTTGTTCCGTGGCCATGGTCCGGAACTCCATCATCTTCTGTGCCGCGTCGTAGGTGAAGATTGCGACCTGGGTGAAGGCAAGCCGCCGACCGGCCGGGTCTCGTTCCTCACGGATCAAGTGTCGCTCCGACACCCCCGTGGCATCCTCGCCGGAGGTCACGACCTCCCGTACCAGGTATGAGAAGGTGTTGCCACCTCGTGTTCCACTCATTCCGGTCACGCAAGACCGGGTAGCAATCTGCCACGACCGGAACGGCCCCGTGGCCTTCAGCTTGAGCTTCTTCTCGGTGTTCTCATCGAGCCTGAGCGAAGCGATGAAGCCGTTAAACTCATCCGGCTTGACCCGAACCCGCTTCATCTGGAGCCAGGCCATGAAGCCCAGCTTCTTGTGTCCTACCGTGGCTGCCTCATGTCTTTTCAGGATGTCCATTACAGTGCGCTCCTTTCGGCACACAAGGCGTTGCGCCTCGTGCTCCTATCAATCTAACCCTCCGATGTGTAGAAATCAACAAATTTTTTCATTTCTTGTTTCTCCTTTATTGATGCCTCCTTCCGTGTCGTCAGAACGTTCTGATTTTCGATAGACTTGCCACCGGAACCGCTGCGGGGTATACTTGCCGAGTTCCCGGAAGGCAGCCGTACTTGGGGCGGCTGCCCAGAGGAGGGGTAGTTCGGTGGTGACATCGAGTTACCAGCTCGCAAGAGCAATCCTCCTTGGTAGGTTACTTTCACGAGGCACCTTGAACCGGGAACCGTGGTCAGGTCTGTTGGAACCACGTACCTCTGTTGGTCTTGCTGGGTTGTCAAGGAGTAGCCCGTCACTCCCGGATCAGGAAACTGCAAGCTCCCAACGGTTCCTCCGAAGTCCTGGTACTTGCCTTGTTGACCTCGAAGCCCCCCGACAGGTTGACTGGTAGCACCGAACAGCGTCAGGCCCCAGAAGCCCCGGATCGCAAGGTCCGGGGCTTCTGCTTATCCGAGCACTCGTGCCAGACTCTCTCCCAGCTTCGAGTAGGTTGCTTCTCCACCTGTGACCGGGAAGGGTAGCACCGCAGCGCACTCCTTGAGCCAAACCCGCTGACTCTCGTCTTCTATCGCCTGCTGCGGTACCACAGCAATGACGTTGCAACCATGCGCCTTCAATGCCTGGATGCGAGTCGCGGTGGCCGGGATGTCTCTGTTCTCCAGTCCACCGTCTGACAGAATCAAAATATCCGGCTCGTGTATCCCGTCTTCTCTAGCGAGTGCATCCTGCCCCAGCAACAAAGCCGAAGACGGCTGTGTTCCACCCTTGGACTCGGTTCTGGAGACAAATTGCAGCACCTCCTTGAAATCCGACTTTTCGGTGATGCCGGTGGCCCATCCGGAAGTGTTGAAGCCGAACAGTTCACATCGGCGCTCGTCATCCTTCATCATTCGCCAGACAGCAACCATCAGCAGCTTGATGTAGGTCGAGTAGAGCCTACGTGCTGGGTCACCGGGAACAGCTCCACCCGTGGAACCGGAGAAGTCGCCGAAGACCAGCGCACCTCCACCGGTCCTGGACTTGTTCCGCCTCAGTCGATACTGGAGTAACTCCTTGTCAACATAGGCCCTGTAGAACTGGTCCTCGGTCTCTGGCACGACCAGGTCGACGAGCTGACTGGGCAGCATGTTGGGCACATCGTCTCCAAGTTCGACACCGACGATCTCGTAGCTGGGTTGCTCTAGCCGACTGTCCCGCGCCACGCGAATCTTGTCGATGAATCCAGCACCCAGCAAGTCGAGAAACTCCTTGACCTGAGCCGCAGACAACTCTTGCGAGAGCTTCTTCATCTCCTCCAGCGAAGCGCCGCTGCCCATGTCCGGTCCTTCAACTCCCGCGCCGCCGACGTAGACCGCTGCGTCATGGGCTCGCTGGGTGTCCTCCTTGGCAGCTCCGAGCGAGGCACGAGTGAGCCCGCGCAATGCTGTGGAGTTCCGGTCGATGGCTTCGTCCACAGCGCCCGCATTACCGTCCGGAAATTGCTCCTCCTGCTTGATCGCCGCCGCCACCTCCTTGACCGCCGCTTGGAGCTGCGGGTCCGAGGCAATCTTGTTCAGCATTTCCTCGGTGAACCGGTAGGAGCCCAAAAGAGACAGCTCCCGGTTACGATTGCAGACCGTCTTGAACTTCTCCCACTCCGGAAGAGACTGGGCATCGTCTTGCAGTCGCTTCAGCAACTTCTCCGGCCCCTCCAGGTTCTCACGCTCGACTGGCTTGGTCTTCACCAGCCGGTTGTAGAGATCCTCGGACAGTTCGTACGGCCACGAGAACCCGGTGCCCTTCGGCAGGTTGTCCAGCGGGTGCCCCTTCTCCACAGCCACCCTGTACAGCGTTCGATCCATTCGGTCCTTCTGGACCACACCTTCGAGCTTTTCGCTCATTGCAATACCTCCAATGCCTTTTCGGCAGCCAGCAATGTAGAAACCGGCGCACTCGTATACGGGTTACAGGCTGTTGGCGCGTTCAACCAGAATCGTGGTTTCCATTTCCCACCAACCCACCGCTCCAGATAGAACCCAGCTTTCGGGATCTGAACCAGTCGCCATCCATCGCACAACAACGTGGTCTGCTCCTCTCGAACTCCAGGCAGGAGCGCCGTTGCCAGCGCACGAACCTGTGCCGTCAGCTCGCTCTTGCTCCGCTCCCTCTTCTCTCGAACAGTGACCGGTGGGTCCGGTTTCTTCTTTACACCGGGCTCCAGCACAACGCCGACTGTGGCACAGGCACGGTCTCCGCGTGCCAATACCTGGTCGTGCAACCATTTCTTCAGGCCACGGTTGGACGGCCGCGAGCGGTACGCCATGAAAACCTCCTTTGCGGACTGGAGGGTCGCCTTGCGCGACCCTCCAGCAACTCTTGTCAGACTTCGAACTCTTTCTTGACCTCGGCAGTAGCAGCCTCCGCCGCCTCGGTCGCCTTCTTCGTCTCCTCGATCTGCTCACCGAGGACTGTCTTCACAATCCTGGCGAGTGCCTGCAACTTGGCCGGTGCCGCCTCCAGCAGCCGCCGAGGCAACAGCTTTGGCGGCGGTGGAGGATTGGTGAGCTTGCACATCACCCTCGTGTGATTCTTCCAGGCGTCTTCGGTCTCGATCACGACGACCTCGCCCGTGGTCTTGGCCGTGATCTCGCAATCCCAACCCTCTGCTACCCCCGGATCACCGGGACAGGTTTCGTTCCATTCGCGAAAAGGAAGGCTTGCCGCGAGGTTGTGCTTCTTGGAGAGCCCACCCACAAGAATGGCCAGCTCGACCACCCGTGCCTGAAGCTGCTCCCAGACAGCTCGTTTCTCTTTGCTCAAGTCGTTGTCCATTGTCACTTCCTCCTCGCCGTCAGCAGTCCGGCACAGTAATCGTTCATCTCTTCCAGTTTCTTGACGAACACCTGTACCTCCAGATCCTTGTTGGAGGTGTACTGGTTCACGTTGAACTGGATGTCGGCGGCAGCTTCCATCGCAGCATCGAGTCGCGCCTTGACTTCCTCCGCGCTGGTTGTCGGCATCCCTCTCAGTTTCTCGACTCGCTCCTGGCCGGACCTGTACGTGTCCATGATGTTGTACAGGTCCGGGTTGACCTTCTTGAGAATGGTCTCCTCGACAATTTGCCGGTGCTCGAACTTCTTCCAGAAGCACGTCCGTCCGACCACCAGATGCTGAAGCCGGATGTCCGTCTCACCAAGGTACCAGGCGTAGGCCCTTGCGAGCCGCAGCCAGTCTTGGGCTTCCCGGATACTGGGTCTGACGTTCTTGGCACGAAGGTCGAACATCACTTCCACGACCGCATCCCGAACATCCTGCTCGACCAGCGACGGCTCGACCTGGATCATCGAGAGCTGGGCTCGTGCCGAGTCCAGGTGCTCGGCGCTCAACATTACCCCGATATTGTCGAGCCCATCCAAGCTGAAGACCGCCTCAGCCAGATTGGCAGGTTCCTGGATGTCCTGCACCAGCAAACGACACCCGAACCGGGTGAACAGTGGCGTCAGTGAAGCATCCCTGGGCAGCTCGTTACTGGCCGCAATCCTCAGCAACACAGGGGACACCCTCGGCCCGTCTCCCGTGTCCACGATGCTCTCGTGTTCCATGTACCAGAGGAGCAAGTTGAGGATCGCGGAATTGGACTTGAACACCTCATCCAGAAAGGCGACCTGGGCATCGGGCAGCTTTCCTGCCGAGATGAGTCGGTCCTTGCCATCCTTCATCGCGGCGATATCCTGGATGCCGAACAGCTCTTTCGGAACCGTCGTATCGTTCAGGAGCCGACTGAAGAACTTCAGGTTCCCCAGCCGCCGTCCGAACTTGCGGGCCAGGTCCGACTTGCCGACAGAAGGCGGGCCAAACATCACACAGACCACGCCACTGATCGCACAGAGTACGACCATCAGGATCTCATGGTCGCGTTCCTTGAGGTTGCCGCCCACAGCCATGTCCTTCACTACCGCCTGAAACTCGTCCGGCGTGGCGATAAGTCGCTTCTGCTGCCTGGCCGTCACGAGCACGCGCCCGTTGGCTGCTGCGAAGCTGGCAGCCTGTTCAGCAGCCTCTGCCAGTTCCTTGTAAATGTTTTTCTGCTTTGCCATTTCGTGATTGCTCCTTTCGAGCGAAGGCCGGGGGCATTGCGCCCCCGGCCTGTGACTGTTACCGATTCGTCAGAACGTTCTGACGACTGTTACTCCGGGAGGGTCGCCTCGGTGACCGCCGACAAGGGGATGATCGGGCGGGTACCGTTGATGCCGAACATCCAGCCGCCGGTCCGCTCCTCGTTCGGGCCGGTGATCCGCTGGGCCATGGTGACCTTGACCGGCCCCTTCTCGGTGCCGCTGACCTTGTACTTGATCATGCAGCCCATCGGGTAGGGGCTGTCCTCGGGGAATCCAGCGTCAGCGGACGGTTCCGCAGCGACCGGCTTGGGGGCGGGCTTCGCGGCGACCGGAGCCTTGGCAGCGGGCTTCGCCACCGCCGGGGTCGGAGCCTTGGCCTTCGCAGGCGGGGGGATCGGCTTCGTTTCCTCGACCGGAGCCTCCTCGCCACCCGTGTCGGCCATCAGCTCCTCCAGGTCGCTGAGGTCGGTCTCAGTGGCGTCGTCCCCGGCCTCGGGCTCCAGCTCCTCGACAACCGCCTCCACCACGGGAGCGGCAGCAGGCTTGGCCTTGGCCGGAATCGGAGCGGCAGGCTTGGCGGCGACGGGAGCCTTGGCGGCGACTGGGGCGGGCTTCGCTGCCACGGGAGTGGCGGCAGGCTTGCCCGAGACAATCTTCGGCGTGGCAGGCTTGGCCTCCTCGACGGGAGTCTCCAACCCGAGAGACTGGTACGTATTGACGATCTCCTCTGGGGTGGCGTTCTTCAGGATGATTGCGTCCATTGTAAGGGTTCCTCCTTAACGTTACGGTTGTTGGTTCCGATGCAGGGGTTGCCGTGCTTCTACTGCTATCCCGTATTCATCTTCCTCTACTTCCTCCTTTTCGGCTCCGGCTCGACTTTGCATCAGGCCGGATAGGGCGGCGGCGCTCGCAGGCACCACCACATTGAAAACGAACTTCTACCACCTATCGTTCGAGGTCGGCCAGAACGACCGCCAGTTCGTCAATCGTATCTAGCACTGCCAGCGCACGCAGTAACGCCAGCCGTGCGTCCGCCCGCTCGTTCTTCAGCCAGACGCGCAAACCGTCCTGGAGGCGAAGCGCCGTACCGGCATTTTGCATTCTGCTGTAGAAGGAATTGCGGGCGAGGTACTCCACCTCCGGCAGCTTCCCACGAGTGTACAGGTCCGCCGTCCGTTTCTTCTCCTTCTGGAGTACCTCATTCCACTCCAGTTTGGCTGTCACGGCAACACTTTCTTTCCCAGCTCGGATTCAAGTTGGGTCTTGACTTGTTTGTGTGTTGCAGCCCAGGCGAGCTTGAAAGCATCGAGGGTCTTGTCTCCCGCAGCAAGTTCAATTTCAATTCCAGCCCGCGCCCGTGCCGAGTTGAAATCGTTCAGATTGACCGTCAGTCCGAACTCAACCCACACCTTTGTTACTTTCACGCACTCACTACTCCTCTCTCATAATGAAGATGCCAGCAGGTACTGCCTCCATTACACTTCAGCTTTGATTCCGCCGCACGCACAGCAGCACCGAGGTCTCGACAGTCAAGCCGGGTCATGTTGACCCGATACTGTCCGCCGCCTGTAGAAACGACGTAGGGACGCAGTACCATCACCGGCCATCCGGTACGGGCCACGACCAGCACTGGTGCCTCGCACCTGTACCTGGCAACGTGACGGCAGCCCAGGAAGCGCGTATCCCGCGTCCGCTTCTGGTAGGCGCTCAACGGAAACCCGCGTGAGCTGCACACAATCACAGCCACCCTTTGATCACCAACAAGATAGGTTTCCTCCTTCACCTGGAAAGAACGCCACGTTGAATTGCTGGCTTCGACTGTACCCAGCTCCAGGACGATCCCTTCTCTTCCGCTCATTATCGGCGTCTCGATTCTGGGTTCCAGGTAGGTGGTCGTCCGTGTGACGTTGCTGTGAAGTCCTACCCGCAACGAGGGGCGAGTCCAGTCGGGATTGAACAGGTTCCGTGGGTCCGTGGGGTCAGACATAGGTATGCCTCCTTCCGCCAGCGCGGCGGTATAAATCCTTTACCAGATTGAAATCGAATCCTACAGCGTTGCAGCCCACACAGGACAGCCTCGAAAACACAAGACACTGAAAGGGGTAGGTGCCGGTGACTGAAATCGTCCCATGCCTATCCTGGGTCGCTACAACCATATGCTTTCGGAGGGGTTTTGTCGAGTCGAGGAGGCGGGGGTCGTCAGAACGTTCGGATGCCGAAACCCCTCCTCCCCCTATCCCCCTCTACCCCGCGTAGTAACCCATAACAAAAACCCTTGATCCCGGAGATACGGGGAAAGAGTAGGCGTAGCCTACTCTTTTCGCGTAGATACGGGGACGCACACATGCGATCCCGCCCGCGAGGGAATTTTTCCGGAATCGTCCAGAAGTTCGTCAGAACGTTCTGACGAAACGAGTGGCATCTGAGTGGTATTTTGTGTGTCATTCGAGTGGTACTTTTCCAGAAGAATTTTCCCTCAGTCGCTCGCTCGCGCTCGCTCGTGTCGTCGGCTTCGCCTCCTCCCAGCTCCCTTCGGTCGCTGTCCAGAGAACGCTTCGCTTGCATCTGTCAGAACCCTTGTGCAGGGCTGTATTTCAGCTTTCCATTATTGGGTACAGCGACCGGCTGCGTGACGAACCTGAAGTCCAGCCACGGTCCAAGCTCTTGCAGTATCCAGGCTGGCTTGCCCGCCGCCCCCGCCCCGTGGTTGAACACGACGTTTACCTGGTCACCCTGACATGTCTGGAGGGCTGTCAGGAGCTGTCCGCCGTGGAAAACGTACTCGGCTGGGGCAAAGCCACACGCACCGCCGCCGTCGCCCGTCCTGAACTTCAGGTACTCTCCGCTGCGGTCCTCGATCCCGGACCACATCCAGAGCCCGTAGTTCCCGTTTTTGTCTGGACGTCGCATGCCCAGCCTGCACCCACCCTTCCCGGTGATGCTCTTCACGTTCTCGGTGAAGGACTGGCGGGGGAGGGTGTAAAACGAGGTGCTGTCGTGCGGGTACTCGAAAAGCAGCATCCGCCAGTCGATCTCGCGCAGGTAGGACTCCAGTCCCGGACCCAGGTCGTTGCCGTTCCAGGCGAAGCCGGATCGTGACGAAACCAGCAGTTCATCGTCCTGATCGCTCTCGTCGATTCTCGCTGCGCGTACCGCACTCCTCACCTTGTTGAAGTCGAGCGCGACGTGCAGCTCCTCTTCCGGAATCTGTGCCTGGTAGAGGGGCCAGTTGACGATGCCCAGATTGCAGGTATCGCCAGCGATAAGCCACATGCCGTCAAAGTCGACGTTAACCCCGAGAACCCTGTACCAGTCCAGGCTTTCGGGATGGACCAGTCCGGAGAGAATCTCGATGCTCTGTTCGAATAACGATCTTGGAAAACTCCACTGTCGGTGTGTCACGATCCGGCCTCCTAGCTGTCAGTACATCCCAGGAAAATCGGGTTCCAGTCCTTCGACGATGTCCCTGACTTCCGCCGCCTTTTCGGCAGCGGCTTCCAGTGCGTCGAGTCGTTCCTGGTTCTTCTCGTTCTCGATGATCTCGCTACCAGCGCCTTCTGGATTTGGCTCCTGGTAGAGCGCATCGTGTGCTTCTCGGAGTCGCTGTTCGATGGTGTCCAGCACCGCTGCCAAGAGTGACACCGCCCGGTCAAATCGCTTGAACCGGCCAGCTTTCGGGGGTAGCTTCGTCATCGTGAATTTCTCGTCAGCGTGTAGCCCTTCGACCTCTAGCCCATCGAGGAACCCCTCCAGCTCCTCGATACCGTCCTGGATGCTCTGTACGCCGTCTGCGAGCGTGTCGGCGCACTCGGAGACCGTCTGGAACTTCTCGGTGTTCTCCAGCGCAGTCCCAGACAGGTTGTCCCGCCAGGTTTCCATTTCTTCTTGGAGGCTTTCCAGTTCGCTCGTATCGAACATAGCGCACGGGTCACCATGGATCTCTTCTCGTGTGACTTTCTTCATTTCAGTTCTCCTTTCTCTACCGTCCTGCGGTAGCCGTTGGCTGTTAGTTGTACGTCGTCTTCCGTATCAGGCAGTGTAAGTCTCAAGAACACATCGCCGGTTGCGGAGTCCCACCGTGCCGTGACTACCACTTCCAGCCTGCGGCCCGGTTTGCTGTCGGTGCCGGTGTCGAACATGAGCACCGACTCCAACAAGTTGTTGACGGACCGGCCTCCGCAGCGGACTGTTCGTCCGCTTTCTGCGGTCATTTGCCCAAGTATCTTTGGCATGGGTTGCGGGCCTCCTTGTGGAGAGGGGGCGGGAGCTTCGGGTTCCCGCCCCCTCCGTCGTCAGAACGTTCTGACGAGTTTCAGTTGATGGGTTGGGTCATTGCCTCTTCTGTCGCTACCTGGACGATGGCCACGTCTTGTGCTCGCCGTTTGGCTTCCTCGATGGCATCGCAGTGCCGGTAGCTCTGTGTAGCCAGCGTCAGCGCGGTGTACACGGTGCCGTTGAGGCCACGAATCCATCGTCTTGCACAGCCGCAGGTACAGATGACAGAACCGGCGGGGAAGTCCTTCCCCGCCTGGACTTCTCGTTCTTCGATGTAGACGATCTTCATCTTTCAGCATCCCTCCTTGATTTTGTGCAGTTGTCCGTCCTTATCCACCTTGTATTTCTGTTCGTTGATGAAAACGCTGACCTGTTCGTCGGTTTTCGGCAACCGAACCTTGATGCCGACGCCGGGGTTGCCCCAGTCGACGTTCAGCTCGGCCTTGGCGTTGCGGTCTCGCTCTGACTTGACCACTCTTCGCTGGCCGTGTTTGTCACGTCGGGTTTCCTCTCGGCCGGTGTCGAACTCGACCGTTGCGTAGACGTAATCGGACCGGCAGCGACCGCCGATACTCACTTTTCGTTTGTTGTTGTGCATGGTTCCGTAAACCCTGACTCGTGCCATTTCGTGTTTCTCCTTTCCGGTTGTGGGCGTTGCGCCCTATTCGAGTTTGAACAGTCCCCGGTAGGGGATGAACTCGTATCTGACTGGGTAGTCCTGCTTTCTGTTGTCTGCCAGGATGTAGCCTTCGCTCGACTTTCCAAGTACGTCGAGTCTGAGGAAGCCCACCTTGACCGAATCTCCTGGTTCCCAGCTTTTGTTGATCTTGGGTTTCTTATTGAACACCGTTTTCACCTCCTGTTCTTGTTACAGTAGAGACCGTGGTTGCGGGGGCGTTACGTCCGGTGTCAGTCTTCCGTGTCGTCCAGTGCTTCGGGGTTGTCCAGGAACGCGGTGAAGCATCGGACGTAGAACCGCCACTTGAGGTGCCTGCTTGCGTACGCCAGGTTCCCCTCCAGCCGATGGAACTCGCACACCGACAGTCCGGTCACGACCACCGTGACATCAGTGCTGCTCCTATCGTCTTGCCTCTGGGCATGTGGGTGCATCCCGGTTGCGGCCCAGAATCCGTGCCCCTTGAGGTATTCGACCAGGGGCATGAGTGCGACCTCTCTGTTGTCCATTTTCTTATTTCACCTCTTTTCTGGAGCGCGTTGTGCTCCAGCTATTCGAGCTTTCCGTTTGAGTTTAGAATGGTGGCGCTCCCATGGGGGGACAGGACTGAAGCGGCCCCACACACGAACATGCCGATACCGTGTTGCCAAGATCCAGTTACGGGCGGGCCTTCGACATTTTCGAACCGCATCACGATTCCGTCCCTCATCAGTCTGTCGTTACTGACTCCCAGTATGACGCTGGAGAGGTGGAACAGTCCTGTGAACGTTTGCCTGACACGCTGTCCGATTAGTTGTGCCTGTGCGAGGTCAATTCCGCGCACGAACAGTTCCAGGTCATATCCGGACTCATACTTGATTGTCTTCTGCATTTGGCTTCCTCCTATGCGATCACCCGAGTTCCGTACACGATACGGAACTCGGTCAGTCCTCTGAGTCTCTTCAACTTCTCGCAGTGTTCATACGCCTCATTAGCAGTTGCCTCCGAGGACTCCGTCTTCCACTTGGAGTATCGGACGAACGGTTTGCGGTACGCAGCCGTTCCCGTTCCGATGATCTCCCGAGACTGGACGCGGTAGGTTTTCACTTCTTGTTCACCCCGACGACGCACACAAACGGGATGATCGGTCGGTCCTTTCCTGCGGCGTGACTAAAACTGTCTACAGCGTACAGCACACCGCCATACCGCTCGCTGACTTTGTCTGTCCGAATTCTGGTTACCTTTCCAGTCTTCAAATTGCCGCCCCACTGGAAAGTAATCTCATCTCCGATCTCGATGTTCTCCGGGCTGAGTGTTTGGTTGTTTGGCATGGTCAATCACTCTCCACGTTGACGAAGATGTTGTCCTCGTCGTACAGTCCGTTGGGTGGGTCGTCTGCGTCCCAGTCGTATGGGTTGGTTCCGGCAACCCGGTTTCTGATTCTCTCAAGAACGATTTCCTCGGCCTGTGCATCGTTGCGGGCGACGATGTTGAAACACTTGCTGCGGGGCACGTTCATTGTGACCCATACCTTGAACTTCGGCATCGTTACTTGACCTCCTTTCTGGCTGCTTTCACGGCTTCGATGGCCTCGTATCCGGAACCGCCCTCGTTCCAGAACTCACTGTCTCCTCCGATTTCAGCTTCATCGTTGAGGGCAAACAGAGCCAGGTCGAGTGCTTTCCTGACGAGCTTGTTTACTTGTTCTGCTCTGTCTTTCAGTCCATCCAGGTACCCCGTCAGGCCCTTGAAGTCCTGTAGCTTGGCCAGGGTCAGGATCATCGTCTTGTTTTCGGTAGTCATCGTCGTTCTTCTCCTTCCGCTACACCAGTCGGACGCCGTGTGTAGCGATGTCACGCAACAACGCTGCCAGGTAGACGGCGTTGTCAGTTCTGCTCAACTCTTCCAACAGCCACTTTCGCTTGACGCCCTTGCCAGTCTGCACGAAGACCCGCGCCCAGCCAGCATAGTTGGGCGGTTGGTTCCGTGGCTCGCCCCGTGGAACATACCCGTTCAGCACGCAGGCGCCGCAGTTCTCGCGGGTGAGTGGGTCTCGCTCCCAGAACCGGTGGTCGTGTCGTCCCAGCGACTGGAGCGCCATCGTCCTGTCTCTGGCAACGTCCAGGTCATCTTGCCACGGTTTCCCGATTGCTTCTTCTACTAGTGCGCGGTCCCGCTCGCAGAAGGCAGCCCAGTAGAAGCTGGCCTTGTTGATGATTTTCTCGATTCCCATGGTTCAGTCCTCCTTGCCCGTCAGGGCGGTTGGGCGGGGAGGCACCACCTCCCCGCCGCAGTAAACAAATTGCGTCAGAACGTTCTGACAGTCAGCTCCAAACGCTGAAGTTCTTCAGCTCCTCACGGTACTTTTCGGGGAGCGATTCCAGTATCCCGTTCTCCTCGATGTCCGACCCGTAGAAGCCCCAGCACGATTCCTCCTCTTCAACCTTGCACTCGCAGGTTCCGCAGTGCGGTTCGGCGATTGGCGGCGGTGTGAGCACGTAGCCCCACACGTCGTTGCAGGCCCACTGGTTGTAGGTTTTCAGTTCTGCTTCAACGATCTCCTGTGCTTTTTCCAGGGTCAGTCCGTTCGGATAGTTTTCGTCGACCCACTTCTTCGGGAGGAAGATGAATCCGCAGCAGTCGTGGTCGTCGATCTCGCAGATGGAAAGCGACTCCTCGCTGCGTTCCGTGAAGTCGATGGGCCAGATGAACGCGGTTTCCTTCGAGATGCAGCTCTTCTTCTCACTGTATACGACCCCGAACCGTCGGTCGGAGTAGTCGATCAGGTAGTGCAACGCTTTTGTGCTATCCGTGACTGGAGGCGTGTCAAGGTCGAGGCACGAGGAGCAGTAGACACGATCATTTTCCGTGCGAATGAACCAGTCCCTCTCGTTCTCGCCATTTGCGACCTTCGCACAAGTCTCACACTCACCGTCTCCCTCGTCGTCCTCTTCCGGGGTCCAACCCTGGAGCATCGCCCAGAGGATATACCGGCCTCTCAGGCTCGCGAACAGGTCGCGGTTGTAGTCTTTGCTTCCCTTGTCGCCAATCCCGTAGTCCCTGTGATACGCGATGATCTCGGTGGCACAGTCCCAGATTTCGCGTGGGTTCTCGGGACCGTCTTCGTTGATCATCTCGAACGTTGCTCCGTCACTGAGTGTTACTTTCTTGCTGTGTGTCATCGTTCAGTCCTCCTTGTCATCCAAAATTCGGATGATTTTCCAGGCATCAACCCAGCGGTAGCTGGGGTACCGCTTGCCGCACGGTACTTCCATTCGTCCTTCCTGGATCACCTCCAGGTTCTCGTCTCCGTCGATCTCCTGTTGCCGCTTTGCTTTCATGGCCTCTTGCTTCGAGCGAAACCACGGCTGGGACTCGACGTGCTTGAGTCCCTTCAAGTGTTCGTTGAAGTTGAACTTCACCGAGTCCATTCGAATTCTGCCTGGAGCCACGTAGCTCCAGCGTCCGCACGTACACTCGGCTTGCGCGTCGTGTTTGCAAACCACCACCAGCTTGTGCTTGTTCATGTCAGTCTCCTCGTCACCAACACCGTCTACGGGGGATTGGGGGAAAGACCAGAGTGTCGAACTCAAGGTGGGCTACGATCCGCGCCTCTACGGCATCCATCACCTTGACTTCCAACAGGAAGCGGGCCTTCCTATTCAGTCTGCCGGCCCACCACTCTCTCAGATAGCGTTTGGCGCGAGCCAACGCAGCCCCGGCTTTGTTGGCCTTGCCGCCGCCCTTGATCTGGAGCAGTTGCCGCTCGCGGCCCGCAGTCACCGACCACACTCGGGCCATCCACTCATAGTTCTTCTTTTGCATGTCAGCCTCCTCTCAGCTCTTCTAGAGCTGTCGCGATCTCGACCCAGTCCACTTCGTCATACCACCTGGAGCCCTGCTTCCGTCCGTGGTGTTCGGAGCGAAAGTCCGGAGTTCCGGACGGCATGAGTTCCTCCACGAATGCTCGCGCCGTCTTGGCGTCGATCTCCGTTGTTGTCCTGGCGAAGCCGACCGCCGCTCGGTACATCGGCTCGTCGTTGCTGATCCACAGGAACGTGTTCCACGTAGCCCAGTTTGTCCATCCGTTGTAGCTCATAGGTTCAGTCTTCCTCCAGGTCATTGCCCTCGTCATCGAGATTGAAGAATCCGGGGTCCGAGTCCTGGGCCACCAAGGCGTCTGCGGCCTGCTTTCCGTTCAGTTCCTCTGGCTTCAGCGTGTCCCACTGGCCGGAGCAGTCTCCGCTGGTGATGTCCTCGTGGATCGTTGATAGGTAGGCCGGTTCGTATGGCGTCCCTTCCGAGAGTACGGTGATGATGATCTGGGTCTTGTAGAACTTGCGCTCCGTCATCGTTCAGTCCTCCTTGTGTAGAAGGGCTGGCGTCAGAACGTTCTGACGCCAGCCCTGGTTCCGGTGTGTATGTACGAATTAGCCTTCGGTCGGTACCGACTGTGACGAATTGAACGCCACAGGATCGTTCAGATCGACACCTTCTTTCTCCAGCTCATTAACGATATCCTGCCTGAACGCACCGTAGGCGAGCCTCAGCCAGTGCAGTTCGCTGTGCTCGACCAGTCCGTCGCTGCCGAACTGTTCGATGGAGTCGCCGTTGTTGTCGGAGACGAGCACCGTTGCCTTGGCTGCTGCGTTGTTGCACGTCCAGTAGCTTTCACCGGCAACATTGTTGAGTGCTTCCGAGAGCTGCTCGTCGTCTTCAATGTGACCGTCCTGGATGTCCTTGATGATGGACTGGGCTTCAGTGACCACGGTGTCGTAGTAGTTCGAGCGAATCAACTTCTCCAGGTCCACGAGCGCCTGCTCCGGCGCATTGACACGGTATTCGACCGCAGTCTCCAACCGCTTGCGAAGCTCTTCAACTTCTCGCTTCGCTTTGTTTCTGGTATCCACCAGCATGTTTGCCGCCTTGGTTGCTTTGTTCATCTCAGTCTGCCTCCTTTACAGCAAGTCCACCTTGCCGTCGTTGGTTCTGTAGATCGAAATCTCACCGTAGTGTTTCGCGGCTTCGGTGAGCCGCTTACCTTCAGTTTCCGGCCAGTCCGGGGTCTCCCAGTACCCGCAACCGTGGCCGTTCCGCGTCAGCCAGAAGTCGTGGCCTCCTTTCGACCATTCCCGCTTTGACAAGTCTTCGCGGTTCTCCGTGAAGAACCGCCGGGCCTCGTCCTTCAGCTTTTTGTACGCCTCGGGAACCCAGTCCTCCTCGGTTGAGTTGAGTCCGATTACTTCCCTGCCGTCGAAGTCGAGCAAGTCCGAGAAGTGGCAATCGCCGTCCTCGCCGCCCTCCGACGACCACAGAGCAGCAGTCAGGTAGCCCACGAAGAATTCATCGAATCCAGTCCGGCCGTCCACATCGTCCTGGTCGCACCCGCCGATAGTGGGTGGCATGTCATCATTGTCTCCGCCACGCTCGATCCACTTCTGGTCGCAGACTGAGCAGCGTTCGAGATCGGCATCCTCCGGTTGACCGTCGAGGAGAGCGCCCACCTCATCTGGATTGGGGCCGGTGTAGTCGTCCGGCATCTCCCAGCCACAGCGACGACTGCCACACCTCCATTTCAACTTGTTGCTCCCGGTTGCGTAGATGTGACCACGGCAGTCCGGGCACACACCACAAGCGGCCGCGCCTAGCTGCTCGATCCCATGCTCCCGGCACAGGATCTCCCCGTCGTAAACGACCCCCAGCAAGTCTCCGTGCATGTCAGTCCTCCTGTCCCACAGTGGGGACTTGTTGCGTCAGAACGTTCTGACGGTTACTCTGACTTGAAGATCCCGTGCTTCTCACCGACCCGAGTACCGACGATCATGTACCTGGCCGGTTCGCCAAATTTCGCGACCGTGTCCAGTCCGAACGACGACCAGTATTCGTGGTCTTCAGGACCGAACCGACCGATGATCTTCCCAGGCCCGTTTGGGCAGGCACAAGTGTACCAGTCAATGGCCTGGTTTCCGTCGTCAGTCATTTCTAGAAACCTGCCACCGGAGCATGGCGGCTTCAGTCCGTGTGCCGGAAGTGCCCGTTGTAGTGCCTCTAGTTTACTGGCTGCGACGCACAGTCTCCCTGCCTTGAAGCGTAGTGTTTCGCAGGCTCCTTTAAGATCGACAATTGGACTGCCGTCGTCCTTTCCGGTTTCCGTGGTGGAGAACGCAGCCACGGTCAAGGTGATTTGTCGTTCCATCGAAACCGGATCTCTGGACTTCTGGAACTCGTCCAGTGTCTGTGCGTCCTCGCTGCCACAAAATAGATCCAGGTTCTCGATCATCCACTCGATCAGTTCTCGCTGCTCGATTCTCATTCAGTCCTCCTTCTGCACAGGCGCGGGCACGCACTTGATACCGACGTTCTCCCATTGCATGCCGCGAGCGGTCGAGCACTTCTGACACGAATCCATCACGATCTTGCAACCGGTGGTCCAGTCCCTCAGCTTGGCCTGGCATCCGTCCTGAAGCATCGCCGCCACTTTGCCACAGATGGCGCAGTAGGCCGGAAACGCCGCTCTCTGGCAGTCCTCGCAAGGAACCGGATCGATCATCGATCCCATTCGTTCTTCGGCTGCCTTGAGCCACTCTTTGTACGCCGTTTGCGGCATGTTGGACTGGGGCAAGGCAAGCCCCGTGTCTTTGTTACACAGACTGCACTTCATCATGCGTGGCGCAACGCCCAACTTCTTGTCAACTCTGATTCCAGGTTCCCTCATCGTATTCCTCCTGCTTCAGTCTGAAGCGGTTAGCGGCGGGGCTTGGTGATGCCCAGGCCGATGATGCAAACGTTGTCGCTGAAACCGATGGCGAGAAGTGTATTGCCGCCTGCATCAACGATTTCGAAAACTTCATGGTTGTGGTCAGCCGTGGCGGATTCGCTCCACGCACGCAAGTCGTCGTAGAGCGGCTGCACGGGACCAGCGTCCAGTACCAGGACACGGAAGGCCACTTCCCGCTGCCTGTAGCCGTATCGCACGACCTTTCCACCTTCTACCAGATCCCGAATCAGTCCAAACAAAAGACACCTCCTGCCCTTCCGGGCGGTAGCCGGGGGTGGTGTAACACCACCCCCGGCGCGTTCGCGTTGTTATCTGCGGGCCTGGCTTGCTGCTCGTTTCTCGTTCCGGATCTCCTCCTGGAACTCCTCCAGCAGCTCCCAATTCGGCATCTCCTGGCAGTCATCTTCCTGAGACCACCTTTCCCAGATGCGAGCCTGTTTTAGCCGCTCCATGGCCTCCGTTGTGTACTCGGTGCTGAACTTGCCCGGTGATTCGGTGATCTCCTCGACTCGCGCTTCGGCCTTCTCGACCGCCTCGCTTGCTTCTGGGTCACCGTAGTCGGCGGTCATCTTGCGGTTGCACTCTTTGCAGAAGAGCGGAGCGCCCTCCTCATGAAGTCCGCAGCCAAAGAACTCTTCGGGATACCCGTACTGTTCGGCACAGTCGCAGCACAGTTCATCTCCGTCCTTGAGGTAGTACACGATTCGATAGCCGCCAGGCCAGGCGTAGGGCACGAGTTTCCGATACCGGAACTCCTTGCCGAACCCATCCAAGAACGACCAGAACATCCCCCCAATTTTCCCGTACCGTTCCGGGTCCGGTGCCAGGTTGGTGCCCATTGCCGCCCAAGACTGGACCGGGACAATCGCGTGGATGACGTTCGTCCAGCCCGGCAGTGGCTGGTACATCCACGCCATGTTTGTTCCAGTGTGGCTTCCAATGAAGCCGCCCCACTGGTTGCGGACGAATGGCATCGCGTCCTCGTTTCCGTTGAACCATTCCAACGCCGCCGCAATGTCGGGGAGCAGCCCCGACGCAGCGAGCGTGACGGCTTCGCTTTTGTCCGTCACGCCGACGATTTTTGCTTCTACCCATTTGCCGGATTCGATACCGGCTTCCATGATACGGTCCATCTCAGTTCTCCTTGCCCGAATCGGGCTAGTTATCGGGACTGGCACCCTCTGGCCAGAGGGTGCCAGTCCCAGGATTGTTTGTTACTCGTTCAGCTTCATCCACGAGTCCACAACCATGTCTGCGTGGTACCAGGGGTGCTCCCGGTGAAGACACCGCTTGATGGTCGCCACGAATCGTGGCAGCTCTGGGTGCTTGACCATCAATTCCGTGAGGTTTTGTTCAGTCGCCATTCGGCACCTCTTCAAAGTCTTGAACTTCCGCTGTCGAAGCGACCCAGTCGTCTTCGCATGCGGGAACATGGACTGCCACCCGATCTTGGTGATCAGTCCATGTTCGTCGAATCCGGAGATCCAACCCTCGTAGGTAATCTCCGGTTCTGGCCATGGTTCAACGACCAATTCCTCCGCTGCAATGAAGTCGTTGGGGTCGTACTTGCTGCGTTCGTGGTAGCCGCACCCGTAGTAGTAGCCGCCGTGGTCAGGACCGGTGCCAAGACAGTCGTTGCGAGTGCAGCCTTCGGCAGTTGGCAGGGTTTCGATCTCGTCTCCGATGAGGTCCGACCGAGTTTTGTTAACGATTTCGGCCCGGTTGTCTTCGGTAATCTCCGCCAGCCATGCGTGCCGGATGCACCGACTGTTTCCCGGCGTGTCGGTGAAGTAGTTCTCCGTGAGACAACCGAGGTCGGGACACACCCCGACAAACACCCGCTTTCCCTGGTCGAGAAACTTCTTGACGAACTCGCCAACCTCCGGCGAGACAATCAGCTTGCCTTCTTTGGCCCGCTGTACCAACAAATACTTGCAACCCATGGTGATACCTCCTTGCCCTTCTTGCAGGGCACAGTCGAGGAGGCTCGTCAGAACGTTCTGACGAGCCTCCGTTTTCGTTACTCTAGTCGTGGTCGTACATACCGGTTCGCGTGGCCGCATCGTAGGGCGGACCGTCTCCGTCCTGGACTGGGTACCCCCCAGCTACGGGGTGGTGGCCCTTCCCGTGGATCTCGTCCCGCAGGGGGATAAGCGGGTTGGGTGCCATCACTACGACGCCGTTTCTGGCAGTCGGGTAGGTGGCATCCGGAAATTGTGCGTACCCGTCAGCGAGAGACCAGTACAGGGTACTGCCGTTCTCGGACTGCACCCCGTTGACGTACTCGCTGATGTGAACGTCCGCCCACGGTTCGCCGGGACCGGGACTGATCCCTTCCTTGGTGAGATCCACGGTGATCAGATCCGCGATCATGATCTCCGCCTCGCGAAAGGCATCCATTTCCTCGAACACAGTCGCTGATCGTTCGTCCGGCAACAGGAGCACTTCATACGAAGTCTCCGAGTCGGCAGTCAGCGAGAGTTCGCCGTTACACCCTCTATCGGCACACGAACTCTCCAGCGGATCGTCGTCCAGGACCGAGTCGTCCCAGATCCGATGACACTTCGAGCACTTCCATGCACTCATTGGTGTTACCTCCTTCCCCTTCTTGTCAGGGGACAATTAGCTTGGCCGGACCAGCCAGGACAGACTGGTTCTCCATTTGCAGTTCCAGGTTTCCTACCACAGTCAGCCGGCCCGTACAGGGTGGCATGAGACACGGGGGCAGTCCCGGCTGCCGTACCAGAGGCATTTGGGACTCCTCCCAGTTCCTATGGCACTCCGGACACCCCCAGATGGGCAGATCCGGACGCCGCAGGATGCGATCCTGCGGAATTTCCAGTTTCACTGCCAGATGCCGTGCAGGACTCTCCGCTCGGTGATCCAGTATCCCCAGGTAGCATCGTGGCACCCCCTTACGCTCATGCTTCCCGGGCAGTCGGAACAGAATGATCCAGTCCACACCGTCCTGGAAGACAGGGGACTGGGCTCCAGGGTTCTCCTTGTTCCACTTCTCCATGGCACCAGCAGCAAGGGTAAGAAGGAACTTGAGTTTCTCGCGAATCCCATTCTCATACACAGCTCGACTCACCAGTGTCCTCGCTTTCAAACAATAACCGGTAGCCAGTCTACAAGACAGGTACCGAGTCAACTACCCAACAGGCGGTAGCCAGGGGTAGAGAGGTAGGTAATCAGTATCAGTAGAAACGCAAGGGAATCTAGTCAGAGACTACTATCTCGTAGTAGTGGGTAAGAGTTCAGTACAGGGCTCCTTTCTGGTCAGGGGTGCAGTCAGTCTAGTTGCTGGAATCAGTGGAATCAGGCAGTCCAGACAGAGGGGGAGCAGGACTCCCAGAAACCCGGCGGAAGGTAGGTAGTGGGTAATCGACCGATGTTCAGTCCGCTGGATTGGCAAGTTTGCCGGTATTTGCCGGGGGATACCCGATCCCTATCCAGTCCAGTCAGACTCGGCATCAACACTCAGTCCCGGCTACTTCCTCTGGACCTACTCCTTTCGCTAGTACCTCTATCAGTAGAAGAAGTTGTCAGAACGTTCTGACTGGGCGAATCCCAGGAAGTAGTATCCCTGGTTCGATTGACAGTGAGTCCAGGGGGCAGGGTGGGACTGGGAGTGAGGCTGTTTGGTGTGGGCTGTGGCGCCGTACGTGGCAAATAGCCCCTTTTCGGACTGAGTCCGCTGCCTGGACTCAGTCCGAATGGTGTGTCCAGTACCCGTTTGGAGGGTGGATTTGCCTATGTAGTGGGCAAATCCACCCTGTTTTCAACCAGTTTGGCCTCGGCTTTGGCCCCAAAGGACCGAGTCCGTTCGACCATCATCTCCGCCCAGGCTCTGAGGCGGATTCCAGCCCGCTTCTTCCTGGGTAGCTGGTACACGAACCAGCCGGACTCAGTCCTGGCAACTGGTTCGATACCCCCCATGTACCGCTCCATGTCGGGAACGCACCTTTCTGTTGTTACACTCCACAGTTTTTCCATATAGTGGTCTTTCTCCTTCCGGGACTCAGTCCCGGTAACATCCAGGGGCGGTGTGCCCCAGCTATCCTATGTACTGGTTTATTCCGCCGAGAGGACTCAGTCCTTGCGGGCCTTCCTGGTGATCCGCAACCACTTGTTCTGAAGGCACTGATCGCAGACGCAGTCCAGCAACCCTCCCGCCAATCTTTGTCTGGTCAGCTCCATCCATCTGGACATGGCGCGGGCGATTCTGTCGGAAGACTCAGTCCACTGGACCTTGCCCTTCCTATCGCCTACGGGGCGGGCGATATTTTCCAACTGCTTCAACTTGTTCTCGACCTGGACCTTGTTCATGCTATACCCCTTTCGCCGGGGACTGAGTCCCTGGGTGCAGACTCAGTCCCCGGCAGTGCTAGTTGACGGACTCAGTCCTCCTGGGTTAGGCGGAGGGACTCAGTCCTGGTGACCACTTGGCGTTCCTACTTCTGGACGAAGCCCACGGCCAGGGCGCTCTTGGCGATAGCCTCTGCCGACCGCAGTTCGGCGCCGATCCTGGTCTGGTACTCATCCAGCTCGACCCTGAGACCGTCCTTGCCGTAGCCGACGCGACCCTCACGGGGCTCCAGGTTGGACTTCTCGTTGGCGTAGATGTTGACCAGGGTCACTTCCCTGTCGTCAACCAACTGGTCGCCCGTGTCGTCCTTGACCAGCAGGCTAACCATCCGTCCCACGACCTTGACGCTCCAACCCCACTTGGTGGGGCCAGCGAAGGCGTGGGTCACGACCAGGTAGGCCGGGTACTGCGTGTACCCGTTCTCGGCCAGCCACTTGACGTTTGCAGCCCGGTCCTCCGGCGAGCAGGGGACGAAGTCCTCCGACACCGTCTTGACGTTCAGGCCCTGTTCCTTCAGGTGCTCCGAGTAGCACTCGAAGAAGAACGTCTTGCCGACCGGGAGCAGCCGGTCCTCGAAGTCCTTGTAGGACTTCTTGGGCGCGGTCTGCGGGGTGACGGCCTTGAGGTTGGCCTTGGCGGGTGGGGTCGTGGTGCGCTTGGCGGTCTTGCTGGGCTGGGTGGTGTTGGCCTTGCCGTTGATGGCGGCAGCCAAATCCTTGATGCTGAACATGGTGAGTTCCTCCTTGCCTCTGATCGAGGCGTCGTGATGGGGGCTCCCGGTGCGGGAGCCCCCACTGGTGAGTTCAGGTTGTTGCCGTGTTGCTAGATCAGGCGGCGAGCAGCACCTCCAGATCGATGGTCTCGTGCAGCACGCCCGCCGCCTGGAACACCTGGTAGAGGGCCAGGGCCTGCGGGCTCTTGGCCGGGTTTTGTGCGGCCCAGGCCGCTCCGTGCCCGTCCGCCGTCATTCGACCGAACTTGTCGAACTTAGCGTAGGAGCAGATGACGCCGTACTGTCTGCGGGTGACCGTCTCACCCAGCCAGGCGTACAACACACGGGCCAAGTCGGCACGCCAGTCGTCCTCCAACTGGCGTTCGCCGAAGAGTCCCTGGTCGATGAGCTTGTTGATCCAGGTGCTCAACTCGACCGGGTCTCCTGTCTTCGGGGGCACCAGAGCCCGGACCAGCTCCTTGGCCTGGTCGACCAGGGCCTCTGACTGTTTTGGCTTCTCGGCCTTGACAACCTCCATGGTGCCGTCCGTGTAGTACAGGTGCGTGTCGCCGTTCTTCTGGACGAGCGGGACACGGACCTTTCGCTTCTCCTTACCCTTGTTCGTGGTGGTCTTGGCCCGTTGGATGGGTCCAGCCAATCGGGTGTATTCGGCCAGTTCTTCCGCACTGGCCTTGGAGATTCGAATCTCCCCCGTCTTGGGGTTGATGATGGCGTCCATAGTTACCTCCTGGGCCGCTTGGCCCTCCGGTTCTGCCCCGTTGTGGGGCGGTCGTTCAGTATCTTTTCCATTGTTGCTTTTCTGTTGCGCAGTAGTGCTTTGACCAGGCGGCGCTGCCGCTCCGAGAAAGTCACTTGTTCCTCAACACCTGGTGCATGCGCTCCAGGTCGCCGTCGTCGGCGGCGTCGAGGAGCTGGTCGTACCGGTCGTCAACCTCGTTCACGGCTGCCGAGACCAGCTCGGCCACTCCGTCTCCAGCCGGGTTCATCAGCCGCGTCAGCCGGGCCAGCGACTCCTGGCAGCGGTGGAAGTGCTGCCGTCCTTCAAACCTGTGGCTCACGATGTCGAGCCGCTGTCGGGCCTCCCGTTCGGACTTCGAGAGTCCGAACGCCTGAAACTCCTCCAGTTCGTCGTCGTAGGGGGTGTAGTCCTTTGCCATGGTGAGTTCTCCTGCCACGTAGTAGTGGCACGTCACTAGTTCTGCCCAGGTACTGGGCTGATTCTTGGTCTCGCCTCGGGCGGTGCTGGCGGGGAACACCCGAGGCTGGTCCGGTTACCTGGTTGGTGTCCTAGTCCTCATGGACGGCGCGGAAGCCGTCCACGGTTCGGTAGAAGGAAACCGTGACGGTTTCTTCCGCGTTCTTCACGAAGCCGGTCCGCCACTTGCGGCGGACTAGCTCGGCCCGGAAGTCGTCGAGAAAGACGGAGCACGCGACCCACTCGGGGTCGCGGTCGTCTGGTTTGCCGCTGAGAAGGGCAGCGGCTTCCCTGAAGGTAATTGTGGTCATTGTTCTACCTCCTACTTGGAGTGCCAGGCGATGAGGCGCGGGGGCGCCTCGGTCGTGGTGATGATTCCTCCGGCGCACTGTTGCCGGAAGATCCGAATCTTCCGGCGCGTTGCGCGGTTCTGGCGTTCTGCACGCCGGATTGCCTTCTCCAGGTTGTGGTCTTCCAGTTTCATGGCCATTGTGCTAGTCCTCCTGCTCCCCATAGACAAGGAAGGGGTGGTGCAGTCGGGAGCACTGCTGCACCACCCCTGTGTGTGTGTTGACCGTGGCTCTAGTTCGACCGGCGGCGCTTCAGCTCGCGCCGGACTTTGTGGTTCGGATCAACGGTCCTGGTCGTCAGTGCGGCCAAGAAGATCCGCTCGTCCGCCTTCGCCATGCGGACGGTGCGGTGGTTAAGCGAGTCGAACACGGCCTGGACTTCCGGAGTCAGCTTCGGCTCCGGCCAGACCGGGTGGGGGTGGGGCTGCTGCTGCTGCACGACGGGCGGCGTGGTTGGGTGGCGGAACAGCCAGAGGTTGAGGTAGGCGATGCAGACGACGACCAGGGTGATGATGAGGGCGGTGACCATGGGATACCTCCTTCGTCAGAACGTTCTGACGACGTAGTGTGCCCCGGCGCGGGGCTGATTCTTGGTCTCGGGGGTGGGCGAACAGTCCGCCCACCCCCTGGTCCACTGTCGCCGGGTGTTCAGAAGTCGAACCGGACCTCGTCGGTCAGATTGCATCTGTCGCAGCTCGGCAGCTCCTCGTGGAGGTCGACACCGGGCTGGCGGACGGTTGCCCAGTAGCGGTTGTTGTCGTCCCGTGCATCTTGCACGGAGACACCGGGCCGGAGCAGCCTGCGCAGAACCAGGTGCTGCGCGTAGTGCCGGTCGCGGCGTTTCGCCTGAAGTCTCGTCACCAGCTCGTCAGCAGCCAGCTTCTCGTAGAACCGGAGCTGCTTTCGCAGCTTGTGAAGCTGCATCTGGCGTCTCCAGGCGATGCGGGCGTTGCGCAACGCCCACAGTGTGAGCGGACGGTCGGGCTTGGCGGTAGCCTGTGCTTCCGCGATCACATGCTGCATGAAGTCCCGCTTACGGGCAACCGCCTCCCGCATGTAGTGCCAGAAGGCAGCGAGCGGGGAGTCGTTGGCCGGGCCAACCAGGTGGAGCAGGCCCTGGTCGATTGCCAGGTGGGTGCAGGCGCTCTTCAGGTTGAAGAGCAGGAACCACTCCAGTGAGGCGATGAGGGCGCGGATGAACCGCACCTTGGCTGTGGCGACGAACACGGGATACCTCCTGCCACGTAGTAGTGGCGGTTAGCTGTTTCGGCCTTCCCTGGGCCTCGTCGGCGCCCCGGATCAGGGGCGTACAGCAGCCTGTTGTTGACCCGGCCAGGCTCCGGGCGCGGACTAGCAGATCGGGCCGGTGACCTCCAGCGAGGCGGTCACCACCCGGTTGTCCAACTGCTTGAACACCCACGCCATCTTCCCGTAGGAGGAGTTGGCGAGGACCAGCGCCTCATCTACGCCTCCCCCGAAGGTGACGTGGATCGTGTTACCTTCGTAGTAGACCACGTAGCCGTCTCCCCTGATGTCGGAGACCAGGTTGCGGGCGTACCAGGCCGGGGTGTCGAACAGTGGCTCGGGCTTGGTAGCGTACACAGTCTTGGTAACCATGGTGGGATACCTCCTTGCTGCCTAGTAGCAGCGTCTACAGTGAAGATGACACGACAGAACCCTGGATATGGGTTACTCGCCACGTCACCGCGTTACCCCCTACCTGTTAACCCGCACTTGTACTTATTGAACCAGCTTGTACTTGCCAGGCAGTGGCAGTTACCTTCCCCCCCCTTGTTATTCCCAGCTTGTACTTGTACTTATTGAACTATTGAACCACCCCCCCTACTTGTACGGAATGGGTTTGGTAGCGGTTCTCTACCCGTTAACCCAAACTTGTACTTTTCCGCTTTGGCCGGGAACTTGTACAGACCAGGGACAGAGTGCCTGTCCGACTTGTACTGGTCGGAACCGACCTTCTCCGTTGGAATTATCCCAAACTTGTACTTGTTGGGCTATGCAGACGTATCTCGGGCCAATCTATCCCCAGCTCCAACCAGAGCGGCGTCGGTCTCTCGGTCAGGCTGGCTATCCTTGGAGCTTGGCTTTGAACCCAGGACAGGGGATTGGCTGGATCTGGTTATGAATCCGGTAACCCTATATAGAGGTAGATCATGCTGGTCGTGCGGAAACCGTTACAAACACACTCGTTTTGATGTGTCAGAACGTTCTGACGATGAGAAAGGAGTTTTGGCTTGAACAAGTACGACCAGAGTCTGGGGTTTTTCGGCAGAGCCAGATCCTCCATATGGATCGAGGAGAAGACCCACATCATGGGTTGGCAGGATAACGGATGCTGGAGCCTGGATGCCGCTATCAAGATCCTTCCCAACTTTCTCCCTGGTACCGTGCTCAGGATCTGGGATGGCAAGCCCCGAGATCGGTTATCTCGAAGGCACTGTCGAGGAGCTGCTGCCTGTGTTGCGGGATCGCCTGATCAATCCAGGGGTGTTTGATGACTGACGTGATCGATAAGGTTGCTGCTCGCGCCAAGAGTGGCCACAGCGAGGAGGACGAAGCCAATGACACAGCAATGCCCAACCTGCACCGACCCTGCGACGATGCAGCCGCGCCCGTGGAGTAACGCCAGCGACAGGGCGATGGCACATGGCCTGGTAGAGCACGCATTCATTGCCTATGGTCAACGCCTCTTGTATCAATCCGGGTGCGCCGCACTCAGCGAGAGGGACGGCCTGATCGCGGCGTACGAGTATTTGACCGGCCCTGCATGTGAGGGGATTATGGCCTGCTCCGGCGCGAAAGGCCCGCCCGTGACCGCAAGATTCCAGAACTCCCAATGTTCTTTTTGCTCCAAATGCAAGCCCTACCACCTGTTTGCGGCAAAACACATCGAGCAGCTATGGTCAGTGGCAAAACCTGAAGCTGATCGCTGGCCGGACTGCCCATGTGGTTGTCACGAGCCTGTGGCGACGGAGCCCTCCCATAATGGATGATGTGCTTGACCGCATTCTTCTCGGCCCCGATGCCGTCCGGTGCTGGACATCCCATTGCTTCAACTCTGTTGGTGGCGTGGTTCAGGTTCACCCCATCGCCGACGAGCAGGCCCATGTTCTGGAAGACGGTTCTCTGCGGATCTTCGCTTCGGTGGGTGGTCAGACCATCGAGCTGATACTCAAACCTGGTGAGTGGGCATGGAAGGAGTGATTGTGTATGGGGTTCTGTTGCGAGACTTGCGGAAATGATTGTGGGACGGAGTGGTACTGTGAAGAGTGCGATGTGTACTTCTGCACCGAACTTCATATGGAGCAACATCTGGGTGGTCACGATGACGAATGAGAACTTCGTGCGCTGCACGATCAACAAGGAACTGTTGCGGATTGCGTTGCCACATGTCGCCTCCAGTGTGAAGCACTGTGCCTATGCCGATGGCGACCGGAAGTTCGAGATCGCTGCTTCGTTCGCGCTGCTACGTTTCCTGGCGGCTGGGTCCGGGATCGATCTTGGCGACGACTTTACCTGGCCCGAGCACTGGCTGCAATCGGAGTCGGACTACCGGGATCTGGAGCTTGCTCTGGAGCGTGTGAGTCAGATGTTGGAGAGCCACTAAGGAGATATCGGAAACTATGACGAGCGAAATCCTCAAGCAAGCGGCGAAGTTGCTGCGTCTGGATTGTGGTTGTCTGCGTGGCGAGCAGGATGCTTGTCTTCGGTGCAGGACCGCCGCAGCTCTGGAGTCTTCTCTGGCCGAACCACCGTATGCTCTTCATCGAGAAGAGCCGGTCGTTGAAGTCCAGGGAGAGGCCGAGTTTCTTTCCGTTCCCGAACCGCCGCCCGGTGACGCGGACGGTAGTGTTGGTTCCGGGGGTACTTACCAGGACATGGACTTCCGCCGCGACGTTCTGGGCGCACCAGCGGAGCCCGGTCTGAATATCGGAGATGAAGTGGTTATCACGACTACGAAGCGGTGTGGAGTCGTGATCGGCTTCGAGGACAACATGGTGAAGTTGATGGTGGGGGGTCACGGTCCTCGTTTCGAGCGCCCGTGCAATGTTGTTCGCAAGTGCCGTCCGCACGACGATTTTTCTACAATGCAACCTAGGCCGTCCAATGTTGTCCACGGCCCGGATGCGCTGGTTGGGCCTGGGCTGGGGCAGGTGCGTGCTGATGTCGGCGAATTGTCCGAAGTCGGGGAACTGCAAGCCAAGCTCAAGGGAGCGGGCCGGGCGCGGGAACTCGTTGTCCGGTATCTGCTGGATTGGTGCGAGGAACTCGCGTTCACACCAGCCGATCCTGGTTCGGCGATTTCAATCGGCAAAGTCTTGCGATCCTTTCTGACCGTCAAGATGAAAGGGTGGCAAGTACGGGTACAGGTTCTGGAGACCGCCAACGACCGGCTGGAGCGCCGTTACCGGAACTTGATGACCGATGTTGGCGAGATGCGACGTATTGTTGAACTCGCAGCTTCAAATGGGACCATTGATCAAGACGGTGTTACCAGAATCTGTAAATGGTTGGACATGATGCTGGATGCACGTGTCGAGAAGGAGGCAGATAAATCATGAGGTGGTATGAGCGTTGTTGTTGCAGGGGCCGCTGCACACTTTGCCACGACAGCGGGGAGAGTGTAGTTGGTTCGCGACCATGGCCTGGGCCTGGAATTCTGGAAGCGATCCGACTGACGGTCATGCGACGAACGGATGGTATCTTCAAACCACTTACCGGAAGCGGCAGCATCGGCATGTCGCCGGAGAACGTCAAGCTCTGTGATGATGAGCTTCACAGGCTGCTCTCCGACCGGCAGCAGATTGAGGATTCCTTGACCGAGAACTACAACAACATGTATCGCAACTACAAGGAGTGGCATTCGCGGGCTGCCGGTGGCGAGCAGGAGCTGGCGTCGATCATGGAGTCTGTCAACGAGTGGGCACGCGCTGCTGGGGTTCGGCCAGCGAGGGGGTTCGGGATGATCGTGGAGACGATCCGGGCTATCCGTGCCTGCACTGGATTGGAGGCACACAACCAGAACGAACACATCAAGCAGCTCATTGACAAGCAGCAAGCGAACGAACCGTCGTCAGAACGTTCTGACGTGGAAGCGACGGTGGTCCAGCTCTCTAATCTGACTCCGCTTGGGTTTGCAACGCCCGCCGGATGGGTGTTCTGGACGGTGCTTGTTCAGCGGCTCGACGGTTTGCAGACTGAGCATCCGGACAGGAGCTTCAACGTTGTCAGAACCGGCAACGGTGTCACGGTTCAGGCCGGTATCAACGCGCTGCTTCCAATGCAGCTACTGGTTGTGTTTCAGCGGCTCGACGAGAAGGCTGTGACCATCAAGTGAGCGAAGTCGAAGCGAAGCGTTGCTGTGCCAAGAGTTTCCATCGGTGGTTCGTCAACGCCGGAGACGATGTGGAGTGTGAGCATTGTGGGATGGTTTGTTCTTACGCTTCCGAGCTGCTTGTTGAGCTGGAGATGACACATGTGATGCGTGCTGTTGACGTTGCGGACGAACTGGTCGAGACGTTGAACGAATACTACACTGGCGGGATGCCGCCAAGCATAGTTCTGGCCATCGAGGCGTACAGGAAGGCAAAGGAGTAGAACAACACGCTGATGGAAGAAGAGACCAGGGAGCCGGGCACCGTCGTGGTGGTCACAGACAACCGCAAGCTCGCGGAGCGGGTCTACGAGGTCGTGACCCGGCTTCGGGGCCATCCCTACTGGCTGGACCCGAAGGACTACCGCCTGGCTGTGGCAAAGATCCGGATGGCTGCCGGACCCTATCCGGCGCAACCGGCAGGCGTGGTTCTGGATGTTCTTGTGAAGGGTCTGCAACCCATGCAACTCGCCAACCAGCTCGGGGGAAGCTATCCACCCATCCCGGTTCTTCTGGTGTCGCCTGCTGCTCAGGAGCAGGCATTCACACGAGCTACTCTGGCCGGGGTCCGCACCATAGTTGGGATACTTACTCATGGAGAGAATCTGGGTCAGCTTCTTTCGGAGAGGTTGCAGATCATGCTTTGGCCTGTGGCAGCTCCAGCGGAGAACCATGTTCACAGATTGAAGGGTTGATGGAGCAATGGTGGTGAAGGAGGAGGTAGTGGAGAAAGTGAGCAAAACTGGCAACAAGCGGTGCGAACGCTGTAACAAGATCGTGGTACCGGGTACGCCGAAAGCAACCTACTGCTCGAACTGCAAACGAGTTCGACACTGGGGCTGCTCACCGGTAAGTTCCAAGTGCTGTTTGGTGTTACTGGAGGCATGGAAGTCATGAGTTCATGTAAAGGGATCTTCACCCCAGACAAGAAGAAGCGTGGTGTAACTCATCAGGACATCGAGCGCATCTTGGGAAAGGTACTGCTCTATCTGGATGTGGAGGTGCTTGTTCTGGGCGCCGTGGAGGCATTGGAATACCGCTATCAGGATGATCCCAAGAAGTGGGGGTGCAGGGCCTGTCTTGAAGAGAGAACTTGGTGCAACAAGCGGCCGAACCCGAACTGCGCCCGCTCTCGACTGCTCCAGTGGTTGGAGAAGGTGAAGTCATGACCAAGATTGACGCGGGCAGCGCCCGCCGCACGGAGATGGTGCAGGAGGCGATAGCGCGGTTCCGCCGCGCCGCTGACCACTGCGCCGACAACGTGTACATCGCCAGAGCGACCGCAATCGCCGACGCGCTTGAAGTCGAGTTCGCGGCGACGGAGCCCGACATCTGGAAATTGGCCGTTACCAAGCTGGCAGAGCCGCTCCGCGTGACCCGCCGCGTGCTCAACGAGGTGTGCGGCGAGCGGCAGCGGCAGGAATCGAAGTGGGGCCAGCAAGATCACCACCCGTTCACCTTCCTGGCCGTTCTCGGTGAAGAAGTAGGCGAAGCGAATCAAGCGGCTCTGAAGGCGACATCCGAGGGCAAAGAGTGGTCGTCGTATCGGGCAGAGCTTGTGCAGGTGGCTGCTGTAGCGGTCGCGATGATCGAGAGCTTGGATCGGAATTCCAAGCCGATGCCACAAGGAGGTGATGCCGATGCCATCCCCGTGGGGCTACCCGAACACGGTCCCGATGCCAGCCCGGATGATGCGGGCGGGCCGCAAAGCGCGGCGGCGGGTGCGGAGCCGTGGCCGAGCGAGGCGCAGATGTCGGCGCTATGCTCGACACAAAATCTCGATGTAGATCCTGTGGCTGTGCCGTGTCACGAGGCGTACAGGATGATCCGCGCTTGGCTCGCCACATGTCCCCCGTCGCCCGCTCACCGGGCCGCGCTGGAAAGGGCCGAGAAGGCGGAACGTCTCCTCACCGACCTGGCCGGAGACGCCACATATTGGCAAGAGGACTGCCACACGTTCCTCTGTGCTGGCTGCCAGTACGACCACCCGACCCGACCGGAGAACAGGACCAAGGACTGCGGATGCCCGTGCCACGAGGCGCGGCGAGCAGCGGGGCTGCCCGCTGAGGAGGAGGGAGGCGAATGAAGAAGCCAAAGTACCCGTTGCCCCCGCGCCCTTGGCGTCTGGACTACCGCCCTGTAGGTAATGTCTGGTGCATCCTCGACGCCGAAGGCGATCAGATAACGGTTCTTCACCAGTACAGCTTGCCCAAGGTAGAGGGCAGGAAGCACATGCACGGAGGGGACATCGGGCGGTTGATCGTAAAGGTGGTCAACGCGATGAAGGAGAAGGACTGATGAGCGATCAAGACTGGTGGTGTGCCAACTGTCAACGCGGCCTGCCCGGATCGCGAGTGACTTTTGAGGAGCGATGTGATACTTGCGGAGCAAGCGTCAGTCAGATTGAGGACGGCGAGCATCCATCTGAGGTGCTGGCAGAGCGTGACGCCCTCCGCGCCCAGCTCGCCGAGGCGACCATCAGGGCTGAGAAGGCGGCGGCTGGTGCGGACCCGGTTGACGAGCTGGACGTTGAACCGCAAGAGGGGTCTGCCGCGTGCAACCACGGTGCGGATGACGTGTGCGACTTCTGTGTTGGGCCTGCTGAAATGCCCAAGCTGAACGTGTCGGAGCAGGTGCTGTTCACTCTTCGCGAAGGCATCACGCTCCTGGATAATGTCCGGTCGCTGATAGTGCGAGACGGGCTGAAGCCTGAGCGGCTCGAAGAGATGTCAGCAGGGCTTATCAAGCTGACCGAGGTACACAAGATGCTGCGGCTGTCCGGGGACCTGGAAGCTGAACTCCGGGAAGTTGCTGGTGTTTGGTCAGCTCGTGCGTATGCCTTGGGCTACGATCCTCGTGCGGAGCCGGGTCCAAGGCGAGCTGTGGCCTCGGAGCGGGCAGTAAATCTGCACGTCCAGTATCTGAGACTGAGCTGTTCGAAGTGCAAGGGTACGGTCTGCGAGATGACCAACCTCGCTCCCTTGCCCCTGGCCGTCTTCAACCGCTGGACGGCGGCCCTGGAGCTGCACGAGTGCGAAGAACCGGAGGTGAAATGAGATGGCAAGGTGCAAAGTCTTGATTCAGGCGCTGGCCCCGGTAGAGGTCGAAGTCGAGCTGGACCTTCCGATTGGGGACATCGATTGCGCGATGAGTGCAGCTCGGGCTCGGGCCATGCTGGACCCGTCGCTTGCGCTCGACTGGAAGATCTCGGGTACCCCGCGATTGCTCACGGTGCTGTGGATGAGTTCACTAACACCGTGAACTCCGCGCTCACCGAGGACGCAATCGAACTCCCGCTACCTAACCCGGCCAGCACGGCCCCGGCTGTGTCTACAATGATGACAGCCAGCCCGGCAGACGGCGTGGCCACGAAGATGTGCGCGGAGCTTGAGGCGGGCGCTGGAGGGGGCCGAGGTGAGGGAGGCGTCGAGGCGCAGGCGAGGATTGCCGAACTGGAACTGCAATTGTCCGGCGCTGTTGCTCCGAGGCTTCCTCCGATGTGTCCGTTGAAACACGACGAACGATTGGGAGTAATCCAGCTTCGCGATCAGTACGACGAAGTCGTTGAGGAGCTGTGGGCCTGCTCGCATAAGGGATGTGACTACACAGTCCATGCGGGCAGGCCGATTGTGGAGAGTGAAGAGAAGTGACAGTAAATTCACATGACTGTTCTCACGCGGAAGCCTTTACGTGTTACCGATGCTGCCCGCTGTGCAAAGTTGGCTGAGGTGAGTTGTATGTTGATACTAGCGTTAGGACTACTCTTTCTTGGGTTGATTCCGGTTAGTTGGTACGGGGCTCCGAACTGGCAAGAGAAGCTGGGGTGTCTTGGCCTGCTTGTACTGATCCTTATTCTGGATGTTTTGCACAGCATCAGGGAGTTACTCAAAAGAGCGGAGGCAAACGACTCATGAACGAGGCGATAAAGTGGCTGATTTCGCAACCGTGGGGTGACATCAATGTTTCGTTGTTTGGGCTGCTGATAACAGCTTTGTTCTCTCTGGCGTTGTTGGCGTTGGTGTTAGCAGTAATCGGCGCGGTGTTGCTGAGTCTGGTGGCGTTGGTTGTGAACATCGTCGAGCAGCATACGGGTGGTCAGAAGTGAGCAAGTCAACCCAGTTCTTGCCAGTCCTGGTCGTTATTTTTGTATGTGTGTTGCTCGCCATGATCAAGACTCGTTACAAGCTCGAAACTACAAGTGTTTCGGAAGAGCGCAGATACACGAGACCCTACGTGCTCATGCAGTCCGGTTCGATACTCGAAAACGACATTAACGAGATGGCGAAGAAGGGCTGGAGAGCAGTCGGTATCGCAGGTTCCGACGGTAACTGGGTCGTGCTCATGGAGCACCGAGAGTTCCTGGACTCGGTACCGTACGTTCGGGTGACGACTCTTGGTGACAGGATACTGATTGGACACGAGGCGCAACGGAGGCAGTAGCCAATGGAATGGAAAGCGATAAGAGAGCTGGAGGATCAGATTCTGCAACTGGCCCGGCGGCTTGGTCCACAGATAGCGTTTCACAAGCTGGTTGTGTGGCATCCGACAGCGTCGGAGTATCGGGTCGAGCGCCACATTGATACAAGTGGTGTGAAGTTCTGTTACACGGAGGATCGTCCGTGCTCTGACGATTCATGTTGGTACATTCCGGATCTGTTGCTAGGTGATTTTCCAACGGGGCTGACACCCGCTCGTCTGCTCATCTTGGCTGAGTGTCTGCTGCAAGCGCAGGAGGAGTTGAAGAAGTTGCCTGATGCGGATCAGATGGGTGCGATGGCAGACAGGCTGAAGCAGGCGATGAACCAGTAAGTTGTCATTGTTCAGAGATCAGGAGAGAACAGAGACGCTCAAGGATCATGGACTGGAGTCGAAGTAAACCAGATGAGACAAAGCACAGTTGAGATTATCGAAGAGGCGACCCGGTTCTACCGAACAGAGTGTGCGCCGCTGAACATAACGCCAACGATCCGACAATACTTCTACCACCTGGCGGTCCAGAGGCTGGTGGAGAAGAGTGATAAGGGGTACAAGAAGGCATCGCGTATTCTTGCCGATGCCAGAGTGCGCGGCCTGTTCGACTGGAACTGGGTGTTTGACGCAACTCGGCAATTGCACCGTCCACCTACCTACGAGTCGCTGGAGGAATACTTCGAGTTAGTGAAGAACGCCTACAGTCGGAACAAGTGGCAGTCCCAGCCGCATCTTCTGGAGGTGTGGATCGAGAAGGATGCGGTGAGGGGCACTGTTCAGAGCGTCATCGACCGCTACGAGCTGCCGTTGTCGGTGAATCGGGGGTACCTGTCGGTTTCTGCGAAGATGCAGGCGGTTCGCCGGTTCCGGAAGGATGGGCGCAAGAGGGTGGTCGTCATCTACATTGGCGACTTTGATCCTTCCGGCGTCAACATGATTCACGAGGCGCAGAACTGGATCGAAGAGCAGAGTAGCAGCGGGCTTTTGCTGCAAGTTGACCGTATTGCTATCACGGAAGATGACTGGAACGATCCTGTTGTTCTCAGGCTTTCGGTCAACTTCAACGATTCTCGTAGTGCCTGGTTCACTGACAAGTACGGTGATGAGGTGGTGGAGGTGGAGGCCCTGGCACCAAGCGTGCTACAGAAGCGGCTTGAGAAGGCGATCCGGAAGCACCGCGTTTTGACATTGTGGAACCAGCAAGTCATGGAAGAAGAAAGTGACGCCAAGGAACTGGAGCGAAGACTTCGATGAACACTCTTGACTGCCGTGCTGCGACCTATGCTGACGTGTCCGACATCTACAGGATGGGTGTCGAGACGTTCCAGCAGCATCATCAGTATGAATGGGGGTTCGAGAAGCAGTTCTTGCTGGACTTGCTTGACAGTGAAGCCGAACGGGGCTCAACCGATGTGGCCGAGATTGGTGGCCGAATGGTCGGCTTTCTTATTTCAGCGATCTACCGACCGGAGCATGAAGAGCCGAGCTGCCGTTTTCTCTGGTTCTTTGTGGTACCGGAGTGGCGGGGTCTTGGGGTTTCGGCCGCGCTACTTCATTACTCGATGCGGAAGTACGAAAACCGGCTTGGTATCAGGAAGTTCTCTGCGGCGTTGTGGGTTGGGGATTCTGCGACCGCCAGACTTGTAGCTGGGTTCGGTTTCCGGCGGACCACAAGTCTGGCAGTGTGGGCGAAGTCATGACATCCTCCAAGCCAGGTGACCTGTGCGAGCAATGTGGCGGCAGCAGGATGGAGCCGGTACCGGGCCAGACTTTGGTTGTTCGGTCGTGTGTTGCGTGTGGAGGCAGCGGTCAGCGGCGCAGGAACAGAATCCCACGTTACGCATGTTCCGGTTGTAAAGACATGCCCAAAGACGCGGACCAATCCTGGCGCTGCCCGAGGTGCGGTAGGGATGCACCCGGCTTGGCTCATGCCATGTTTAGGGACAATCACACAATCTGATGGTCGTCAGAACGTTCTGACGAGAATGGAGGATGACGAATGAGAGATCCGAGAAGACGTAAGAGACTATGCAGGTTTGGTAATCCTCCTGGTGCGTACGTGTTGGCGAACAAGGCCAAGCTAGCTGGCTGGGCATACGGGGTCACGTTTGCCGATCTGGCGACCACGTCCCGAGGTACAGCAATCTTGTTGTTTGCGTCGAGGCGTGAGGCAACTGACGCAGTTCGAAATCGCAAGGTTTCTTCAGGTATCAGGTGGGTACCGGTGAGGCTGCGGTTGGGGTTGGTGTTGTGATGAGGCGGAACACGTATGCCCATCTTCTCACCAAAGCCATTTTGCTGGAGGCTTCAGCGAAGGTGGTTTACTTTTCACCGAAGGAGTTGGCGCTCCAGGCGCTGTTCGATACTACCTTCGTGTTTGACAAGGATAGGTACGATCCGAAGTACGATTGGCTGGAGCGGTACGGAATTGGTGTCGTACAGGCAGCCGTGGCCCGATTGGTCAGAGACCGTCATTTTGTGTGGGTCTTCAGGGGGTGCTATACACGACGTGAAGACCTGGCCTGATAGCTATCCGAGGATGGCAGATTTGATCCCACGAGGGGAGGATGGTCACTTTCGGGTTATCCACTTCACGTTGACGAAGACCAGGCTACTTCATCGTGGCAGGACGCAGTTCTTCACAGCCGATCCCGGAACCTACGCCGCTCTTCTGGTTGACTTGCCGAAACCAGACATGGAGACGTTGCACATGGAGCGTCCCAGCATTTGCATGATGTCCGACGTGAGCTGTGAGCGGCAGGACCATGACGAGTTCTATCGTAACGCCAGCGGTGATGTGCTCATCGCAGGATTGGGGCTCGGGATGATTGCGACCGCCTGTGCCCGGAAGCCGAGCGTCAAGAGTGTCACCGTCTTGGAGCTGTGCAGCAGTGTCATGAGGCTCGTTCTCCCGTACTTGGAGAAGGTAGAGGAGTTCAAGCAGAAGGTTGTCGTGGTGCAAGCAGATGCGCGGAGGTGGCAGACGGACCGGAAGTTCGATGCGGTCTGGTTGGACATTTGGCCCAATATCTCCAGACGGTACAGGCGGCAGTACAAGAGGATGGAAACCAATTACTCCGCGTTTCTCAAACCAGGGGGGTACATCGGGTTATGGGCCTACGATCTGATTGGAGGACGCGGCGGTGTCAAACGTGTTCGTGCCGGAGCGGGTTGATGTAGTCTACTTCAAGGGGGTATTGGTCAACCTGGAGGTCCATCGTGCCAGTGGGTGCGTGTTCGTTCATGCGGGGCGGGACGACTCCGACCTCGACTTCACCATCGCAGGGTTGGCTGAGGATGATACGGTTGAGGTAGTTACCCTCGGCAAGCTGGGGTCGGTCAGGGCCAGGATGTATCAGCGGTATCTGTGGCGTGGGGAGAAGTTTCAGCGGGCTGCAACCCTGCAATTCAAGTTTGGGGAGGGCGGTTCCTGATGGAGATCCGGTGCAAGTTTTGCAGAAAGCTGTTCCTGCCGACATGCAAGAAGAATGAGTTCTGCAAGCGAGCTAGTTGTCGGAGGAAGCGGCGACAGAGTTACGTTAGACGCTGCATGCGAAAGGCACGCAAGCGGAAGGATAAGTCGCTATGTTCCAAGTACGGGTGCAAGAACGGACGTGGGAAGGGTCTGTTGTGCGTCATCTGCTTGAAGGTAGCCCGTCAGACCAGGGAGCAGGCCAAGCAGGAGCATGTGCTGTCCGGGGTCTGTATCAAGTGTTGGGAGCCACCAGTCGACGGCAGGACGATGTGCGTACGCCACCTGGAGAAGAACGCAAGCAACGCCAGACGGGTGCGGATCAGAAAGGCGGAGCGTGATGTCAGAACATCAGAGGCCCGAGGGATGGCCAACTTGTGCAGCTTGTAAGGGCGACTTGACAAAGACAGCCGTGGTTGGAGAGGTGTGGTGCGAGACCTGTACACGCAAAGAGTCCGTTGCGTTTGGTGTCCTCGCAAGCCAGAAGTCAAGACTGCTGTTACGCGCCCGTGCCTACGAGACCAGGGAGGCCATCTATCGAGATGCCTTGGAGACTGCTGGTAGTCCCGAGGCGCTGATGGCACTGCGAGCAGCGGACCAGATCAGGCTCGAACCGGAACCGGAACCGGAGCAGTCTGTGGCCAAAGTAGCTCCGGAAGAAGATGTCGCAGCGGGGACCGAATCTCGTTCGGTGACGTACTCTCCGTTCGTTCCTGACGTGAACGATTTGAAGGGCCAGCTCTGTGGGCTGGCTCGCACGTTCTGTCCGGGTCTTGTCAGGCCAGCCGATCTGATGCCTTATCCGGTCGGGAAGGCGGCGGCGGATCTGTTGGGTGGTTGTGTGATCTATTTCACCGATCTCAGCGGCAGGACCAGGGTCAAAATGGTTCTAGCTACAAGCATCGGGCTGGAGCACATGATGCTCGGAATTGAGGAGGTTGGGTCATGAAGCTGTTTGTTACAAGGGATCGCACCATCTTTCCCTATCTGGTGTTCGTGGTCGACGGCCACCCTGTTGGTGGGGTGGTTGAAGTTGATACTGACCAGTCTCTCATCAAGGTTCTTGACACCAATCCCGGCCTTTCTGGGGGGAACCGGGAGCGATGGTTTGGAGGTAAGGTCGAGGTCTTCTTTCAACCAGGAACACCACGCCACGTTTTGCTACACGCAAAAACTGTGGAGTATTACGGGCCTTTGTTCGACCATAACGAAGGCCCTCCGGTCACACCGAAACCAGAACCAGAGGGAGAGCCTACATCCGGCGATGAGGTCTCGGTCTTTAGTCTGGCCGACAAGTTGAGGGGCAGACTATGAACGGCTGCTACAGTGTCGGCGTCGTTTCGCGGGTTACTGGAGTGACCCACACCCAGTTGTTTCACTGGAGTGAAGATGGGTTCATCACGGCAGCCAAGAAGGTGGGTGGGAAGTACAAGCGGTACACCGTTCGAGAGGTGCTGATGATCGAGGCTGTCATGGTTCTCAGGAGGGCCGGGTTCAGCAAGCAGCGGCTGGCGAAGCTCGGCCTGGGCCGGGTTTTGGCCCGCCTGTTGGATCGTTGGACTGGGTTGGTCTCTGAGGTCAAGTTGTTGGTGGATGTCAGGGGCAGAGCGGTGAATTTCATGCTCTTGCATGGAGATTTTCTGGTCTCCAACGGAACGCCGCCTGTAGTCATCGAAGCATGGGATCTTATCAAGAGGTTGCAACTTTGCAGTTTGGAAGGAAGTGGTGCCAATGCCGGAGCGAATGTATAGTCAGCGTGAAATGGAGCAGATGGAACAGCGGATCGAGGAGGAGGCGTCCGGTGCCAGAGCAGGCCGGAAGGAAGTAGAGGATCTCCGTGTGCTGCTTGCGGTGGCAAACAAGGAGCTGGAGAAGTTGAGAGAGCAGCAGCGGATCTTGAACGTGGCAGCCGAGGGCCGTGTGTCGGGGTTCGAGTACGAGGCAACCTATGCTCTGCTCAGTTTGATGGACAGCGAAGAGCTGCCACATGATTTCCAGACGATGCCGGACTACCATGCCATCTTTGCTTGTTTCCTGGCGCGGGTTGCCGAGGCGTACGGATGCGCTACAGCACTCGGTCCTGGCGATGTCTGTCATGTCAAGGCCATGTTCATGCGGGTCGCCGCGTCAGTGCTGGCACTGACCTATTGGTTCGACCACGTCGGTGGTGCGGGCGAAGTCCCGGTTGTTCCGATGCAACAGCGGCGTGAAGCTGAGATTCGACGTGTGCTAGAGCACGCCATGAGTATCATCACAGACGCAAAGGCCACCGCAGGACAGGTCAACCAGACCATGCTCAAGAGTTGTGCTACGGTGGCCATCGAGAACACCATGACCGTCTGGCGGACTGGGAGACTTGTTGCCGAAGTCGAGGAAAAGACCATCTAGGTTTGCTGGAACCGGTCCAGTTCTGGCTGGTGCCGGAGGAGGCTGGAGACATGAAGTCAGAACGTTCTGACGAAGAACCGGTCAAGCCGGTTCCGCTCGGGCGCTGTCTGGAGTGCAGCCAGTTGGTGGATGCTGGAAATCGTGTTCGTTGCACCTTTTGTGATTCCGGTCCGTTTCACGAGGGCCGCTGTCTCGATCTTCATGTTGGGGGTTGAGTAATGGCTTTGTCGACTGATCAGCGGAATGAGGGTGACATTTGTCCTTTGTGCAAGAAGAACGTTGCGTGCCACCAGGGGTGCCGGGGGTGTGGGTTTCCGATGTGTGCGCTAGACTCTGCTTGCTTGTGCAAGTTCAGAACATGGACCTGTTCCGGTTGCCGTACCGTTTACCGGATACCGCAGGGGCTGACGATCAAAGGTTGTCCGCGCTGTACGGCACGGCAGATTCGAGACGGTTGAGATGATGTCGTTCTTCTATTCCTTGGGGTGGGTGTTTTTTGCGTTGGTTGTTGGCTTCTTCTGCGGAGTTGCGGCCTGTCGGTCGGATATCGAAGACGCCAGCCGCTGGAGGTCGTTGCAGGAGACTAATAAGAAGCTGGACGATCTCACCGGACAGGTCAACACGGAGCATGTGGCACGGCTACAATAGTCAGTGAACGCATTCCTATCTTTTCTTTGCAGAGAGTCGAACAACCGGCTCTCTGCTTCTTTG
>ERZ1292629.284-Hain-H43-01um-R1-284-length-54505-cov-29_pt1 | contig 54505 bp, 72 predicted proteins | sample MGYA00564399_ERZ1292629 | MGnify/ENA primary metagenome ERZ1292629 (study PRJEB36523, sample SAMEA6512636) | groundwater metagenome | collected 2019-01-08 | study: AquaDiva: Metagenomics assemblies of 32 groundwater samples
CGCCCCGCCAGACGCCGCCCCGCCAGACGCCGCCCCGCCAGACGCCGCCCCGCCAGACGACGACGCCATCATCTATTTCCACATCAGCGTTTTCCGTAACTGCTTCGGATAGCCAGGTAGGGCAATCTTTTAGTTCTGAAATTTTCATTATTTCACTCCCAATTTGCGCACTTTGGCTGCGCGTTCGGTTTCATTCCTCACCCGGTCATAGATCACATTGGCGCGGAATGGCTTGCCGTGGCGCCGTCGTGCTTTCTTTCTGAGGCGCCGGTAGTCTTTGTTTCCAGAAATCGGTAGATGATCAATGACCGGATCATCGTTTGAGGAAAACCATGTCCAGAATTTCCAGTTCATTTCTTGATGCCCCCGTGGGCCATAATGATTTTTTCGACAAGTTCAACCGGCACGTAGCCGTAGACACTTTTCAATGGGTCCGGTAAGTGCCGGTGAATGGCATAGGCTGCGCTATATTCCGCCGATTTAGTTTCTTTGCCAATTTGCGAATAATGCACTTTGCCAGAATGCGTGTCAAGCGATTTTCGTTGATATTTTTAAGTCATTGATTTTATTACATAACGAAAATCGCTTGACACGGTGCGTTAGTTTTGCTACTTTGCGCCTATGACCGATACCGTTCAAATCCGTAAGCGGAAAAAAGATGGTCTAAGATGACCTACAAACAATTTTTGAAATATTTCGGAACCCAAGCCAACGCAGCACGCAAACTCGGTATTCCGCAAACGACCATCTCGGCCTGGCGCACGGGGATCCCGTCGTGGCGCCAATGGCAAATAGAAGCGGCGACGGACGGTAAATTTAAAGCAAGAGGACCATGAGCGTCTGGTGTGTAAAGTATGCCTTGACAAATGGGATCACTGAGCATGGTCTTAATCCCTTTGGTTACAGGGCTTCATGCTGACACATGACCGCGCGCGAACAAATAGTCGCATTACTGGCCGAGCGCGGGCCGCTGACCGCAACGCAAATCCGCGTGATTACTGGCCTAGGTAGTCACGCGGTATCATCGACGATTTGGAACTTACTTAGTCATTGGAAAATGATCCGCGCCCTCGATAATGGAAAATTGCGGGACCGCGCGTACGAAATCATTCCCGGCGCGGTCGATGCAAACCTGCACTACGTCGCGCCGGCGGCACCGCCAAGCAAGGGCAGCGGGCAGATTGCCGGGCATGTTTACATGCGGCAGTACGCAGGATGGGGCAGGCGGTCGTGGTGACAGCTGACAGGGATAAAGGGCGGTGGGGGTCTCGAGAAGTACATAGGTGTTTCTTCGCTTGCCCCATTAATAAACAAGGACTTAGTTCTCGAGAGAATGGTGGCGTTCAGACTGCCGGAAGTGGGTTCGCTTGACAACTGAAAATGAGCTTATTATGATGTGCATTAGTCGTAGTGGACTAATTGAGGATGCCTGATTGAATCCTACCACCGCCGCCATACCGCAAGAGCCTCTGGGCATGGTCTCCCTGTGCCTATCCTCGGCAACCACTACCTTGCGTGTATTTTGGCGGCGCTGAAAGGGTTTAACGATGGCTCTCCGGGTCAAGAATTGGCGAAAATTTCAGCATTTCAGGGACAGGAAACCACCCTGGATAAAGCTCTATCGAGACCTTTTGGACGATAGATCGTGGTACGATCTTTCCGATTCCTCGGCGAAATTGCTAATCTCGCTGCTCCTACTCGCATCTGAGGATGAACGTAAGACTGGATATCTTCCTACTATTGAGGAAATATCCTTTAGACTAAGGATTGACATTAGGTCAATAAAATCAAGGATTTCTAATCTTGGTGACTGGCTGGTACAAGATGATATCAACCAGATATCTGATATCACGCTGATATCAACGCGACATCATGACAATCGCCTAGAGACAGAGACAGAGACAGAGACAGAGACAGAGTACCATGATGATATCAGTGTGATATCAAAAACCAGTTTAGCAACAAAACCGACAATTCAAACCCTGATGGACCTCGGTGTTGAAGAACAGGCTGCCAAAGACTGGATGGCGGTCAGAAAAGCAAAGCGGGCACCACTTACCGAAACGGTCATCAAATCTCTGAAGGCAGAAGCCTCGAAAGCTGGAATGACGGTTGACGACGCGGTGAAGATGTGCGCTGAGCGAAGTTGGCAGGGGTTCAAAGCGTCTTGGATAGCAAATCAGAAGGGAAACGGAACGACTCTGGTAGAAATATGCCAATTTGTAGATCGCAAAGGTGCGGAAATTTGCGGGAACCTGAACGCTAAAGCGTCGAAGAATTACGGCGGCAAGCCCGTTTGCGCGCATCACGAAGGGGAGTTAGCTAGGGCCGCGTCAACTCCCATGCCTGTGGATATTCTGGCAATGGTTCATTCACGCAGGGAGGTTGACACATGAAATCCCGCCTCACATTCTGCTTAACCTGCGGTCGAGACCTGGTAGACGGCAAATGTCCGGATTGTGACGCGCCGGCGCCAGTCTCTCCACCCAGGCCGATGAAATCGCCGATGAATTTTCGAGAGCGCTGGTATCGCGACCAAGGATTGCCATACGAGCCGCCGCCTGTTGGATTGGGGAATATGCGCGGCAGACGAATGCGTGAGCCTGGAGAGGATTAGGCCGTGCCAAACGCCCTTAAACACCGTCCTGGGCTTGCGTGGTGGGCCCCAGGCGCACGCAATCAGCTTCCCCGCTACCTTAGCGTGTCAAAGTATGATCCGGCGCTCTGTTGATCAATATTTGATTGCGCCGTTTCCTTGGTTCGGTGGGAAGTCCAAGGTCGCGGATATCGTTTGGCGCGCATTCGGTGCCGAGGTGCCCAATTATGTTGAGCCGTTCTTCGGTTCTGGGGCCGTGTTACTCGCGCGGCCGGCGGGCAATGTTGGGATAGAAACGATTAACGATCTGGATGGCTACGTCGCAAATTTCTGGCGCGCGATTCAGCATGCCCAGGATGCGGTCGCGCATTATGCGGATTGGCCGGTAAACGAAAACGACCTGCACGCGCGGCATTTATGGCTGGTAGCTCGGAAGGGCGATCTGATAGCCAAATTGCAGGGCGACCCGGATTACTACGACGCCAAAATTGCCGGCTGGTGGGTTTGGGGCATCTGCTGCTGGATTGGCGGCGGATTTTGCAGCGGCCAGGGGCCGTGGGTGGTGCGAGACGGGAAAATGATCGATGCGCGCGAGGACGGCGAAGAAGGGGTTAAGCTGCAGCTTCCGCACTTGGGTGATGCCGGGCGGGGCGAACGGCTAGAGTGGTTGTTAGAGTGGTTCGGCACTCTGTCGGCCCGTTTGCGCGATGTGCGCGTGTGTTCCGGCGACTGGTCGCGGGTGTGCGGGCCGAGCGTGACGGAAAAAAACGGTATGACGGGTATATTTATGGACCCGCCTTACAGCAATTTGGCGGGCAGGGCTGGTGATATTTACCGGGTCGACAGCGAATCGGTTGCGCATGATGTGCGGGAGTGGGCAATCGCAAACGGCAATAACCAGTTGCTCAGGATAGCGCTGTGCGGCTATGAGGGCGAGCACACTATGCCGGATACGTGGGCCTGCGTGCCGTGGAAGGCACACGGCGGGTATGGTAGTCAGGGCGATGGTAATGGGCGCGAAAACTCGGCAAAAGAGCGGATATGGTTCTCGCCAGCGTGCCTGCCTATGGAGAGATCACAACAAAGGATGTTCGCATGAAAAAAACGCCGATCAGACCTGATTCTATGTTGGCCAGGAGATGACGATGCTGCGCTGGCCCGCATCCCTTGCCATCACTGGAGAGAGCACAACAGAGGATATTCGCATGAAAAAATCAAAATACATTCGGCTCTACGAGGCGCTGTGCCCGGAAGATTTGCTAAAAGATTATGATCCGCGCATTTCGGCAATTATTGCTGAAATGAAGGCCGTAGTCGGAACCGATGATATTGCAGTTGCCGCGAAAGCAATAGACTGGTATGGCTGGAATTCGTCGCTTGAGCGCAACAATTTCATTCGCCGGGCTTGGAAGATTTGGGACACGCTATGAGCATGCCTCTGGCGATAGATTTATTTTGCGGGTTAGGTGGATGGACACAAGGTCTCTTGGCGGAGAATTTCACGGTAATAGGCTTTGACATTGAGCGCCACGACTACGGCATTGGTGTTTACCCGGCGCAACTCGTATTGCAGGACGTGCTGACTCTGCACGGCAAGCAGTTCAAGGATGCCGCGCTGATCGTCGCGAGCCCGCCGTGCCAAGAATATAGCTATATGGCTATGCCATGGAGCCGCGCTAAAGCAATCGCCGCAGAGTATCGCTCTGGCGTGCGCGACGTGAAGACGTTGACCGCGCTGTTTGATGCATGTTTCCGCATTCAGCGCGAGGCGTGCGAGGCGGCTGGACACTTCATTCCGCTGGTCGTTGAAAATGTGAGGGGCGCGCAACCTTGGGTTGGCCGAAGCAGATGGGCGTATGGAAGTTTTTTCCTTTGGGGCGACGTGCCGGCGCTGATGCCGATGACAAAGGCCGTTATGAAATTCAATCCCGATGGCACAGCGCATCCGCCTGGCTCTTGGTTCAAAATTGGAAATAGCAAAACGGATCACTCGTGGGATGACTCGCACAAAACGCACGGCATGAATTGGTTTGATCGATCGATACACGGACAAGATTTCACGTGCATTGCAGGCGCCCAAAAGACGGCGGGCCACGTCAACCAGCGCGACGGGCACGACCACACGCGGCACCTGACGAATCAGGCGGAAAGCGATGGCGTGAAAAACCAGGGCACAACCTGTTTTTCTTCGCAAGAAACCAGGGCACAACCTGTTTTTGATGGTGTGAAGCAACACAAGTCGGGACGCGCCTGGTTCGCAGACGCCGATACAATCAGCGGCAGTACCAGCAGCAAAAGCAAAGCCCGCAAAGCCGCATCAGCCGCGATAGCTCGTATCCCGCTGCCGCTCGCCAGGCACATAGCGCGCACCTATTACCCGAGGCCGTATTGATGGCGCGCATGAAAAAAATGGCGCCAGGGCTCAAAGAGTCGCAGATTCAGGCGCTGTTGATCGACTGGTGGGCATCCTATTGCCGTACGCGAGGGCTAGTAGATGAGCGGCTGTTGATGGCGTCCGCAGGCGGTGCGGTGCTCGGCGGCGATGCTCGGCTGCGCGCTATCCGGTCTGCCAATCTTAGGCGGCAGGGGTATCGCAATGGCACGCCCGACCTGTTTCTTGCTGTGCCGAAAGGTAATCCGATGGCGCGAGGTGAGATACTTTTTTCTGGCCTGTTCATTGAGCTAAAGCGCGCCGCCCAAAGCAAGCCTACGCAAGCGCAGCTTGAAATGGCAGACCTGCTGCGCCGGCGTGGTTACTGCGTGGTGATTGCCTGCGGATTCGAGGAAGCGCAGAGGGCAATAATCGGATACGTGGAGAAGGATTGATGCCGGCAGTGCAGATTACCAAGGACGACACCGGGAAGCTCGTTGGGTTTGGGGAGAGCGGGAGAAAAACGTACGCAAAGTTCTTGGCTGCTGTGAAGCAGCTCGAATACGGTGAATTGTTGAAGTTTGTCTACAAGGTTCCGCGCTCACCGAAGTTTCATCGGCTGCACTTTGTGATGCTGGCCACATTATTTAATGCTCAAGACCAATTTGCATCTGAATATCAGTTTCGCAAATGGGCTGAAGTCGGGGCCGGGCACGTCGATTGGGTGCCCGGGCCTACCGGAAAGATGGTCGCGCTACCCAGATCAATTGACTACGAGAGTTTGGACGACGAAGAATTTCACGACATGCACGAGGCGGTCAAAGCGTTTTTTCGGTCACCGCATGCGACCCGGTTTCTCTGGCCGAATCTTGATGAGTTGAAGGCCGGCGACATGATTGAAACACTGCTGTTTGAATTCGAGAGGAACGAATGAAAAAGCAAATTTACTACAACAATTACTGTGGTCGCGAGGCGTGCGAAACGACCGGATATACTATTAGTTTGCCCGTACTTGACGGCATTGAATTTGCTGTCGTGCGCCCGTCTAATTGGGGTTGCTCGGCATCAATCAAGGGCTGGCAGGTCATTCACGTATGCAGTGGCTGTCGGATCGCGTACCGGGATCATTCCGAGCCAACTATTGCGGAAGCAATAGCTAGCGCGAAAGCGATGTTGGCGTCGCGCGCAAAAGTTAAGGGGTGGGCAGCGATTGTGCGAAAAATCAAACGCAGCAAAACCCCCCACATCATTGCTGCCCTCGAAAAGCAGAGGGCGGCATGAACAAACTCCAAAAGCACTATGCTGCCTGCGCCGCGATAGGGTGCATCGTTTGTCGGCGCGAGGGCGCTGGTTACGTGCCGGCTTCCGTTCATCATCCTTGGGGCAGGACAAACGGCAACGAGTTTAGGGTGATAGGTTTGTGTTTTTCGCACCATCAAAGTGGCGTCAAAACGGATCTCTACGTTTCTCGCCACCCCTACCGCCGCGCCTTCCTGGATAAATACGGCTCCGAGGAATCCATGCTCGCCGAAGTTGATGTGTTGATCGAGCGCGAAAAGCGGGGGATTGCGGCGTGATCAACGCAGGCCCATGGCGCCCAGATCATATACGCCAGCCATACTACCAGCAGTCCGAATCCGACCACTCGATCCGGGTCTCGGGCAAGCCATCGGCGGGCGAGGTATACCCAGTGGGCTAGCTCGTACAGGCATTCTCGCAGAGCATGCTGTAGGGCGGTCATTTCGCCCAGTCCGACATAGGGGTAGGAGTGACCGGATGCTGGTTGACCCGCGTGAGATCAGCGACAGATTCCGAAGTCCAGAGCCCGGACGGCCACTGGACGATAGCGCGGTGGTTGGCGTGGTACATCTGGCGCACCGTACCGACTGCACGATCAGATTTGCGCCGGACCGCATCATGAATCATGAATGTCGATTTGCTCATTTCGCCGCCTTCGTGCGGGCCAAAGTGGCGCGGGCGATATCACTGATAGCAAAAAGCCTAGTTCTCATCCATTCTGGGTGTGTGGCCTGACGCCCGAAACATGCCGCACCCTCGCTGGTAATACAATCCTCCAGCGCCGTGATCAACTCCGCGTTGATCTCGCGCAGCTCATCCGCTACACGTCCGGCTGCCGCAGCGTGCGCGAGCCCGCCCGCGGCGAGATCGGCTACCTGGTTGCGCAGCGTCTCGTTTTGTTCGGCCAGCCTGCCGTTCTCGCGCGCCAGCACTTGTCTGATTGCGTCCATTTGTGTCCTTTCCGCGCCCCCGTGCTGGCGGGCGCTTGGTTGAATGAGTTAGGCGGATATTTCGGAATATGTAGTCACCAGCTACCGGCTGGCCCGGCGGGGATTGTCGCGATTTCCATGATTTCCTCCGTTGGTTTCAGGGTATTTCAGCCGGCTGCTCGGCGGAAGTGCATCTTGTGGTAATATTTGGTTTGGGGTTTGCCGGGCTTCCCACGTCTTGCGCGAAAAGCCCGGTGTTGTTTTAGGCTACTGCCGCAACGGCTTCCACGACGTAGCCAGTTACAAAGTCTGCCGCCTTTTGCGCAGCACTCGCGGCAATCAAAACCGCGCGCTTGTCGTTTTTCAGGACTTGTATCCAGTTGCCGATGTATTCGGCATGTTGCAACTTACTCTCTATACCGCAGGATGCGCACAGAAAAGCTGATCCCATTTCCGCGACAAGCTCTTCACGGGCGTACTGCTGATCCCCGAAACGCTTTCCGTATTCACGATTCAGGCGCGGAGCATGGCCACTCCAATGGGTAAGCTCATGCAACGCGGTCCCATAGTAATCGGCCATGCTGTTAAATTGCGTAGGTTGCGGCAGACGGATCAAATCATGCGATGGCACGAAGCAAGCGCAGTCACCGCCATGCACGATAGTTGCCTTACTCATGTAGGATTCGGCAACGGCATGGCGTTCAATTTCCGTGCGCTCGTCGCCAGTCCACTGCATCTTGATCGGCAGGTTTTCGATTTGCTCAAGGTTGAAAACGGTAAACGATCTTAGCAACGGGATCATGCGCTCTTTAGTGTTGCCGTCAGCATCGGGCTTGGCGTTTTTGTCCTTGACGGCGAAGGGCTTGTAAAACACGATCATTGATCCATGCTCGCCTTTACGCACGTTTGCGCCGATGTCCGTTGCCTGTTTGTATGTCATCCAAGCCGTGCTAGCATACTGTGGCGCGCACAGCAGGAAAGTATTGATGCCACGGTAAGGTTTGCCGGATATCGCGTTGTACGGCATGCCGCCATTGCGCGCGTTGCACTTCCATGGTTTCACCCATGGCACAACGCCGGCTTCGAGTGATGCCACGATTTTGTCAGTCACTTCTTGATACAGGTCTTTTGCCATGATTTTGTTTCCTTCGGTTATGCCGGCTCACCGCCGGCGGGAAGTGCATCCGAGACTGGCGCTGGCCAGTCCAACTGAGGCACTAGGACTTTTGAAAATCCTCATACGCTGCATCGAATTCTTTTTCATAAGCGCGGAACACTTTTTGAGCAGACAAGAATTGGGCGTCGGTTATGCGATGATCGCGAAAATCGCGGACCGCTCGCCGATAGATCGCGTCGGCACCATTCATCGCCTGATGCGCCACTTCATATTCGTGTAAGTTCATTTCTCTCTCCTGGTTATGCCGGCTCACCGCCGGCTGGTAGTGCCACCATCTCTGCGGGCTCAAGCAGGGGCCCGCAGAGGGGAGGCGCTTAATATTGTTCTGCGCGATAATCTGCGAGGGCAGCAGAGTAGTCCTCCCATTTCGCGAGCACGATCTGCGCGATGGCGTTGATTTGCGCGGAGGAGGGCACGGTTTTCGCTCTGTAAACTTTTGCCGCCGCCGCGCGCGCGGACTGGAATGCTGCCGCAGTGATGCTCACTTTTTGATAATTCGTCATTTCTCTCTCCTAGTTAGCCGGGGCAGCCGGCGGGAAGTGCTGCCATCGCTGCGGGCTCAAGCAGGCGCCCGCAGAGGGGAAGCGCTAGGCTGGATCGCTGTCCGCGCCTGCGTCATCGTACCCAGCTTGATAGCTGGGTGCGATTTCTGGATCATAGAATTCGACTTCGGAGGGCCCGCCTGCTTTTGCATGCGCGCGGCCAAACTCATATGCTTCGGCTTGTGTTGCTTCTAGATTTGGCGTCGTTTCCATTTCTCTCTCGAACCAGTCAGGAACGCCCAAGTCAACGCGATGCTTGCCAAGCTCGTAGAGCGACTGGGAAAAGACGCACCGCACGTCGCTGATTACTACCTGACCCATGACAGAGCGTACTACGTAGCCACGAAGGTCCGCGAGCGATTGAAGATCAGCAAATGAGGTACATGCGGTGTTCCCTATTTGCGCTGATAAAATGAGGTACATGCGGTGTTCCCTATTTGCGCTGATAGCGTCGCACCATTGCATCACACCGAGATAACTCGGCAATTCTGGTTATGCCGGCAATCCGCCGGCGGGAAATTTTTACTACTCACTACCTATCATGCAGGATCCGTGCCAACCTGCAAAAAAACAGGTAGGGCATATTCCGTGCCAGCAATAGCCCCAGAGCCGTTTGCGTTATGTTAAATCGAGGGTGACAATTTGCGTCACATAGTGCTGCAAAATGTTGACTCGGGGGCAGCTCTAGCTGTATAATTGTATGATGAAATGCAGCAACGCCGGTATCCGCCTGATCAAGAATTTCGAGGGGTGCAAATTGCGCGCATATCGCGATATCGTCGGCGCGTGGACGATTGGCTACGGCCATACCGGCGCGGACGTGGCGCCTGGCCAGGCGATCACCCAGGTCGAGGCGGATCAACTGTTGGCGGCCGATCTGCGCGGATTTGAGCAATGCGTCCTCGATGCGGTCGAAGTCGAGCTCACGCAAAATCAGTTCGATGCGCTCGTCAGCTTCGCGTACAATCTGGGCTGTAGGGCGTTGGCGGGCTCAACACTGCTCAAATTGCTCAATGCCGGCAATACCGAGGCGGCCGCCCAGCAGTTCGCGAGGTGGAATAAGGCCGGCGGCAAGTATGTCGCTGGCCTGGCTCGCCGCCGGCGGGCGGAAAGGGAGATGTTCAATGCCTGATCGCGGAATCTACAATCAACTGATGGCCGCCCTGGCGGATACTGGCGCCCGGAAGGCCTCGAAATTTATCAGCGCCACCGAAGTCGTCAGCATCAGCCGGCGCAGATACAAGCGCACGGGCAAATTCGACGCCCATACATATATCCTCACGATCGGCAGGCCCAACTATGCGCAGCGCCGGCTTGTCGCCGCCTTCAAGCGGGCCGGCGAACCATTCCCAGTCCGGAAAATCCAATTGGCCTATGGGCGGCAGGATATATCCGTCGCCAAGCGGCGTCCCGGGCCCCACCCCCGCCGCACATACCGGCGCATCATAGAGCCCATGCGCCCAGAATAGCTATAGTACCCCCCCATGGCCAAGCCCGGCGCTCTCGCAAATCTCAATGTCGAGGCAGCGATCGCAGAGATAGCCTCGGGCGCACTGATGCATCAAATCGCGGCTCGTTACGGCGTCGGCAAGTCCGCACTACGCAGAAAAATCAAGGATCATCCAAACTACCATGAAGCGATTCAATCCCAAGCCGAATGCCTAGTGGATCAAACCACCTCGGAACTGATGGATGTGGCAGCAGATGCTGTGCTCATCGCACGCGCACGCGCGCGGGTCGATGGTGCACACAGGTGGGCGCAGGCACGCGATCCGGCACGATGGGCGCCACGGCAATCGATTGCTGTGATCCCGGCAGTCCAGACGCTTGGCGACCGAGAAGAATTGATCATTGAAGCGGCCCGGCGCATCGCATATCTAGTCGATGCTGCATCGCGGCTACCGCATCGCAGCACGGAAATAATAGATGCGGATATCGTCAGCAATGGCGGAAATAGTGATGATAATCAATGAGCTACACGTTGTTAGTGGCCGCTTATGTCGTATAATATATAGTATGTTAAATCCCATAGATACACATGGATGCTAGTGTGCGGTGCAACAAATCGTGAAATTGATTAAATAATGAGCAATGAGGCGCTAGGGCGCTAGGGATGGCGCTGGCCCCACCGGGGGGGGTAAACGCCGATTCCGCACGCTTTACTGGCCCTTGGATTTTTGCTCGAGAAAAAATTTGCTAAAAAAAATGAAAATATCTAGTCTAGAAGGCGCGATTCGCGCTAGCCGGTTTTTCTTAGTGGGGGATGGGACATGAATGAAACTGTTAAGCGAGGCAGGGGCAGGCCGAGGAAGGTAGTGCGGTCGGTTGATATTCCGGTTAAGTTTGGGGGACTGCCGGAAGTTACAATTTTGGAAGGTAAAGCCTTGAAATCTGGGCCGAATCTGGAAGAATGTGAGGTTGCGATACGTGGGATGGTTGAGGAGTTATCGGAGGCGCGTGGGGTGGTTTTGAGGTTAGAGGATCGGCTTGGAAGGCTTCGGGGCTTGTTTAATTTAGTAGCACCGGTATTTGAAAAAGTTGTATTATCAGAGCAGGCGGTGAATAAATATGTTGAGGCTGTTGTTCCGGTTGTGGATGTTCCTGGGCTATTTCCGGTTGTGGCTGAGCAGAATAGTGCTGGTGCTGTTGTGGAGTTGGCTGCTGGGGATAATTTAGGGGAAGGCAGATGGGTATAAACCCTCACAACATTACGCGGGACTTTGAGGAGGCGCTGTGCGAGTATACCGGCGCGCGATTTGCGGTGGCGACGACTTCCTGCACGATGGCGCTGCTGCTGGCGGTGGCGTGGCATTTGAAGGACGATCGCAGGAAAGCCGATGAAGCGTTGCCGGAACTTGAAGCTCGCAGTCATGGAAAATTAGTGGGCGACATGAATGCTTGGAAGATGCCAATTGAAATCCCCAAGCGCACCTATCTGAGCGTGCCGATGAGCATCATCCATGCTGGCGGGCGGCCGACGTTCAGGGATGAGCAATGGGTTGGTGCGTATCAGTTGAAGCCGCTACCGGTGTGGGACTATGCTCGGATGTTCACGAGTGGGATGTATGTCGCGGGGCAGATGCAGTGTTTGAGTTTCCATGCCGCGAAGATTTTGGGTGACACACAAGGTGGTGCCATTCTTCATGATGATTCTGAGGTGGATGCGTGGTTGCGACGTGCGCGGTTTGACGGCAGGACGGAACACGTGGCTCCGATGGACGATAATTTTTCAATGATCGGCTGGCATGCCTATATGTCGCCGGACGTGGCGGCGCGGCTGCTGTTCAAGCTTTCGATTCTGCCGAAGCATAATGTGCTGCTGCTCAATGATGATTATCCGGATTTGAGTGAGATGAGGATTTTCAGATGACCGACTCTGTTGATGTGATGATCGGCGTCGTATCGGGGAAAGTGATTGCCCGATGGGCTGATCCGTTGGCCCAGATTGAATTCGATGCTCCGAACGCTTATAAAGTCGGACTTGCGTTGAGCCACGCTGCGCTCAAAGCGTATAAAGGATCGAAGCGAACGAACAAGGATTTGGCGGCAATCGAAGGTGAGCTTGCCGAGACGCGGGTGACAATTACCGGCACGCAGCGAGCCATGCTGGTGGCAACCTGTGCGCACATCATCCGGCAGCTTACCGATGAGAAGAAAACGCCAGTCTACATTGCGTTGCACTGCGTGGACGCGGTGTTGCGGGAGACTGCGCGGTGAATGTGGCGGTGATACCGGCAAGGGGCGGATCGAAACGAATCCCGCACAAGAACCGGCGCCTGTTCCACGTGAAACCTATCATCGCGTATTCGATTGAGACCGCGCGGGAATCCGGCCTGTTTTCTAGAATTGTCGTGAGCACGGAGGATGCCGAGATCGCGGCGATTGCCGAAAGTTATGGTGCCATGGCATTGCACCGTAGTATTGATCTGTGCGCGGATCATTATGGCCCGCTCGATATCTGCGGCAAGGTATTGTTTGATCTTGCCTATAGGCCTGATGTTCGTCCGTATTATGCCTGCTGCATTTGCGCGACCGCGCCACTCATGATCGCTTATGATTTGCGCCGCGGTTATAATTTATTGTTGGCGCAGACGCATATGGATTTTGCATTCAGTGTCGGGCACGTGCCGTTTTTACACGATGCGGCGCAATTTTATTGGGGGAAACCCGCTGCGTTTATTTTGGGCAAGCAGATATTCGCTGAACATTCGATTATGATTCCGATTGCGCCCGAACGAGATTGTGATATCAACACCGAAAATGACTGGTTGCGTGCCGAGAAGATGTATAAGGAACTCAACCCATGAGGCTGGTTAAAGTAGATGGAAACTACGAGGCGCAAATGGTGCTGTATCAGTTGCTCCAGGAGCGCCCGCGCAAATCGTGGATATCTCATGAGCGCATGCCAAGCTTCGAGGAACATCTGCGGTTCATCAATTCGCATCCGTTTTGGTATTGGTATGTGATTAATGTTGATGGCAGCTACGTCGGATCGATAGAAGCGACGGATCGCAATGAAATTGGAGTTACCATCCTATCCAGATTCGTGCGCGTGGGCTATGGCCGAATGGCGCTACGGCTTTTTTTCGAGACCCACCATCCGCTGCCGGCGATTCCCGCCAGGCGCAATGGTCATTGGCTGGCTAATATCGCTGTCGGAAACGAAGATTCAAAAGCGTTTTTCAGGACGATGGGGTTTTCTCCGCTACAGGAAACGTGGGTGCTGTCGTGAGCCATGTGCTGTGCCTCGTGGCGCATCCAGACGATGAGACGCTCGGTTGCGGCGGCACGTTGGCGAAACACGCGGCGGCGGGTGATGCCGTGATGGTTCTCTATCTGTCAGATGGTGTTGGCTCGCGTGGCGACGGTGGCGCGCATGAGCGGCGCGAACAATTTATCGCGGCAGGCAAAATACTCTGTCTCGAACAGTATGAATATCGCAATTTTCCGGACAATCAATTCGATACCGTGCCGATACTCGACTTGGCGCGGGAAATAGAGACAGTAATTGAGAGCTTCAAGCCTAACATCGTTTACACGCACCACGGGGGGGATTTGAACGTCGATCATCAGCGGGTAGCGGAAGCGGTATTGATCGCATGTCGTCCAAAACCCGGTTGCACGGTCAAACAGATATTGCAATTCGAGGTTCTGAGTTCTACTGAGTGGGGGCCGCATTGGCGGCGCTGGTTTGAACCTACGCACTTTGTCGATATCACCGCTACGCTCGAAACCAAGATCAAGGCGTTTTCCTGCTATCTGGATGAAGTCTGCGAATTTCCACATCCGAGATCTGTCGAAGGCATCAGGGCCTTGGCGCAAGTCAGGGGTATGGCCGTTGGCGTACCGGCGGCGGAAGCATTTGTTTGCGCGAGGTGTATTGCATAAATGGAACATAATGGAATGTCAATACCGATTATTGAAATGCACATTCGAGCAATGGGCGAGCACGTTATTCATGCCACGGCACTTATGGCCGAAGAGATTTCGGCGCGCGTTGCCGCAGAAGTTAATCGAACAGTTAAGAATTTTGATTTTGAATCATACGTCAGGTCGGAAACAGAGGACGCGTTGAGAAGATATATGACTGAAGGCGGCGGCCATGATGTGGTTGTTGAACTAGCTAATAGTCTCGGCGAAAAAGCCTTAGACAAAATTCTAAAAAAATGAAAATCGGAAACTTTGAAATAGGCCCGGAGCATCCGCCGTTCACGATTGCCGAAGCGGGGCTGAATCACTGCGGCGATATCGAACGCGCCCTGGTAATGGTGCGCGTGGCGAAGATATGCGGTTGCGATGCGATAAAGTTTCAAACATTCAAAGCTGTTGACGTGTGCCCGCCAGATCAGGACTACACCTACCAATCACAGGGCGAAACGATTACGGAGAAGCGCATTAACATCTTCCGTCGATGCGAACTGCCTGAATCAGCGTGGCCAGTCATCAAGGCTGAATGCGACAAGCAAGAGATCATTTTCATGTCAACGCCAGAGACGCCTGCCGACTTGGATATTCTGCTAAAAGCCGGCATACCGGCTATCAAGATAGGATCGGATAACCTCACGAATCTGCCGATGCTGCGCTACTGCGCTCGGGATGATGTCGCGCTGCCGATCATTTTATCGTGCGGGATGAGTAATACAACAGAAATCACGGCGGCATTATATGCTTTAGGTCAGACGTTCGATGACGATAAACAGTATTACCCAGGAATGCCGGACGAATCGAATGTTATTTTGCTTGTTTGTACATCGGAATATCCATGTCTTCCTGATGCGTTGAATCTCGCAAGAATCACGTCGATGCGTAAAGCGTTTCCAGGAATACATATTGGTTTCTCAGATCATACTGGCGTACTCATGTCTACAGCAATGGCTGCTGCGCTTGGCGCTTGCGTGTTTGAGGCCCATTTCACGCTCGATAGAAATCTTCCTGGGCCGGATCATTCTTGGTGTTTCGATACCAATGGGCTGCACGATTGGGTTGAATGCATTCACCTTTCTAAAATCGTGATGGGCGATGGTATTATCAGGCCGAGCGAGTTTGAACTTGCAAACAAGGCGAAGTATCAAAGAGTTTGTGTGTCTAACGTTCCCGCTCAGGGGCGCGAAGCGTCCCCTGGAGTGGATGGTTAGGGAGCATTGATGGCTAATGGCGCTCTTGTGAAGGAGTGGTTCTCGTCTGAAATTTCAGGACCGCTTCCTCCATTGCTTGAAAGAATTGCACGAAACGGTCTTGCGCAAAGGCGGGCAACGGATGGCTATCTGAAAGCATACATTCCAGGGCAGCGTTGGAGTTCTCCTTTAAATCTGCGAGCAATCCAGCAGGGTCTTTCTGGTGTTGAAGTATGTCCAGAATCAGGACTTGCAAAGTGACCTGCACAATGGAAGTGTCTGCGCGCTGCTCGTTGAGAAAGCGTTCGTACGGTTCCTAGAATTCCTGCGGCGGCTATGAGGTTTCCGCGCAAGAGCTTGGAAATAAAGCTAAATATCAGCGAAAGATAACGGCATGAGTGATATCACATTTACCATCAGCGATAATCATGATGGTTCTAAATTCATACGAAGCATCCCGACGTTATCAAATCTCGTGGAGAAAAAAGATGGCGGCGATTTGACTAGAGCAGAATTCGTGGCTTTGCATTTATGGATGAAATGCAGGGCAATGAATTCCGATGACCCTCAGATCAAAGAACTATCGTGAATATCATCAGATCAAAGCCCATCGACATGCTGATGGTTTATCCGGTTCCGACCAACGACAGCCCGTTTAACCTTACGCCGCTGTCGATTATGTATCCAGGCGCCATGTTTGAAGCGCAAGGAATGCGTGTTGAATATGTGGACCTGCGATGGGACTCGTGGGATATGCTGGAACAGTTGATACGCGAATCATCGCAGATAGGGGTCTCGGCTTTTACCGGCTTCCAATGTGCCAAGGCAATGGACGTTATCGATCGCGCGAAACAGATCAATCCAAAGATCATCGTAAACATTGGAGGGCATCATGCAAGACTCTGCACAGAGGACGTTAAGCGAGAACCGCTCATTGATGTTGTGTGGGAAAAACGCTCCTACGGTGAGGAACTCTTCCCGTTTTCTAAGGCGACGCATCGCCTTTGGAAGCGTGGAGACCTCCAGATGGTTACGAGTACAGGTTGCCCCTACGCGTGCACCTTTTGCGCCTTACGTTCAGCTTGGAATCCGCGTGACTTGGAAGCCCTGGAGCATCAAGTTGATATGGTCTACGACCTCACTGGTTTAACTGAAGTCTCGTTCTCTGATCCAAATATCGGCTACAACAAATATAAGGACGGAGATGGCCACACGAAGCGTATAGACAGAACCGAGCGCATGCGCGGTATCGGGCGCATTCTCAGAAAGCACGGAATCAGTTATGACGGCAACATAAGGTCAGATTACATAACGCCTGAACTCGTGGACGCGATGGCTTGGGCTGGCTGCACGTCAATCGAGTTTGGCTGCGAATCAGGCAACGACTGGTTCCTGAAAAACGTCATCAAGAAAGGTCATGGCGTTGACGCAATCAAGAACGCGAACCTGTGTATGCATGGTTCCGGCATCAGTGTCATGAACTCCTGGGTGCGCGGCATGCCGCACGAAACGCACGAGCAGTGGCTTGACACGATGGCGTTGATCGATTGGATCATGGACGTTGCCCCGGAGGCGCGGGCATCCGTCTATCGCTTCACGCCGTACCCCGGAGGCCCGGCTTATGACATGGCAGTCAAGGGTGACGGCATCAAGAAGTTCACGCCGCCCAAGACCATGCGCGGATGGGGCGAATTGAAACTCATGGTGGACAATACCTACTGGTGCGCCGGCATGTGTTTTCGCATGGACAACACGCAGAAGAATTTCACAGGAGAATCCTTTGCGCTCATCAAGCCGTACGTGGAACTGGCAAAGAAGTTATGGGTAGAACGCAGGCCGGAGGATTTCCCTGGCGAGGAAGTCGAGAAGCTTGTTGAATTCCAGGTCAGGAAACATAGCGGGAGGTTGGCTGCATGAGTTGGGACGAGATTTATTCTGCTGACAAAGCACCTTTCGGGCAATCCTCATTCTGGAAATTGCTTGAAGAATTTCTTACCCCTGGCATGGCGGCGGTAGAACTTGGTTGCGGCCAGGCGAATAATCTCGCGAAATTTGTTCAATTGCAGGTGGATTACGCAGGGATAGACTTCAGCACGGTCGCCATAGAAAAGGCGCGCAAAAAATATCCGTCGGTTAGAGACAGGTTTGTTTGCGGAGACTTCACTAATACACTCCCATTTTCAGGCATGAATGTCGTGTGTGAACGTGCTTCCGTTACGCACAACGATATCGAATCCATTAGGAGATGTATCGCGTTGGTTCATTCCGTGCTACCGGTTGGCGGTCTTTTTATCAGCATGGATTGGTTTTCAACATTCCATTCCGAATTCAGTCGTGGGGCAATCGTTGACGAATTTACTAGGACAGATTATCCGGATGGCCAGTTTTATCTCGCCGGGAACGTTCACTTTTCTAGCAAGGATGAGTTGCTGGATTTATTCGACGGATGGGAATGTTTCAAACTGGAAGAACGCATAACGCGATACCTCAAGCCAGACCCGCGCGCTACCTGGTTAACGACGATGCCTAAAGGAGAAACGTATGTCTCAGCAGTATGGGATCAGGTGTGGGAAAAACGATGATGAACATCTGACGCCATGAACGAGCAAATTGTAACGGCAACGCAAATGGTATGGCAACCGCGATTGCTTCGACTAACGAAGATACCTCATCCTGATCTTAACGATGGGGAACCTGAAGCTGCATATATACGCCCAGATTTCATAACAAAAATACATACGACGTGGGTTACCCAAGAAAAAATGCACGTTAAAGACGAGAAATACGGTCCAGTTATATGCACGTACATTGCATTACAAGGTGGTGATGGATTTCATGTAATGGAGCCGCCGGACGTTATCGCCGCCATGCGAGATCGAGCGCTTGGATTCGAGCCTCAGTTAGATCCGGTGGAGTGAGTTTTTCGCCTAGATGAACAACGCTGCCTTAGCTCAGCAGGAAGAGCAACGCTTTCGTAAGGCGCCGGTCCGTGGTTCGAGCCCACGAGGCAGCACCACATTCGATAAGATTTCCGCAGCGAGAACCGCATATTGGGCAGCAAGAAGGTCCACGTGATCTTATCTGCCCATCAGTGCTGTTATCTACCGTGGATGGGGTATTTTTTCAAGATTTATAGCGCAGACCTATTTTTAATTTGTGACACTGTTCAATTTGAACGCAGGGGCTATTCAAACCGCGTGCAGGTGAAGACGCATACCGGCGCGCAATGGCTTAGCGTTCCGGTAGAGCATGGACAACCATTGCTTAAGGATGCCAAGATCGCCGGCAATCAAAACTGGCAACGAAAGCACCTTCGCGCGATAGAGCTTGCTTACCAGAAAGCGCCATATTTTGACAGATATTTTCCTGATCTCAAGGAAATGCTTGATGATAAATGGCGATTTCTGGCGAGTCTCGACGAAGCTCTGCTGCGGTATTTCCTCGACGCACTCGGCATTCAAACACCTGTCGTGCGTGCCAGTGACTATGACTTTCACGGCGAAAAGTCCGCACTCGTGCTGGACATGGGCGTCAAACTCGGGGCTACTCGGTACATCTTCGGCCAGAAAGGCCGCGACTACGCCGACATAGCGGCATTCACCAGCGCCGGCATAGAAGTCGAATTTCAGAACTACAAGCACCCGGTTTATCCGCAATTGCACGGCCCGTTCGTTCCGGGCTTGTCGATCCTAGATTTGCTGATGAACTGTGGCGGCAACAGCCTGAATGTATTGCGGGGTACGCCGTGAGCGATCTCATCAACCTCGTCGGCTTCGACTACGCGCAGGCAATCCGAGAGTTGAACCAAGCGTTCACCTATGCGGAATTAGCAAAAGAACTCGGCTACGACAACAAGGCGAGTATCACCGCGATCCGCAACGGCAGCATGCCATCACACATTCACGGCGAGGCGCTATGGGCGCTTTACTGTGACACGTTCGGCCGCAAACCAAAATTAGTGCGAACGAAACAAACAATGACGCCATTACTATTGGCGCGCGGCCCGTAAGGGCATTACGATTGCAAACTTACCGGGCGTATGCCCGGTTTTTTTTGGCCGAAAGGAATGTCATGCCAGCAGGAACGAAGGTGGCGAAGGCGGAAGCGGCACTCAAAGCATCAGCCAAGAAAAAGGGATTTAAGGGCAAGCGGGCTGGGAAATACGTCTACGGTGCGCTCAACAACATGGGCATGAAGCACGGAGCCAAGACCACCGCCATGGGCATGCAACGGGTCAGAACGGCACTGGATTAGCCTATGAAGACGATGGATATGAAGCGATCGAAAGCGCACATGAAGGAAATGGCAACTCCATCGCCAGTTAACGAAGACCCCTATCCCTATGGACTTCGTATTCGCCTTGACAAAGAAGACATAAAAAAGCTCGGAATGTCTGAATTGCCGGAAGTCGGCCACGAATTCGAAATGCACGCGATGGCGAAAGTCACCAGTGTAAATGCATCTGCATCCGAAGGATCAGACGAACAAATGGGCATGGAGATGCAGATCATGAAAATGGGAATGATGGCCGAAAACAACGAAGAAGAAACGGACCATGAGTCCGCTCGCGCCAGAAAAGCAGAATCAGCCGCCATTGGCGGCAAAGCACAAACTTTGATGCATAACGCCTATCGCGGGAGAAAATAATGCCTCATCTACACGATTCGCCAACGGCGATTTTGTCCACGTTGACCACGGCAACCGGGGCCGGGGATTGGTATCGCATACATCCGAAAATGGGACCTTTGAGTCTACAGGCCATTTTCACCGGATCGAGTGTGGGTTATTTGGGAACCGCTGGGGTTAAATTGGAAGTATCCAACGACGGCATAAATCCAAATACCTCGGCTGTCGGAACGATGACATTTACCACCGTAGCGACGCCGGTTGCGGATGGGATAACGCTGGACGCCGGATGGCAGTACATCCGGGCCAATATCACTGCGCTTACCAGTTCTACGCTATCCGTAGGGCTGAATAGTTTGGGCGTCATAGCATCAGGACGATTCAGGTCTTAAACCAAAATGAGGAGACGTACCGGCGCGTTCACCGGACTCCGCAGCACAAAGCAATCCCGTCCTAAGTGGCGGGGCATAAAGGAGCAATATCATGGCACAGAATACGTTGCTTGAAGGACTCAGAAGTCAACTTTTAGTCAGCATTTTCGGGCGTCGTCTTGGCTTTGCGCCGGGTAACGCGTTTCAAACTGAGCCCGAATATCTGGTTGGGCCTCGCGCTTTCCGCGAACAAGTCGCTGGCGTTTCTTCCGGATCAACCATCGTTTCAACAGCGGTCGCAACGGCACTGCCGCCTTATGGCGTTTCGCTCATTGGGGCGAGCGGAGCAAGCGCCACAACTGCCTATATCTTGAGCGCGCCGGTTCCAGGCGTCAAAAAGATGCTTTTCGTGCCCACTACCGGCTATGCGGTAGTCATCACGACGACTGATACTACCGGGGCAGGGGCCGGGCCGATGATCTGCTCTACGGCTTCCGTCACCAGCACGCATCAGACCATCACTTTCGCCGGCAAGGGCAATTACTGCGAACTGATCGGGCTCACCACTGGACTCTGGGGCGTGTTGAGTTTCCAACTCAAGGAATCGACTGGCGCTCTTTCGAGTGCCGCCTCTACGTCGATCAACGTGACCAATACGGCGGCGGTGACATTCGCATGAAACTCGGACCAGACGGTTACACCGGCATCGCAATCCTTGGCACGGCGGGAACGTCCATGGCGCTCGCGCCGTTCAAGGATAAGTCTTGGGCTATCTGGGCTTGCTCGCCAGGGGCTTATCCGGTCTGTGCGCAAAATCGCAGCGATGTATGGTTCGAGCCGCACCGCTGGCTTCCGACCGCGCCAGGACAGTTTGGGGCGCCAGGGACTCGGCCTTGGTTCAGCCCGGAATTTCATGAGTTTCTGAGCGCTCATAAGGGACCGGTTTTCATGTCGGTCGTGCAGCCATCGATTCCTGCGTCGGTGCGCATCCCGTTCGAGGAACTAATCCAGAAGTACGGTCCATATTTCTGGACCTCCACGATTGCCTACATGTTAGCCATGGCCATTGAGGCTTTGGCACAACGCGCTCAGGCCGGTGAAAAAGTCTCAATAGGTCTGTGGGGCGTGGATATGTGCAGCACCGAGGAATGGGCATACCAGCGGCCCGGTTGCCAGCATTTCCTCGGCGTTGCCATGGGCCTTGGCGTCAATATCGTGCTGGCGCAGGAATCGGACTTGATGCGGCCGCCGACCATGTATGGAATCGGCGAGCACAGTCCGCGCCACATACGATTCTTGGCTCGTAAGGCAGAACTCGAAGCGGTGCGAAATCAGCTTCAGGTGCAGCACGACGAAATCATCAAGCGTTCCCATACCGTGGCCGGACAACTGGCTGAGGTCAATTACGTGCTCGATTCATGGTCTGATGACATCGTGCCGGATGTGACCAAGGCCGTGTCATTTTCAGGCGAATATGTGAAGCCGGTCGGGGCCCTCTCGCACGCCGCGATCACCGCAGATACCAAAGAGCCGGACGCTCAAACAACCGGGGCTGATGTGCTCAAGTTAACCGAGCAAAAGAAGGCTTGATGCCATCGCTTAATGACATTAAAGAGAAATTGCAAAAACTGCCGGACGCCGAGTTAAAAAAAATACTCTCGACAACGAGTGCGGATTGCAAGGCGATCGGTATGAACAAATGGATACCGACTGTCGGCCCGCAGATGGACGCCTATGTTTCCGCAGCGGATATCATCGGGTTCGGGGGCGAACCTGGTGGAGGTAAAGGGCTTAATATTCAAGAACTTATAGCAACTCCGTCCGGATTTACTCAGATGGGTGAACTGGCCGTAGGCGACAGCGTGATTGCTGATGATGGCAGGCCATGCCGCGTTACTGCAAAGTCAACCGTGTTTTTCGAGGATACCTACAAGATCGTTTTTTCAGATGGCTCTGAAATTGTTGCTGGTGAAAACCATCAGTGGAAAACCAGTACGCGCGCTGAACGTATGCGCGCTCTGAAATGCAATGATGAGTGGCGCGAAAAACGACGCGCCGCCAGACCATCGCGATCAAAAGGCACGTATCCGAAATCATTCGTTGATTCGTTGAGCTTGCGAAACTCGGTGCTTGCGAAATCCACTAATCCGCCAACAGAGTCGATTAAAACCACATCTCAGATTGCGGCGACTTTGCGGCGTTATGATGGCGGCGTGAACCATGCCGTCGCTGTTTGCGCGCCTCTTGTCTTGGAAGAAACGCCTCTACTAATTTGCCCTTATGTTCTGGGTGTATGGCTAGGAGATGGAAGTAAAAACTGCGGCCAAATAGCTGGGCTGGACGAAGAAATTTTCCAACAAGTTGCAAACAGTTATCCGGTTAAGATTTTATCTAACAAATATGTGCGCGGCACAAAAGGACTTCAATCTGATCTGCGCTCGATAGGAGTCCTTGGCAATAAACATATTCCTCCGGCCTATCTGCGCGCATCCATGGAACAGCGTTTAGCGCTTCTACAGGGATTGATGGATACGGATGGTTATTGCGATAAGCGCGGTCAATGCGAGATACAGCTTACGCGCAAGGAATTGATAGATGGCGTGCAGGAGCTATTGCACACGCTCGGAATCAAAGCGCAAATGCGAGAAGGAGATGCGACGCTTTATGGCCGCATTATCAGCAGGAAATGGCGACTTAAATTTCTGACTGATCTTCCGGCATTCAGATTACCGCGCAAGTTGATTCGTCAAAAGCGGTCGGCATTTCGTGGAACGCATGATGTTCGATATGTCGTTTCATGCGAACCGGTTGAGCGCGTTCCATTGCAATGTATTCAAGTTGATTCGCCATCGCATTGCTATCTCGCTGGCCGAGCGATGATTCCTACGCACAACAGCCAGCTCGGACTCGGTTTCGCTTTCAACGAGCATAAGCGATCTTTGATACTTCGCCGGCAATACACAGACCTTTCAGGACTTATTGACGATGCGATAAAGATTCATGGTTCGCGAGTGGGCTTCAACGGCCAACCACCGCCGCGATTGACGATTGCGTCGGATCAATTCATTGATTTTGGCGCCTGCGCTCGCATAGGCGATGAGCAACACTGGATGGGGAAAGCACACGATTTGATTTGTGCTGACGAAAGTACGCAGTTTGCATGGCAGCAGATCAGGTTCCTGATGGGCTGGCTGCGGCACGAGAATCCGAAGCAGCGAACCCGTGTATTGCTGCCAACGAATCCTCCTTTATCCGCCGAAGGCTGGTGGTACGTTGATATGTTCGCTCCATGGCTTGATGACCGATACCCATATCCGGCGAAGCCCGGAGAGCTGCGCTACGTGGTTACGGATGCAGAGGGTAAGGATAAATGGGTGGACGGCCCACAACCAGTGATGATCGCGGGGCGTATGATGACTCCGCTATCACGCACGTTTATTCCATCTTCACTGGATGATAATCCGTTCTATGCCGCTGGCGACTATCGTTCTCGGCTCGATGCAATGGCAGAGCCGCATCGTTCGATTTTGCTTGGCAAATTCAAAACCTCATTCAAGGACCAGCCTAATCAAGTAATCCCGACTGCGTGGATACGTGAAGCACAGGAACGCTGGACGCCAAAGCCGCCTGCTGATGTGCCGATGTGCTCGATCGGCGTTGATTGCTCTGGCGGCGGCGACGACCCGATGATCATCGCACCACGTCATGACGGTTGGTACGCGCGGGCGATTGAAGTCCCTGGCAAAGAGATTCCTATGGATCGCTCTGGCGCTTATTGCGGCGGCCTTATCGTCGGATATCGGCGCGATCAAGCGCTGGTTGTTGTCGATCTGGGCGGCGGCTATGGCGGCCCCACCTATGAGCATTTGAAGGCGAATGATGTGGAAGTAGTGGGTTTCAAAGGCAGCGAAAAGACGAATCGACGGTCCAGAGACGGCAAGTTGCGCTTTGTAAATAAGCGTAGTGCCGCACTATGGCTATTCCGCGAAGCCTTGGATCCGGGACAGCCCGGCGGCTCTCCCATCATGCTGCCAGATGATCCGATATTAGTCGCGGACTTGACCGCCCCGACATTTGAGCCGGTTCCAAATGGCATCCGCGTAGAATCAAAAGAAGAAGTGTGCGCAAGACTCGGGCGCTCTACCGACCGGGGTGATGGGACCACCATGGCATGGTTCGAGGGGCCAAAGGAAGCGACTGCGGCTCTCGATTGGATAGAGCGTAGTGAAATGAAACATGGACTTGGACGGATGCCGCGTGTCATTTTGTCGCGCCAGCCGTATACAGCACGCATGAGGGCACATTGAGCGCAATCCTTGAAATAGCGCGCACCACCATTTTTCCATTTCAGGAATGGATGGAGCCGCAGATAATTGTTATGGCGAAAGAAATGCACGCGGAAAGCGCGAGCCATAGCGATATGTTGCTTGATGAAAATAAGGTCATTTCGCAGCTTCGCTTGTCTGTGACCAATCCTGATGTGTATGTGCGTTTTGCCGTGCGTGGAGAAGAAGTGCTCGGGGGTTTTTTTGGTATGATTTCCCCTGTATTTTTTTCGCGCGAACGAGCAGCCAGGGATATGGCGTGGTTCGTCAGGAAATCGCGGCGTGGTTCCCTTGCCGCAGTCATGCTGCTCGCTGACTTCGAGGCGTGGGCCATGGCAAAAGGAGTGCATAAATTCTTTCTCGGGCAATCAACTGGGGTTGCTGTCGAGACCACGAAATTGCTGTACGAAAAACTTGGTTATACGGTGGTAGGAGTTAACACGGTAAAGGTGGGCTAAATGTGTACAGGCGCTGAAGTGGCACCGGTCGCGGCCGAAGCAGGAAAGGGTGTGGCGGAAGTAGCAACAGCAGCGGCCATGGAAGACGCGGCCATGGGCGCAGGCATGACGGCGTTGAGCGGCGGCCTGGGTGCTGCCGAAAGCTTGGCCGCCATCAGCGCAGCGGAAGCAGCGGTTGGAGGTGCGGCTGCGGCTAGCGTAGGAACTGGAATCATCAGTGGCCTTAAAACGGCGGCCACCGTCTTATCTCCCGTAATGTCTCTGATGCAAGCGGCTTCCGGTATCGGCGAATCACGCCGCATGAGCAATTTAGGCGGCGCATCAACCATAAGTCCATCCATAGTCATGCCTGTAGGCGGTGGGCCTATTGCCTTTCAGGCGCGGCAAAGCTCGCTTACCAGTAATCTTCGTAGACGCGGCAGAACAGCAACGATTTTGACTGCACCGGGCGATGCCGGAGCAGAAAAACTTGGATCGTAGATGAACGCCAAACAACTGAATGAATTAGGCGAAAACCTTTTCGGGAAAAAGGCTTCGCTTAATTCCATGCATCAGGACATCGCTGAGAATTTCTATCCAGAGCGGGCGACTTTCACGCTACAACGCTCCCTTGGCGCTGAGTTCGCGTCCAATCTCAGCACCAGCTATCCGTTACTCTGCCGCCGTGATCTGGGCAATGCCTTTGGCGCGATGCTGAGACCCACAGCGAAACGCTGGTTTCATACCGGGATTCGCAACCGCACGGTCAAAGATAACGAAACGCGACAAATCCTGCAAGCCTTCGAGGAAACGCAACGCCGCGCTATGTACGATCCAATCGCCAAATTCACACGGGCGACCAAGGAAGGGGATCATGATTTCGCAGCATTCGGGCAAACCGCGATATCAGTTGAAATCAACAACAATACCAATACATTGCTTTATCGTTGCTGGCACTTGCGCGATATGTGCTGGCAGGAAAATGAGAATGGAGACATCGGTGCGCGCTTTCGGCGCTGGAAACCGACCGCGCACGTGCTGGTACGTACGTTCGGGAAAGAAAAGCTACATCCAGATATCGTCAAAATGGCGCAGGATAAGCCATTCGAGGAAAGCGAGGTCATGCATATTGTAGTTGAGGCTGACATGTATGACGACAAGACCAATCGCCCATGGTGGTCGATCTGGTTTGACGTATCGCACAATGCCGTGATTGATGCGCTACCCATCTGGACTGGCTTCTATCGCATCCCGCGCTGGCAGACCGTATCTGGTTCGCAATATTCCTATTCACCTGCCGCCGTGGCGGCGCTTCCAGATGCGCGCTTAATTCAAGCGATGACTTACACGCTTTTGGAAGCAGGCGAAAAGGCAACCAATCCTCCAGTCATCGCAACCATAGACGCCGTTAAATCCGACATGGCACTTTATGCTGGTGGTGTGATTTGGGTGGACAATGAATATGATGAGAGAACAGGAGAGGCGTTACATCCGCTGACACAAGATTTCAGAGGTTTCAACTTCGGCGTGCAGATGACACAGGATGCACGATTGATGATCAACTCTGCGTTCTACCTGGATAAGCTCATGCCGCAGCGGCGCAAGGGCGAGCGCGTAACCGCATACGAAATCTCTCAGGACATGGAACAGTACATTCGCAACGCGCTTCCGATTTTCGAGCCCATGGAGCAGGATTATAACGCTGGTATCTGCGATGATACTTTCGAGCTTATGTGGCGAAACGGCACATTCGGCTCGCCACTGGATTGGCCAAAATCATTGCGCGTCGCCGATATTTCGTTCACCTTTGAAAGCCCGTTGCACGATGCGATAGAGGCCCAGAAAGGCAATCTGCTGATTAACGGAGAACAATTGCTGGCTTCCGCCATTAAGCTTGACCCGTCAATCGCTAATATCGTCGATAGCAAGGTTGCCTTCCGCGATGCCTTGAACGGTATCGGTTGGCCGGCGGTATGGATGCGAAACGAGGGAGATGTGCAGGCCATCGAAGATCAGCAAGCACGCGAAATGCAGGCGCAGAAGCTGCTCGGCGCAATCCAACAGGGCGCCTCTGCGGCGAAAGACCTGGGCGCGGCCCAGGCTTCGGTGATGGGCGCACAACCGACAATGGCGGCGGCCGCATGAAAAAGCCGCTCATTCCAGCACATATCGCGCAAGGCAGCGTGCCGGCGCAATTCACCTCGCACGACGCGTCGGCATTGCAGGCGCTAGCGCAAGGAAAGGCGAACGACGGCCAGCAAAAGCGCGCCCTCGATTGGATCATGAAAGAGGCGTGCGGACTGCCTCTATGGCCGTACCGCGAAAGCCAGCGCGAAACTGATGTGGCGCTCGGACGGCATTTCGTCGGTCATCAGATCGCAGGGGTATTGAAAATAAACATTTCTCAATTGGCAAAACTTGAAAGCAGAGGAGATAGCAGTAATGGGTAAAAATATGTGGTTTTTGATGGATGAAGCAAAAGGCGCGGATGCGGCAGGCGTTGCTAGCGGCGGTTCCGGAGATGGTAGTGCGGGCGCGGCGGGCGATAAAGGCGCCGGCACGGCATTGGATGCCGGCAAAGACGTGGCCGGAGCGGCAGGCGATGGCGCCAGCGGCGCGGCTGATGGGGACAAAGGAATAACCAAGGGTTATTGGCCAGAGGATTGGCAAAAGCACATCGCAGGTGAAGATGAGAAAGAGCTTAAGCAGCTCGCGCGCTACCAGTCGCCGGCAGACGTGTGGAAGAAGGCGCGCTCGCTGGAGCAGCGGCTATCGTCTGGGGAACTGAAGCCGGTTTTGCCGCAAAACCCGAAAGCGGAAGAACTCGCCGCTTGGCGTAAGGACAACGGAATTCCGGACAAGCCGGAAGCCTATGATATCAAGGGAATAGAAATCCCGAAAGAAGACAAGGATATCGTCAGCGGATTCCTTAAAGCCGCGCATGAATCGAACATGACTCAGGACCAAGCGCGTGCGTCCATCCAATCCTATTACGTTGAACAATCGCGTCAATCCGAGGCGAGGCGTGCTGCGGATGAAGAACAGCGTGTTGCCGCTCTGGATACGCTCAATCAGGAATGGGGATCAACCTTTCGGAATAACATCAAACAGGTCGAATGGTTGATCTCCAAGTTCCCGGAGAGCGTGCGCGATGCCATGAAGTCAGTGCGGCTTCCTGATGGAACGGCAGCGTTCAATCATCCAGACATATTACGCGGGTTCGCTGCTATCGCGTTGGAACTAAATCCAACAGGTGTCATCGTGCCGGCAAGCGGTGGCGACCTCGGAAAAAGCGCGCTCGACGAGTACAAGGACATTCAGAAACTAATGCGCGAGAACCGGCGCGCCTACGACCGCGATGCCGGGAAGCAGGCGCGCTTTACGGCACTCATTGACTTTTTAACGAAAAACGATCTCATTGACTCCCAAGGAAATGAAATCGTGCAGAAAAGGAAAGCAGCATAAGAGAACTTGAACGTGCGGACACCCGCGAATAGACAATCGCGATCCGCAGCAAGGTTTAACCAGCAGCGCGGCCCCTGAAGGCGGGCGTCGGCTCCGCAAGGATACCCCGACAAAGCCATGAGGATACCCCGAGCGACGGTTTGCATTTAATCGTTTCTTGAATAGGAGCCTATCATGGCTGATACAGCATTTCAGATCCAATACCGCCAAGAGTACATACAGTCATACGAGCAGCATCAAACGCTGCTTCGAGACACCGTTACGACGGAAGCAGTAATCAAGGGCAACCAGGCCGTTTTTCTGGTTGCGGGGTCAGGCAGCGCAAATGCGGTAACGCGCGGCACCAACGGATTTATTCCTGCGCGTCCGGACTCGAACACGCAAAATACCTGTACCTTGCAGGAATGGCACGATCTCGTGCGCAAGACCGGGTTCAATATTTTCGCCAGCCAGGGCAATCAGCGCGCGATCATGCAGATGACCTCAATGGCCGTCTTGAACCGCAAGATCGATTCGCTGATTACCACGGAACTGGCTACCGGTACTGTCGCGATCGGCGCGGCGAGCACCATCCCGAACTTGTCGCTCGTTATGAACGGGGTGGTGAAATTGCAAAACGCATCCATTCCGTGGGACAACAATATCACGTTGCTTTGCCAGCCGGCATTCTTGGCATATCTCATGCAAGCCCCCGAATGGACGAGTGCGTTGTATGTGGATTTGCGTCCGTTCGCCGGCCAAGACGCCAACTGGCGCGACAAGCCTTCGGCGTGGAAGTGGATGAATATGTTGGTTATCTCGCATCCGAATCTATCCGGCAAGGGTACTACGAGCGAGAAATCCTACATGTACCACAAATCAGCGCTTGGTCAAGCCATGGATACGGGCGGCCTGCAAACGCCGGTCGGGTATTTCGAGGAACAGGACTATTCGTGGGCTCGGGCAACGGCCTACATGGGCGCGAAGCTGCTGCAAAACACCGGTGTCGTGGTCATCACTAGCGATGGTTCAGCCTACGCCTAAGTCTTTGATTCTAAAGGAAAATTACTTTTGAAATATGACAATTGAAAGGAAACTATCATGACGATGACCTATTACGGCACCACAGCAACTTCTACCTCGCGCAATCCGCCCGTGGTTTTGTATTCGGTGGTTGGCGGGCAATTGCAATATCCGGGCGACCTTACCACCAAGGCGATGGGTGGAAAGGTGTGGTTTTATTCGTCCACCAACGCGCAGACCGATGTGGATGACGCAGGCGCATTCAGCGATGGCGGCGTGCTTGGCATGAAGCCTGGTGACGTGCTGATCGGGGTTGTGAACGGCGGCGCGGCAACGACAGACTGCTATCCGTATATCGGGATTCTGAATTCCACTGAATCCAATTTATCGACAGCGGCCTACAACATTACATCTAATTTCATGACGTAACCGCAAAATGCGAGGGCGGGCGTATTTCCCCGCCCATTTTCTAATAGAGGAGATTCAATGCCAACAGCAGAAAGAAAGAGCCAACCGGTTGCGATGCCTGAATTCGTTGGGCTCGCTGAACACAAGCGCCACGATTGGGTGGTCGATATACCCATCTCAGTAACCATCGAAGAGGTTATGGACCCGTCTTATTGGGCGCACGTGGCCGCTCAAATGGAGCCGCTGGATCATATCGAAGTCCGTGCGGATGACGGATCATGGGTGGCCGAGTTGATTGTTCGTATGTGCGAAAAAAATTACGCGCATGTCGTGCTAAAGCAATTGACAAAACTTGATGCACCAACGGAAGCCCCGCAATCGTCAACCAAGCACAAAGTTGAATGGAAGGGGCCGGCGCTGCGCTGGAGCGTCATCCGCCTTGCGGATTCGCAGATCATTCACAGCGGAGACAAATCGCGGGATTTCGCTTACGCATGGATGCAAGAACACGAAAAGGCGATGAATCGATAAATGGGAACAACCCGGCTTCAATTATACAATGACGCGCTTTTATTGTGCAAAGAGCGCGCAATCGCCTCGCTGACGGTTGAGGAGGAGCCGCGCCGCCTTCTCGATCAGGTGTGGAATAACGGCGGAGTCAATAGATGTCTTGAAGAAGCGCAATGGGAATTCGCAATGCGCACGCTTCGCATCGACTACGATCCGAGCGTTACGCCTGATTTCGGCTATCAGCGCGCCTTTGAAAAGCCATCCGACTGGATATTGACATCAGCCTTGTGTTCTGATGAATATTTCCGCGTTCCGGTTACAGGATACGTGGATGAGTCAGGCTACTGGTATTCGGATTTGGACACGCTTTACGTGCGCATGATATCAAACGATGCGGTATACGGAGGGGATTTGTCGAAGTGGCCGCAATCATTTTGTGACTTCGTGGCCGCGCATTTCGCCTCGAAAATCGTGGCAAAACTCACGAGTGACGAAAAATTGCTAATCATGTTTATCAATCCAGAGCGCCCTCAACACAGCATCAGGGGACAGGCGCTGCTGCATGCTAAATCGCGTTGTGCGATGTCGGGACCGACAACCTTTCCAGCGCAAGGCAATTGGACGGCCGCACGCAATCGCGGCATAACACGCAGAGACGGCGGCAGAACTGGCGGCAGCTTGATCGGATAGATGATGAGACAGATTCCCGCACTTTACGCTTTTAATCGCGGGATAGTCTCGTCGCTTGGGTTGGCGCGCACTGATCAGAAGCGCGTATCTCTGTCCGCAGAGACGATGACGAACTGGATTGCGCGGGTTCTGGGGTCAATGTCGATGCGCCCAGGATGGCAATACATTGGCGCAACCGCGTCGAATGCTATTTCCAGATGCATTCCATTCGTGTTTGCGACTAACGACACTTCGCGCATTGAATTCACCGATTCCACCATGCGGGTATTGATCAACGATGCCGTATTGACGCGCCTATCGATTGCAACAGCAGTAACCAATGGGACGTTCGCCGGGAACATAACGGGCTGGACAGACAGTTCGGATGCTGGTGGTTCCATTGCATGGGATACCGGCAATTACATGCGCATCACTGGAACGGGGACTGCGCGCGGGATAGCAACGCAGGCGTTGACGGTCGCGGCCGCAGATCAGGCGACAGAACACGGCTTGCATGTCGTCATCCAACGCGGGCCGGCGACATTTAAGGTTGGCACGTCGATTGGTGATGACAGTGTATTTCCAGAAGCGGTATTGGATAGTGGCATGCATTCGCTTGCCTTCACGCCTAATGCCGCCACGATCTACATTCAATTCTCGAATGTTGCCGCCTACAAAGTTCAGGTCGGCAGTTGCGTAATCGAAGCGGCAGGACCAGTCACGATCGCAAGTCCTTATCAGTCGGCTGATCTTAATTATATCCGATACGATCAATCGGCTGATATTGTTTTCTTGTCATGCGCTGGTTACCAGCAGCGCAAAATAGAGCGGCGCGGCACGAGACCAGGCGCAAGATCATGGTCTCTTTGCATTTATCATTCCGATGACGGGCCATTCCGGGCGCAGAACGTCGGGGCTACGACAATCACGGCAAGCGCATTGACCGGAGATATTACGCTAACTGCATCAAGACCTCTTTTCCGAAGCACGCACGTTGGCGGCTTATTTGCCCTGTCCAATCAGGTCAGCGGCTATAGCGCTAGCATCGCTGCTGAGAACACTTTCACAACCGGCGTCAAGATTACGGGCGTCGGTGAAAATCGATCGGTCACCATAACCATTACCGGACTTGCAACCTGGGTTGCCATCGTGTCGTTGCAAAGTTCACTAGATAACGTAACCTGGTCGGACGTAACCGGCGAGGTCTGGAATAGCAACGTGACCGGACCCTATCTGGACGGTCTAGACGGCCAAACGATGTATTACCGAATCGGCGTTAAGACCGGAAATTATACGAGCGGCACCGTGGGCGTGTCGATTAATTTAACCAGCGGTGTGCAGGTTGGAATCGCACGAGTGACCGCGTACATTTCGAGCACTTCGGTTTCGGCACAGGTATTAACCGATATCGGTTCAACGGTTGCAACCGCGATCTGGTCTGAGGGTAGCTGGTCAGGGTATCAAGGATGGCCGACTGCGGCCTTACTTCATGAAGGACGGCTCTGGTGGTTCGGAAAAAACGGCATATTCGGCTCCATTTCAGACAGCTATTACAGTCATGACCCGAACGTCATTGGGGCATCTGGCGCAATAAATCGCACGATTGGTTCAGGGCCAGTCGATACTATCAACTGGGGCTTATCTTTACAGCGCATGTTGGTTGGCGCCGAGGGGGCGGAATTCACGGTTAAATCATCCTCACTGGATGTGCCAATGACGCCGACAGATTTTTCGATCAAGGCCGCGTCAACGCAAGGCTCTGGCGCCGTGGATATCGTCAAAATGGACCAGCATGGCATATTCGCGGATAGAACCACGATCAAGGTTTTTGATCTTAGTTTTGATCTGCAAACGTATGAGTATGGCTCAGTAGATTTGACCGCGCTATGTCCTGAATTTGGTTCTCCGGGCATCGTAAGAATAGCCATTCAGCGCAAGCCAGATACCCGTATTCATTGCGTGAGGTCTGACGGTACGGTCATGCTTGGAGTCATCGACAAAGTGGAAGACGTATTGTGCTGGAAAAACATCACAACCGATGGACTGATCGAGGATGTTTCCATTCTTCCGGGCGCGGTCGGATCGACGGAAGATCAGGTGTATTACGCCGTCAATCGAACGATCAACGGTTCCAGCGTGCGCTATCATGAGAAATGGGCGAAGGAGACGGAGTGCCGTGGTGGAACGCTCAATAAGCAGGCTGATGCCTTTGTGATATTCACGAATTCACCAGCGAGCACTACCGTTTCCGGCCTTTCTCATTTGATTGGTGAGTCGGTTGTCGTCTGGCAGGACGGCGTATGCCCAGAGGACGCTAACGGGGATATCAAGACATTCACGGTAAGCGCGAGCGGCACGATCACGTTGGATACAGCGGCTTTGACCGGCATCGTCGGATTGCCTTATACCTCGCAGTGGAAAAGTGCGAAACTTGGAATCCAGCCTTCACCAACAGAAAGCCTGCTTAACCGAGATAAGCGCATTAGCCATCTGGGCATCATTGGCGCATGGCTGCATCCAAAAGGCATCACTTTTGGGCCTGATTTCGATCATCTCGACGATCTGCCCGGCATAGAGCGGGGGACCAATGTGCCAGCAAACACGGTTAGGACGCAGTACGACGAGCAGGAGTTCGTCTTTCCCGGCACATGGGATAACGATGCGCGCCTATGCTTGCAAGCGCAAGCCCCGCGCCCAGCCACGATTCTGGCTGCAATCATGGATATGGAGATCAGCTAATGGCATTGTCTGATCTTTTGGCCCCTTCGCTGCAAATTGGTGCAACCATCCTTTCGGCAGGGAGTAAGGTTGCAAAAGGCTATGGTTATCGTGCCGTTGGCGCGCGCCGTAAAGCAGCGTCTGAATTCGAGGCGCAGCAGCTTGAGCAGGTGGCAGAAGCCGAGCAGGGCATAGGAATGCGCAAGGCTGCCGGAGAAGAGTTGCGGGCGCAGATCGTTAATTCTCTGGCCTTGGCTCGGGCCGCTGCGTCTGGGGCTGGCGCGTCCGACCCGACCGTATTGAATATTATGGCGCAGACTTCAGGCGAGAGTGCGTACCGGCAGGCGCTCGCAATGTATGAAGGCGAATCGCAAGCGAGACTCGATAGAATGCGGGCGGTTGCTGCTCGATATGAGGGGGAAACCAGTGAATCGGATTCTGAGATAGCGCAGAAACAAACCAAAGCATCTGCACTTTCTACCGTTCTTTCTGGCGGCGTGAAGGCGCTTAGCATGTATAACAAATATTGGGCTGGAAACGATACCAATGGCTTCGACCTTACCTGATTTTACCGCACTCGGAGAACGTCCTAGCCCAAGGGCGGAGCGAAATATTGTTCAGTTTCGTCCGACAACCGGCATGGAAGAAGTCCCGGCTCAAGAGCTTGCCCAGAGCGGCGCTAATCTTGAGATGGCGGCTAGAGTAGCGCAGGTCATGCGAGATCAACATGACACGCTGCGCCGGGATGATGCTCTGAACAAGTTCCGTCAATCCGCAATGGACTTGGCTTATGGTGACGGCGGTTTTCTAAAGCTCAAAGGCGAGAACGCAGTCAATCAGCCGATATTGAAGGATTACGGCGCGAAACTGGATCAAGTCGCGGCGCAATTATCCGGTTCTTTGGATAATGATTCTCAAAGGGCGATGTTTCAGAAGGGCGCTGGAATTGTAGGGCTCCAGTATCGGCGCGGATTAATCAATCATATCGCTCAGCAAACAGACGTACTCGCCGAAAATACCTATCAGGCAACGATCAAGACTTCAACCAATGCTGCCGCTGCCGACCCATCGCAAACTGATTTTGCCTTGGTTACGATGGACAATGCGATAGATACGAAAAGGGAGAGGAACGGATTTGATGCGAAATGGGCTGAAGCAGAGAAATCAGGACGACGATCAGATTTATATGCCGCTCAAATAAAAACCATCGAAGTAAACGATCCGGCTGTGGCATGGAATTACATGCATCAGCAAAAAGTATGGGACGCGCTCGATCCTAATATACGCGCTCAACTTGAGGCGTCAACCAAGCGCGCAATTGTCCCGACGCAGACAAAGGCAAGCGCCGACATTGCAATCGGCGGTGTTAATCAAGCGAATGTGCAGGTTTTAATGAAAACACTGGACGCTTCGCAGCAAGAGCGAGTCCAGAAGGTATTCAACGAACTAAGTTCTCGACCAGCCCCAAGCAAAAAGCTCGATACGAATGCACAGCTAGGACAGATGCTTAACGATGGAGCAAGACTTTCTGAGGCAATAGCTCCGAACGATCCCGTATATAAAGACATGGTTACCCAACAAATCAGGGGTCATGTGGCTACGTTGGTTGCAGTTCAAGAAGGCCAAACAAAACAGATATATGATGGTTTGGAAAAGCGGATATTCGATAAGCGGATCATGAGCACGTCCGCTCTGCTATCTGATCCGCAGGCGCGCCAGCAATACGACAACCTTAACGCTACACAACAGCTTGCGTTACGCAACCACATCGAACAGAACATCAGAGAATCGCTTGGCGGACAAACCAGAGGATTCAAGGCCGGGGAATTGCAAGCAATAAAGGCAATACACGCTGGAACGATCACAAACGAAAGTCAGCTCTATCCATTAGTGGCTGGCGGCGCTTTGGACAAATCAGGGCTAGATGCGGCTCGAAATGAATTACTGCGTTTCAAAGACCCGATCAAAGGCGAGTTGCAGCAAAGAGTCGGATGGGCGCTTTCGCATGTAGAAAGAACCATGAGAACTTCCTTGGAAGGGAAACTTCTCGACAAGATGGAGCCAGGGAAAATAAACGATGCGGTTGTCGGGTGGTATGACGGTTTAAGGGCCAAGATTATTGAATACGAGAAAACGCCGGGCAAAGACCCAATGAGTTTACTACAGGCAAATACGACAGATAGCATGATGAAGTCCGAGGTCATCAATTCATACATGCCGAAGTTGAATATTAATGTTCCTGGAGGTTCGGAAAGAACATCTGAAACAGCACCAATTAGACAAATTGGTGGTTTTGCTCCTAAACGTGTAACGGGATCTACTCCAGAGGCGGTTAATCCGAAAACCGGCGAACGACTGATCTTCAAGGATGGCAAATGGCAGAAACCCTGATTGCGCCACCGCCAGGCTTTGAATTGGTGACCGCGCCACCGCCACCGCCATCCGGCTTTGAATTGGTGTCCAGGCCGAATGTTGCGTTGCAACAGCATTTTCAGCAATATGCGCCGAGGGCCGCCGAATCGTTCGGCGACTACCTGTCGGCTGGCTGGCAATCATCGGTAACCGGGCTTGCCACACGTGGCAAACGCCCTGAAGTCACTCTGACGTCGGATAGTCCTTGGTATGGGCATTTAGCGGCCATGTTCCCATCGGTTGCAGGAGACCTCCCGGCGATGGTCGCAGGCTTCTCTATTGGCGCGCCAGCGGGCGCAGCGGTCGGCTCGGCTGTCCCGGTATTGGGAACTGCCGCAGGTGCCGTGGTGGGCGGCTGGGCTGGTGGGGGGGCGCTTCCGGCTGGGCTTCGGACGGCCATGATGGAAATGTATGCTTCCGGGGATGCGGATTCGTCGGTTGGTTTCATAAGCAGCGCTTTGAAGGTGGCATGGGAAACGGCCAAGGGCGGTATCGTAGGAGGAGTTACAGGCGGTGCCGGGCGCTTTGTGCAGGGGGCTGTCCAACCCGGTTCACTCGCGCTTGCTCGCGGCGTCCAGGGGGCTGTGCAGCCAATGACAGCCAAGACTATCGCTGCCGTATCCGCAGCCGAAATAACGAGTATGGCTACTGTCGGGGCCGGACTTGAGGGCCGGCTGCCGGAACCGCAGGATTTCTTGAATGCTGGCGTGATGGTCGGCGGCATGAAACTTGCCGGAACCGTGGCGGGTAAGATGCGGACGATTTACGCCAAAACAGGAATACGACCGGAACAGGTTGCTGTTGATGCCAAGGCTGATCCGCGCATTGCGCTTGACCTCAAGCCTGTTGAGAAACCATTAGCTGAAGCGGTTGTTGATGCTTGGCATGGTTCTCCCTATAAGTTCGAGAAGTTCGACGCGTCAAAGATTGGAACTGGCGAGGGCGCGCAGGCTTACGGACATGGGCTTTACCTTGCGGAGAATCCTGATGTTGCAGGTTCCTACAAAATCGCCGGAAAGCCGACCACTTTCCAATCTATTGAATATGGTGGCGAGGTTTATCAAAATGGAACCATGCGCGCTCAAACGCTGTTTGACGTTCAGCAGCAGGGCCGCGCTGCCGTGCTTCGGCGGCTCGATAGCGAGATCGAACGTAATGCAACATATGCGCCGGATCATGCGGAATTATTGAAGTCAGAGGCCGAGTTCGTGAAAACGGTGAACCCGGACGCCGTTAAAATTAACGGACTGGGTAATCTCTACAAAGTCCAAATCCCGCAGCGCGTCGTGGACAGGATGCTCGATTGGGATAAGCCGCTGAGCGAGCAGCCCTCTGTATTGGCGCTTGTAAAACGCATGTTTGGTGAGCAAGGACAACCTGAACGATGGTCAGGGAAGGATGCATACGAAGCAATCGCCGCTGACCGCAAAGTTAGAGGACAAGGTGGGTATGGAACAGATACAGAGGCGGCATCGAAGTTCTTAGCTGATAGTGGAATCACCGGCATCCGCTATCTAGACCAAGGCTCTCGCGCAGAAGGAAAAGGCACGCGCAACTTCGTTGTTTTCGATCCGAATGACGTAACCGTTGTCCAGCGCAATGGTGTAGAAATTCCGCGAGCCTATGAGCCTGCCGTAGCTGCCGAGAAGGTGCGCAACGCAGTGCCAGACGCGATGACTGATGAGCGTCATGCGGTGAATATTGCCGCTGTGATGACAAATCTTGAGGGGAAGATACCTGAAAACAAGACCCCGAATTACATCAATTTCCGCTACGTCGAAAGCGCGGAAGATGTAAAGGCGATAAGTGCGCGTGTCTCGGAGATATTCGAGAAGGAAATTGTAGATCGCAGACAGGCTCCAAAGGGATGGGATCAGTCGATGGAAGAAGCGCGTAAGGCGCTTGCTGATTCGTTAGGGAAAGACCCGGCCACAATCGAACGCGGCTCGGTTTCGCTTGACGCTGAAATACTTGCAAAAAACGCTATTGTTCAAAAGGCTGCTGCTGACGTTGCTGCTACAGCCGCCAATATCAGACAGAAGGGAATTGCTGCTACTGAACAGGACTTCAGGGAACAAGTCGCTGCTATTGAAACCCTTGCTTTGGTGCAAGCCGAAGCTCAGGGTGCATCAGCAGAGGTGGCGCGGGCACTCAACGTCATGAAAGCCGCGCGACAATCTGCCGAACTGGCCGGGAATATTACTGAATTGCTGGCGAAATATAACCACGATCCCCACATACTTGCCCGCATGATCGGTGAAATGGAAAACGCAGGGCAAATATCTAAATTCGCGCGTGAGGCAACCAAAGCTACGAAATGGGACATGGTGGTTGAGGCATACAAAGCAGGGATCATCGGGCCGGTTTCGCAAGTCGCCAACGTTATCGGCAATTTGTCATTCATTGCAACGCATGACATTATTGACGTATTAGCTTCCATGCGTCCCGGTGGCGAAATCAAGATGGCGCAACCTGCCGCAAGAATCATCGGCCAATTTCACGGGGCATATGAAGGGCTGAAAATCGCGGCTGACTTTCTGGGAGAGAACTGGAAACAACCGATGGAAGCGTTGCGTAAACTGGATCAGCCAGCGATAAAAATGGAGCAGCATAAAAAAGCAATCCCAGGTGACTTAGGCGTGCTTGTTCGCGGTCTTTCATTCCCATGGCTGACGGCGGCAGACGGTGCATTCAGGATGATTTCAGAGTATGGAGAGAAATATTCGTATGCTGCCGGCAAGGCAATGGGGGAAGGTTTCAACCCGGCTACTCGCGAATTTCGCGAGCGCATGGCATGGCATTCGGAAAATATTCCCAAAGCAGTTGCGGATAAGATTCAGGATTTTGTTACCCGCTCCGTATTTCAGAATCCGCTTGGAGCGTGGGGTAAGCAATTACAAAGCGTGATCAAGGATTCAAAGGTTGGTTCTTTGTTCATTCCGTTCACGCAAACGCCATCAAATGTATTCAAGGAAATGGCGAGGCTATTCCCTCCTTCCGCCCCTTTTGTAGAAGCATGGCGCAAGGATATAGCGGCTGGTGGTGCTTCGCGCGATCGAGCAATAGCTGAGATCGTCGTAGGTGGTTCTGTAATGGGAATTATGGCGGGATTGGCCGCGCAAGGAAATGTAACCGGATATGGCCCGACTGACGCTGGTAAACGCAGATTGTGGCTGCTTACCAAACAACCTTACAGCGTGAAGATTGGTGATACGTGGCATTCATATGACCGCATTCAGCCCATAGGAACCTTGATCGGATTTGCCGCTGACATGGTAGAAATATACGATTACATGTCGTTTGAAGAAAAAGACAAAGTGCCGAAGATGATTTCTATTGCGTTCTCACAAGCCGTTACCAATCAAGTGTGGCTGCGCGGGATAGTTGATATCGGGCGCGGCGTTGCCGAATCTGAAAGATATGGTCCGAAGATCGCTCAGAATCTTGCTGCCTCGATGTTGCCGGGTTCGGGCTGGATCGGACAAACCGCAGCAATTTTAGACCCGTATATGCGTGAAGTAGACAGCATTCTTGAAGCCATAAGAAACAAGATTCCAATAGTCCGCGAAGGGCTGATGGAAAAAACTGACCCATTTGGAGGCCCCATAAAGAGCAGGGAACGGGCGGGGATTGTTTCACCAATTCAGAAAACAAAGGAAAGCGAAGACAAAGTTATAACAGAAGCTGCTAGGCTAGGCGTGTCAGTTGCCAAGACCCCCAAGAAATTGGATGTAATTAGTGGCTTTGGGAAGCTGGGTGAATTTGAAATGACGCCGGAACAGAGGCAAGTTTACGCCAGAACATCAGGGCAACTTGCGCATAACGTTTTGAGTGTTGCGGTGAATTCACCGACATGGAAATCCATGCCTGATTTGGTGAAGAAGCGTTATTACGAAAACGTATTTAGATCTGCCCATGAAATTGGCGGCGATCTTGCGCTTCCGTCAGATGTGCGTGCTGGTGCGGCGCGACAGGCCATTGAAAAAATAATGACTAAGTTACGGCAACCAGAGATTGCGCAATGAGAACTGATGCGATAAAACAGAGGCGCTCTGAACTCGATGCGCAAATACGCAGGATGGAGTTGGATGCGGAAATTTATGAAGAAAACACCACTCTTTCGGATCTACTAGAAAACGAAAAAGAAACATCCAAAACGATAACGGAATTGCTTATGAAAGCAGAACGAGATTTAATGAATGAGCAAGAAAGCCACTTGAATGCTGAAAAATCAGCACGCATGGCGGCAGAGAAAGCGTTGTCAGAAGAACGCACGGAACGGCAAGCTTGCGAGACGAGAGAGCGTGCTGCTGTAGAAGCAAAGGCTAAAGCCGAGACCATCGCAGCGCAAGCAGCAGCCGCTCATAAAGCTACTGAAAACATGCTTGCCGAGCACAAAAAATCAATGAAGGAAATGCAAAATTGCATGGACTCGATGAAAGCAGAAATGAAAGCGATGAAGGCAATGATGCGAGTGCCAGCGACAGCACCTACGCATAGCCAGAGCATGAGCGATACCTTAGACATTCAGGTTACCGGGCGTGATGCGGCCGACAATATTTCAAAAATCAAAATTATCAGAGGAACATTGCAATGACAACTCTGACCGTCACACTCGCAAGTATTTGCCCCGGTGGCAATCATTTAGGCTTTGCGATAACCGGCGCAAAGTCAGCATACATCGCGGTTGATTTGAGTGATTTAACCGCGCAGATCACGGATCAGGATGCGGACATTTTCTGTAAAGTCGTGGCGCGAATGGCTAAGAGCGGGCGCACAATGGCGCAAGCCAAGACGTTGCTTCAGTCCGGCGTAACGGTGATCGTATGAGTCTTGTAGCCATCGGCGCGCCTTTTGCCTACCCGGATTTTGTTCCTACCTTTGGTAGTGCTCATTCTACTTTTACTTTTGACGCCCTCAATGATTTGACGTCAACGGTATTCAAAATCCCAGCCTCTGGAAATATCGACAACATTCATTTCCGCGTTGTAAGCGTTTCATCGCCGGTTTTAACGTTGAGTATTTCAGTGCAGACGGTTACTGCGGCGGGATTAGCCAGCGGCACGAATTATAAGACTCACACTACCGTTACATTGGCGAATCCTACGACCGGGAATAAATCGGCTAACGTCGCTATTACCGGTGCGGTTGCTGGTGATGAAGTCTGTATCGTTATCAAATGTACGGCCTATACCTCCGGTTCGGCTACTATCATTTACGGTTTTGGTTCTACAACAACGGCCCTTAACTATCCCTATCGCACGGCAAATACTGGAGCAGGTGAAGCTGTAGCAGCGCTCAATGGGATTGCGGCTTTCAGCGCCGAATATGCGAGCGCTGCATTCCATCCAGCTGTGCAATCTGGCGGCGCGATGATCTGCGCTGGACGCAACACGGCGACCGTGAACAACTCGGGCACTACGCGACGCGGCAACATCATCAGGCCGCCGATGAAATGTCGTGCTAGCGGAATATGGGCATCCGCCGATACCGATGGCGGATGCACCTTTAACTTGCGCCTTGGTAGCGACGGCAGTCAAGTCACTGGAGCAGTGGTAACTCCGGTTACCGCGGTGCGCGCCGCACAAACGCTTGGCACGTTTTTCTATCCATTCGATGCCGGTGCGACAGCAGAATTAACCGCAGGCACTGATTACTACGTTGACATCGAGGGTACGGACGCTACCAATTCAACAATTACATTGATCGACAACATTCCGGCAGTTGCTCACCTGGATCAGTTATCCGGCGGGCAGAATTGTTACGGCGTGACGTACGCAGGGTCATACGTTGCCGCGAACACTACGCGTTATGCGATTGGGTTGATGATAGATCAACTTGATGACGGATCTGGCGGCGGCGGGCTTAGACTTGCTGGACACGGAGGGCTTGTGGCTTAAATGACTAGGCGGGCGACATTAATGGGTAATGGGTAATGAGTGATAAAAGGAGAATCTGATGGATCCGGTTAGTCTGGCCCTCGGCCTCGCGCAGTTCGCCCCCTCGATCATGCGGTTCTTCGGCTCCGGCGAAAAGCCCGTTGCCGTGGCCGAGAAGATCGTCGGCCTCGCGCAGACCATCACGGGCGCGAAGGCGCCCGAAGCAGCGATCGCGCAATTGCGCGAGAACGCGCAGCTCGCGCAGCAGTTCAATTTGGCGGTGCAGGCGCACGACACCGAATTGGAGAAAGCGTACCTCGCCGATCGCGGCTCCTCGCGCGCGCGGGATATCGAAGTGCGCAAAATGACCGGCGGCTATAACAAGCGCGCCGACGTGATGGTCGCGCTCGACGTGCTGGGGCTCATCGCATGCCTAGCCGTGCTCACCTTCTACCGCGACCAGATTCCGGGCGAAGTGGTCGGCATCCTAGCCACCATCGCCGGGGTCTTCGGCGCATGCCTGCGGGACGCACATCAATTCGAGTTTGGCAGCTCGCGCGGCAGCAAAGTGAAAGACGATATTCTCGCTGAGATGAGCATCAAAAATGACTAGGCGGGCGACATGAGCGATTTCACACTAGGCGATACCATTTATCATAAGTTCACCACGCGGGCTTTTGCAACCGGTGTTCCAACCGCGCTTGCCGGATCGCCTACGCTGGAGATATACGAAAACGACAGCGTTACTCCCATCGTTGAGGGCGCCGGCAAACTAGTACTAACGCAAAACCTGAATAGCATCAATGGATACAATCTGGCGACGATTACAGCAACCTCTGGGAATGGGTTTGAGGCTGGGAAATCTTATTCGTTGATGTTGAAAACCGGAACGGTTGGCGGGACATCAGTTGTTGGGGAAGCTATTTGGGAGTTTACCTTGCAAGCATCCGCCGCAGCGGCCGATCTGGCAAACGGCACGGACGGGCTCGGTGCGATCAAGACCGATACCGCAGCCATCCTCGCCGACACTGGAACCGATGGTGTGGTCGTGGTAGCAGCCAGCCGTCCGGGCATTCGCAAGAACACCGCACTTGCGGCTTTCGAGTTCCTGATGACGGATTCGACGAATCACACCCCCGCAACCGGGCTTACAGTGACCGCAACAAGATCAATTGACGGAGGTGCCTTCGCGGCAGGCACATTAAGCGCGGTAACGGCTGTCTCTAATGGCGTTTATTCCGTCGATTTCGGCGCGGCTGATTTGAATGGGACCGTGATTACCTTGCGTTGCACGGCAACCGGCGCCGACGATCTATTCGTGACGATTAAAACTTCTCCATGATCAGACATGAATATTCAGGGATCGGATATGCTGACGATGCGCTCAACGGTATTTTTATTTGGCGCTCGTTTAGGTATGGAACCACGGATAAATCCGGCATGTCACCGCAAGCGATCAGGCAAATGTTTGCGCGTGAAAAGCGGCGCAAACGTGATGAGCAGGATATCAGAGATATCGTGTCGATTTTGGCAAAGAACGGAATACTATGATCTGTGCGCGCAACGAACCGAAGGGCTGGTCGCTGAAACCGAGAGATCGGCACTCCTCCCGGCCTTTCGGTCAAGGCGGCCAGTTCGACGGCTAAAAGGAGTAAGTCATGTCTAGTTCTACCACTGATCGACGCCTCGGTTTGACCGGCGGGGCCGCTATCAAGGCGCCGTGCAAAGCAGCAACCACAGCCAATATTACACTATCTGGCGAGCAGACAATTGATGGCGTGTCATGCGTTACCTCTGATCGTGTCCTGGTTAAGAATCAGACTACCGGCTCTGAGAACGGTATTTATGTTGTGGATACCGGCGCTTGGACGCGAGACCTCGATTGTGATGGAACGAACGATCTACGAAGCGGAACTCTCGTCCGAGTCAATCAAGGATCGTCGAACGCGGGCGGATGGTTCCAGTTATCCACTTCCGACCCGATAACAATCGGAACTACATCGCTTACCTGGTCGCGTGAAACGATCAACAATGTGACGACCAGTTCGCTGGTTGCATCAGCGGGGCAAACCGTCTTTACCGTGCCTACCTATCAGACGGCTGCTAATGGAATCGCGGTCTATGTAAACGGGCTGCGGCAGCGCGTGTCAACCGATTATGCGGAAACCAATACGACAACCATTACATTCGTATCCGGACTTATCGCCAATGATGAGGTTGATGTTTATTGCGGTGCATCTATTGGCAATCTTACCGCTGCCGCAGCAAGTTCTGTTTCAGTCACCGACGCAACGGACCATTTTGTCAGTTCAACGGTTGAGGGGGCCTTGGCTGAATTAGCTGACGGCATCGCCATTGATATTGGTAATGCTGGCATCACGTTGACCAATGCATCTAGCGCAACAATCAACCGATGGAATACCGCGCTGACCGCCAATAGGACCGCGACGCTTTCTACTTCCAATGCGAAGGAAGGCGCGCGATTTGTATGCGTGCGAGGAAGTGGCGCGACCGGAAATTTCACAATCGCAATTGGAAGTCTTGCAACATTGCGAGCCCCAGGCGAATGGTGCGAAGTCGTTTATGACGCAGGAACCAGCGCCTGGATTCTCTATAAATACGGCATTCTTCCATCTGCGGAAATATTATCTCAGTCCGCCAACAATGGTGATGCCAATGTCACATTGACCGTTGGCTCATCCGAGCGCACGCAAAAATGGTCCTCATCACTTAGCCTGGATAGAACCGTCACTTTATCCGCTACCGGCGCTTATATTGGCGCGCGATTTTTGCTCATTAGAAAAAGTACATCAGCCGGAAATCGTTCATTGGTTGTGCAAACCGGGGGTGCAACCATTATCCATCTTGCAACGGAGCAATGGTGCTTTGTGGAATTCGCTGGAACCGCATGGATTGTAGCGGCCTCCGGAAATTTGCGTGAGCCGAACACGAATATCATCAGGCTATACGATGATTTTCTCGGGGAGGAGATTAATGGCCATATCTGGCAAAGTCTGATCGGCACCGATTCCGCATGTCTTCAGGCAATAGTCAGGCCGGAACAATTACGCGGTTATGTGCGGCTTGTTACAGGGGCCGGAGCCGCAGCAACGATGGCGGTAAATGGAACGCTATTGACCTCCCGCCTTAATTGGCAAGTGGATCAAGGCTGCTTAGTATGCGAAATTAGGGTCATGCTGGATGCAATTACCTCAGTAGCCCTATTTATCGGATTAACGGATCAAGATAGTGCCTTGGAAATACCGATTAACGGCGCAGGCGGCGGTGATACCTTCACTAACAACGCGACAGATGCCGTTGGCGTGTTGTTTGATACCACCATGACAACAGCTAACTGGTGGCTCGTTGGGGTTGCCGCAGGCGTTGCGGCGACGGGCCAAAATTCTGCCGTCGCACCGGTGGCATCCACAATGGAGACGTGGCGTATTGAAGTGTCCGCCGTAGGTGCGGCGACATTTTATCGTAATGGAGTAATAATCGGATCGGTATTGAGTTCCGCAGTAAGTAGTGGTGTCCCGCTCACGCCCGTCATCGCCGCATTTTCTCGAACGACAACGATCAGAAATATAGATAGCGATTTTATCGACATACAAGCAATGAGGTAAAAAAATGACTTCCAAGGCATATAACAATGTTAGTCTGCTTGATAGCCTGGGCACCGTGCGGTTGGTGTGGAAATCAGGAACCACGTGGCGTTTATTCAATGCAGCAGGCATCGAGGTCGATATATCCGCGTCAACAACCGGCGGATTACAGGAAGCGATCAATCTTGCATGTCCCGCTATTCCTGGTGCCGGCGCATCTTTGGTTGTAATAGGTGGGCAGCAAACCGGGGGGGGGGGCGCGGTGATCGATTGTTCGACGGGTATTGTCTTTCCGCCATTGCTGGGGAAAGTAATCGAGGTCGGAGAAGTCGTTATCAATTTCGGGGTAGCTATTGGGGCAACAACGGGTATATTTTTTGATTCGTTTGTTAACTCCCGTATCAGGTTGCCGGGTATAGTCTATGCCGGCACTGGCAAGGCGCTGCATTTCAAACCTACTCTTCCATCTCCCATCGATGCGATCACTGACGAAATCGCCAGTACATTTGTGTGCGACGCGGTTGTTCAACAAACCTCGGGGTCAAGTGGCGTGTGTATAGACAGCACTGCAGGGACCGTTTCGTACACCAAATATTTATTTCCAGAAATCGCCGGCGTTTCTGGAACCAAGGGACTCGAACTTCTCAGCGATGGAACGCATGCGATCATAAACAATGATATACAAGTGTTGCATAACATAGGACATACATTGGGATGTCTTAACATAGGTACTTCAGCGGCCGCCGTGATTTATGGGAATACGATCAAAACATTCAACGCACCATTGACTACCGCAACGCCGAGTATCAGCGATTATGGAACCAATAACGAAATTACCTGCTTGATTCATTCCGCTTCCGGCACACCCGCAGTCGGCATTCAACTCGAATCCTCGGCATCAAAGGAAAAATATCATGTGTTGCTTAATGAAGGCACCGCGCCTGTTGTGGATAATAGTACTCTGAAAAATAGCAGTGGGATGTATGGCATTTCGACGGGGCGCGGCGTTGATCTGACTGCGGCGGCAACCCTTGCTGTTCCTTCGCAAGGAACAATATTTCATGTCGCTGGCGCAACCGGAATCACCGCCATTACCGTTGCTGGTGAACGCAGGATCATCACCCTAATCTTTGATAGCACCCCAACTATCACGGACGGTAGTAATCTCAAAATGGCAGGTAATTTCATTACTACTGCGGATGATACGCTCACTTTGGCCTGGGATGGCACAAATGCGTACGAACAGGGGCGAAGTGCCAATTAAAAACCATGGAATTCTCTGACTTTCTAAAACTCTATGGTCCGATGGCCTTAAGCTGGGTGGGCTTTGGCTATGTCGGTAAGTTCATATGACCTCCCCCGCAGAATTACTCCAAGAGGATTCTATTCATGGTTGATTTTTTACCGATAGGTAGTTTCGTACTTAACCTGTTACTGCTTCCGCTGCTGGCGATCTTGTGGGACATGCGGATCAAATTGGCGAAACTGGAAACAACGCTTTGTTCCCAAGGTATACGGATTAGCAATATTGAGGATCGTGTCAACCGGCATATGGAACACGGGCATAGCGTGGTATGAAGACTGACTCCCGCGGCCGGTGCTTCCCGCATGTCTGCCGATATCCGTTCGGCGTAGTCGTCCCGCAACTAACTCTATCCCAACAACCAGGCTCATCACATGCGCGATAGATCGAGTTGATTTCCTTGCACTTTGGACAGCCGCTAATCTCATCCTCTGGATCAAATGGGTTCGGAGCGTGCAGGACTTCAGCATCCGTTCCGCGCCAGTTGCAGCGGTATTCACCGCATAGCATCTTCATCCGATGGCTGCCGAAAAGATTTTGTTAATGAGCTCCCGCACCGCCTTCCCTTGCCGTGACTTCATGGGTTTGGTTCCCATAGCCTTGGTTGTGCAGCGCATACAAAGCTGATTTGGCTGCGCGCCGTCTTTCCCACACTCAGCACACTTTTTGTCCATGTCGATGGTGATCGTATAATTGTCCATCATTGCTCCTGTAGTTTATCCCTTACGCTGAAATCAACACGTGAATTACCGTGTGCTTGGTGTTCTGCATGTCCTCTGCCCAAAGCATGTCGTCCAAAAGTTTCCATGCGGCAGTAATGTTTTTTTCCTTAATCGTAAATGGCCTTCTGAAATGTTGGGTGGCTATCAATCCTTTCATTTTCTTTGATTCCACCGTAAACAAATAGGTGGTGTCTGGAGTCGGACCGACACCCCGATAGGGATTGGAGTTTAACTCCAACGCGTCTGCCTGTTTCGCCATCCAGACCGTACGTGAATTAATCATTCCAGCCTATTTCTCCTGTAGTTTATCCCTGACCAGCCATTGCCAACGGCAGGGATGATGATTGTCACCTGCTTTCGTAATTACCCCATGCCTACAGACCGCATGGGTAGGTTTGTCACCCATCGCAGCCAATGCATAACCAGAGAGATCAGTATCATGCGTGCTACTACGGTTGTTGTAAATCCGCATTCTATCGATAGCGCTCATCGTGTTTTCTCCTGTAGTTTATCTCTCACTCCGCGCGCCCACCAGCCGAAGAGCAGGCACGCGAGGGCGAGGAGGTTGACGGTCATGGTTGTAGCGGTTTGAGTCGCGCGCGGAGGTACTCGATCTCGTCCGCTGCTCTTAATCGTTCCTGTCTTACCGTATCGATACTGTAGCCCCACGGGTTGCGGAGTATATGCAGGTCCGCAGCGAGCACAGGAGCATGATCTACATTCGGCAGTTTCGGTGTAGCATTCTGCGGCGCTGCGGGTTTTGATAGATCGCCTTCTTTAAGCGCGCGGATAAAGACATTCATATGGGGCTTACTCTGTGTCCAAGCCCCCCAGTTACTGTATGGCTGCGGCGGATCACCATGGAAACAACAGAACGCAAATTCTGTTGCTGTGGGTTCTGGAAATTCGGTAGGCGCGGCGGAGACATTTCTGCGGTCTCTAACAATAGTTCTCATATCTACAATTCCTTGAATCGGTAATCCTCGACATAAATATGTCGTCTTTATTTTTCTCCTGTCATCGCTACGCCGATCCTTTTCCAGCTTGGTGAGCGCTTGCCGAATCTGAAAGTGGTAGAGACTCCGATCCTCCTTCCAGCATTCGTCCGTTGCCGCCTCGACCAAATCGGCGATAGCATCCGCGTGCTTTGTGAGAAAGCACATCAAATTCGCGGGGTCTTCATCAGTGATCAGCGCCCGCAGCGTTTCCAGGAATTTCATTTCACTCATCGTTTCTCCTGTAGTTTATCCCTGACTCCGCGTGCCCACCAGCCGAACAGCAGGCACGCGATGGCGAGGAGGTCTACGATTTCAATCATGATAACGTCGATCTTCATTGATGCCGTTCCAAATGTCCTTGACCTCAGCGGTGAAGTTGAAGTCCTCAGCCATTGGGACAGGAATCCCCGCCTGCCTGATTGCAGCGAGCATACACGCCGGGCAGTTGCCAGTGGCTTTTCGCAGCACAGGAATGGCTGATTTCAGCAGACCATCTGTATCAGTCAACACGCCGGCTTGTTGCAATTCGTGGTTCTTACTCACAAGCGAAAAACGATTTGGCAATAAAGCAATCAGAACGTGCAGCGGGGCTGGTTGAAAATCCGCACGTTCATATCCAGGGGACACCATCTTGCACATTCGGCACTCGCGGTCAGGATTCATCGTGCAATGCTTTTCATGCACACGCATCGCACATGCCTGCAACCCTGCTTTTCCGCAGAAGTCGCACCAGTAACGATTGACTTTCTTCGTTCTCATATTTCATGGCGCGTTGCGCAACCAGAACAATAGGTATTTCATGCTTTCGACTTCTTCGGCTGGCCGATCAGGGCGCGGATGGCGTTTATGTCTTCTTTATTTCCGTCAGCCATTGCCTCTGACCACAAAGATGCAGTTGTATCTCCGCGTTGTTTGTCCACTATCGACTGCTCTATATTTTTTTTTGCATGCTCTTTGCATATTTGATCTGCCCGCTCCAACGCTTCGTCAGCCGCAACCTGCTCGGCCTCGGTGAGCTTCGCCTTGAGAATCGCAAGTTTGGATGTCATCTTTATTATTGTCACTTCATCTTTTGGGTCGTGCCCATCTAATCGGCACAGCGCGAAAATTTGCTCGTCCGTCATATTCATAATTTTGTCAGCCGTAGAATCGACTATTTTTGCATTTTTGCGCTTGAGTTCCTCGCACTCAGCCTGTTTGGCGATGGCGAAGATGCGGAGTTTAGAAATATATTCCAATACCTCTTTTGGTACGTCGGACGGCTCGAAGTCGAATTGATCTATATCAGGCAACTCCTTCCCCGCCTCTCGATAGCAGGCGAGTTCTGGAAACTCGGTAGGTGGTGCAGCGTCAAGGATGGCTTCGTAAATTTCCCACATTGTGCTCCGTGGCTTGGCAAGCACATCCAGTCCTGCGTTACACATTTTTGGAGTCATCTTAACTGGGAGTCTCTTTGTTTTCATCATTTCTCCTGATATGTGGGCTTTATTTTTCTCGGTTAGATTCATATTCTCCTCCTCATGGTTTTCTCCAGTCCAGGAATGGGCGTTCGATTTCTCGTGGCCACCACCGCCTACGCCAACCACGGAACCCGATGATTGGTTCCGCTATAGTCATTGCGATGGCGTCTCCCCCTCGCACGAGATACCAGTATCCAGGTCGTGCAATCACCAATTCCACAAGGGGCGCGTATCCGCGCAATTTTCTATTGTAGACGATGTAGACTCGCTCTCCTGGTTCGATATCCGGCTTGGCCCCGGCGATACCAAAATCCCATAATTCTCCGGACCACGGATCGCCGGCAGCATCGCCCTCGTCAATCCATCTCTCAAGTCCGAAACTTAATGGCACAGTTACAACTAGGTCGCTCAATCTTATTCCTTTATTTCCCCGCTGCGCGATCAACGCGCCGTTCAAAAGCGCGCCCGGCATCGACGTTATTCCCGGCGCCGAAGGCCGTGCTCCCGACCGTGCGCGCCCATACTTCCCGGCCCTGCCGCTCGCATTCCTGCGGCGTACTTGGCGTCGTAGATGCGACTCCCAGTGGTAATGCCGTTATTTTATGCCACTTTCCGAAATGGAAACTTATCAGCGTGCGGCTTGATGTGAATGCCAAAATGCGAGCCCTTGCTGTCGGATTTCACAAAGGCGTTGTACGCTCCCGGCGTCACGTTGGCGTAATGGTACACGCTGCCGCCGACGCGCTTGCCATCTACCGTGCGTTTAAATTGTATGGCCAGCGTTTGAGTCGTCGGGTCGTAGCCATACGCGTGAAGTTGCGAACTCTCGTCGTCTGGGAATAGAGCTATTTCTGGTGCCTTGGTTTCTGTGTTCATTGTGATTCTCCTTGGTTAGACTACTTGTTTCAACTGCGACTTACGCGCTATCGAAAACTTTACGAACTCGACCAGAATCGCGCGAGCCTCGTTTCGCGTCTTCGTCGGCATATCCCGTGTATCGAGAAATGTCCGGACCAAATTCAGGGACTCAGCCAACTCAGTGGTGGGATCATTCCCCGTTTGGACCGGGGCCACGGCAGGCACAGGGTGGGACTTTAACCCACGACCCCCGGTGTCCTCGGCCTCAGCCGATTTGCCCGGTGCTCTAATCTCCTGCGCTACCTGTACCGCCATGGCTTTCTGTTGTTCGGCTTCCTGCTTCTGGATAGCCTCTTGTTCGGCTTTGATCTTAGCTTCCGCCTTGGCCTCTTCCTCGGCCCTGATTTTCGCGCGCTCATCTTCAAGCCGTTTGGCTTCGGCCGCCTGGTGCTCGGAAATCCGCAACTTGACCAGCGCGGTCAGGTCATCCGATTCTTTCAGGACGATCTGGGCGGTGTCGGCGAACAGGAAGTCATGATCGGCGGCAAGTTCGCGCAATGTGGTCAGATTGACTTGGATACGGTCTGCAACTTCATTCGATGCAATTTTGCAGCGGGCAAGCTCGGTGTCCACGGCGTTTTGCAGCGATACGGTGGTGCGCAACCCCTTGATCACTACGGCAAAGTTTTCAGGCAATCCCGGCATCTGGTGTCCGATACGCTTGGCCAGTGCTGCCATGTGTTCGGCATACGCAGTGCGAGCCTTGGTCACTATACCAAGCTTGATTTTTGATTCCGCTGCCTCTACATCTTTTTCCCATGCCAACCGAGTCGTGCGCGCCAGCGCCCAATACAGTTCCTTGGTGCGCTGCATCGCGTCGAATGGTGCTATCTGCCCCAGGGCTTGCGCCTCGGCCGCATCAAGCCTATCCTGTGCATCCTGAAGCGTCTTACACGCGGCCTTACGATTTACAACGTCCTGATCGTTCGATGGCTTTTCTGGGAATTCGGCAATGAACGATTTCAAGTACGCCCCAAATATTGCAATGTTGTCCGTCAGGCACATCATCCCATTTTCTATTGCAACCTGAATGGACAGGGCGGGCAACGCCATGACCGGCGCGGCGACCGCGGCGGGGATTACCTCGACGGGCTGGTAATGGTCTAAATCCTGATGGAATATGGCCCAGCCTGCTTTGATGCGGTCAAACCATTTTGCGTTTGGCTTGACGAACATATGCACGCAGTTCTCCGGCGTGCCGTCAGACACCATAAACAACACCTGCTCGGCACCGGTAACGAGCATGATTTGCTGACACTGCGGTTGATGTTTGTCGGGCAACTCGCCGCGGGCGACGCTTGCCGCGAGGTCTTTAGCCCACTGCTTATGTTCCCATGCGACGGTGCCGTCCATTGTTAACCCGTCCGTGGACGCCCTTAGCTTCCCGTATGTCCACGTTTGCGGATACAGTTCCTCTCCTATGATTTCTTCCGCCATAGGTCGCGCAAGCGCTTCAACCTCATGGCCATGGTCAAGAATGCGCTCTTGCACGAAGTCGCTGAATTCTTTGGCAATGCCGCTATGCTTGGCGTGAAGAAGTTCTGTGCGAGTGATATTCTTGGATAACCCGAGCATGGCGGCGGTTTCGCTCGCACCGTCTGTTTCGAGTAGCAGGGCGTACCACTCCGGGGAATTTTGCATTACTTCGTGTTGTATGCGTTCCATTTTCGTCCTTATTTGGTAAATCCAACCAACAGCGTTTGATATAGCGTAGAGAGTTCGGCGCGTTGCTTCGGGTCTTCCACTTCGCCGATTAAGTCCGCCGCCGCCCCGAGCAAATCCTTGTCGGACGCTGAATTCAGCTTGTCGGCCACTTGAGCGTAGGTAACAACTGGCGGAGGACCGCCTTCCGTTTTTTTCACGGCATTAATCCGCATCTTCTGTTCCTCAGAAAGCACCGCTTTACTCGATACCGTCTTGATTATGTCGGCAGCAGTCTTTTTGCCGATCAGAATCAGCCTAGTCCACTCCGGCAGGTTCTTGGTGAACGCTTCGTCGGGGTAGGGTTGTGGACCAGCAATAGCCGGGGACGCCATAGGCGTAATGTCGCGTTCTGTGATGTCGCGCAATTCTTCGGCCCCGGCTAGACCTTTCAGCACGTCAGATGCGATGTCGCGCGCCGCGAACCAGAACGCACGCCACGCCATCTGCCGCTCCTTGTACTGTGTCCACGGACCAGCCTTGCCAAACAAGCCGGCGGCTTTTGCAGCCTCCAGCGAAAAGGTGCGCTCGCAAGGCGGATGACCGGGGCGCGTGATCCGGCAGCGGCCAGAGCCGGTTTTCCGCACGATCTCAACATCGTCTTCTTCGATGATGAAACCGCGTGCCAATAATAGGGCTTTCCCGGCATCGCCATAAATGCAGGGCTTACCATTGATGACGGCGATATTCTGAATTGCCGACATCGGAGACAACCCTATCTCCTGCCCCATCTGTACAGCAATGAGGACGTTACCGGGCTTACCCTTGTAATCCTTCGGGGCAAGATCAGATTCGGCAATAATTTTTGCCAATTCTATCGCCTGCGTGAGATTTTGCGGCGCAAGGGAAAACGTTTGCGCTACCAATGCATCTGACGTGTTCATTGCTAATTTACTCCTTGTTGTGGGGCCGCTTACTTCTCCCCGTTAGCTTTCTTGATATCCCGCGCCGATGCCTGAGCAATAATGCAGCGGACACGACCCGGCGTGCTTTTGATTGCAGGTCGGGCAGATAGCCTCCAGAATGGGTCGATAATCCCGACAAACTCTACAGTTGGCCTCCAGCGCCGGCCGATAATCAGGGGCCGCAGCGACAGCAGGAGCCGATTGGAGGATGGCGTCGGCGCCATTACTTTCCTTCTCAGGTGCCGCTGCGGCGTTCGGCAAGGAGCTCACAAATTTTTCCTCTGCTCACACAATTCCATCAACGCGGTTTTGTGCCTGCTCCAAAATTTCAGCGCCAGGTAGTGCATTTTGTTAATCGTGGCATTGTCGAACTTTTCCCATTCAGCGAACGAATACAACTCACATCCTATTTGCATCCTCGTGTTTGATATCGTTATCGGCCATGCCAAGCCAAAAACGGTTAATAAATTGGTGTTGCATTTCTCGCCCCGCCAGACGCCGCCCCGCCAGACGCCGCCCCGCCAGACGCCGCCCCGCCAGACG
>ERZ1292629.286-Hain-H43-01um-R1-286-length-54365-cov-5_pt1 | contig 54365 bp, 70 predicted proteins | sample MGYA00564399_ERZ1292629 | MGnify/ENA primary metagenome ERZ1292629 (study PRJEB36523, sample SAMEA6512636) | groundwater metagenome | collected 2019-01-08 | study: AquaDiva: Metagenomics assemblies of 32 groundwater samples
CGTGGCTCGATTCTCGGGCCTCGACGTGGCTCGATCCCCGGGCCACGACGTGGCTATTCGTTGGATTTAGGCATACTTTCAAGAGGTCGAAGATCGTCCCGCCCTCGATGTAGATGTAGGTGGAGTCGGTGTATGTGGCCGCGAGGGCGGCGTCCAGTTCGGCCTGCGTCGTGACGGTGATTTCCATGGTGGTCTCCTAGTATTTTACTCCGCTGACCGTTGTATTCTTAGCGTACGTATGAACCGCGCACTTTTCTCCTCGACGGCGCACCATGATCTCGCAAGGATGCGCTTCCCGATACGAATTTTTCTTCGCCGGAGCGCCGCACTTGAACAGCTTGGGCAGAGGTTGCTTGCATCGTGGGCAACGATTGGACGGCTGGCCGCGGCTATCGATCTTCATCTCTGCCTCTATCCATCTCGGAATTGAATCCATCAAGCCGACTTGGCGCCGCCGCCGCATCTCGGACATGCTGTAATGGATCATGGTTGAGTTCGGCGCACTTATCGCAGTTTTCATAGTGATCCTTCTTGGCGAGCCGTAAAATAGCTCCGCTCAAGCATATCTTCCTGGGCTGCTCCATGGCCGGCAATCTCCTTTTTTTTAGATGACGTAGGATAGCAGATGTCATGACATGTGTCAATAGATATTTTACGTTCAAATTGCTCTTGGTGTCAGTCTGCGAGTCGCAGGCGCGACCACGCCGAATCAGACTGGTATGGGGAGTTTGATGAGGTGGAAGGCCCCACGGCGTTCCATAGCCGATGCTTACGCTACCGGCCACCAAGATTGTCATGGGAGGTCCGTATCCCAAAGTCCAAGACGTCCGCGCATTTGGATCGGATCTGCGAAGGCGATCGGGTTTGATATCACCCAGGCGTATAGGCCTGGTTTATATCCACAGCATGCGCAATGCTCGTCCTGTGGCGTCATGGGTCTGCAATCGACGAGCTCGACCGTCCCAAGCACGGCGCCGCGCGGCAGAATGACATCGGATGGGAAATAGGCCCACGGCCCATTTAGGTCCGGCGTCACGCCGGCATGGATGGCTAGCTTGCCGCGATAGGACGTATCCCAGGTTCTCGTCTCAATTGATTTCCGGCCGTCGACGAGTAAAGATGCCCATGGCTGACGAACACTAACCGCCCTCATATTTCTCCTTGCGGCATCGGAAGTGCGGCTGGTTCAACAGTGATCTCGATCCTGTCCTTGGCGGCTGGGTACTTGAACAGATGTATCTCAACGACACGATTGTCGTTTGAAATGATCCCACGGTCAACAATATTGTCGAGGAGGACTTTGCATAAATTGTCGAGGTCTCCTGCGAAACAGCGCTTGAGGTGGAAGCGGAACACGACTCGGTAGTATTCCGCCTCCACCTTCTCCTTTGGCAGTGTGTATTGAAGCGTGGCGTCATACACTTTCTTCGCGGTTGTGTCAAATCGCCGGCCGCGGAAGCAGTGATTTAACGACAATGGCTTCATCCAAAGCGTCAGGTGCATGGACTACTCCTCAGCGCTATTCTCGTCATGCTTAACGATCTTCACATCGAGCAACTTGGTATGTCTCACGGAAGCCTTGCTCTCAAATGAAAAAGTGTGAAGGAATCCCTCGTCGTCTCGGACCTTCACAAATTCAGCATTGATCTTATTGGCGAGGGCGATCATCTCGTCCTTGCGCTTGTCAGCCCGCGCTTTTATGTCTTTGGCTTCTTGCTCGGTGTTAATGTAAAGCGCAGCGGCCTCCTGCAGCGCACTGAGCGGTGGGATTACGCCGGTCATCACCTGCTGTTTCGTAGTCATGTGCTTGTTGTCTCCTTTTCTTTTTGCTCCTGTCCGCTTTCTTTCTTCAGACACTCAGAGCAGAGTCCTATCTTTCCATCACTGCTGCGTCCTTTTACCCACGCACCTTCACCTCGGCATCGGCCGCAGCACTTAAACCTTCTTGCCTCTTCCGGCTTCAGATATGCGCCCTCGTTTATTTTAATTGCGCTCTCGGGCCTGAGCAGGAAATCCATGCTTGACATCCACCGGCGATCGTTTTCACCAAGGCAAAATGTTTGCGCGTTCATATTCTGCACAGTCATCCGCCAGTACGCGATATCTGGATGTTCTTTCCATCGTTCGCGCATAGCATCTCGTCGCCTCCCTGATCCGATCTCCTTGCATCGCGGCAGGGATAGGTGTGCAATATCATTCCAGACCGTCTGGATGACCTCGTAGTCATCATGAGCCGCTTTGGATTGATCCCGAAGCTCATCAGGTTGCGATTCTGCGCCATTCCCACCTCCAGTCCCAGCCATGCTGGCCTTATCATCTGTTGGTTCGGTTGGGTTAGGTAAGGTAGGGTAGGGTAAGGTAGCCACTGTTTTACGTCGTAAATTTGCGTTCTTACGCCGTTCTTCGTTGTAAATCCGGTCAGTTACCAGCTTCCCTGCGCGTTCAATCCAACCATGGACGACGTATCCATCAAGATATCCGGCCGACCGAATCGCCTTTATAAATAACATAGGCTCTCCGCGCCATTTCGCCGCGTGTTCAACTCCAAGATCACCCCACGGCTCAAGGTTCGCGTCGTGCCAAGCGTTGCGTAAAACGAAATGCCATAGACTCATAAGGTGCCCGACTGCTTCGACGTCGCTGATGTTTAATAGCGCGCACAACTTGACCGTCTTGTGATGCTCCCAAATGTCGTCGTGAGACTCAATCCAAGCCATTTTGCTTCTCCATGTGTCCGGCAAAAATCTCGAGGCACTCTTTGAAAAAATCAGGGTTGCTTTTCACGGCCACTATCGCAGACATTCTGTTGTAAGTAGAATGGACGAGAGCGTGACATTTTGCGCATAGGTCGACAAGATTGTTTTTGCAGTCTGTCCCGCCTACTGCCCGTGGAATTATATGATGAGATCGAATGCGAACAACATCAGTGTCGCACTCTCCATCCCTGTAAGAGTTATTGTTACAGCGATGTTCGTTCTTTTTGCAAACCGCACACTTGCGATTATTGTTAACGGATCCGCAATACCGTCTTTTCATAAAAATGCCTCCGCACTCTTGGGTAGGTGGCCAGCCCGGTCACTCGCCGTCGGAGTGCGGAGGGAAGATGGGGGGAACGACGTCGATGGCGGGCTGGCCATGTTTATATCCTAGGTTTCGGACGCGCGTTTGTCAAGAGGATTGTTTTTCGTCGACGACGGCGTCTTTGTGGATGACGCATTCGGCGCTGGCGAAGCCGTCGATTAGGTTGACGGTGAGCACGTCGCCGTGCTGGTTCCTGACAGTGGCACGGATTAGAATTGTTTTTGGTTCCAAGATATCTCCATTAGAATAATTTCACCTGCGCCGTCTCGGCCGCGATGCGCGCCTCGGCGATAGCGACGTACTCGGCGCTCATTTCGCAACCAACCCATTTAGTCATGAGCTTCTCCGCGCCGATCGCCGTGGTGCCGCTGCCAAGAAACGGGTCTAGGACGATGCCGCCTGGAGGCGTGACGAGCTTGATGAGGTAGGCCATGAGGTCGACGGGCTTTACGGTAGGGTGGATGTTGCCGCGCATCTTGACGGTATTCATGCCGGAGTTTCCGCCATGCTCGAGGTTCCCACGCTTAACCTCGGCCTGGGCCTGATTCCCCTGCGCCAGAGGTTTACGCTCGAGCTCCTCGGTTCCACGCTCGCGCTCGGCGGTTGAAGGCTTGGCGCAGTAGAAGAAGCAGGAGGCGCCGCCATTTTGCTCATCCAGGAGACGCCCCGCTTCTTCGTCGAGGATAACATTGGCTGGCCAGCGGCCAATCGTAGAATCGTACGGGGTGTTCTCCTTGAACTTCCCAAGACTGTTTGAAATCTTCGGGTCCGGGAGTGTCCGGTCGCGGCCATATTCGGTCCTGTCTCCGTCCTTGCGATTCAACCGGCAGGCCGCGATATTAAGCGCGCCGGTTCCCCACTTCATCACGTTTGCGGCCACGGTTTTTTCTGACAGGGGCTTGCGCGCAACGCATATCGGCTCTGAGGCCGGCTTCAGTGCGGTGCCCCACCCATCCCAAGTCTTAGCGTCGTCTGTGGCCGGAGCGGTCACATCAAGGTTATTCCTCGAGGATGAGAACACCTCGACGCCGCGTTCATCTTTTGCGTTATTCAGGTTCCACGGCTTGTCCATTCCCGGAGGTTGATACCGACCGACCACGGCGCGCTTCGCGCCCGCCATCTTGTCCATCATCTTGCTGATGTTTTGAGATTTGGGGAATCCGCTTCCAAAAATCCATTGTATCTGGTCGCGGATCTCGAACCCCGCATCCTCGATGCCGCAGGCCATGCGATGGTAGGTCCTGGCGCTCGCGAATGACAGGAGGTGTCCGCCTGGCTTGAGGACCCGGAAGGCCTCGCGCGCCCACACCTCGGTCCACATCTGGAAGTTTCGCATGGCCTTAGGCGTAAGATCATAGGTGCCAGCGGCTTCTGATTTGCATTGACGTGGATTGGGCCTGATACGACCGTCTTTAGCTAACGTCTGTTTTTGACCTTTACGCTTTTGTGCTTGACGGTCGATGTCTGCGCCATCCCACGCCTTTCCCATAAATCTGATGCCGTAGGGTGGGTCGGTCACGACTGCATCGACAGAATTATCGGGCCACGATTTCATTGTCTCGATGCAGTCTCCGAGATAGATGCGGTTGAGCTCGGGCATCATCCTAATATTCCAGGCAGCGCCCATGCCGCGATCTTACGCGTGCCGAGTTTGTTCGCGCGCTTGCCGATGACCACGACGCGCTGCACGAGGAACAACTCCGTGAGTCTGCTTCTGGCAGAATTAAGGCTGCATTTCGCTTCCTCGGCGGCGTCCTCGGCCGTCAGCCCGGCGGGGTGGTGGCGCCGGACGGCCTCAAAGACCCGCTCCTTGATGCCCTCCACGAACGGCAAGATGGCCTGAAAACTGGCGTCTCGCGTCTGGTGCGTTATCCTGCGGGTGTCCATGGGTGGCCGACCTCCTTTCCTTGCCTTGGCGGGCCTGGTAGGCCCTGTTTTGAGCAAATTTTGCCTGGTTTGGCCCCCAGGCTAGGCTTCCGGTTATTCCTCGACCGTCGCGGAGATTTCCTCGACCTCCACCCCGGCGCCGGCCAGACGGACCAGATCGGCCTGGGAGGCGACCTCCGAGACGATCATCTTCTGCGCGATGTGCCGCGCCGCGGCGTTCCGCGAACTGGCATTGACCAGGTGCTCCTTCCCGTTGGCAGTGACTTTGTATATCCTAGGCATTGGCGTGTTCTCCTGTGGTTTGTTTTGCGGGATCAGATCAGTATGGAACCTCGTCGAGCGTGTCGATCTGCTGCGGCTTCACTTCCGGCACCGGCGGCGGATTATCCATGAGCGAGAGAATCTTCGGCCAGTGCTCCTTGATCGTGCTGAAGTCCTTTCGCTGGAGCGGCTTTCCTATCGTCTTTGCGCCATCCTGGTAAAAGTACACCTTCTCAACGCCGACCCCCTTACTTTTATTATCGACGATGATATGGACGACGCGCAACTCGAAGCCTGTACCGGCTTTCCCAGGATTCTCCCACTTATTGAGCGAGAGTAAGACGATCGTCTGATAGGTCGCCATGATCAGGCCACCACCGTGTAGAGGCGCTCCAGAACCTTAACCATCCCGAACACGTCCTGTCCACAATAGATTTTCAGGGCGTTGATCAATCGCGCGCGCTCATTCTCTGGCAAGTCTCGTCTCATCAATTGTTCATAGGCGCGCATAGCGGCTACGCCGTCGGCGATCTCGAGGCCCTCGTACTTCATTTCCGGCACCAGGATCGGAAGCACTGCCTTAATAGAGTAACTTCCGTGGAAGCCTGCCTCGGCCCAATGCGCTTTCTGGAACGGAGTCATGATGTCCCACAGCCGCGGCACGTATTCACCGAGCCCGAGCTTCTCCATCACGCCGCCCTCAAAGCTCTTGCTCCACGCGATCAACGATCCGGTCGGTCCGATATTCTTCCGTAGGAACGCAATGATGCCTGGCCGCGGGTCAATCCGGCCATCCTCCAAGAAGTCGTATCGTTCTGACGCTGCTCCTTGCGTCGCCTGGACGTTGATCACGGCCTGGAATGGAGTCGCCTGGTACGGGCGCAAGCCGTCAAATGGAGGGATCGCCGGTGCCGACGTCTCGAAGTCCAGATGATAGGCGGGGTAGACCAACTGCGCGAGGTGCGCCTTGATCGCCGCGTGGTCGATATACGCCTGGCCGCTCTTGGCGACCATTCGCTGCGTCTCCTGATACGGCGTCAGCTTCGTGCCGGCCGGGATTTCCTCGACCAGCCTGATCCCGCTGCGCCAGAGCGTGGTCTTCTTGTCCATCCGCGCGCCGGCCAGATTAAAGACCGAGTAGTCCGGCACTTCTTTCCAGCAATGCGCCTGGAAGTCGCAGTCATACGGCTTAGTGCAGTGAGGACCAATGTTAATGCACGGCGCCGTCGACGATGCGTCCATCGCCTTCATCGCAGCCAGACGCCCTGGGACCTCGGCCACGAGCGGATTCGTTTCGTCCGTCACCTCGACGATCTTGAACAACTTTTGGACATCGATCTTGCCTTGCCGGACGTAGCTATTGTCCAGGACGATGACGTGCGCTGAGCTCACCGTACCGCCGAAACCGGCGAGAACGTATCGCTGGATCGCCACGTCGTCAAGGTGGACGTCTTTGACCTCGGTCGAGCTCTTGACCTCGTAGATATGCCAACCAGAAGCATCTCGCGTGAGGATATCTATGCGGACGATCACGTTATCATGCAGTATCGCGGCCTCATACAGCGTGGTCGCCCTTTCAGCGATTGCTCTCTCTGTCTCATCGATCGCCACCTGCGGGTGGAGGTGGTCGGCCTCGATCAGTATGCCATCAGGGAAAAGAGTTCGAGCCAGGACACCGACCTTTGTCCCGGAGTCGAAGACGGCTTGCTGCTCGGGCGTGACTGGCGCGCGGAGGTCTGGCTGATGGCGGTAAAGCCATAGCGACTTGTGGCACTGGACTCCGCGAGTGAACTGTGACTTAGAAAGCAGACGCATTCTTTTTCTCCTTGTGCGCTGGATTGGGCATGGCCTCGCGCATCAGACCAATGGTTATTGCTCGGTGGATCACACCAACGCTCATGTTCATCAGCCAAGACGTATGCTTCGGTCGTCCGCGCCAGTAAGCCCACGGCCGCGGCCCGTGGTGAATCTGGATCAGGTCGGCGATCGTTCGGAGGCGGTCGCCTGGCAGGAACTTCGTCGGACGATTGCGTTCCTTTTGGCTCAGCTTTCTCATAACAGTGCTGCGGGATCGCGTCGTGGTAAGCGTTTCTGCATGGTGCGAATGAGCGCGTCGGCTTGATCAAGAGCCAATTCGGCCACTTTATTCCGCATGGGATCGGTTCGCGCAAGTCCCTCATAGACTATTCCAGCAGCAATAAACTTCGCTGCTAACTGAACGCGTTCATCGTTGGTCATGGTAGTCCGATGGTCCCTGATTTCCTGCACGAAGTCCAGCACTCGGAACAGACGAACACAAACTCTCGGTACTTCTTGTGCCAGGCGCGCGTATCACCTTGATTTTGGCAATGTCTGGTAGCGCATTTCCTGACGAAGCCCTTGCCTTCACAGGTTGGGCAGGTAATCACGGCTTGGCCTGTGCTTCTTGGCCGCTGTCATCCAATCCCTTGTTGAAGTCCGAGGTGTCAGATTTGATGAACGACTCGCACTTCGGGCTTCCCTCCGTGTGCCCCGTCACGCCGTGGAGGCGACAGTAATACGGGGGCCTGTCGAGGTTCTCATCGTTGATTGCGGCAATCAGACCGGGGTCCGACATAACCCCTTCGTGTTGCCCCGGCGCGTTGATGCTAATGCTCCCCCTATCTCCTGTGGGCTGGATGGTCATCTTGCCCCAAAAGTAGAATCTTCCTGTCTCCAGTCCGTCCTCATCGCGCTCAATGACTTCGATGCTTTGTTTCATGATATGTCTCCTTTTCCATCTTTTAGCCTTTCTTCGCAACGCGGGCAGAACTGATGTGGCCCTGGGTCGTCCGGCCACATCGGCATCCATCCTTCAACGCCTGGAACGTGCCCGAAATACCAGCAGAGAAGTGGGCCAAACCATAGTGGCCCAAAAATATAATAGTCCGGGTAGACGGTCGTACATAATTCAGGTTTCTTTCTCAATGCGGTTCCACGACCTCTCATAGCACTCCTTCGGATCGGTGACTACCATGATATCGCGGTGCAGCGCGCGGTGCGACCTTTCCTTCTTTAAGGTCGCCATCAGAGTTCTCCTATGCGCTTTATCATGATTCATTCCTGTGGCCGCACTGGAACCTGGGCGGCCACTCTCCGTCAACCTTCATGCTGGCGATCTTCAACTCAATCGCGCCAACCATCTTCGCCTTGGTCCTGCCCCAACAGGCCAAGCACATGACGGCTCGTTCACCATTGCAGGAGACCCATTGCGTCTGATCGACGTCAGACGGCTTTCCGCATTGACACATACGACCGATGGCGATGCTGACCAGACGTCTCATCCTGCTTGGCTTGGGTCGCTGCCACGCCTTGTTCTGTTCGTTCATACCTCAGAGTTCTCCTTTGCGTAGCAGTAAGACTTTCCGCCGTTGCCGCTCTCATACCACAGCATGAACAGCGGGACATATCCCTCTCGTTTTACTAGGGCCAACAACTTCTCTGTGGAGGTTAGGATGCCGCGCGTGTCCCCGAGCTTGAATATGGCGCAACGCGGCCTCCTGCCGGTTTGATCTTCGACCAGGCCCATGTCTTACACCGCCCTGATTTTGTCGTCAGCCTCGGGCCAAACGTCGATCCCGTACTTGGCGAACTCCTCAACGCACGAGCCTTTGAGGTCGCGCACCTTCTTGCCGATGATCCCGCCAGGACCGTCCTCGATCGTCACGGTGTCCAGGCCGAAGTGATCGTCGAGCACGGCTTGCAGGAACTTGCGCTTGGACGCGATCTTGAAGCGATACTTCACCGACTGCGAGACGCCCTTGATTGACGGGACGAACGCCGGCGGGTCTCCGGCCGGCGGAACCTTCGTGACGGGAGGCGGCGGGGGGAGCGGAGGAGCGACGGGCGTCGGCGGAGCCAGGTCCGGCGCTCCGAGCATCGCGGCCGGTGCGACAACGGCCTGCATCGCGATGTTGCTGAGCAGGACCGGCGCCGGCGCCTGCGGCATCGGCGTCCCGAGGATGGCGCTGACGCCTTCCTTGTTCCCGACCCGTTCCGCCTCGGCCGCGTGGGCAAGCCGCGCGTCCTCCTCCTTCTTCTTCTCGATGGCGCGCGTCCGGTCGGCGTCGTAGCTGACGGCGTCGTCCCATGACTTCAGGAAGGCCTGGAGGATACGCGTGTCCTCGACGAAGGCGGCTTCGTGCAGTTCGTTCATCTCGCGCCGGGCCTTCTCAATCGCGGCCAGCCTTTCTTTCTCAAGACGCTCAAGACGTTCCTGCTCGATCCTAAAGCGCGTCACCGCATTCTCGATGGCGCGCTTGATCTCCTTGCGCGGCTCGATCAGACGATTGAAGAAGCTAGTGGCGTTGCGGTGGGCCAGATGCAGCGGCTTGACGATCCCCTCGCGCTCCTTCTCCAGCTCCTTGATCTGGCGGTCGACCTTCTGGGCGAATGTCACTGCTTCGCCGTAGGTGTTGGCGTCCTTGATCTCGACGCTGAACCGCGCTCCGATGGTGAGAACGTCCCGGGACTCCGTGACGAGTTCCGCGGCCCTGGCGGATTCCTGCGGAGGCAACAGCGTGACTTCGGGTAATACAGTGTCGATGTTTTCCATTTTCACTCTCCAGTGTGACGGCTCCAGCGCTTCTAAATCATATCAGATGTCATGCCATATAGCAATAACCTTCCGGCAGCGTCGTCGGGATGAGTGAGACGCCGTGCTTCTGACGTTCTCTGGTCGTTGCCAGGAGATTAAGGAAGCGGTCGCCGGCATAGCGGTCGGAGTCGAGTTCGGTGATCGTCGCCATCGCGCCGTCTCGGTGCAACTTGACTCCCCAATGCTGGCGGGCGGCGCGCACCGGCTGAAGCATGTCGTAGGCGAAAAGCTGATAGTCGGTTACGTCGGGGATATCCCCCGTTTTCCAGTCGATTACGATCTCGATTCCTGCGCGTCGGATGAGTAGATCGAGAGTGCCTGCGTACAGCCAGGTCGGATGATATCGCGGCACCTCCATTTCCAGGATGTCGGCCTTGAGGAACTCCATGAGCTTTAGCCCTGATCGGACGAACCCATGCAGATCAGGGTCAAGGGAGTTCCAGTCGAGTGTCCCAAGCAAAGCGAGTCGGAGCCCGGCATGCACGGCGCGGCCGCGCGTGCGGCTGCCAGGGGTGAAGAAGCGGTCGTCCGTGAATCCGTTGTCGCGGATCACATCACTGACCCCTAGCAGCCTCTCTATGAGGTTCGGCGGACGCCGAAGAGTATAGAGATGGAGGTCTTCGTTAAAATGGAACGGATCCGCCGGCCATGAGGGGCCGTGCCCATGGGTAGAGCACGGCCCCGACTCTTTGATCTCCATGGAGTGCGTGGCTCCCTGGCGATCAGGCGCGCTGGATCTGGATGATCCAGAGGTACTGATTGCGCGGCTCGAAGTTGATCATGGCCTCGACGCCATCCTCTTTGATCTTCTTCGCCATGTCGGCGACGGACTCGATCTCGGTGTAGAACGGAAGCGCCTGCTCGTCCCCTACGATCTTAATAACCTGCGTATCCTTGCCGTTGACGTCGATGGTTGTCTTGACCATCTTGGCGATGTGGCAGGTGGCCGATGTGGGTGCCGGAGTCTTGGCCTTCTCGGCCGCGGCCTTCGCCGCATCCTTGATGACTTCCGCCTCCTGTACGGCGTCCTTTACCGGAGGCGCCACGGCCGTCTCCGCCTTCGACTTCGGCATGGAGTAGACCTTCTCGCCCCCTTCGCTCGTCGAGGTCAGCGTTACCACATCCCTCTCTTCCTCGAAGTAGCGGAGACCCTTCAGCACGTCAGCGAAGGCATCGCGGAGCGCCCAGGACCGCGCGCGATGGAAGAGCATGCGCTTGGGGTACTCCTGCCACGGCCCGGGCTTCTTGGACAGGTTCGCCTTCACGGCGTCGGCCATCGAGAAGGAGCGCACGACCCAATCCTCGCCCTTACGCTTGGCCTTGAACGTGGCCGTCTGCGTCTTCTCGTCGAACTCGTCCTTGCTGTCCTCGTAGACGGACGATGACAGGACGAGACCCATCAGAACATCTCCCCAAAGACTCGTTCTCCCGTTGACGCACATGATACTTTGGAGCGACTGCGCCGGCGTCAGACCGATTTCATTCCCGGCCATCAGGACGAGAAGAACGTTCGCCGGCTTTCCGATCAGGTCCTTGGGGACAAGGTCCGATCCCGCGAGGACTTTAGCGATATGCTCAAGTTCCGCGAACGACTGCGGGACCAATCGCGTCAGCCTCCCTTCCGTGGTGCGCGTCCCGGCGATTTCCTTGCCGGTCGCGACCATTACTTCTTTCTCTGTTGCGTCTGTTGTCATGTTAGTCTCCTTTTCGGCGGCGTGTCCGTCGTGGAGCGAGTTTCCAAATCAATAGGCCCCGCGCGGAATCGAACCGCGATCCCCCGTAGAAGCGGGCATTCCAAGATGTATCGGGGACAACATTTATTGCTTGATGATCCCGGCCTTGATCATCTGCTTGCGGAGCATCGGACTCGGGCTGGTGTGGCCGTTGATGTTTCGGCTCAGAGTGCTCGGGGTGACGCCGAAAAAGGCGCTGGCCTCGATCTGGCCTCCGTTGTCATCGATATAGACGAGAAGGCGCTTAGCCTCGGCGCTAGTCAACTTCGCGTGTCGGTTGTTCATGGTCGTTTCTCCTTATCACCTTTAGGCGTTTGGTGGAAATTATAACAGATGCGATGTCATATGTCAATCGGGACGTTCCGCACGATCCATATGGCAGCGAGTATATAGAGGGTAACCATGAACGCGATCACGGCATTTTCTGTGACGCAGTCAATGCCCTTCCCTTTGACCCAATATCTCCGCGGCCGACGCGGATATTGGTACTTCCTCATGTCGACGCCGGCTCCGCGTCCGAACTGCGATCTTTTTATGTCTCGCATATTTAATGCCCTCCATCATCCGATGCGTCAAGATCCGGCATCTGCTTAGATTTTGGCTTAGTGGGCAAGTTTTCGCTCCCTGGTCCATGCCGATCTCGGCTCATCGCGCCAGCATCCACCGCCGATCCTAAGCCTACGCCTTGCCTCCTTCACGATCTCCACAATCGGTATATCCATAGCTGAACTCATCGGCCGGTAGAAGCCAAGGGCCTTAAATAATGTGCCCAGGACGAACCAGGATGACCTACGGTGATAGTTTCGGCTCGGGGTGATATATTCTAGGGCAACCCGATGGCGGTACAGCCATCGGACCGCCAGCTCTTTGGGCCAGACATCCACTGGCATCTTGGTCCCGCAGGATTTACAGCGACGATGCTTTATCATCGGTGGCTGTCTCCTTCGCTTACTTCCACAGGGACGACCCGCGTTTGGAATCCGTCGAATCTAATAGCGACGAGCTCTGCCTCAGTCATGGAATCGTGCAATGGGTAGAGTTTTGCCCACTCTCCAACAACGAACAACTCGACAGCGTACTTAGTCATCGTATTCGTCCTCCTCATCGATATCGGCAGGTTCAGTAGATGCTGAATCGCAGCGCCATCGTCGGCAGTGGACGGCATTCGTGGTGCGGATTCTGGCGCGCTCGAAGGCAGCTTCGTCCTCGATGTCGTCGTAGTCGGCCATGTTAGAGCCCACACGACGCTACCGTAGGGTATCCGACGAAGTACGGCAGCTTGCGGGCGAATCGTAGGCGTAATGATACTCCGATCCGGTCATACACCCCGCTCAAGGATCGTCCGTCTTGCAGATGGACTGTCAAACGAAGCCGGCGCGGTCTTGATTTCCTGTTATTCATCGTATCTCTCCCATAGATTCCATGACCTTGGCACGCGCCCTAGACATTTTGCTGCGAACCGTTCCGGGGTTCATCTTGAGCGCGCGTGCTGCTTTATCGATTGTATAGCCGGCATCGATCAGATCGAATATTTCACCGCTTCCATTACAGATCGCCATGGCCCTCCGGGCGTCTTCACGTGCGACCAATACTGTAATCATGTCTCGATCCGGGCCCTGATAATCTCCGACGATGTCATTGGATCTTGCTGAGAAATGGGAGCGCAATCGATCTATTACCCTTTGTTTCAGCAATCGCCAATACCACTGTACTGCTGGACATCTCGTTGTATCGCAACCCCCCTCAACAAATCTGACATATGCGTCCTGGGCATCGTCCTCTGGATATCGGCTGCCCATCGAACGCGCGATTTGCGCGGCGTCTTTCAAGTCGGGGAGGTCGTGGCCGTGGATGAGCATCAGCCCTCCCATTCTATATCGATGAGACTTTCGGCTGCCTCGGCCCGCAGTTCTTGCTCCGTCGGACAAGTACACTCCGCCGGCTCCCCGTCGTGGTTATCCTCGTGCATGGGGCACCCCCTCCGCCTTCGCGATGGCGGCGCGAAGCATTGATTTTTCCTTTGCGGGGATGTCTCCCATAATTATTCCGTCAAGAATTTCCAAGGCCCGTTTCCCGGCGACGAGTAGCTCGGGGGCGGCGGCGATGAGGTGAGCGTTGGCCTCAACGCAAGCAGGCCCCTCACCCAAGTGGGGTGCCCCAGATGAGATCCCGCGCGCGATCATAGAGCCCTGCGCCCCTTGAGCCCGCGGGTCGAAAACATGCCATTCACCGTTCGCGGCTTGCGCCGCCTTCCACGGTCCCGGCGTGTGCCTCACGACTTGCTGAGTTTTCATTTTCGTTTCCCTCTCTAGTTGCGTCTGTTCCGTCCATGCCCATATCGTAGCAGATGACATGTCATATGTCAAGTGCCTATCGATAGGATTAGACGTTATTTAAGGAGGGGCCTGGATCTGCCGGTTGGGGGAGGTTTAACGCCGAACCGCATGCGGGCGATACCGCATACATCAATTGCCGCCTTCACGAAGCCGCGGGGCTTCGCCAAAGCCCGCAGCAAGCCAATCGTTCCATGCGTAACAATCTCAAGTTCCGCCGGCGTATAGCGCGGCAGGATGCCGCGTTCATTGGAGCCTAAATAATAAGATGGGTCGAACGATCCAGAGGGGCGCTTTCGTTTCCGTCGTAATTTCAAGCGGACGGCGTCGTGGAGTCGGACGGGACAGGCGTCTGCATCTTGGCGATCTCCACAATCTCAGCGTCGAGTTCAAGGTCGATCGCATCGCCACCTTTACGGGCGAGGTTGGCCCACTGCGCGGCACTTCCAAGCGGCAATACTCCGATCTTCGCGCGCGCGTTGGCCCAGGCCCCGAAGGCGTCATAGACCTCTTGGCCCTGCCCAGGGTCTGGGACCTCATCCTCGAGCAATTCGGCTGTCGCCAGCAGCCAGCGGGCGCGCTTCGGGTGCGCGGAGTCTCGCCACCAGGCCGACGCCTTGGTCTCCGCAAAAAGGCGCTGCAGCCGTCCGGCGATCAATCCGGGCACCATCCGGCCGGCCAGTACGAACAGCGCACCGATCGCCAGTGGCCCGCCAAGGGCAAGCCCGAGGGCCAGGGCATGAGCCTTGAGGCCTTCAAGGGCTCCGGGGGCCGCAGCCTCTGCTGCGGCGGCCTGGGACGCGAACAGAACGGCGATGGCGCTGATCATGGCTGGATCCTCCCGGAAGGTCCTACTTGACGCTGCTGAGCGGCTTGGCGGACATACGGACGGACGCCACGACCGCGGCGTACTTGCGCCAGTCGTCCCACCGTAGATCTTGCGCGGTCTTGAGGTCCAGCGGCAGGATCAGGGCCGGGCCGAAGAAGATGGGCGGGAACTGCGACTTTTTGACGTGCTCCTGCATCCATTTCCCGCCGAACAGCTTGGCCGAGACGCCGGGCAGGTTGAATGTCACGGTCGTGAAGGCGTCAGGCTTCGCCCCAACGACGGCTCGGTAGCCGATGGTCGGGAACTCCATGATCGGCGTCTGGTCCTTCGTCTGCCAGGTCCAGATCGGCAGGTAGCCGGCGGCGCCAGGCTTGCCCCCGAGCGTCACCAGGGCCGCGCCCTTGACCTCCTTGAGCTTATCGGACACCAGGCCGGCGATCCCGCTCACATCGAGCTCCTGGGGCACGCTGGGAGCTGCGGGGGCGTCCTGGGCGACGGCGGTGAGGGCATAGGCCAAGACGACGACAGCGGCGGCGATGGCAGAAGCGCGTTTCATGCTGTTTCTCCTTGCTGATTAAGATGATGAGCGAGTGAGGTTCGGAAAACGTCAAAGGGAAAACCGCGTGGATCAATCTTGCGTCCAGGATCCACGTCGCAATGACCCACGACGTCTTGGGGGATGATTCCGTGGGCCTTACATTTTCGATAGACCAACCAGAGTAGGACCTCAATCTGGATCTTGGTGTAGGGGTCTTTGCCGTCGTTCTTGTTCTCGAGCTCCACTCCGATCGATCGGGCGTTGACGCCACCGCGTCCGCGCCATGAGGACGGCTTCTCTTTCGTTCCGCCGGCGTGGAAAGCCATATCGTTGACTGCGACCATCTGGACGAGCCGGCCGTCCTTGCCGATCTGGTAGTGCGCCGAGACTGGCGTCTCGTCTTTTCGCGTCAACCAGGCCAATGCCGATGCCCATGAACTCTCTGTGCAGTGGAGCACGATCAGATCAATCGAACGGGCCTTGTCACCATGTGATCGATAGTCTGGACTCTGTTGATAGATGCGGACCGCAGGCTCGGTCATTCTTATGATTTCCGGTTTCAATGTGGGGGGTGGGGTGACTGGCGCGTTGATCGATGCCAAGCGCTTATCTCGCGCACTACTGAGCCAAGACTTTAGCCAGGAGAGCAATCTCATCACCTGAAGGACGCCTTATCTGGCATCGTCTTCATGTCATCTTTGTTGACCGCGAGGAATCCGCGCGGATCGATATTTGCCTCGGATCCATCTTTCATCGGCACTGACACCGCGCCACTATAGACGAGATCGCCGTTCTCTTGCTCCTCAAAGACACCGATCGCGAGAAGCTCTTTCTTAAAATCCTTGTCTCCAATCGTGAACGGCTCCCGTCCATTGAACGAAACGGTTTTGTCTCCGAGCCCGAAGGTCATCAGCTGTGTAAATTTAATCATGGGATTTTTTCATAGACGATCGTTATCGTCGCAGCATTTGCGTTGGCGCTCGTCGCCTCAATCAGTATAGAGGTGTTAAAAGAGATATGGATTAACGTGCTGGTTAGATTCTCGTTCGCTTGGTCAGCGGTACTCCAGAGGAGACCAGGAAGAAGACCGCGCCAGTTGTTGTCAGCAATAGCTGAGCTTGTGATAGTGACCGCAGATCCACCGTCTATCGTGATTCTGACCGATACAGTGCCTGGTCCGAGCGTGCCCTGCCCCATCGAGATGGTTTTTATTCTCCCGCGAGTTGTGGCGGCTTGATTCAGAATCGTTAGATATGCCCCAGAGGTTCCAGATGATGCGGAGACTTTTGCTTGTGTCCTGAACATTTGGACTCCGTCGGCATATTGTTTCGTCGCAACGCCGAGCGCGTTTGATGGGTCGGCTGGGACGCGAACTTCTGTTCCGCTTTGCCCGAGCTGGACGATGTTGCTCGCGTCGAGAACGACGAGACTCTTGTATGTGCCTCCGGCAGCGACCTCGCCTTTGATTCCTTTCGTGTTGTCGAACTGTAGGAAATTGGCGAAATCAGCGACGGCAGTGAGCAGGTCGTTGAATACCTTATCATTTTCTGCCAACTGATCTGCGATCTGATGTGTCAACAACATCTTGTAGACCATCGTTGAGGACAGATCTGTGTAAGCTATGGAAGTATCCCCGCAGCTTTTGAGCGCTCATGGCGCATGTCGGCGTGAACGGTTTTATTCGGCATCGACCCTATCCTGCGCGGCGATTGCTTTCATGGCATCAATCATCCGCGGTATCGTCGGGCCGGTGAGCGATGCCATTGCTTTCTGTTCGCCCTTTGAGAAGAACGTGCAGAACTGACAAATTCTGGCCTCGATCCGAGCAAGCCCTAGATGACATTCGCGTCGCGGATCGCCGTCCTTATATTTCGCCTCGCGATAGCAGCCATGCGTCTCAAGCATGATGATCATCACGCGCTCGGCCTTCGTGGTTGCCGCAGCCGGCTTCGCTGCATCGGCGACGGGGGTAGTGTCGCTCATGACGCGATTGTAGCACAGAGGGCGGGGAGAAAGACAAACAAAAAGACGAACAGATAGTAATCGGGTCCGCTCGATCCACTCCCGCCTGTCTGAGAGAGGTAGCAGTATTTTTTGTTGCTCGCAGTGGCGCTATCATAGTCGGATGCCTGCGGGCTTTCACCGTCACCCTCATCAGAGCTTGAACCGAGAAAAGCCCACGCGATCCCGACGGTTCCAGTATCCTCGGCCTCAAAACTGACACGTATCGGGCTCGCGGCATAATCTCCGTCTTTCTGCATCACCTCGACCTGATGGTTTGTATAGCCGAGCTTCTCATCGGTGATGCCGACGACGTCCCCGATCTCGTTTTCTATCCCGTCGATCCCGGTCTTAAATTTGAACCGGCGTGGCGGGATGGAGTATTTATCGACAAGCCGCGTCGCTGGGAAACTGACGTGGTCGTCGTCGGCATTGTACCATCGTGACGTCAGATTCAGCGCGAACCACTGCCCGAAATTGGTGTACGAGGTCTGATTCTTAGCGGTATAGAAACCATCAAGAGTCTCGTCCTCATTCTCGTCGGTCCACGGCCAGACGTCTGCCTTTCGATATCTGATCCCACACCAGTTGATCATGTCCTGGACATCACGCGACATGATCATCTCAACATTCTTTTTCGTGTCGGCAAAATTCCTAGCGTCGCTGATTTCAGGCCGCCATATCTTGACGTAGAGGCGGCCAGCCGCATCGATATTCACTGCTCCGAGTTGATGGAGGATGATCTCTTCTATAGCTTTGACCATGTCGTAGTCCCATGGGATGAAGCCCTTGATATTGAACGTCGAATTGTCGACTGCCGACGAGAAAGCGGCATAATTCAGATCCGTGTTCGCCGTCGTTCTTGTTCCGTCAAGCTGCGGTGTCCGCGTCTTCCATGCCTCGTCACTGCCGGTATCCCAATTCGTCCCGGTCAAAATCGACCAGATGATCTTGGCCGGATTGACGACATTGAACTCCATCATTTTGACGGTGGAAAAAGTGAACTTGTCGCCAATAACCCAATTCACGCTTCCGACGCGTACAGTCAGTTTGATTCCTCCAGTGGTGGCATTCAAGAACTCAGTCCCGCTGGTGAGTGTCCCGATATTTCCAGACACGCTCCCGACGACGCTAAATGTCGCCGTGCTGTCACCGCCGCCGAGAGTGCAGGTAAGCGTCCAGTTTTCGCTGACCATCACAAATGGCTTGATATCAATATCGGAGCATATGCCGTCTCCGGTATTCGCGGCATCGGCGACGGGCACCATCGACTCAGGCTTTCTGTTGACCGTCTCGGTCAGTAACCGGCGGATCAGGTCATAGACTCGGATCGTTACGCGCGACTTATCGACAGAAAGCGAAATCGATCTAACCTTCATCGTCGCGACCTTTATATATTCAACCGTCCCGTCAGCGAGCTCGAGGCCGACTTCGACGGTCATATTGCGATTGTGGTAATTGACGTTATACAGGAAACTGGAGGAGCTCGTCTCCGTGAACACTCCAGACGCATTGCTGAATGTAAGGGTCGCGTCGCCGGCGGATATCCTATCAGGCGCCCTCTCCTTTTCCTGGGACACCGTAGACGCACCCAAGAAATAAGACGTGAGGTCCTGGTTGCCGGCGTCCAGTTTCCAGATTATGCGACGCTTTGGATTGAGCCCGTCCTTACGGTCGAGCAATGACGTAAACTCTGGGCTGCCACCCCATCGGAACGATCCCCAGCGCGACGTTCCCCACTTTCTTGCCATGATTTAGCCGCGGGCCTCGATCGCGTCGACTCGTTTGTGGACATTTTTCACGTCATCTTTGATGTCCTCGCTCAATTTTTCGATTGATTTTCCTATGCGATCTCCCACCCGATCGATGGTTAGCAGGATCTCGGAGCGGAACTCAGAATGCTCGTGTCGCGTAACGGCCAGTTTTTCCAGATCACCTATGCGTCGCTCGATAGCACGGCGATCCATCTCAACATCACGATCATTCTTTTCTTTCATCACCTCAATCTTGTCGATATGTTTTTCAAGATTGTCCATTTCTTTTGCCTGGCGCCGATCCACAACCCAAAGATAGGAGCCGGCGGCCGAGCCGATTAAACCAATGACCGTGCATCCGACACCAACACTTTCTGCAGTGATAATCATATTTTATCTCGGAAGAAATTAGGGAACACGCCCCGCCTCCAATGCCGCGACACGCTTCCGCAACTCCTGAACTTCTTTCACCAGGAGCGCGAGAATCGCGTTTGGGTCCACGCCTTTCATCCCATTCCCTGCCGGCGCAACCGCTTGGGGAAACACTTGCTCGACTTCCTGTGCCACAAAGCCCGCGTTACCGGATCGCCCGCTAGTGCCATCTTTCCACCGATATAGCCGAGGCCGCAGCCGATCCAGAGCCAACTTCATGTACGAAAGATCGCGAATGCCTGACTTCAAGCGCCTATCGGATGCCACGCATCCAGTGATCGTGCCGCTCGCGTCGGATTTAAGTCCGAGAGTGCAGTTAAGCGTATCGCTCTGTCGAATTTGCCCAGTCACGTCTAAAGCTGTACCAGGTGCTGCATTGCCAATGCCAAGACTATTTACGATATGGATATTACCGCCACCAAGCACATTCATCCGATTGCCGCCGGCAGTTTGGAAGGCTAGGGCATTGGTGCTGTGGTTGTAGCTGATTTGGCCGATAGTCGCGTCTTGGGGATCACCAAAGAAAATTGACCCGGTAGCCGTGTTCGGTGTAATGATACTGATCCCAGCATTACCATCTGATTCCGCGACGATCTCATCGGCGTTGACGTGAGCGGTCGCTCCCGATGCTCCCGTATAGACCTGGAGCTTTCCGTTAGTTGTCGCGGCAGTGGTTCCAATATTCACGCTACCGCTTGCCGTAGCGAAACTAGCCGATTGCGTGGCTGACATCGTAGCCGAAAGCAGTGAGTACTGAGCATAGATGCTTCCGCTCGCTACGTGGATTGCATAAGCTGGAGCGTATGTGTTGAAGCCGCATTTCCCGCCAGCACAATAATTAAGGGTGGTGGTTGTGCTTAAGTTATTTATCGGCCCGGTCAGGTTATTGTCGAACTGATTTGAGGCGTCAACATGGACGTTTTTCGCGAATGAATCGATGAAAAGTCCATACGTCTGCGTCCTGGTGACTTTCTCATCATAACAAAGATTACCGCTGACAGTGACGGTCGAAGACAGGCTCCCTACCTGGATACCAGGACCACTTAAAGTATCGCGGACGAGGTTGTTGCTGATCTTGATGTACGATCCGAGCGCGTTGTTGTTTCCGGGCGTGGCGACATAGATGCCCGCATTCGTGCAAGTGCTGATGATGTTCCCGTCAACGATTACCGCTCTGATGCCGTTGCCCCCGACGATTACGCCGTAGGACATATACGAGATCGTATTGTGGTGGACGTTCACTTGTGTCAAAGGACCGTTCCCCTGCTCCACGCTAACCCCTGATCCCGTAGGGCCGTTGCTCGTATTGGTAATGTGGTTGTCGTGGATATCCGCTTGGCTAGCGGAATCTTCGAGATAAATCGCGGTTCTATTGTTGAGCAAGAAATTATCGTGTACGTCCAGGTGAACGCTCTGCTGGGCGCTTAAAAACATGCCTGAGCCATAGCTCCCACCCGCAGTGGTCGAAGTGCTGTCATGGATGAAGCACTCAGAGACGGTGATGCCGGGAAGGTTCCGACTGAGATAGCCCCCCGAATCGGATAAGTTTTGAGCGCCGTAATAAATCCCGCCGTAACCATCGACGTTGGCAATTTCAACGTTGATGATTCGCACATCGGTTGCGTAAGTCATGCTGATCCCGCCCGCGCTCCCGGCGGCAATATCGGGGTTGTTCTGATAGTTGCCGTCCACCGTCAGATTACGAATTTCGATGTTTTGATCCGTCGAGGTCGAAAGCGAAAAGTTATAGTTGATGAACGCCGCGCCGTCATCCTGCCCTCCACCAGGCATGTTGTTGTTTTTCTGTTTGATGATCGAGAGTCCGCGCCCAGCACCTTCCACGGTGACGCTGGACCCGATACGGAGAGGAGTCGAATAAAGATATGTCCCCGACGGGAAGAATACGATTCCACCGGCAGTCCTGACTGAATTAAGAGCGTTCTGGAGGGCCGTGGTATCATCGGTAGTCCCATCGCCTTTAGCTCCATAAGCACGGACATCGACCCATGGCCCTTTCGTGATGATGTCACCCATCGTTACAGTTGAAGAGAACACTCCAGTAGCAGCACTGACACCATAGGTTGTGGAGATAAGCCCGGTAATTCCATTCAATCCTATAAGTGCACCACTCTTGAGCGTCGACGAGGTCGGCGCCACCGCGAGATCTCCAGCGAGCTGTATTGTGGCAGTCCCTTTCGATGTGTCATAGGTGATGGAATAATATCCAGTCGCCGGGGGGATAACGGCTGCCGCGTCCGGTGCGACAAGAGCGGCGAGGAAGCAGGTGATAGCTAATAGATTCTTAATTAGTTTCATATTCTTATCCAGTTAGGACTGCGTGCCAGTTTGCTCCATCAGAAAACTCCAAAATCCCCAAATCGTTGCTCCAGTAAATTGTTCCCGCACTCGCAGCTGGGCGGGACGACGCCGGCCCCCGAGGCACGCCACCGGCTGTATTGCTGATGGTATCCAGGCGCGCGACGACCGTAGCGTAACCGCCAGAAGGCGCGATCCCGAGCTCAGCCTCGACTGCCACGATTGCAGCAGCGACATCGTTGGCATACTGGATGCGCGCATAATCGTTACTCGTCTCTTGCGTGGCGTCTGAGTCGAGGGCAGCGGGATAACCACTACCGGAACCTGCACCTATTTCAGACATAAAAAATTCCTCATGTGAGCGCCGATTCCTCGTGCTCGACCTGTCCGTAGAAGATGTCCTCTCGTCCGGGAGCGACGGGATTGAAAGATGGATCCGACATAAACGCGACTTTGTATATATTCTCGACGACATCCTGCTGGTTGAAGCTCAAGACCACGAGGTAGATATCTTTGCGCTTATTGGCGAATCGCAGTATTTCGTTCCTCTGGGCAAGCTGTATGTAGATATCGGCACTGAAGTCCATGAAGACCTTGGCGCGCGTCGCCGTAAACTCTGAGAGAAGATCAGCAGATAGATTGCGTTCGAACGATCTATGTATCTGCATCGGCACGACGTCCATTATCGGATTGACCGAAAAGGTATACGTGTCCGTCGTCTCGTCTGGATCGATGTAGGAGTACCGGCCGACATTGTTTGACACAGACGGCGTGAAGGCAGCCTCCGCACCGCTGTCCACCCAAAAAGACCAGGGTTCAGACCAAGATCCCCAGCCGCCTTGATACTGCGTGTTGAAGACGTGATCGCTTGTTCCGTTGCTCGACCATACCGACGATCCATCGTGTTTGAAGGGAGAGCCGTCGCTATAATTGTTGGAGCCGGAATGCTCCCATTCCACATAGTTTGCTCCGTCGATCGTATTACTGGCCTGCAAGACAATGTAATAGATCGTGCCGGCCACGACAGGTATTGGGATTGTGAAGTCGAAATTGTAGGAGGCAAATGACGTCGTCAGCGTGGCGATGCTGACCACGGCACTGTCACTTAGAAGTTGCGCGTTCGGCGCGCCTGGAGCATCATTCCAAATCTCGACCCAGATGTTCCCGGTCGGCGCCAATACTTTTTTGAGCTTCAGCGCGATCCTGGCGATGGGGAGTGAATAATCCGGCTTGAACGATTGCGCGAGACCAGTCCTGGCCGCGGCATCGCGTATTGCGATACCTGACGCGGATGCAGTCGCTTGGGACTGATCAGTAGAGTACGCAGCCGTCGTCCTCGTCCTGAAGCGCCAATAGTATTTCTTGGCATCGGTCAGGTTCGACGCGAGGGCATGCGTGCTCGCGGCCAATCCTGTCTTCTGTTGCGTGATGACAGTAAATCGCGGATCGGTCGAAACCTGAAGCCAATATTCAAGCGCACCTGTGACGTCGGCCCAATCCAATGTAGGAGCGAGGCTCTTGGTCAGGACTTGGTTCGCCATCAGGTTCTCGTCGGCCAACGCCTAAAATCGCTGTGCCGTGTTTTATCTTGATAAGCGGCAAGGGCTGGGATTATGTAACGCCTTGCGATATTATCCCATTTAGCCTCGTCGGCGTCCACGAGTGCGGCCCCGTCGAAATGAAAATGGACTTGCGCTCCACCTTCTCCGCTGCCACCAAATAGCCCCATCTCTTTACCCTTCTTAAGCGGGATGATTGCCTCGGTGCCTGCTTCGCCGACCATCCCAAGTGTCGGCCTGTCCACGATTCCACCTTCGGCGAACTTCGCAAATGACATGACGGTCGCGATTATGGCACCGGCCGCCGCGACGCCAGCAATCCACCCGAATGGGATCGATGACATCGCGGCGATATTGTTTGCCGCGGCTACCTGAGCCGCACCGACGATCTCGGATGTTTGCCTAGATTTTGTAATGGCCATCATTAGGATATTTGCTGTCATCCACTGCGCGATGATGTCTGAGACAACCTTGAATATCAGATTGCGGAAGTTTGTTCCCATCTTTGACAGGACTTCTCCGACACTGGTGCCACCATCTGCGATGGAAGTGAATACGTCTTGGAATCCCTGGGACAGCGTGGACGTGAACCCACTGACGAATGTCGTCACGGCATCAAATGTTATCCTGATATTCTTTCCGATCGAGAAGAGCGCATCGTTCCACTGCTGCTCAAACGTAACCGGCGAGCCTCCATCTTCTCCACCTTTACCTCTGCCTTTACCTTTCCCGCCAAAGCCGGCGGGAACAAGCGGAGACGGGCCAGCGCGTGGAACAGTCGCCGGGGCCTCAAATGCTGGTTCCTTATAAAAATCACGCAAACCCCTTGCTGCCTGAAACATCCCGATTGGCCCTCGTGCAACTCCTGCGAATATGTTTCCAAGAGCGGAGAGTTTGCCTTTATTTTTTTCAATCCATCGCATTACATCAGCAAAATCATTCATCCATTCGCGTATCGATTTGCCAACATCGCGAGCCGCCTTCATGAGCACGTCTCGGTTATCTATCATGAATTGAACAAATCGCTGAATAACCGGCACGAGTTCAGCACCGATGATCTCAGCGTAATCGCTCATATCCTCTTTGGCAATCGCAATCATGCCAAAGAATGTCTTACCCTTCGCCTCTGCCGAACCTCCAAAATTATTCTGGATCTGCCCGAGCGCGTATGCGAAACGCTGAGATTTCGGGATCATCTCGTCGACGATAATTCCGTATCGTTTCAGCGTGTCTGTCTCGCCTTTGAATGCCTTCCCGAGCAACTGCGATGCCGTGTTAAGGTCTATCTCCTTCGCGATGGATAGGTCGAGCGCTGCTATGGTGACTTCATCAAGGGCTTTCCCTTGGAGCCCATAGGAGACAAGAAGCGCCTGCGAGTCGACGATGGATTCGTCGGAGACTCCACTTAGGCGTTGTAGGCCGCTCGCAAGCTCCATAGCGGCATCAAAGGCCTCTTTGGAGTATATCCCCTGGTTTCTCATCGACACCGCGATCCCTACAGCTGATTTTTGAGCGTTCCCAAATGCGTATACGCTGGCTGTAACAGCCGTGCCGACCGCTGCGAACCCGGCAGCTATCCCTTTCTTGAGGATGGACCCGAACGACAGCCAGGATGGGACACTCTTATTGATCTCCTCACGCGCGTTCTTGAGGGCCGCAGACAGACCCGTAGTATCCGCTGTGATTACGACTTCAAGAGTGCCGGCGTTCGTCGCCATCTATCCTCCCTTCCAGCGTTTTAAGTTCCTCGGTCAACTTCTTCCCGTCAACTGTCACTGCGCCGAATCCGCTCAGGTCCTCCTTCCCCTTCATCCCATGCGTTAAGCCGGCAGCAATCAGGTTTACCGTAGGCCATTTCCCGAGCGCCTTCATCAGCGCCTTAACCTGCGGGTACGTCAATTCAAACGACTCGGCGAGCGTCCACCCGTAGCTCGCCATAAGCAGGTGGAGGGCTTCCACCAGCCCGATCTTCTCGTCCGCTACGTCGTCTCCGTCTCCTTTGCGATTTGAGCCTGGCGAAGTGCATTCACCACGAATGCCCCGACGAAGCTCTTCGCCTTCTGAAAAACCGTCTTCATCTCGTTCTGCTCCAACACAGTATTCATGATGGCGCGGTAATGCGCGTGCGTCATGTGATCCAGACACCACTCGTCAGTCATAAACTCATGCTTGTCTGCGGGCGTCACCACTAGCCTGACTAGGGCGTTGATGCGCTTGTATATCTCACCCTCAATGAAGACCGCAGGATCGTCGAAAGCCGATCCTTGCAGTTTGTCGAGCAAGTCTTTGTTTGATACTACAAACCGGATGATCTTCAGGACCCGGCCAGACGGCAGGGCCTGCACGCGGATCTCCTTGCCGTCTGCGAACTTAAATATCCTGGGCTCTGGAATTAGCACCGACAACTCGTCCAGCATGGGCGACGTGTTCGTCATGCACGACCTCCTTTATTTTTTATTGTTCGCGCGCGAGCTTGAAAAGGCGCTGCCCGGCCGGTTTGGTCGGATCGGCGAGGGCCGAGAACTGGATATCGTACACGGTGTACTCCTTCTCACCCCATGGAATGGATATGTCGCCTTCCGAAATAGCGATCGGGAACTCAAGCTTTACTCGTTTCCCGCCAGACAGCTTGTGCACGAACATGACGCTGAAGTTCTGGAAGACGGCTGCACTTCCGACGTTCAGCCTCTTCGCAGCCTTCCGCGTGGTGTAATGCGCCAGCACCGTACTATCAGCGAAGCCTGCAGTGAGAGGTTTGATCCCGCGCGCTGATGGCATGGAGTAATCGGTTCCGCGGACATAGTTCGTCGCCCTATCCAGACTCGTAACGAAGACACTGGTGATGCTTTTCGCGGTCTGTGACAATGTCTGCGTGTCCGTAGTGGAGACGCCGGCGATATGCTCTTCTTGGACGCGAAAAGACTGCGTCTCAGTGAGTTGAGTCGTGGAGATCGACATCCCGAACAGGGCGATCAGCTGGGGAATGTCAAAGTCGCAGATTGACGCTTTGACCATGGCCTCTTCATGCACAACATCGGCTCGTATGTCTCCGGTGGTCTCGCCGGCCTTCTGCTTCACGATCTCGCGCTTGTAGTTGAACTCCGTTTTACCTTTCAGCGCGCCGACAAGGCGGTATTTCCCGTCCGCGTCAGTCGCGCGCTTGAAATACAGCTGCCCCAGGCCCAGCATGAGATTCTTGCTTTGAACTGACATTTTATCCCCCTATGGCTTGCCGGAAGCGGGCGCGCGCATCTTCGGCTTTGAAATTTCGGCTCAGATCATCGATGGCATTCTTCAGAGACACCTGCGGCAAATCAGTTAATATTCCGCCTTCTGTCGCGTTGATGACATCCAACTTCCAAATCTCGACGAGATTCATCAGCGATTTTCGGTAGGAGAGGTAGGGTAAATAGGTCTCGACATCTCCTCCGACCCCTGGCACTGTCACTTTCCCGGTTCGCCTTTCAAGTTCTCGTTTATGATCAACTTCAAGTCGTTTCCATCTTACCGTAGAGCACGTCGCCTTGTCATTGTCAGCCTGGAAATCCCATGAGTCGGCGGACCACTTGCTGCCAGTGTATCCGTAGTCCTGGCCGACTAGGACGATCTTTCCGGCCCCCATATACGCGGCTACCTGCACGCCCATGTTGCCGACGTTGCCGAGAGCGTAGAGTCCTGGCATCCCAGGGAAAAGAGATGGTAGGCCATAATCGAAAAATTGTGTTCCTGGGTTTTGATGGCTCGTGTAAAATACTTTCCCACGCCACGCCTTGATAGCTTCTGGATCCAAAAGAACGGACGCGATCAGAACTTGATCTCGATTCTCGGGATAGCTCAACATCTTGGCGATATGGTAAGGCCGCGGATCGACGGCGATCACGGCATCAAGATGGATTCTGCGGGCGACTAGGGCGCGCGCGGCCCTGTCGGTAGTCAAAATGAGTCCAGGGAAGCGGCGCAGGTACTCCGCATTGGCGTCCAAGCTCGGGCCGGCGCCTACTACCGCGACTGGGGGTGCATCCTTCCTTGGACCATCCAGCGGCCCCAGGATGGCCTCCAGTGGGCCGATGTGCTTGGAGGTGATGATATCGGGGTAGTGTTCAGCGATATTGCGCAGGTACATGCCGAGACAGAGATCGACCTCAGCTTCTGCATCCCAATTACGATCTGGCATACCGATTGATCTTACTGTCTTGACGCACCCGCCGATAGCATGCAGCTCCTCAATATCGCGGTCCAACTGCGATTCATGCGCTACGGCCTCGGCAACACTCATCTGACCGCTCAAGACGTGAAGTCCTCCCGATAATGGATACGAAACTGGACAGCGCGGTATTTTACCTTCTTTTCGGCATCGAAAAGATCTGGCCCCTCATCCTCGAAGTGGCATGCTACCACCTCGGCCCCTGCGCTCGGCAGTGTGACGGCCTTTAAGTCCTCAAAGATTCTTCTCACCCTGGCCAGGATGTTGTCGACCGCATCAGGATCAGCGCTATATGCCGTGACCGCGAATACCTGCTCGCGCTGCCTCATGGATACACCGTGCGACGACGGCAGTGTCGGCGTGTTTGCGAGAAAATGCCAGACAACCATGGCCTGGCTCGTGAAGTCGAAAGGAACAGGCGGATCCTCTCGGTAGACGTTGTAGGGGGTCGTGGTCGTGTTCCCAACCAATGTCCTAAGCGAGGAATCGTCACGCAGCGCCGTGTGAACCATCTGCCGGAGGTTAGTCACAGGTCTGCCGCCGTCCGAAGAAGAGCATCACGCATTAGGTGATTGACCCGCGGTCCCTTGGCGATCAAAGCTGGACGGAATGCAGGGAAGGCACGTCTCGTCGCGGTCCCAAACTCGAGATCATTTATGTGCTTCTGGGCGCTGAATACCTTGGCGATTACTCCGCGCGAAAAACCAGAACGCACAACATGCGCCTGCTCGATTTGAACGGAGTTCCGCGTCACTCCGGTATGGGTCAGCCAGCGAAGCATCCCAGAGAACTCCTTTGAGGCCAATCCGGTACGCTCACGGAAGTTATCTAGAATTTCTCCCTGACTCATCGCCCGATTGGCAAGCCGCATCGTATCCTTTGAAACTTTTGGGTGTCCTGCTCGGATATGCTCTTGGACTTCGGCAATCGCGATGTCCATAGCCTCTATCATCCGCGGTTCTGACTTGACATCATACTTGGCGAGTTTCATATCTCTGGAATACGCCGTCATCCGAAAACCATCAGCCACCATGCCCTCGAACCATAACGGATGTCGCGGAAACGTGGTCTGTCTCAATGCTCACGCCTATGATATCGTGCTCATCATCGCCAGCCACCCATCCGCTAGGCTGGAAGCGGTCGTTGCCGCGGACATCGGTCCCGGCTGGGAAGATGAGGACATGAGTAGTCAGGATCACCTCGCCACCTGGCGATCTGGACGCCTGCCCGCCTGAGGCCTGAATATCGACACGCGGCGATGCCATCGTGGCCCATCCAGACGTGTCCTTCCCAGTATCGGAGAAAGTGGCAGACTTTCGAACCAGGGTCCCAACCGATCCCCAAACCGATAGGATAGCATCGGTGTCCTGCGATATCGTCACTGATCGCCCTCGAGGTCCGACTCATCTGCCCCATCGCGCCTGACATCGTAAGTGGCGACGTCGGTCGTTTCTTTTGGCAGGCTGTTCAGCATCGTCTGGTACATCTCGCGCATCTCCATCAACTGCTTGGACCGCTGGGACGCTGAGATAGACTTGTTCCCGATGGTGTAATCGACGAATCCAGCAGCTGTAGAGGCTCCACTGATCCCGGTAACAATTGCCGCCAGAGCCGTGTCGATATCGGCGATCTTACTTTCGAGTTCTGTCTGTGTTAGCTCGGCCATAATATCTAAGTGTAACCAGATTCTAATCGCTCTTCAAGTGCTTCCCAAGCGTGAACGAATCCGGCCCCTCCATTTTCGTGACCGAACCATACTTCGGGGACCGCCACGGCGTCGACGTCCAAAATCGGGCGAATGGCCGCGGCCAGGTCGAATGTGTTGTCGGGGTGATCGACATCGAGTCCCTCGCCGTCAACGCCTGCGGCACCAGAGTAGTGGACATGCCGCACGTATGGCGCCGCGACCGCCACGGCTGCCGGCACGTCGAACTTTTGCGCCTGGGCGGCTAGATAGAGGTGGCATAGATCGAGCGTCATCCCGATGCTGTGGCCTTTGCAGATCGACACGAGATCCTCGCTTCGCGTGGCGATATTGGCGTACCACTCACCGCCGAAGAAACAGCAATGAGCCGGCAAGTTTTCTACCAAAATGTCCGCATCTTCACCAGCGACAGCCACCATAGCCTCGATCGTCTTATCGAGTTGAGCGCGGGCTACATTGCAAGTTGTGGCCGTGAACTTTTCAACGCCCATCCCACCGGGGTGGAACACGATCTTCGGCTTGCCGCTGAAGTATGAAGACCAAGTGTGGGCGCTATGGATCGCTTTGACGTAGAGGTCCTGAGCAGCCCTTCTGTCTGCTTCAACGAGCGAGGCAGGATCGATCAGGTATCCACGATGGTACTCCGGCAGATGCACAGCAAGCGGAACATTGTAGCATCGCGTCGGGACCCATCTTAAGTCATCAACAGAGCAATGCATCTCGACTAGGCTTGGATGATGGAGCATCATTGCATCGATATCGTGGGGCCTAGCTTTTATTCCCCTCAACTTCAACATGCATTTCTCCATCGTTTCACGTTCGATTAAATCGGAGCCTCCCTGAGGCACGCCCCTCAGGGAGGTACGTCTTTTTTCAGCGGCGAGGCCGGCGGTTCCGTGCATGGTCGTTGCTCAGATCGGGACGCTTCATGAGGCGGCCCCCACCTGCGAAGGCTTCGGCGCAAAATCCTGTTTGACAAAAAGTGTTCCAGCGGCGATGTCCCTAATTGCGACTTTACCGCATCTAATTACATCATGGGCGGAAAAAGGCGACAATCCGCGTCCAGGCGACCTGGCCTCAAGGTCCTCCCATACGATCGTCTGGCCGGCCTTGATGTCTCGTCGGGCGCATAGGCTCTTGCCGAGGATCTCCTTCGTCTGGAGTTCACCGCGGGTCATTCCTTTGGTCCCGAACGGATCACCGTAAGCTTCCTCGGCCGCGCGAATCCGTTCCACTAATTTCTTTAAGCCATCCGGCTCAAGGCTTGCCGCCTGGTCGGGCCCTGGTAAAGTTCGATCCATCGTAAAGTGTCGCTCGATGATATCTGCGCCAAGTGCAGCGGCAGCTACGCTGACAGAGACGCCGCGCTCGTGTCCTGACCATCCTACCGGCACGCGGTGATTGATCTTAAGCCGAAGGATGCTGTGTAATTGACAGTCCCTGAAGGCGGTCGGGTAGGAACTCACCGCATGCATGAGCGCGAAACGTCCAGGATAGAGCCGCTTCAGTTCGGGCATTACTGTCCAGACCGTCATCTCATCCTGCATCCCGGTAGACACGATCACAGGTTTTTTTGTCTCAGATATCTTTTTGTGCAGGAACGGATTGTCGAAATCGCTCGATGCCGTCTTGAACGCGGACACTCCAAGTGCTTGCAAGAAGTCAACGGAGTTCTCATCGAAAGGCGTCACCAAGAATCCAACGCCAAGGACATCGGCCAGGCGCTGGAGCTTTTCATATGCGGCATTCGGCAACTGCGTCTCCTTGAGCACAGGGAGATAATGAGCAAGTCCGTGTGCTACCTTATTCGGATCGCTGAACGCGGCGGGGGTATACGTATCGGAGAGGTGCCGCCTCTGGAGCTTGACGACATCAACGCCGACATCCGCAGCCGCACGCACCATTTCTTCGGCCCGCGCCACACATCCGCCGTGATTGATCCCGAGCTCGGCGATGATTAGACATCGGTGGCCAGACATATCTCTGTTGCCGATCTTGCGGCCGAATATCTCTATATCATGCGTGATGGCCTGGGGGATTACGCTCACATCCACCCCATCCATGAGCAGAAGGCGAAGCCGATCAATAGTCCAACGAGAAATCCGACTTGCTGGATACATGCGAAAACCCACGAGGGAAGGTCCATAATCCAATCACCAAGGCGGCTCATCGGACCACCTCGGGCTTCCTCGCGCGAAGGAAGATGAAGCCGGGCATGTCCTTGACCCAGAGGTTGTCGGGGCCGTCGAGCTCGATATCAACGAAGCCCGCCGCCGTGACGATGGCGACCATCTCGTTCGGCGTGTACTCCTTGACGTGGTAAGTCGATGTCATCCCGCGCTCCTTGTCAAAAGATGGCGTTGACAGGATTAGGATTCCGCCAGGCACGACGGATCGATACAACTCCCGGAGGAAGTTCGCACCATGCGATTCATCGAAGTGCTCGATCGTCTCGATGCACACAGCCGCGTCGAACTGATCGCTACTGATCGGCAATTGTTTTCTGAAGTCGGACTGACGGAACGTAAGCAGGGAGCCGCCAAATCGAGCGCGGGCCTCCTGTAGGACGTCGGCATTAAGGTCAAGACCGAGGACCTTGTGCGACGCGCTCATAAGCATCAGGGAACCGTATCCGGTCCCGCACGCGGCGTCCAGAGTCCAACCTGCACGTCCGTATCGTCGTGTGACCTGGCCGACGGCCCAGCGGTAGCGCGCAACGTGCCTGTCAATCATTTCCTTCGGGTATATGTCACCGCGGTCGATATCAATGCGCTCCTCAAATTCTGCAGGTAGGGTTGAGGCTGCCGGTCTGATGAATGTTTTTTTCTTTGTTGTCACGGGTTTGAAGGGCCTCCTTTTGGGAGATTTTGGATGGCAAAAGCGACACCGATAAGAACCAGCACGAACAGTACCGCGAGCTTCAACATGAACATCCGTGCTCGTCTCACTTCAAGACGCGTTGTTTCGTAGGTGGAGAGAAGACCATATCGTCTCATATGGCAAGGACCTCCTCCAGATTGCCTTGATCCAGCATGGCGCGGACATGCTGGAACTGAGAATTGCTCATCTCGCCATAGTATACAGTGGCCCCATGGTCATCCACAAGAACTTTCGTGGCGTCGTCGAGTTGGAGCACGTATCGTTCAAGGGCGTCGTCACAGACCGGCGTCCCGTCTGCCTGGAAGGTGATCCCGAATCCTCTGGCGAGGCGCGCGCGAACTTTTGGATGTCGGAACATTTCCGTACCAGGATAAGCGGTGGCCGTGAAGAAACGCTTGTTGACTGCGGAGTCGCTACCGACGACCTCGCGCTGCCACAGGATGAAGGCGATGGAGTGCTGAAGCTCGCGCAGTCCTTCGGTCGGATAGCCGGTTATCCATGTGCAGTTCGCGTGGAGGCCGGCCCTAATCGTATTCTCGTAGCCGACGGTCATCGTCTTCGGGACATTGAATCCGCCTGGCAGACGGACAGTGCCGTTGGAGAGGATAAATCCGCCCTTCCCCATTTCGGCGAGGACGCGCTCGGATGCCGACTCGGCGCCAAAGCCGACGTAGGCGCAGCCGGCCTCTCTGAGCGCGTTGACCCGGAGTCGTCTGGCGCTAACGCCACCATCCATTCCGTTCGGGCGCAGATCCGCGGCCTCGTCGAGTCGTCCGTGCGTGCCCCACTTCATGCCTGTCGCGCGACAGATGGCTCCGACCGTGGGGATCATGTCCTCGATCCGCTGGGCGCGCACGAGGCAGTTGTCGTCGAGGACTCCGATAAAGTCCAGGTCGTATCTGTTATGCAGGTGCCAGAACTCGTCGGCAAGGTCCTGGGCGGATCGAACTCCGTACTTGCGTTCCCCTTGCGACCCACGGAAGCAAAAGGCACAGGCGTGAGGGCAACCGCGGCTCGAGACCGTGTTGAGCGATCTCTTCATGCTAAAGGGAGCCGACGTGGAGTTGTTCGCGGCCAAACCCCAAATCTCATTCTTGATGTACGTCTCAAGGACAGGGAAGCCGTCCACGTCTTCTTGGAGCAGGTCCCAGGCGGGGAGCGGGAGCGCGTCGAGATCAGCGGGACGGCCGCCGGCGTACACGAGTTTTGATCGCTTACCGACTGGAACGTTGAATGATCCGAAATCTTTAATCACAGCCTTACGTATCAACGCATCCCGGCCAATATTGAGGATGACGTCGTCGGCCTCGCTGTGAACGATCGCATCGAGCTCGGGTATCCATCGAAATAGACCGTCGCGGAACTCCGTCGCAAGACCCCCACCGCTGACGAGCATAGCGTCCGGGAACTCGCGGCGAAGAGTTTTGGTTATATCTCTCTGGTATTTAAGAGTAGTGATCATCCCGCCAAGTCCGATTAGATGTGGATTACCGTGGCGATTCACCGTACGGCGAATTAGGCCAATGGCCTCCTCGAGTGTCAGGTGCCGCCCGGCGGGTTTGCTCGGCGCCGGCATACGATAGGCGTTGAGATCCACGAGTGACACATCGGCATCGTATTGAAGTAGCCGCGCGGCGAGCAAAGCCGGCCCGAGCGGAGCGCAATTCGGCGGTGAGTCCTCGCGCAGCGGCATGTTGATGAACATCGCTTTCAGCCTGCGGAGGCTGAAGCCTTTGATATCGCTGGGCGTCCAGGGTGGCTTGATCACTGCCTGACGAGTGGTCCGAACAGAGGCGCTGAGACGGCGCCGGCGGTGACGAGCGCCTGGCAAATGGTCAAGTCGAGCTCAGTGTCAATGTCGATCTCCTCGAGACCATCCATAACGAACGGCACAGTCTCGGCGTTGAACATCTGCGTATTGAGTCTGCCGATCTCGTCTCTGTTGATTATGAAGATCGAGCCGTTGGCAAAATAGAGAGCTGGTGTATCTTGCTTGCGGTAAAAAGCTTCGGCCGTCTCCGCGAACTGAATCTTCCCGTCGACAATGAGGACGCCACCGTATGGCCGGCGGTTGCATGGAGAAACCGACATGAGACTCGACGCCTGGCGCAGTTGATAGAGCGAGATCGCACGTCGGATGCTGTCAGATGTGCGGAAAGGGCAAGTCGGGAACAACAGAACGATCTCCTGGATCTCCTCGTTCCGGCTGAAATATTCTTTGACCACGTCCTTCATTGTCGCGTGGTCGTCGCCGAGATAAGAGGGTCGCAGGTAGGGCTTGGCGCCAAGACCCTCGGCAATGTCGAGGATTTTCCTGTCGTCGCTGTCGACGACCACAATGCCTTCATGTCCAGCCGCTTCCTGCGCGCGTGCGATCGACCATCCGATGAGCGGCACGCCACCAAGATCACGAAGATTCTTGTCTTGGACGGTCTTGGAGCCTCCTCGAGCCGGGATGATGAAATGCCTCAAGAGTGTCCTCCTGGGACAAGCATGACGTATCGTTGCGCCAGCGGTCGCCGATGGATAATCCTGATCCGATCATTCATGTCAGCCTGGATGTAGTTGCCGCTACCGGAATAACAGATGATTCCTTTGTCGCGCATGCGCCGAAGATCGCGCTGGCTCACCGCCTTTGCTGGATCGACAGCAAAGCATTCTCCGGTTCGTCCGAGATTAGCATCACCCTCGACTGTATCGGCTATCCATTTCTCAAGCATACGCTTCTTTTCAATGACGATGTTCATTTCAATCACCATAGCTTTGATGGCTGACGGACGGAATCCGTTCACGCCTGGACCTCGATCATATTCCCATCAACCATCTTGTAGATTTTCCGCGCCGAAGAAGGTGGGCGATCTGGCCGTGACCCGCTTGCCTTCATCCCAGGCTTGTAGATGCGCTGGATGCTGTAGGCTTCGTATGGGTCTGTCTCACACGCAGGTTTCTCGTCTCCAGAGGCGTCGGAGTTCTGCGCCCATACTGCGCGCGTGTAGTTGAGCAGACATCCCATCCCGGGTCGCTTAATCAGCTTATGCAGCTGATCGACATGCTTCTTGGATAGGACTTCGCCCTGGCAGACAAGCACTTTCCCACGGAAGCCTAGGATGGGCTCTTGGAGCACCATCCCAGGCTTTAGGTCCTGTACTTGGACCTTTCGGGAAAGTCCAATGAGACGCGGCGTCCGCATCTACTTCGCAGTGATCGCAGTGGTCTTGTTCGCGTGGGTCTTTGCGACAGAACCGTCGTCGTTGACGAGCTGCTGCCGCTCGACCTGGACGATGGGGTTGAAATCGCAGATATGGAACGCACCACTCCATTCCGCCTTACGGTAGTGCATGATTTGGCCGGCTTCCATGGTCTCGACGGCGGTGAAGCCCTCTTTTAACAGCGGGGACAAGGCGTCTTCGGTGATCATCTTGCCGCGTTCGACCAGCATCTTGCCGTCCTTAGACATGATGTGGCCTTTGGCTTTCGTGTTTGTGATGTACTTCTCAGCCGCGAGCTTCGGCTTGGCCTCAGCCATCTTCTTCTTGAACCAGTTCAACTCGCGCGCACTGATGGTAGTACCGCGCGGGATGAGCGTCTTGCCTTTATAGCCCATCACATCGGTGACGAGTTTGTCTCCGAGGGTAATGTCCTTGATCTCGACTGCGACGATGACGGCGGTCATGCGGGGCATTGGCGTGTTGCCTCCTTTGTATATTTCGTGCGACGCGCATACTATACAACGGGATGTATGCGATGTGCAATAGAAAAGAATCGGGCACCCGGATTGCGAACGGGTGCCCGACATTTTCGATCAAGCGTGGATTAGCTGATGTAGACGAATCCGCGCCAGTTGATCCACTTGCCGCCGAACCTTTCCTCAGTGCGAGTCCGGTGTAGACCGTGTGAGAAGTGTTGTCCAGTGCCGAGACCTTCCTGCATGATCTCGAGCCCCTTGCGCTTCTGGTACAGCAGTCCGGGGAAGTCTGTCTTGACATACCAGTCGGTCAAGGACGCGCGGTCCAGCCTGTGCGAGGAGATGACGCCGATCTTGTTCTTCCAAGACGACGGCATCCCAACCGATCCACCGGTGGTCGCAGGCCCAAGAGGACCGGCCGCATAGGCCAGCGGCAGCAGGTCGGCGCGGGTGAGGCCGTAGGCCGTCTGCTGCAGCGTCACAGGACAGACGATCGCTTCGACCATCACATCGAGGTCCTGGTCCGCGTCGGCTCCCTCCCACTTGGAGATAAGTCCCATCACCGTGGCCAGAGCGTTCGCCGACATGGTCACGTTGGTGTAGATATTGTCGTTGTCGCCACGCGCCGCACCGCCGGTGTAACCAGGATGGTTGAGTGCAAAGGCCGCGCCCGCGTCGTAGATCGTCGGGTTCGCCGTGATCAACGAGAAGAAGGCCTTGTCCTTGTAACGCATATGCCCGCCGCCAAGCTTACTGGCCTGCTTGGACAAACTCTTCCCGGGAGTCTGGTCGTCATCGGTTGCCTCGCTGGACAGTTCGATTACGCCTCCGTACTTGAAGTTAGTGACCTTGACGGTGTCCGGGGAGCCGGGCGAGAGCGTCTTGAACTCCTCGCCTTCCAGGACGCGTCGCGGGAGTTCGGGATCTCCCATGGTCGGGTACGTCTCGAAGTCTCCGTCGCTGGTGTCCTCGACGACGAGCTCCTGAAAGTTCACCTTGGCGGCGGCCTTCGTGTACGAATCGATGACGAGACCCTTGAGCCCGCGCGCCATGAAGGCGGCGAAATCAGGACGGGTCATCGCCTCGCGCAGGGCACGTCCGTCTCCGCCCTCCATTAGTTTCTGCATCTCTTGAAGATTCATTGCGTTTTTCCCCCTAAGGATAGAATTGTCGTAGGCGTGCGCGACTCCAGCATGCCCGGCATGGTCTTGTCGATGTCCGAGTACCAGGACGCGAACGCCAATAGGGACCCGGTCGTCTTGACCATCCTGCCTTTGCTGTCCGGCACGGTCAGCACGGTGCCGGCTTCGGCCTCCGTCTTGATCCGCTCGTGCGCCAAATCGTGCTGGGATTTCCCAGCGTAGAACTCTTCATCGTCGGTCCAGCAGAAGTCATGTCCGTAGAGCAGCACCTTAGGGACGGCGCGCACCGACGAAAGAAAAGAGACTCCGAGGCTTGACACATTTCCGCCTGGCACCAAGAAAGCGGACACACCAGATTTCTTCTGATGGTCACGCTGCATCCAGTCGCCGGCCTCGCGATCGATGTAGTTCGACATCATGCAGTACCAGTATATCTGTCCTCTCCATCCAATGCCAGTTTCGGGAGCCACAACGACATTTAAGAGCAGCGCAACCTGTGGCGGCGCGTCTACGAGCGTGCGTTGGATTTCGTCGGATGCGTCGGCGCAGATCACATAGTCGGGTACGATGCCGCTCTTGAGTAGGAAATCGAGTGCCATATCGACGCAGACGATCTCATGCTTCTCTCGATCCAGGGACAATAGTTCGGGAATGGATTCCTTCAGGCTCGGGCCTGCGGCGATCAGGACGCCGGTGCGTGGATTGGCGTTGAGCCAGAGCGCCGAAACCTGCTGGTGAATCCTGGGCCTGTTGGCCGCGGCGTGGGCAGACCACCGATCCTTATGCGCCAGGGCCGATGCGTGGGCGCGATAACTGAGCCTGTCGGCCAGGCTTGGGCCGCCTGCGGGGCCGGTGATGGGTTGGGGGGCCGTCATAGGGCTACGACCTCTGGCGGGGCCGTAGCGGCTGCCGGATGGGGCGAAAAGCGGCCTATAGCCTCCCGCAAGGTGAGGAACTCCCAGCCGTTCATCGGGGTGCCCTTATCATTCACGCCTAGGATGCCGCCCTCGGTGGCGTTGATGCAGTGCCCAAGGTGAGCCACGGCAAGGTCCTCGTGCCAGGTCTTCAGGTGGAACAGCGTGAAGTTCGTCGCGCACTCCCCGCCGCCAAGGAGGACGTGCGAGAATATCTTCTCGCCGGTCATGCGCTCTTCACTCATGACTCGGTGGTTTCCACCAGCATAGAAATCATCGGCGCTGACCCAGGAGTAATCACATCCGACAAAGACTACGCGCACTGCCCGAAGCAAGCTTAGTGCGAAGCTGTGGGCATAAGTTGTGACGTTTCCCCCACAGACAAGGGCGTCGTTAAGCCCGGCGAACTCGACTGAGATATCCTCGATCGGGTTCAATGTCTCGCCGGACGCGATGGTCTTCTTGGCTCTGACGATGCGATGCGCGGCGTGCAGCTTATCGTCAAGCTCTCTGGAGCCTCCGGTAGCGCGGAGGAAATATCTAGGACCCTTCCAGTATTCGATCAGACTTGGGCTCGCGGATGATTGAGCGACGAGTGTCGTCTTGCTCGTGTCGGTGCCTTCCACCATGGATAGCATTCTGCTATCAGCATCGATCGTGACGCAGTAATCAGGCACGACATCTTGCTCAATCAGGTAGCGGAAGGCCGCGTCAACGCAGATGATGACGCCGAGCTTGCCGACCGTCTTGAGATCAGCGACGTTCTTGCGAAGGCTCGGACCCGCAGCCACGATGTAAGCGGTCATGCCCATGAGCGGGGGATTCGGCTGCTTGTAGTAGGACTGGTTAGTTTGAACGTTGGCTAGCCAGCGTTCGGCGCGTGAGTTGACAGTGTTGGAGAGGACCTGTTTGTTCAGGTACGTCAACGTCTTGTCAACCTGCTCGGATTGTTCAGACATCAGCCGCGCTTCCGGCCCTTCTCGGCCTTCGACTTCTTGCGGAGGTCGGCGCCGTGCGCACGCTTGTAGCTCTGGATATCCATGAACTTTCCATCCTTGTTTCGGATGGCATACAACTTTTTTCCCGAACGGCTGCGGTGCGTGTTCCGCTTAGACATGGTGTTACTCCGTAGGATGAGGGGGACGGAGTGTTCAGAACTCCGCCCCCCTATTGGTTGATTCTTAAACGCCCCAGCTGCCGACGCTTGGTATGTTGTTCGGACCACGCACGTTCTTGATGCGCGCCGCGGACTGCGTCGCCGCGCTGAACTGAATCAGCAGGGCGATGGGAATCTCACCGGCGGTCATCGTGACCGGAGTAAGCAGACCGATGGTAACGCCGGCGACCGTGTAGGACGCGAGCGCGGCCTTGGTGCCGGAACCGGAGCGGATGCCGAAGCTCGCCGAGCGGGCAACGACCCACTTCGCCCGGAAAGTCGAAGCGGCTGCCGATCCGACCCCACCGAACGCCAGCGTGGCGTCACGGGCGACGTCGAAATACTTGTTCTGGATGATGACAGCGTTCTGCGCGGGCACAGTTCCGGCGAGAAGACCGCCGACCATGACCTGCGACCCGGGAGCCGCGTGCAACTCGACAGAGCAACCTTCCAGGACGCGGTTCTCGAGCCAGTACTGGATGTTCGGCCCGCCGATGGGAACCGTGAGCAGCTCGCAGAGTTGCTGATCGTTCGCGGACGCCCCGCTGAAGTCGTTGACGATCTTCGCCACGGCGAAACCAGCGCGCTTGTTGTTAATTTGGAACAATTGTGCACCGGACGCGCCGGACGAATACTCGACCAGATCGCCAGCCTTACCGGACGTTGCGACGATCGCCAGGTAGAACTGCCCGCTGCGGAGCACCCGGATCGCGTTGTCCGCGTCGGGAGTCGCGTAGTCGGTCGCTCCCACGATCGCGCTCGTGAAAGGCATGTCGGCCACGCCGACGAGCCACGCGCCACTGCGCGCGGCCGCGATGGGGCTGACCCGGCCGGCTGCGCCGAGGGCGGCGAGGCTGACGGGGTCATTGCGCCTGGCGAGGACGACGACGTCTCCGGACGTGATGTCGGTGCTCGCCTTGGGGATCAGATGCACGACATCGGCCGAGCTGGCCCGATTCTCCTTCTTCTGTCCGTTGCCCATAATCTTTAAATCCTCCGTGCTTCAGATGTCCCCGGCGGCGTGACTCGGGGGGGACGCCTCGACGGAAACTCCACTCACTCCTATTTCTTCTCGGAGGTCACCTTCGCCTTCTCGGCGCGGAACTCCTCGAGCGACGGCCCGATCTTCAGCACGGTGTGGTTGAAGACGACCTGCTGCTCATCCTCGGTCAGTTTCTCGCCGGACTCGGTGCGCTTGGTTCCTTGGATGACGGAACCAAAGTCCTCGGTCACGAGCTTCAACTGCTCAGCGATCTCCGCGTCGACCTGTTCATCCACGCTGACGACAATCTCTTTGCCGTCCTTCATCGCCTTGCGCTCCACCAGAGCGTAGCAGCGTTCGAGGAAACGCGGCGTCTTGGCCTGCGCCGGCAGCTTCGACTCGGAGATCTTCTGATCGACCATCAGCTTGCGTCCGCGCACGGCTTCGCGGATCTCGTAGCCGTCGAGCTTGCGCTCGGGATCTTTAAGCGTGGCTGAGAGGTCTGCCCCGGTGACCGTGAACGATTCCTTGATCGGCTTTAGGGCGGACTCGATGGCTGATTTGATGTCCTCGGCGCCTGGCTTGGGGGCCTCGGTCAATCGGTGCTCCGCTTCAACGAGCTTTGTCTTAAGCGGCGCGACAACGGCGGTCTCGATCTCGATGAAAAGATCGGGGCGGTTCTCTTTGAGCAGGGCGAGCGTCAAAGCCTTGTAGTCCATGGACATTTCCTCCAGAGATTCCGCGGCTTCTCCTTCGACGAGGTCGGTCCCCATCTTGGCATTGCCGGGATAAGTCACGAATTTCGTGGCGCTGAGCGACCAGATTTTTTCGATGACCATGTACTTCTGGCCTTCGATGACAGCTTCCTTCCCGGCCCCAGAGCCTTCGATCGATAGGGCGATTTCCTCGGGTGCTTCAAGACAGCGATTCCACAACCATTCCTCGTGGATTTTCAGGCGGACCTTGCGGGCCGCACGGCCGGTCGTCCCATCGGTTTCGATCCAGGTATCGCGCAGTGTAGCGCACCAGTTGCGGAGATCATCACTCCCGGGTTGCGCGTCTTCGTTGAGATGGTTGACGAATAATTTCTTGCGCGCACGGAAAAGCGACTCGGCATTGATGACGGCTTCTCGGGTATACCATCGACGGTCGCGCTGATTTCCAGGGCCTTCCTGGAGCGCAGTCAGAACGATCTCATGTTTCGGCTTACCATCTTTCCCGTTGGTGTCGTCGGTGACGCCCTCACTGAGGGAGAATTGGAGAGCGAATGCGCCGGAATCTTTCAGCTTGTTCTTCGACGGCGCGATGATGGGCTTAGCCACAGGTTCGTTATACCCTCTCGTGGGATTATTTCTTCGGCCCTGTGGCGTGCAGGACTGAACGCCAATAGAGTAACAGAGATTCAAGCGCGGAAGCAAGTGGGATTTGTGGCGACCACTTCAAATCTCGCTTGGCGCGCGCGTTGTCTCCGATCAACCGCGGAACATCTGATGGCCTCATGCGGGCTTCATCCTTCTCGAGCACCACGCCGATAACGGAGCGATTGGCGAGCCGCTGAAGGATGTCGCGCATCGTTGGGCTTTGGCTGCGTCCAGAGCATAGATTATAGACCATGCCCGAGGTGCCTCTGTCGCACGCGGCAATGTAGCCGCGCACGATATCGCGCACGTCGGTCATATCACGGATCGCTGATAGATTGCCGTGGCGCACCACAACTCGCGCGTCACCGTTCGCCTCGGCTTGCGCGATCTGCCTGGCCCAATCGCTTTCCGCGAAAACTTTTCCACGACGGGCGCCCGAATGGTTAAAGGCGCGGGTGACGACGCATCGCAGCCCATAACTGGCGACGTATTGCCTCGTCAGGACGTCGGCCGCCACCTTCGACACGCCGTACGGCGACATTGGCCTTAGTGGCTGGTCCTCGGTGATCGGGCACTCGGACGGTGTGACGACGCCGTACTCCTCCGAAGTTCCGGCGACCTGCATCTTGGCGTTCGGCGCCAGCCGTCTCATCGCTTCGAGCAGATGGAGCGTGCCCTTGACGTTCACGTCAAGAGTCGCGCCAGGCGCCTGCCATGATGCCGGCACATACGACTGTGCTGCGAGATGGAATATGTGCGTCGGCTTCGCCGCGGAGATCGCTTCATCCACGGCTTTCTGGTCCAAGATGTCACAGGCGTGCAGTACCATCTTGTTGGGATGCAAAGCTCTCGCATCATCGAGGTTGTTGAGGTCGGATCGGAAGGATCGAACCGTGCCGTGGACTTTCCATCCAAGCTGCAGCAGGAGGTCCGCCAAGTGGCTGCCGGCGAATCCGTTGATGCCGGTGATCAATGCGCGCTTCATATCCGTCAGACCCATCGTGGACTCATTGCCATGCGGGAGTTATAGCACGCAACTGGTTTGGATTGCAAGTTATTCTTTCACGTCTTCGCCTTGACGTGGGAAACGCGCGCGATCAAGCGGCTGCACCATCTTTTTGCAAAGGCAATTGATCCAGGCCCCACGCCAAAACAGCACTCCGTAGCATTGATTTGGACCATGTTCGCTTCGTTTGTGTCCGCAGAATGGATGCATCCCGTCGCATCGTATGCCTAGATCTCGCTCACTGTCCATTTTTCACAACCCAAGGCGGGCGGATCGCATCATCTGTTCATCTGTTGGTTAGGTTAGGTAAGGTTAGGTAAGGTGAGGTAGCCAACGTTTTACGTCGTAAAACGTCGTAAATCTTCGTTCTTGTGACGACATCTAATATTTTTGTGTTAAAAATCATACCTAATCCAATTCTGCCGGCGTGTCCTCCATCTTGCTTTCGAACTTAGTCCGCGGAGCAAGGATGGAGTAGCACAAACATTGAGCGTGAACTGGATACTTCTTGGCGAAATCCTCGGGGGTCATCTCCCGGCCACCAAGATTGTCACAGTTGTGGACGGCGATACCGTTGGCAAAATAGGAGTTATCACCCTCGACGGCCAGGTTGTAAACAAAGGCATCGCTAGTCCTGATAATTTCTTTTTCGATCAGCCTGGGGACTGGCGTCGAACTTCGCGCAAAACCTGGTTGCTTTGTGTCGGAGTCATCACTCGAAATATGAACAGCTCGTCCGAAACGCGACAAAGGCGTTGAGGTTCCGAGACATCCCGTTTTCAGATCGCCTGCCTGAATCCATTTTCCGTCAATTAGAATCGGATGGTTTGGTGTGCAGAATATCTCGCGATTGTGATTTTTCCCCTCTTGGAAGCGTAGCCGTATTAGCGATCCGTCCTGAGTTTTATTCTTAAATGTTTTAGTGACGCATCGCCACTTGTTTTTGTGCGTCAAAACAAAATCCCCTGGCCGTATCCGTTCAATCTCCACTTCGCCATTCCTCGTCTGGATAAGAGTCCCTTGCCTTAAACACTCGTCCTCCTCCCTTTGGCCCGTCGAAACTTGCCAGATGAGGTTCCAACTCTTCGATTCCGCGAAGATCGTATCAGACAAGACGTAGGCGCGATTGGTCTCGGTGCGCGTGAGCCGCATCGCGTTGGCGTAGGCCGACCGATAGATGCCAGCCCCAGGAGTCGCCGCGGCGCGCGCATTCCCACGCAGCGTCTTCGGCTGAACAAGTATACCGCGGATAGCGCGGCTAATCGTCGCTGGGTCATCTCCGGCTGTGATCCCTGCCGCTAGGATCCGTTTCATCGACGCCATATTCTGTCCACGCAGGTCCCATACCCGACTTGAGACGCGCTTCCCCTTTCCAAACAAGCCGGCCTCCATCGTGTCGCGGAGAGCGCCCTTGAACAACTTCTTAAAGACGCTATCCGACATCGAGTAAGTCAGTTGCTGTTTGAGCGGATCGGTCTCTGTGAGTGATATCAACTCATCAACGTCGATGATGATAATGCTCGATTCTTTTGAGCGTCGTGCATGCCGTACGACAGCTTCCGCGTTCGCCATCGAATGCTGCAGCCCGACCTTCACGCTATTTCGGATAGCGGTTTGGAATCCTGACGCGATGGCGGCGTAAGCCTCCTTGTTGCGCTCAGATAGTGCATCCACGGCCACGCGGTATCGGCTTTCCGGGACCTTCCCTTCTCTGGATTCCCGGTTGATAATAGTATCGGCGCGATCCGCCAGCGTAATCAGGGCATCGCGTGTGATCTTTTCGTCTGACTTCTGCTGTTCGAGGAAGCGTCGGCGCATGGCCCTTTTGGCAATCGCTCCGACATGAATTGCACGGAGTCGTGGGCTGCTGTTGGTATGGTCGCGTGCAAGATCTTCGGCCTTTTGGATGCCGGCCTTATCGCCCTGGCGAGCGAGCGCCACAACTTCCTTCCACAGCTCAGGATGAGTCTTAACGATTGGCCACAGATTGCGGATTCTAACTGCCTCGTCCGGATACTCAGCAGCCACGCGGTCCTCTCTTCCGCACGGCTTCCCACGACCAGGCGTGCGCCCCATCGGTCATTCTGAAGATATTAAGCGTGCGCGGCATCGGTATCCAGGCGATGATTGATGCAACTTTCACGCCGATGATGTGCGCTTGACCATCACGCAGGACGGCTTGTCCGAGATCGCCATCCCATACAAGTCCGTGCGCGTATTTGAAGCGCTTGGTTTCATCTTGCTCTTTCATTTGTTTACCATGACGCTGTTGATGCTGATCCCGTAACTTCGTCCACATTCCAAATAAATTCACAGCTGGAAACGTTTGTGCTATCGGTGGGAATAATAAACTGCTTACGTTCTGGTCTATGCCAAAGGATATCCCTATCCGTAATTCCGTAGTCACGTTTCAGTTTCCAGGCCAACAAATTTGCGGTCGAGCGTTCCGATGGGGTAGCACCGGACCCTGGAGCCGCGAGGGCCATCAAAGCGCGTATCTTTCGCAGTACGTTCTCGCGGTCCAGGGCCATATCTGAGCTACTCGAGCGTGAGTAAACGCGACGCCATATGATACTCGAGATTTCGGATGATGCCGCTGTAGTAATCACAGTCACGACTGCAGATGATCCCTTCAGGCGTAGTATATCGGCCGTCGCCCATCTCCATGTGCTTCTTCATCATTTCGGCGTACAGGCCGATGAAGGTCTTTCGTGCGGATCGCAAATCATCATCTGACATGTGGCCCATGTCTTCCTCGACTAGAAGAAGTCGGGCACCTTCAACGATCACGATCTTGCCAGAAGCCACGTCGATCGCCGCGCCCTCGCCGGCCTTCATCTTGGCCGCCATGGCCGCTTTGATTTCCCCTTCCCGCTTCAGGGCTTCATCTTTCGTGTCGAACTTGCCAAGGACTTTCGACCCGTCCTTTGAGTAGAGAATAAATTTCATCCCCTCGTGTTTAATCATCTCATTCAACGTTTCAGTGTTGCTCGGCATTTTAGTTTCTCCTTGAGTGGAAGTGCTTGAACGTCGGGGCGCTCTCCAGGACGGAAGATATCGAAATGGGGCCGGCAGTACGGTAGTCCATCGATCCAGACAGCAGTCCGCTCTGTCAACTTTGATTGGCACTGGGGCGATGCGACACAGACGATGGGAAGATCGTATCCCATTTCTTACTCGTCCTGCCCCTTATTTTTGGTCTTTTCGTCTGCCCCATCGTCATCGATCTCAGCCTGCCGATCTCTCTCCGTCTGGTCGCCACCGGACTCGTATTCCTTTTGGAGACGCATCTCCTCGACAGCATGGTCGTAACCGCGCTTGCCTCGGATCGTCTCCAATGAGACCGCGCCCATCATTTGATCAAGCTGCAATGTGCGCGCCTGGTCAAGCTCGTTCTTTTGGATGAGATTCGGCCAGACGAAATCTACTTCCGTCTTTGTTGGGACTGGACGTTTTTGCGCGAGATCACCGTCGGCCGTGGCCTCTTTGATCCCAAGCCGATGCAGCACCTTGCGGACTCGGCGCATGATTGCTCCGCTCTCCGTGATCGTGGTCTCAGTGCTCGTCTTCGGCAGCTTACCGCTCCTGATCCCCTGCTCGATCACGCGCTTGAGCATTTCTCCGAAGACTGATTCAAAGAAGTCCTGGTAGGACTCAACTTTTCGAACGAACGGATTATCGGAGACCAGGCTGTTGTCCTGGTTGGCCTGCGACGCATCGCCCAGCAGGAACTCGGGCACCATGGCCCCGGCCGCCACATAGCCGCGAATCTCCTTGGCGTCCTGGCTGGCGTCGCCGGCCCCGGTGGTAGGACTCTTCCACTCGTACTCGATGGAAGCGTTGTGCGTGACGACGGTCCCAGGTTTCGGTAGACGCTTCTCGAGTTTGCCGCCGAGGCCTTTCTTGGTCGCGTTGGTCGACGCGCTGCTGACCTCAGACACGCGGCCAGGCCCCGACCCGATCAGCTTCTTGAACAGCACGAATGCCGTCCGGTAACGGTTGAGGACTACGCGGTTGAGCATGAAGTCCGCGTACCACTTGCACGCCCGCATCACGACGAGGAACGGCGGCTCGCCTCGCGAGGCTTCGTTCTCGCTGTTGTTCACGTACTGAAGGTCATCGCCAAGGACCATCTCGGGCTCAAAGGATGTCGCGCCCTCCGAGTACGGCGTAGTCTTGATGTGGACGATCTTCTCCGGGTCCTTGGAGTCGTACTTCAATTCGTCGACGCGCCAGAATGGGATGAGCCGCACCCGCGGCGCCGCTGCCTCGGCCCCGGCCGCTCCCTTCGTGAAGTACCGAATCAGGATCTCGCCGAACTTCAGGAAGCGCCGCACAATCTCGGAGTCCCGACCGTCCATCTTGTTCTCTTTCCAGAACGACTCGAGATGCTCCTGAACGTCTGGATTCTCGTCGCGGGCCTTGAACTTCAGCCCCTTGCCGATGATGAAGTAGACAAAGCCGTCGATCACTGCACGATACATTGGGTCGTCGCGGTACATGATCACGGATTGGCGCATGGCGAGTACGCGCGCGTCGTCGTTGAGGAAGCCTTCAGTCACGCCACCGTCCGAGTAGAGGGTCTTCGTAAACGTGTCGCCGTCGGCCTCGGTGAGCCTACCCCCGGCCGCAGGATTTGGGATGAGGCTGCGCGTCTTTCCGTTCTCTTTGATGTCAACTCCACCGCCAGGCCTATCGACGATCGATGTCTTCTGAACTTCATCCGTGTCGCGCAGCGGTGCGCTGTACGGCTGGTACTCGAGATCTGAATTATCGGCTACGGAATTTACGATGTAGTCTTCCCACGCCTCCTGCGTAGCGTTGATGTCGTCCTTCACTTCTTTCTTTTTCGGCGGCATAGGGTTGATCTCCATGTCATAAACCTTCGTCTATCCCGCTCTCCGATTCCTCTACGTCGTCGGCAGGCGGGGCATTCAGCTTTAGGCGAGAAAGATAGCGAACGCCGTGGACGCCGGCGTCGACACGATCGCGCTGACCTTTTGGGAAGTTGGCGAACTCCTCAATCATCTCTGCAGCGCCTTCCATGTTTGGATCATACGACACTCGGCCGGCTTGCCACAACGGCTCAACCATCTGCGCGCGAGCGTACTTGTCCATCCTGAACCATGACTTCCACGATTCAGCCTCCTCGCCCTTGTCCTCTTTCTTGAACACAATCAGCGGCATATTGATTTCTTTGTCGTCCTGGAACTCTTGGATCAGCTGCTGGCCGCTCGACTTATCCTCTATGAAAACAGCATCCGGTTTATCGATCTGGAACTTGTTCTTGACCGCGGCTTTGGCCTCAGAGAATCGAAAATTGCCGTGCGTCACGCCCTTGCAGAAGTGAAAGCCCCCCTCATGGAGTACGATGCACAGCCCGGCAGTCGGGTCATTCTCCTCAGCCTCCTTGACCGCGGTGTCCCACACGTTGAGCGTGAACATAGGAGTCGGCATCGTCTCCAACTTCTTCCAGTGGTGGCGGGGGAATAGTTTACCGGCAGCCGCGTCCGGTTCTTGATCGAGTTGTGCTGATGCCGAACGGCCCATGTCGATCCTGAGCTTATCGACTCCCTTCTTGGACTTGCGCTCAGGACACAGGAGATCGCCTTTCTTGTATGTGTAGAGCAGATCGTTCGTCACAGGATGCCGATAGTAGATCGTCTTCTTCGCTTCGATCGGGATCGTCAGAATTGTCCAGCCATCCTTCTCCGAGACGATCTTGCCCTGGACGTCGTCGATGTCGGTTCTCTGCGCCACGATAATGATCGCGCTGTGTTCCTCGTCATCCAAACGTGTAAAAAGCGTGTTCCTGACGAACTCGACTGCAGCTTCACGCTGAATCTTGGACGACGCCTGCTTTGGGTTGAGTGGATCGTCTATGATCAGACGCCGGCCACCGGACCCTGTCGCCGAGCTCCCGAATGGGATTGTGATCATGTGGCCGCGCGCGTCGTTCTGGAACTCCGTCTTAAGGTTCTGGTCGCCGGCTAGTCGAACAAACTCTCCCCATCTGCTCTTGTACCATGGCGATGTGATGATCGCCCGACGGTCCAGGCTGTGCCGCGTGCAGAGCTTCTGGTTGTAGGAGGCCATGAGGAACCGCTCGGACGGATCCTCTGTCCACTCCCAACAGGGGAATGACGTCGTGACGTGATAGCTTTTACCGAACCTCGGCGGCATTCTAAAATCGACGAATTTCAACTGGCCGGCATGGACGGCCTCGAGATATTCCGCGATCAGATCGTTATGCCAATTCGGAATGTAAGCCACCCTCGGGTTTACGACAGGCCAGGCCGCCCGGAAGAAGTCGCGCAATCGCATCCGTTCTGAAGTCAGGGCAGCGGCCACTTTGCCGAACATAGCGGCCACCATTGCATCCACATCAAACTCGGATGACGCTGAAACAGATGATGTCCCAGTCGGTATCGTCATGACGTAGGTCCGGCCTCATCTGGATTTTCTTTGCTTTTCGACTCGCGCGGAGCCTCGACCAGCGCCGGCGGCGCTGCGTTGCTTGTGCTGAATCGCGCCGAGGCTTCCAACAGGGCTTTCCCGATCCTCTCAGGGATATCCAGGCTGGTCCGGCATGACGGGCAGACCTTCGGGCATTCCTTTTTCAGGATCGTCACAGCCATGCTTACGAAGCCGTCCAGCGACTTGGCAATGGCCGCCAGCTGCTCAGCCCCGGACGCCGTGCCTTCTTTCAGGTGTCCCCGCTCTCGGAAGGAGGGGTCGCGCTGCTTGATGAGGAACATCAGCAGGCTATCCGATGCTTTCGACGTCCCACTGATCGCACGCTGGTACGCGGTTAGCTTCAGGAAGTCGGTCGAGTCGTCGTGCTTCGCGGAGACAGCCTTGGCGAACTCCTTGTCAGCTTTCCGCCATCGCAGGATGGTTCGACGATCCACGCCGACCTTCTGGGCGCAGTACCAGATGTTGCCGACCTTCCCGTATTCTTCGAGGAAAGTTTTTTTTAGCTGGGAGACATCGGGACGGTCTGGTGGGAAGGGGCGCTTCTTTCGCGGCGGCGTGGGCACGGCATATTATACGTCGATTCCAGACGAATGCGCTACTTCTTCTTGCCAGTGGCAGCAGCTTCGAGATGCTTCGGAGCAGCTTTCTCGGCAACCTTGGCGGCCGCTTCCTTCGTGTCCAGGTGCTTCTTGACGATCTCGCACATCTTGGACACGACGGTCGAGATATTCCTGATGTCCTCGGCCCGCGACACGCGCCTGATCTGCTTCTTGAAGTTGTCGAACATCGCGCGCTCGGCTACCATGATATCCTTGCCGTCCGCAACGCTGAGCAGGCGCACGACGTCCTCGAAGTCCTTGCGCTGGTGGGGGAGGAAGACGAGATTCAGGATCTCGTAGTCGACCGGCAGGGAGATGTTCTCCACCTTGAACGGCTCCAGCTTGATACCGAAATCCATCGTGTCGACCGCGCTGGCGATCTTCTCCTCGACGGACTGGATGAGGTCGTAAATCTCCTTCACCTTACCGGGGTCGTCCTGGCCGTCGATCGCGTTGTGGGATAGCTGTCGCGACCGGATGGCGTCGTCGCTGACCTCGCCGTCGATCACGAGCACGTAGACTTCCATCACGCCGGCGGCGCGGGCGGCGCGCGTCCTGTGGTGGCCGCTGATGATGCGCAGTTCGTCGTTGCCGGCCTTGTTGCGCTTCATCGCGCAGAGGGGGAGGGTCTCGAGGCGCTGGTCCTTGCGCACGGCGGAGACCAGATTCTCAAACTTCCGCGGCGCCATGACCCGCGCGTTGAGGTCCTGCTCCCGCATGGCATCGACATGCGCCTTCCAGATGCTCAGGCCGTTGCCGAGGTCGAGGACCTTTTCCTTCTTCAGAGTATTTTCGTGCACGCTATTCCCCCTCTCCTTCAGCATCGCCGGCCGGCGCCGCCGCCCCAGTCGCCTTGCACTCAGCCATCCAGTCGAGCAGCGTCTCATGGAACGACCGCGGCCGGAACTCGCACTCGTAGGCCAGCTTGTAGAGCCCGTTCGGCAGGCGCTCTCGGTTCGTGATCGTCAGCAGACCGTTGCTCGACTTCAGCTTGCAGACGGTCTTGAACTTCGCGATCTCGAAGATCCTGTTCTTGTGGACACCGTTTGCCACGGCAGTCTGAAAATCCTTGCAGGTGAGCAACATCATGAACAGCCGGTGCGCTTTCGGGTGCTTCCTGATCGGCTGGTCGAAACCGAAGGTCTCGTGGATGCCGTCGTCCTGCATCTTGAAGCAGCGATCGGTGTGAATCCCGGTGATCCCGAACGCCATTCCGTCGAGCGTGATCAGGAAGAATACCTCGCTGTCGGTCGCGCCCATCTTGTGAGCCCACAGGTCGCGGTAATACATCGCCTGCTCGCGCGTGACCTTAATGATCTGGATCTTCGTCTCAGCAGTGATGTCGTAGTCGGTTGACACGACAGGGATGGGGAGGGGGGCGACGGCGCTCGACTTCTTGAACAGCACCTGGCCGCGGAATGGGCTGGCCTTGACGAGATCTGGCTTGGTCGTCAGGTAGAACTCAAACTTGTCCTTGCCGACTTCTTCGGCAAAAAAAATCTCGTCCAGCGGGACGTCCTTCAGGTTCTGCGCGTAGTAGCTCCAGATGTAGAGAGCCTTCTTCTCGCGGCTCGCAGCGTAGGACTTCTTGAACTCCTTCTTGAAATCGTACTCGGCGAACCGGCGCAGGTTCAACTTGGCCTCGAGCTCGAACATTTTGGAGTAGCCGCGCGCGTAGGCCGGCGCATGGATGGCGACGACGGCGCCGTCGGGGTCCTTCTCGAGCACGGACCTGATGTCGGCCTGCTCGTAGTGGATGCCGGCGAGCTCCGTGCACTTCTTCTTCAGCGATTCCTGCAGCCGCTCGATGCACTTCTCGGCGTTCTCGACGAAGTACCGCTTATACTCCTTCTCGTAGAGGATCTCGTCGCGCAGCTGGCTGACCTTGATCGCGTGCATGATCCGCGCGGCGCGCTCGAGATCGGGCAGCGCCGGGTCAAGATCGGGGAAGTCGGGAACGCGCTGGCCGGTCACGAGGTTGCCGAGGACAGTCGAGAAAAGGCTGATATCGCTGGTATAGATGTCCCCGGCCTTGTAGCCGGCCTTCAGCGCGACCGAGGCGACCTTCAGCGTGCCCGCGCAGGGCAGGATTAGGGTGGGATGGGTGGCCAGGAGTCGGACGAACACGTCGCGATAGAGCCCGCACTGGGCTCGCTTCGAGACTCCGAGAAAAATGCTTTCGAGGTTGTTCATCAGGTGCAGCGGCGTGTCCGTCAACTGCTGACCTGGCTGCGGGTCCAGGGTTTACGCCTGGGTTTCCTTGACCCGGAGGCCAAGGCGAACTCACTTATTCTAACCCGCAATTGGTCAGAGCAGACTGATCTGCGGATCAGGCGGCAACTCCGCGGCGACAGTCCACTCTGGAACGACGATGCCGGTCCCCTTCTCGATCCACTTGGCGACCAGCCGCCTGTGGCAGAACTTATCCGGCGTTTCCCAGCATAGCATAACGTAGCCATGAACTTGCAAGGCAATTTTCTTGGGGTCGAGTTTCGACAGGATTTTCGTCTCGAAGTATTCGGTCCACTCTTCCTGCGTCAACCCGTGGTCCTTGATCATGTGACGCTCTGGCGCCAACTCGATCATCTTCTTAGAGATGTTGGTCGCCCACGCAGGCACTCCGTTGCTGATCGCGATGCCTGGCAGCGTTCGCTTCCGGTTGCCGTAGTACGACGTATAGATTCCGGTCACTTTCCTAGTCTCCATGGATAGTATATCAGACGTCATGTCAGACGGCAAGAGGGTCTCGCCTGCGAACGCCTGCCCCTTATGATGGAGGATGACCCGATCGTAGCTGGCGGGCACTGGGAGACCGTTTACGATCCGATCTGGTAGCCCTACGCGGAGGAAGGAGAGCCTGGCGACGTCATGGCCGGCGGTGGCGTGCCGCACAGCGCGATCCCACTCCTCGCGCGCCATCTCCCACGGTTGCTTATCGCTCATGTTGTGCTGATTGTTTTTGCAAGACCGTCGAGATCAATTGGTCGCTGCGGTCCAGCTGCGGCTGCGCGTTTTCGGTCCTCATCTGCCTCGATGTTCGCGCGCCGATCGCACAGCCGCTTACGCAGAAGCGTGTTGTGGGTCTTTCGGCAGACGTCGCATGGGATTCTCTTCGGCATGGTCAATCCTGGCCTGCCTTCTTTATCGCCGCGCGTGCCATGGCGAGGATTTGCGGACCAAGGATAGCCGGGTCCTCGATGGGTCGACACCTCGCTTTTCAGAACCACTTTCTTCTTCATGGCCGATCCTCCGCGAAAGAATTATCTATCGAGAGGTTGAGGCCGACCTTGCAGATCCGAAGGACTTTGTTAAGGGCTATGCGAAGAACATGGAGAAAAATGGCTGGGCGTCCATCACCGAGTAGCCATCTCATCTTCCTTCTCCGATTGATTCAACCTGCTGAATCCTCATGCCGATCCATCGCATCACCGGCACCGCCATCGAGTTGCCGATGGCCTTGTAGCGAGGGCCGTCGGGGCATTCCTCTTTCGGCTTGCCGCGCCAATCGATCAGCGTATAGTTGTCGGAAAATCCCTGAAGACGCTCGCACTCGCGCGGGGTCAGTCTGCGCACGGCCATTCCGATCTTGAGGTAGTTCTGGCATTGAGCGCCACGCTCGGATGTCACCGCGCCGGTCCGGTCGCCCATCTCGCGGACCTCCGACCGGCTGTTCTGCGTGAATACGCATGGGTGCTGGTCGCCGGCGTTACTTTGGAAGGTCGGCGTCACGTCGCTGGACGGGCGAGGCCCCTCGCCCCTGGCGAGGTTGCCCTGGGTGAAGACGACCAGCGAAAAATCGCTGATGGCTCCGGCGTGGTGCCCCGTCAGCGTCGGAGTATTATCGCCGTCCCCATTCTCGTCACTAAACAAATGGCTCATATTTGTCCGTTCGCTCTTACTGGGCAAGATCAGGATTAGTGGGCAAGATTTCAACGCGTCCCCCTTCACATGGATTCGTCCCGCGTTTCGCCTGATCTTCTTGAGTCTCATATCCGCATCTCATACATTTGACCCAAAGTGGAGGGCATTGGACTCCATCCTTCCAGGACCAGCCAGTATGTCTCCAACGATGTCTCATACCCTACGATACCTTCGGACCCAATAGATGCAATCTTTCTTGCGCTTGCCCTTGGCCAGCCTAAAATGACGGAACTGGTAATACGACATCAAATGCGATGCGCCGCTCTGGAATAACCCCATCAGCATTGATCTCTCGCCACAAGAAAAACAAGCGCAGATACAAGTAATGGATTGTAACCCCGAGTGAACCGGCTCAGACATCAAGCGCTTTATAAAATCCTGTATATCACTCATGCCAGCCCCGCAGCCATAGCCCACAACTGGTCAAGGATGAACTTGCGCTTCAAATACGGCCTACCGCGAGTGAACATCATGTATGCCAGTAAAAGTTGATGTTGCGTTTCTGGATGAAGCGGCGAATACTGGAATTTCATGGCTTCCATTCCTGTTTGCGACTATCCGGTCCGAGCTGCCCTGGCTCAGTGTTGCGGTCGGCCCACTTGCCTAATTCAGAATAAATCAGGTCTGTCATCATGTCTACGCGCTCTTGATGCAGGTTAAAATACTTGTAGGTATTGGCGGCCCTGCGCTCCCTGCCCCGGACTTGCTTGAGCCATCGAATAATGCTGTTGAGGTCAGGCATTTGTTCCAAAACCCATCCTGGCCAAATCAATCAATAAATCCCTAAATGGTATCGGAGTTCTTGACCGCATTTTTGTGGCGATTCTCTTTTTATATTTCCATCCCGCAGCGATGGCTATATCGCGCTTCGTTTTCGATTGGAATGATTGGCCCGACACCGGAACGAAATCGCCAATCGGTCTGCCCCACCGCAATTCCGGCGGCTTCGGCCCAACGTAGTAGAGCCAAGTCGGCTTTAACGCTTGATGGCCGT
>ERZ1292629.58-Hain-H43-01um-R1-58-length-112407-cov-9_pt2 | contig 54322 bp, 61 predicted proteins | sample MGYA00564399_ERZ1292629 | MGnify/ENA primary metagenome ERZ1292629 (study PRJEB36523, sample SAMEA6512636) | groundwater metagenome | collected 2019-01-08 | study: AquaDiva: Metagenomics assemblies of 32 groundwater samples
AAAATGGCAGTAAAAGAAACACAACTGGATAAAATAAAAAGATTATCTACAAAGCAAAAACATATTCGTAATATTGCAACATCTGCACATATTCATCATGGTAAGACAGCTTTGACTGATAATTTGCTTGCTGCATCTGGCTATATGGCTGTAAAAAATGCAGGAAATTTAGATGCAGGAATGGCAACATGGCAGCACTCAGATGAGCAAGAAAGACTAATGACTGTTGATGCTGCGAATGTTTCTATGGTTCATGATTTCCATGGAGAAGAATATCTGATTAATTTAATTGATACTCCAGGGCATGTAGACTTTTCTGGAAATGTTACTAGAGCAATGAGGGCTATTGATGGAACAATTGTCCTTGTATGCGCTGTTGAGGGAATAATGCCTCAAACAGAAACTGTTATCAGGCAGGCATTAAGAGAAAGGGTTAGGCCTATTTTATTTATAAATAAAGTTGACAGACTAATAAAAGAATTAAAATTAACGCCTGAAAAAATGCAGGAGAGATTCATAAAAATATTTGAAGAGTTTAATACTCTTGTAGAAAAAATTGCAGAAAAAGAATATAAAGAAGAATGGAAAGTTGATATTTCTGATGGAAGTGTTGGTTTTGGAAGTGCAAGAGAGAACTGGGCATTGTCTGTTCCTTTTATGAAGAAAAAAAGAATTTCCTTCAAAGATATTTTATCTGCTTATCTTGATAAAGGTGAAGAAGACAGAAAAGAATGGTTTTGGAAAAATGCTCCTTTATATGAAGTTTTATTAGATATGGTAGTAAAGCATCTCCCTAGCCCTGTTGAAGCGCAAAAATATAGGATTCCAAAAATATGGAGGGGGGAGTTAGATTCTGAATTAGGAAAATCCTTATTGCATTGTGATGCAAATGGAAAACCCGCATTCGTAATAACTAGAATTGTGATTGAACCCCGCTCTGGAAAGGAAGTTTCTGCAGGAAGATTATTCTCAGGAACTCTTAAAACAGGAATGGAAGTTTATTTGAATTTAGCAAAACAAAAACAAAAAATCCAGCAGATATTAATTTATAACGGTGTAAAGCCAGAGCAAATCGATGAGATTGGTGCAGGAAATGTAGTTGCTATTTCTGGTGTTACAGGAGAGGCAGGAGAATCAATAACTCTTGAACCTGAAACTCCATTCGAAGAATTAAAACATATTTTTGAACCTGTGATTACTAAAGCTATAGAAGTTACAAAAACTTCTGACTTACCTAAATTAGTTGAAATACTTAGAAAAGTTGCTAAAGAAGATCCTTCTATAAAGGTTGAGATTAATGAACAGACAGGAGAGAGCCTTATTTCTGGAATGGGTGAATTGCATTTAGAAATTATAGAAAATAGAATTAAAACTGAAAAGGGGCTTTCTGTTAAAACTTCTCCTCCAATTGTAGTTTATAGAGAGACAGTAATTAAAGAATCGTCAACACAAGAAGGAAGATCTCCAAACAAGCACAACAGCTTTTTTATCCAAGTTGAGCCTTTAGAAAATGAATTATATAACGCTATAAAAACAGGAGAAATACCTGAAGGAAGAATAAAAAAGAAAAATGAAGAACTTTCAAAAAAACTCGCTGGTTTAGGGTGGAGTGGTGAAGAAATAAGACAATTAAGAGAAATTTACAAAGGAAATATATTTGTAGATAAAACGAGAGGAGAGGTTCATATTGGAGAAGTTATTGAAATGGTTTTAGATGCTTTTGAATATGTTATAAATGCTGGACCTTTAGCAAGAGAGCCGTGCATGAAAATGAAAGTTTCTTTAATGGATATAAGACTTCATGAAGATGCTATTCACAGAGGACCTGCACAAGTTTATCCAGCAGTAAGAGAGGCTATGCAAGAAGCTATGAAAGATGCAAATGCTTCTTTATTTGAGCCTGTGCAGATTTATTTAATTGATCTTCCTAATGAATTCCTTGGAACAATGACAAAATTAATTGGAGGAAAAAGAGGGCAATTATTAAATGTTTCACAAGAAGAATACAGTGTTGAAGTCAAGGCTAAGCTTCCTGTTGCAGAAATGATTGGATGGAGCTCTGATTTAAGAAGTGCGACAGAGGGAAAGGGTGTTTCTAGCTTGGCAGACCAATTATTTGAAAAAGTTCCTGCAAGCCTTCAAGCAGACGTTATTAGAAAAATACGTGATAGAAAAGGATTAGCAGAAAATCAGTAAAGACTCTATTTCTTATATTGTAATTAAAAACAATTATTTTACAAACTACTTATCTTTAAAAACGCAAATTTTGTATTTTATATATGAGTCATGATTCAAAATTAATTATTCCAGACGAATTAAAAATATTGAGTGATAAAAATAATATTAAAGGATTTAAAAAGAGGGATGTAAAATTATACTCAATAGCGGGGTGGATTTCTGACTTACCTACTTGTCCTTGTACAGCATTTGCGGGTTATTTTAGACACGATGTTTTAGAAAATTTAATTGTTGATGGCCAATTAATAGATGCATGGGGACCTTCAAGAATAGGAATGGGGAGTTTAAATGATAAATCTCTCAAGTTTATAAAACAATATCATGGAAGGGAGAGTTATATAGAATACGATTTTATTAAAGAGGATAGTTTATGGGTTGGAGAGTGGAATGGAAGACTTCGTGATGGAGAGTCTTATAATTATGGAAAGAGCCAGTGCATAACTTCATTAGTACTAGATGATGCATGGAATATATCTTGTGGTGCTCCACGAAGCTCTCCTTCTGGTGTATCTCTTTTCACCTAAACCAATACTAAATAATTTCCTAAAAACAATCCCCCTCGACAAATTTTTTAAAAAATCAATCAAAAGATTTATAAACCTAATTTTTTATTAAATTATACTTAAAAATTTAAGTGAATTTTAAGTTCAAACCTAAACTGCGCCTACGCGCAGAATATGTTAAAGGTTTTGAACATACAGAAAATTTTCAGAATTTTCTGTCTCTTAAATTTCATGGAAATTTAACATGGCAAGAGCAAAACCAAATATGAATATTGTGTTTGTAGGGCACGTTGATGCTGGAAAATCAACCTGTGTAGGTAGACTTTTGTTTGACACTGGAGCTGTTTCAGAACAAGAGATGAAAAAATTAAAAGAAGAAGCTGTTAAATATGGAAAAGTTGGTTTTGAGTTCGCTTATATCATGGATAAAATTAAAGAAGAAAGAGAAAGAGGAGTTACAATTGATCTTGCTTATAGGAAAATAATCACACAAAAATTTGAGATAACAATTATTGATGCGCCTGGACACAGAGACTTTGTAAAAAACATGATTACAGGAGCTTCACAAGCAGATTCTGCATTCTTAGTTATTGCTGCTCCAGCAGGGGTTCAGCCTCAAACAACTGAACATTTATGGTTATTGAGAACTATGGGTGTTAAGAATATTGCAATTGTAATAAATAAAATGGATGAAGAAGAGATTGGATATAAAGAAGATAAATTCAACAAAGTTAAAGAAGATGTTTCTAAATTATTAAAACAAGTTGGAATTGATCCTGTTAAAACCCCTTTCATAGCATGTTCAGGATTAAAAGGAGATAATATTGTTAAGAAATCAGAGCATATGGCTTGGTATAAAGGACCGACTCTAATAGAACAATTTGATTTGTTCCCTGCTCCTGATTTGCCTACAAATCTTCCAATGAGGATGCCTGTTCAAGATGTTTATGAAATTACTGGTATAGGAACTGTTCCTGTTGGTAAAATAGAAACAGGTGTCATGAAACAAAACATGAAGGTTAAAATACTTCCAGGAAGAACAGGAGAAGGAATTGAAGGAGAAATTAAGACAATAGAAATGCACCATGAAACTCTTAAAGAAGCTTATGCAGGAGACAATGTTGGAATTAACATAAGAGGCGTAGGCAAGAAAGATATTGCAAGAGGGGATGTTATTTGCGATGCAAGTGCGCCTATTCCAATTGTTAAAGAGTTTATTGCCCAAATTGCAGTTATAAATCACCCAACTGTTTTAGCTAAAGGATACACACCTGTATTCCATATCCACACAGCTCAAGTTCCTTGCAAATTTACAGAGTTAATAGCTCAAATTGATCCTAGATCAGGACAAGTAATAAAGGAACACCCAGATTTCTTGAAAAATGGAGATGTAGCTAAAGTAAAGATAAGGCCTCAAGGCAATCTTGCTTTAGAAACACAGAAAGACAACCCATATATGGGAAGATTTGCAGTTAGAGACGCAGGACAAACAGTTGCTGCTGGAATGTGCTTAGAAATAACTGAAAAGAAATAAGTCTTAATACAATAATCCTTAAATACTAATTCTCATTTTTTAAAACATGCTACAGAAAGGAATGTCCAAACAGCAAATAGAGAAAGAGCTGGAAGGCAAGGGGGATTTTGTAAAGATAAATTATCTAAGTAGGTTTCTTGACAAAGATATTTCTCTAGATATGAAAAAATTTGTTTATACAAAACTTTCTGAAATTTATGAAAAAATGAAGATGTTCAATGAATCTGGAAAAATGTATTCTAATCTTGCAGAGATATCAATTACCTTTTCGGACAAGATAAAATACCATATAATAGAAGCAGAGGCGTATATTCGGGCGGGTTCTTTTGATCTTTCAGACAAAGCCTTGAAAAAAGCCCTGCATTATGCAAATCTCACACAGAAAACAGAAATAGTTTTTCTGATAAAAGAATTTTACAAGAAACAGGCAAATATTTATGAAATAGAAAAAAGAAGAAACCATGCTGTTAAAATTTATGAAAAATTAGCTTCTATGAATCTTACAGAAGTGGAAAGAAAAGAAGTCAAAGAGAAGCTCATGAGTTTATATCAGCAACTAGGGATGTCTAGGGAATATAATCTTTTGAAAGGAAGAGGGTAGGAAGTTTTAAAAACCTAGTTTCTTATAACAACATATTAGGAAAATATTTCAAGATTATTATTAATCACATTCACGTTCACGCCATTAGCATCATGCTATTTTTGAATGGTTTGTAAATAGAGGTAATTGGTAAAATATTTTTCTAAGTTAGAAATCATTTTGATTTCGAATAATTAAACAAAATATAAATTGAAAAGAATGCAGATTCAAAACCAGATCATGCCTACGCATGATAATATATTAAGGGTTTTGAATACATAAAAATCAAAGATTTTTAGCATTTCTTTTTAAAAAAAGAAATATGGCAAAAATAAGTCCGGTATCAATAAAATATATGATACATGCGAATTTTTCAGCTGAAGGCGCTTTAGAAAAGCCAGATGTAATCGGAGCTATATTCGGACAGACAGAGGGGCTTTTAGGAAGTGATCTTGAAATGAGGGATTTGCAAAAAGAAGGAAAAATCGGCAGAATTGAAGTTGATTTGCAGAGAGAAGGGAAAAAAACAACAGGAGCTATAAAAATTCCAACTGCTCTTGACCAGTCAGAGACTACCCTAATTGCAGCCGCAATAGAAACTATTGAAAGAATAGGGCCTAGTGATTCTAGCATAGAAGTTGAAAAAATAGAAGATGTTAGAGGAACTAAGAGAGATTTTATAATTGAAAGAGCTAAGGATTTAATGAAGAATATTCATGGCTCTTCTGATTCAAGAGAAATTTCCAATACAATCAAAGAATCAACAAGAATGTCAGAAATTAACGAATATGGAAATGAAAATCTTCCTTGCGGAGATATTTCCGGGGATGAGATAATTGTTGTTGAGGGGAGAGCTGATGTTGTTAATTTGCTTAGAAATAATGTTAAGAATGTTATTGCTATGAATGGAACAAAACTTCCTGAATCAATAAAACAATTAAGCAAAGATAAAGAAATAACTCTTTTTGTTGATGGAGACAGAGGAGGAAAATTAATCCTTCAAAATGTATCAGATAACGCCAATATAAAATATGTGGCTTTTGCTCCAGACGGCAAAGAAGTAGAGGAACTCATGGGAAAAGAAATTTTAATTGCTTTAAGGAAAAGAGTTCCTCTGGAGCAATCTAGATATAGAGAAAGAAGAGATTTTAATGATTATAAAGAACCAAAAAAAGAAATTGGAGAATCTATTGAAATAACTGATAGTCAGAAAAATAAATTGAAAGAAATTCATCAAGAGAATAAGGGCTCTGAAAGAGCAATACTTTTGGATGAAAATTTAGAAGAGATAAAAACTGTTTCAATCAAAAGCATAATAAGTTCTTTGAAAAGAGCGAGAAAGAATCCATTTGCATTGATTGTAGATGGAACTGTTAACTCTTCAATATTGAGTGTTGCTGAAGAAGTTGGATGCAAGGTAATAGTTGCAAAAAATTTCACGACAGTAGAAAGCAATATTAAGCTTTTAAGCTTGTAAGGATATAGAATTTGTTAAATAAAATTATTATATCTGGCTAGCTTCCTCTTCCCTAACAAGCGATAAAATATATTCAATTGAAGGGGTATGTGAAGAATAATCGGGTGCGAGAATTTCTTGTTCACGGCGGATATAATCTTAATTTCTTGCTTTATCAGCATAATAGACTCCTAAACCTCCCACAAGCTTCAGTACAACATATATTAACTAATATTTGTGCACCAATCACATAATAAATAAATTATTTAACTTAAAATACTTTTCCTTTTGTTAAATAAATCATTTCAAAAAACTTTAAATACTAAACTTCCTATTTTTAATCATGGTTAAAAGAGGGGCAGCTTGGAAAATAATTTTAATTGTACTTGTTTTAATTGTACTTGTTGCTGCAACATATTTCACTTTTTTCTTTAAATACACATGCAATGATTTAGCATGTTTCCAGTCACACCAGGAAAAATGCGCTAAAACAATTTTTCTAAGCCAAGGAACAGAAATTGATTGGAAGTATTCTATATTAGGAAAAAAATCAGGAAGTTGCAAGATTAATGTTGAATTGTTAAAAGTCAAAAAAGGTTCTTTGGATTTAATGCAACTCCAAGGAAAAGCAATGGATTGTTATTTGCCTGTTGGCTCTATAGCCTCTCCTGAATCTGACTTAGCTAAATGCAATGGTTTGTTAAAAGAAGGAGTGCAGGAAATGATGATAAATAAGTTATATTCTTATATTCTAGACAATGTCGGCACTATCAATGAAGAATTAAAAAAAGTTGTGTGATGTTTTTACTTTCAGTGAATACATCTTCTAAATAAACTATAGTGAAAGGCATAAAGAAATTTAACAACATCATTAATTATTTCAAGAACCATACACTAAAGCTTCAGGAATGTAAATTCCTGACAGTCATCAAAAATCTTTGATTTTTGAGATGTATGGCGTGTCTGGTTCTTGAGCACCCCAAAATTTGATTTGCTTGCTCACGAGTTAAAACAGGGAGTTTGCCCAAATACAAATTTTGCTGTATAAAAAGTTCTTTAAACTACTAATATTATTCTATAATCATGTCAATTAGATTTGGGCCTGCTGGAATTGGCGGTGTGAATGAGGCATTGAAAAACTTGGAAGAGTATCGTGGCTTAGGAATTAGAGCTTGTGAGATAGCATTCACTTATGGCATTTATATTAAAAATAAAGAAGATGCAGAAAAAATAGGGAAAATGGCAAAAGAATCAGATATTAAATTGAGCATTCATGCACCTTATTGGATTAATCTCAATTCAGAAGATGCAGAAAAAGTCAGGAAATCTAAAGAAAGAATAATTGAGTGTTGCAAAGTTGGAACATGGCTAAAAGCAGAACTAGTTGTCTTTCATCCTGGTTACTATAGTATAAAAAGAACCCCTGGTTCTTCTTATGACATCTCCTCTAAAAATGGGTCAGGCCTGATAGACAAAGAAAAAACTTATGAAAAAATTAAAAATGAAATTTTGGAAATGCAAAAAATCCTGAAAGAAAAAAATTACACTACAAAACTTGCTCTTGAAACTACAGGAAAGCTGAATGTTTTTGGAAGTGTTGAAGAAATATCACAGCTTGTAAAGGACACTGGGTGTCATTTTTGCATAGATTTTGCCCATATACTTGCAAGAGAAAAAGATTATAAGTTTAAAGAGGTGTTTGAGAAGTTTGAAAAAACTGAAAATGCAAAAAACAGCGACGAGATGCATATTCATTTTTCAGGAATTGAATACGGGGAAAAAGGGGAAAAAAAACATAAGAAAACAGATAAAAAAGAATGGAAAAAACTTTTGGAAAATCTTCCTAAGGATAAAAATATAGTAATAATTAATGAAAGTCCAACTCCAGTAGAAGATAGCTTAGATGGTTTGACTATTAAACATAGTTTAAAATAACTTTTATAATAGTTATTTTTACCTACATATTATTAATTGTTACTTACAATAAGTACAATTTTATTACTAAAAAATTATCTATTTGTGTTGTCACCATAAAGTTTATAAACGATTTTGATGTGAATAAAATACGAGTAAAAATGGTAAATTTATGCTCAAAAATCCCATCGGGATTTTTACAAACTAAATTTAGAAGATACGCAAAAATGAAAGCTAAAAATATTTTAGTTTCTTTCATAGCAATTGCAACTATTTTATCAATGATTGCTGTTGTTAGTGCTAGTGATGTAACAAGCGAATACAGCGTTAAAGTCGACAATGAATATGTCATGGTTGATGGAGTTGCTGTAGGTAGTGATTTTGCTGTAGTTACTGATGACACAGTTTCTGTAAAAGTTGTCTTTACATCAGATGTTAATGCCTCTGATATTAAGATAAAAGCAGAGATTGAAGGCCAGAAGAAAGATGTAGAGGAAATCACAGCCCCTTTCGATGTAGAAACAGGTAAAAGATATTCAAAAACATTGAATATTAAAATACCTTCTGAATTGAAAGATGACTTAAGTGATGACTATACACTTAATATAAGAATCTACAACAAAGATTACAGCACTGATGTCGAAAGCGTTACATTAAGCGAAAGCGTTACATTAAGAGTTCAAAGAGAACCTTACAATGTTAATGTTATGTCAGTCAGCACTTCTCAGAACATTGAAGCTGGACAAACACTTCCAGTAGATATTGTTTTGAAAAATGTTGGATATAACGAACTTGATGACTTGTATGTAACTCTAAGCATCCAGGCTTTGGGTGCTGAAAGAACAGGTTATTTCGGTGACCTTGTTGAACTTGAAGACTTAAGAGATAACAGTGGAGAGAGAGTATATGATGACGATGAAGAAGACACTGTAAGCGGAAGAATATATCTTGAGATACCAGAAAATGCAAAGGCTGGAACTTACACTTTAGAAGTTGAAGTTTCAAATGACGACCTTAAAGAAAATGCAGTTAAGGAAATCAAGGTAGCAAACGCTTTTTCAGGTAGCAATGTAATCGCTAGTGTAACAAGTAAAACTGTTGCGGCTGGTGAAGATGCTGAATACAGCATTTTGATTGTTAACCCGACAAGCAAATTGAAAGTTTACAGAGTTGTTCCAGAAACTTCAGCTGATTTGAGTGTGAATGTAGATGAAACTGTTATTGCTGTTCCAGCTGGATCAAGCAAGACAGTTAAAGTTACAGCTAACTCTGCTACTGAGGGGACATATAACTTCAACGTTGCTGTATTTGCAGGTGAAGAGCTTGTTAACCAAGTTGCTTTAAGTGCAAAAGTAGAAGGCAGCAAGACAGTTGCAAGTAATCCTATTGTTGTATTAACAATAGTTTTGGCAATAATCTTTATTGTATTACTTGTTGTTCTCATCGTATTGCTAGGAAAGAAACCAGAGAAGTCAGAAGAGCTAAGTGAAAGCTACTACTAAATTCCCTTTTTTATTTTTTATTTTTTTAATTTAGTAGCTTTCTTTTTTATAAAAAGAAGGGTGATGATTAATAAGAAAATGGAGATAAAATAGATATTAAGATGGATAAAAATACAATCGAAAAAATTCAAGAACTTGCTATTGGCGGAGCACTGATTGCTGGCCTCCTCTTTTCAGGATATATTGCAGGAAGTCAATCTGATGATTTTAGAAATAAAGCAAAAACATTTAAATATGAAGAGGGAAGGTCAATTATTCGGACATATCAGCCATTGAAAAGGGATCAGATTTTTATTGAGGGTCAGACTAACAGCGGGGAGTATATAAATATTAAAAAATATCTTGATTCTATTAAAGATGCGCGGGATAGAAAACTGGAAGAAGCTAAAATTGAAAAGCTTGTTGAGTGGTAGATTTAAATTAATATTAGTCTAATTTAGATTTTACAATAAGGGATTAGAAAGATAAGATTAATAATAAAATCAAGAAAATATTTTAGTTTTACCACATACTAAAGTATGTGGTTTGTTTGGATTTTCTGGATGCATGAAAATTCCTGTTGAATATCTGGAATTTTCTGCACAGAGAATTGCAAATTCATGAGCAATTCTCTTGTGATCCAAAATTGAAAACTGTCTCTTTAACTATAACCACATAATAAATTATGTGGTTTTCAATTTATGGACATAATGTTGTTGGTGTGTGGGTATATTTGATTTAATATTCAACTGATGACCATATTAATCATCAAGTAATCGTTAGATGTTATTAATTGAATGTATTAATATTTCTACTCTTTATTTAATAAATATTTAAAAGAGCATGAGAATTTTAAAATGCATAATTTCGGAGAAAAAATCAAGAAAAGTTATAGAAGAATTATTAAAAATATGCCTTCCTCTTTAATCCACTTTTAAACTAACTATCTTGCTGATTCCGTCATGCATGCTAACCCCATAAAGATTAGTTGCTTTTGTGATTATTTCATCATTATGAGTTATTACTATATATTGCCCTTTTTGCATGTATTTTCTCAAAAGTCCTGCAAGCCTTTCTGAATTTCTTTTGTCTAAGGCAGCATCTATTTCGTCTAAGATATAGAAACAATAAGGCTTGAATTCCTGGATTGCAAATATTAATGACAAAGCTACAAGAGTTTGCTCTCCTCCTGAAAGAGAAGTAACGTCAAAGTATTTTCCGTGCCCTGTTTTTACTACTATGCCTATTCCTGCTTCAAACGGCTCTTTTGGATTTTCAAGCTCAAGAGATACTGTTCCTTTTGTGCTGAGCTGTGTGAAATTTCTTGAAAAGGTCTCATTTAAATTATTCAAGGTCTGTATGAATACTTTTTTCTTTTTTATATCTATTTCATGAATTATTTTAAGGATTCCTTGTTTTTCTTTTTCAATTATTTCTACTTTTTCTTTTATTGAATCGTATTCTTTTTTGACAGAATCGTAGACTTCTAAAGAACGCAGGTTTACAGAACCTATACTTGAAAGAATTTCTTGGGTTTTGTTAAGTTTTTCCAGCAGAGAATTTTTGTCATGAGTTTTGATAATTTCTATATTTGAAAATCCCAGCATTTCTATTTCAAGGTTTTCGTTTTCAGCATCAAATCTGGCTTTTTCTATTTTAAAATTATTAGTTTCCTGCTCTATTCCATGAATTTCTGTCTGCTTAATTAATATGACTGATTCATTTTTTCTTATTAAATCCTGAAGAGAATCTCTTTCAAAAATCATCATTTTGAATCTCTTAGTTAATTCTTCCTCCTGATATATTTTTTCAGCTAAAGATTCGTCGCTTTCTTCAAGAATGCCATTTATCTCTTTTAATTCTTCTTTTAAGTCCAGTTCTTCTCTTAAAATTTGTTTTAGAGTTATTTTTAATCTTTCAAGTTCTCTCTGTTTAAAGGAAATTTCAGAATCAACATTCTCCTGATTTCTTATGGAAATCTCCTGTACCTCTATTCTTGTTGTTTCATACCTCTGCTCTATAGTTAAGTTATCATTAAAAAAGTTTTCTAGAGAAAACCTTCTTTTTTCTAAAGCAGTAATTTCTTTTTTAATATTGTCTGTCTCTTCTTGGATGGATTTTATCTGAAATTTTTTTTCATTAATTGAGGAAAGCTTTACAAAATCTGATTCTCTTTTTTTTGTTTCTGAATTTATATGGTCTATTTCGGTGTTGGCTAAATTTATTTTTTCTTGAATTTCTGAAACACTTTTTTTAGAATGAGCAATTTTTTTAGATAAATCCTCTATCTTTGGATTTATTTCCTGATTTATGCTTTTTATATGCTCCGAGGTTACTTTGCTCTTGCATAAAGGGCAAATATCTATTTTTGCGATATCTTCTTTTAGTTTTGTTAATCTCTTAATTTCGTATTCTGAAGTGTAAGAGAATTTTTCCAGCTCTATTTGTTTTTTTGACAGCTCTAAAAGAACTCTTTTTTTTTCTGATAAATCTGCTTTTAGCTTGTTTAATTTTTCATCATCAGTTTTTCTGTCAAATAATTCATTAGTTAAATATTCTATCTGCTTTATAATTAAGTTGGATTCTGCTTGATATCTCTTCAAAAAGTTTTCCTTATCTTGAATCATTTCTTTAACTGATTTAAGCTCTGTTTTTACAGAATAAAATTTCTTTCTCTGCTGTTCAAATTCTTCTAGTTCTTTTTTCTTTTTTTCCAGGTCTTTTTGGGTTGCAATATTAGAAGAACCTTTGTTCAGCTCTTTTATTGAGAGCTCTTCTTCATTAATACTAGAAGAGACTTCTGATTTTTTCCTAGATAATGCATTTAATTTATTCTCAAAATTTTCTTTTCTAACACTCAATCCGGCTATTTCTGCCCTTAAATCAGATATTTCTTTGTTAAGCTTCTCTTGTTCAAAACCCGTAGATTTCTGTATTATTGAGTTGATAGATTGTATTTTTGATTCAATATTATTTATCAGAGTTTGGAGTTCTATGATTGATCTTTTTATTTTAGATATAGACTCGTCTCTTTTAATTATTTCAGAAACCACTCTTTCTATTTCTTTTTTCTTTTTTTCCATGTCATTATAAATAATACTGGCCTTGAATTTTTTTACATCTGCTTCTAATTTTTTAAATTTTAATGCCTGCTGCCTTTCTTTTTCAAGATTATTTAAATAAGATGTTCTCTCCCTTAAAATTGCTAGAACTTCTTTGAGTTTTTCTTCTGTTTTTTCCAATTCCCTTAGAGACTTTTCTTTTCGTAATTCATAAATTGAAATTCCTGATACTTCCTCTAAAATTTTTCTTCTATCTTCTGTGTGCATTCTTACAAAGTTTTGTATTTCTCCCTGCAGGATTATATTGAATCCGTTTGGGTCAATTCCTGCTTGAGCAAGCAAAAACAAAATCTCTTGCCTTGTTTTTGTTTCGTCATTTATCTTGTAAAGAGATTGCCCGTTTCTTCTGACTATCCTTTTTATTAAAACTTCATCTTTATTAATTTCAAATGTTTTGTCTGAATTGTCAAAAACCATTTCTACACTTGCTTCATGTGCTGGAGATGCTGCACTTGTCCCTAGAAAGATTAAATTTTTTGCTTTTGCTGCTCGCATAGATTTAATTGAAAGCCTTCCTAGAACAAAACATAGAGCATCTGATATGTTGGATTTTCCAGAACCATTTGGACCGAGAATAACATTAATCTCTGGTGTAAAAATTAATTCAGTTTTTTTTGGGAAACTTTTGAAACCATGCATCACTATTCTTTTTATATATATCATTAATTCAAAAAGAAAAACAGGTTTTTAAGTTTTAATATAATTCTTTTAGGGTTAAAACTCAAGTCTTTTTTGGCTTTCACAGGAAGAAGCTGTTTTCCATGTACTCCAAGTTTGCCTGAAAATTCCGTCTTCTTTGTATTTTGTTACAAATTTTTTAAGAAAATTCATTGTTGTTGGATCTGAACAATAACCGGAACCAATCTCTGTTCCGTATCTTTCTTTTAATTTTTCCATTTCAATTTCTCTTACTGATTTTGCAAGGATTGAAGCTGCTGAAACAGAGATGTGGTTTGCATCTGCTTTATGCTCGCAAGAAATTTCAAGATTTGAAAGATTAGAAATTTTTGTTTTTACAAAATCCTGCCATTTTGTGATGCTTACAGATGGGCAGTCAATTATAACGCTTATCTTATTGAAGCCTTTATTTATTTTGTTTATTATCTCTGCACTAGCAATAGCTTCTACATGGTTAAGATTAACACCGTGATAATTATGGCCATCAATTTCATTTGGATGAATAAGAATTATTTCAAATGCTAGGGATTTTTGTCTTATTATATCTGCAAGAAATTCTCTTCTTTTATTAGTTAATTGTTTAGAATCTTTTACTCCTAATCCCTTGAATTCTTTTTCAATTTCTTCATCGATAAGACAACCTGCTAAAACCATTGGGCCTATAACCGGGCCTCTTCCAGCATCATCTATTCCTAATTTTAACATGTAAAGTAAAACTAGATTTGGTTTTTAAATTTATATGTGGGATTTATAAATATAAGGTATTATATTATGATTATGGTGAAAGAGAAAAAACCAAAATCAAAAAAACCCTCTCGTCTTACCGCACACTAAAGTGTGTGGTTTGTTCGTTGGGTTTTTAGGATACAGAAAACAACAGATAGTTGCAAAGCAACTATCTACTGCCTAAAGGCAGTAGTTTAATTTGTTTTCTGTATAAGAATAAGTGGGAAAAATGAGTTGAAAAAGTGGTTTGAATTAATAGTAAGTTCGAATCATATTCGTATAAATAAGGCAAAGTTTTTTTAAAGAAACATTTATAAGTAAATTTAGGAGTATAATTATGGCGGGGATACCCCAAGGTATCCAGGTATAGCGGGATGGAGCAGCCTGGAGTGCTCGCGAATTTATTTAGGCAAATATATGCTATAAATAATGCGAAGGGCCCATAACCTCGAGGTCGTGTGGTTCAAATCCCACTCCCGCTATTTTTTGTTTTGATAAAATGGCTAAAGAAACTTCAAAAAAATACAAACAAGAAAAATTCTTGAATGTTCCGAATAGCTTGACTCTTTTAAGACTTTTATTGACTTTTATAATAATTTATATGTTATTTACAGGAATTTCAAGAGTTTGGGTAGTAGCCATATTTATTATTGCTGCAATGTCTGACTATTTTGATGGAATTTTTGCAAGAAAACTTAAGCAAACAACTAGGATAGGGGCAAGAATGGATCAAGCAGTAGACAGGGTTTTTACAATTTCAATAATAATAGTTTTGTTATTCTTAGCTCTTAATAGTCCTGATAAAATAGAACAATTATGGCTGTTATTTTTAGTTTCTTCAAGAGAAATTTTTGGTTTGCCTGGTTTTTTAATCAGTATAATAAGAGGTGTTGATACTTATAGAGTTAAATTCATAGGAAAGATTACAATGTGGGTGGAGAGTATTGCTTTAGGAGCAATAATTCTTGAAGCAAGTTTTGTCTGGTATTTAGCAGTTCCTGCATTTGTAATCGGAGCAATTGCAGGATTAGACTATACCTTAGATTCAGTTAAGTAATTATCTGGTTTTTCTATATTTGCTGATTATTTTTGTATAATATTATCAAAAAAACCCTCTCGTCTTACCACACACTAAAGTGTGTGGTTTGTTCGTTGGGTTTTTAGGATACAGAAAACAACAGATAGTTGCAAAGCAACTATCTACTGCCTTTAGGCAGTAGTTTAATTTGTTTTCTGTATTATAAAATATAAATAATTAAAAAGAAATAAAATTATACAAAAATAATGAGTTGGTCAAAGTTAGAAAAATGCTTAAAAAAAGCTACAGAACAATATATTGAACTGCAAAGAAGAGCAAGAACATTTGACTCTATAAAAACAAGTGAAAGGATTATTAAAGTTGGTGAAGAAGAGAAAATTGTTAATGTTGGGGATGAAATGCCAATTATGACTTATTTGGGGGTTGCCTTGGTTAGAGTTTATGATATTCGGATAGGAGAAAGGGGAATTATAGAGTTTGGAGTTGGAAATGAAACTCTCCCAATATTAGAATATATCAAAAAAGAAGATTTTTATTATGATTGGCCAGCTTAAAACTGCGCTTAACCCTACTCCAATTTTGAGGCGAATCGTAAAGTTAAGCGCCCAGTGCAGGAATCGAACCTGCGGGTCCCGAAGGACTATGGTTAGCAACCATATGCAATACCACTATGCGAACTGGGCATAAATTTAGAATGAATAATAGATATATAAAATTAACTTATATAAAAGGTTAAATAATTATCTTAGGAGCAGAATAGATAACACCCATAATAAATATAATCCTTATTATTAATATTGATAGAGAGGATTATTCGATTAAGATTAAATTTAACTTATTGTAATAAACTGGACAAGATTAATTAGTAACTGACATCTATTAATTATAATTGGAATTAAACCATTATATCTATCTTGATTTATCCCCAATTTATCTTAAAAAAATAAAGAATATCCTTATTCTCAAAATAATCTTTTATCTTTTTGACTATAAGAATTATTAAATAAAACAAACAATCTATTTAGAGCTAACTTAAATTAATTCAACATCCAAGTAGGATATTGTCTTTTTCTTTTTAAAGATTCAACAAATTCTTTTCCATATTCTTCTTAATTAAAAATAAAGATTTATCTATTCCATATAATTTTAATAGTTCTGCTTCTTGTTCTGTTATCTCTCCATCAATCCTTCCTAATTCAAAAAAATTATCATACATTTTTATTAAATCTCTGTTATCAAAATAAATATTTATCCCTCTCGCTAAAGCAAGTTTTTTATAACACTTATGAAAATCTCCTGCTTCTTTACATTTCACACTTTCAGCAAGAAGTTCAAATGCAAGTGAGCTAAAGTCAGCTTTACTCGAAATATCCATTTTATATTTTTACCATATTATTTAATTTATTTTAATCCCCCTAAACTTAGAAAAAGAGGTATATAAATGTTACCACTATAAAATAATCTTAATCCCATTATCCTTATTTTTTATTTCACTTCTGAAGTTCTTGCTATTCTAAGGTTTCTCTTCTTTAATAAACTATAGGAAAAAACATTAATTTCCGTATACTTTCTTCTGTTATTTCCTAATAATCAAATAACTAACGACTTCCGATTATTAAAGTTATTTGATATAACTAATTGTTGCCTGGCTTCTGCACTTCCAATTCATTTCCAATCAAGAATAATAAGACCAACATCTTCAATTGTTTTTAAAATCGCTTCCTATAATATTTATTCATCTACAAGCAAAACAAAATTTATCTCTGCCGGACTTTTTAGCTTTATATAATGCTTTGTCAGCTCCTTCCATTAATTTCCTTTTACTATCTCCTTTTTTGAATTCTGTAATTCCTGCACTAAATGTAATCTTGTATTTTTTAAGAAATTTATCATTATGCACTTTTTTTATAAGCCTTTTTACAAATTGCTTGGCTTTTATAAGACTGGTTTCTGGAAGAAGCAAAACAAATTCTTCCCCACCAAATCTTGCAAAAATATCTGATTTCCTTGTTTCATCCCTTATAGCATTTGCAAATTTTTTTAGAATATCATCTGCTTTTAAATGTCCGTATTTGTCATTTATTTTTTTGAAGAAATCTATATCAAGTATAATTAAGCTTAATTTTTCCTGACCTCTTTTTGCTTTTTCTATTTCCATTTCTATGACATCATTGAAAAATTTGATATTATAAATTCCTGTCTTCTCATCGTGAGTCGCTGCTTCATAAAGCAGAGAAATTGACTGATCCATTAATTCAAACATTTCCCATATTTTTTTTCTGAAACTTGGATCAATGGGAGATATTATTTTTTTATTTAGCTTTTTCATAATTAAATAAAGAATAAATATTATATAAAACTATCACTCTAAATTTATGTCAAGAACCATACAATAAATTGTATGGTGTGTCTGGTTCTTGAGCATGCTCAAGAATTGTTTTTATTTTCTCACGAACTAAAGTAGGGAGTTTACATAAAAAACAATTCTTGACATACTAATAATTTATTTATTAATGTTGCTTGTTCTTTTGTATCTTATTGGATTTTTATCCAAAACATCTGTAACTTGTTTTCTCTGTTCGCTATTTCCAAGCCCTTTCCAATCCAATAAAACTAAATCTACTTCTTCTACAGTTTTGTTTAATGCTTCGTGAATCATTTCTTCATTTAATGGAAGTTTATATAATGGAATTATATGGGATAGAGCTACATTAGAGTTTAGCTGAATTTTATTAAAACTTGGGCAGTAATGCGGGCCTCCGATTCCTACTGCAATCTCATTGTAGGGATTTTCTTTAAATTCCCTTATTGTATCTGAAATTGTTTTAGCAATAATAAATGCTGATTTTCTGTCTCTCCATTCATTTGCTGTTGAACCTATTTCAATATAAACGCAGGGTTTGTCTACTAAAGGGCCATGATGAGTGCATTCAAGAGTTATTTCATAATTTTTCAAATTAAATTTTTTTGCATTTTCATTTAGTTTTTGAAAAAGCTGTTTTTGAAATTGTGCTGAACTCACGCATATTTTTCCTGGTTCTCCTCCAAAATCTGCACTCCTCCAATTCCCAGGAGCGTGTATAGAAAGAGTTTTTTTCTGCTCCTTGGATTGATGTTTTGAAGCAAAAATAATAAAATCAAATCTTTTTATTTTATCCATATCTATATTCTCTGTATAAACTGTTTCGCCATTCATTAAATAAAAATTGAAATTTCCAAATTGGGATAATTGGGTTGTTATATTTATTCCTGCTGTGTCCTGCTTGCTGGCAATTATCAAGTATTTTTGAAACATAAAACTTGTACGAATTAGATATTTTTAAGTTTATTGTTAATAGTTTTCAAATTCTTTTTTGAATCATATGTAATATTTTTTAAGTTTTTAACTTAGATTAATTTAATGGTTCTTGCTAAGTCTAAGAAGTTCTTCGTAGTCTTTTATAAGACTTTGATACCCTTTATCATACTCTTTTGATTCTTGATCTGTAAAAACCCATAAAAAGATGGTTTAAAAATATTTGCAAAAATATAAAAAAGCAAAATCCATTTAAATCTATGGAAGATGTGTTTAAAATAGCTATTGGAGCAGTTATTTTAGTATTTGGTTTTTATATTGGAAATTTCCTTGCAAGGGTTACAAAAGAGGAATTAAAGAAAAATCAGAAGTTATTCAGATGGGTTATTATTTTTTCTTTATTAGTCGGGTTTGTGGTTTTGTTTTTTATGAATGATACAATAATGTTTAGTTCTTTTTTTATTGCAATAGTTACCAGCAGGTGTCTTAATACATCAAGATTTGCATTTTATGTAAACTCCTTACTTTAGTTCGTGAGAAAGGAAAAGCAAATCTTGAGTGTGCTCAAGAACTAGAAGAACACGCTATACATCTCAAAAATCAAAGATTTTTGATGACTGTCAGGAATTTACATTCCTGAAGCTTTAGTGTATAGTTCTTGACATATTTAGATAAGCTTTAAAACCAAGAAATTTCTCTTATTTCTATGCTTTACTTAATTGGATTGGGGTTAGATGAAAAAGGCATTTCCTTAGAAGGAATGGATATTCTAAAGAGATGCAAGAAGATATATTTGGAAAATTATACTGCGGATTTCCCTTATTCTACCGGGGTTTTGAAAGAAATATTTGACAGGAAAATAATAGATGCTGATAGAGAATTTATTGAATCATTTGAAATTATTGAAGAAGCAAGAAAAATTGACATTGCATTGCTGGTTTATGGAAGCCCTTTAACCGCTACAACGCATATTTCCTTATTAGATGAAGCGAAAAAGTCAGATGTAAAATACAGAATTATTTATTCTGCTTCTGTTATTGATAGTGTTGCTGAAACTGGTTTGCAATTGTATAAGTTTGGAAAAACAACAAGCATGCCTAAATGGCAGGAAGATAGGAATTTCACTCCTGATAGTTTTATGGAAGTTGTTAAGGAGAACCAATCAATAGACGCGCATACTTTAATATTAATTGATATTGGATTGGAATTTCATGATGCTTTAACTCAATTAAAAGAAGCGTCAAAGAAACACAATTTTAAATTAAATAGGATTGTTTTATGCCAGACATTAGGAACAAGAAATAGAAAAATATTTTATAAAAAGGTTAAGGATTTTGAGGAGTTTGATAGCGTGAGAAAACCTTTTTGTATGATAATCCCTGGAAAATTGCACTTTCTTGAAGAAGAATTTTTGAATGGGCTGTAAAATTAAAATCAAAAAAACCCTCTCGTCTTACCGCACACTAAAGTGTGTGGTTTGTTCGTTGGGTTTTTAGGATACAGAAAACAACAGATAGTTGCAAAGCAACTATCTACTGCCTTTAGGCAGTAGTTTAATTTGTTTTCTGTATAAAATAGAGAACATGTTTAGATTTGATAAAAAAGAGATGAAAATTTTGAATGGTTTGAATACTCCTAAAAAAATTCAGGATTATCTCAATAGTTTAAAGACTAATTTTGAGTTGAAAGGAGAAACTTGTTTTTCTCCTAGAATGGTTTTAAAAAATAAAACATGCCATTGTTTTGAAGGAGCTTTATTGGCTGCGACTGCTTTAAGAATTCATGGACAAAAACCATTAATAGTTGATATGGTTGGAACAAAAGATGACTGGGATCATATAATTGCTGTTTTTAAGAAAAATGGGAAATGGGGGGCAATATCAAAAACAAATCATGGGGTTTTAAGATACAGAGAGCCAGTATATAGAGATATTAAAGAATTGGTTATGAGTTATTTTCATGAATACTTTGATAAAAAAGGGAGAAAAACATTAAGAGGGTTTTCAAATCCCGTAGATTTATCTAGGTTTGATAGATTAAACTGGATGACTTCTGAAGAAGATGTTTGGTATATTCATGATTATCTTGAAAATATTAAACACAATAAAATTTTAACTGGGAAACAAATTTCTGGATTAAGAAAAGCTGATGAATTTGAAATAAAAATTGGAAACATGATTGAAGAAAAAGAACCTAAAGGCTATAAACCCGGTTTTGGAGGGTGAAATTATATTTTTAATAATTAATACTAAAGCCTCAGACATCAAATAATTCTTTATATAACTCTACTTTTGCTCTATCAATATCTGGGTCAGCATAATTTATATTGTTTGTTTCACACCAAGACCTATCATAAAGAGCGTCAATTAATTCTGAACTAAAATCTTTTTTTGCAGATGCTGAAAGATTACTTAAAAAATCATTTATATTTTCTTTTGTAATTTCAGATAAGCCTATTACCATTAAATAAATCAAATTAAGATGTTTTTAAGGTTTACTATTGGAATGTTTAAACATCAGAATTCCACTCGTCTTTGACGAGTGGTTTAAATCATTCGTGGAATTCTGTGTACTCAAGAACCATAAACAAGTGGATTTTCATGCCACCAGTCTTGGACTGGTGGTTCTTGACATTTAGTCATATTTTTAAATGAGCAAGGGTAAATTATAATAGAGTATAAGAAAATGTATGATTTTAAACAAGTAGAGCAAGAAGCAAGAGAAATTTGGAAAGCTCATAAAAAAGAAATAAAAAAAGCTATACAAGATAGAAAAGGAAAGCCATTATTTTCTTTTTTAGAGGGGCCTCCAACTGCAAATGCTCCTCCTGGACTGCATCATTTAGAAGTCAGGACTTTTAAGGATATAATATGCAAATTTAAATATATGCAGGGATTTTCTGTTCCTAGAAAAGGCGGGTGGGATTGCCATGGTTTGCCTGTTGAAGTTCAAGTAGAAAAAACTCTTGGATTAAAAGACAAAAAAGATATTTTTAATTATGGTGTGAATAAATTTATAGAAAAAGCGAGGGATAGTGTTTTTTCAAATATTGAAGAGTGGAATAAATCTACAGAAGAACTAAACTATTGGGTTGATTTAGAAAATCCTTATGTAACTCTAGAAAATAATTACATTGAAAGTGTCTGGTGGAGTTTGAAAGAATTATATAAGAAAAATTTGTTATATGAAAATTATAAAGTTGTTCCTTTTTGCCCTAGATGTGGTACTCCTTTATCCAGCCACGAGGTTGCCCAAGGATATAAAGAAGTAAAAGAAGAATCTATTTATGTTGCTTTCAAGGTGAAAGGAAAAGATAAAGAGTATGTATTAGCGTGGACAACAACCCCATGGACTTTGCCAGGAAATGTTGCACTTGCTGTTGGAGAAAAAATAAAATATGTTAAAGTAAAATTAAATAGCGGAGATAGTTTAATTTTAGCAAAGGAAAGACTTGGTATTTTAAAGGGTGAGTATAAATTTGAAAAAGAATTTTTTGGAAAAGAGCTGATAGGAATGAAATACGAACCTCTGTATGACATTAAAGAAACTCAAAATGAAAACTCCCATAAAATAATTTCAGCGAATTTTGTTACAACAGAAGATGGAACAGGAGTCGTTCATACTGCGGTAATGTACGGGGAAGATGATTATAATATTGGAATAGAAGCTGGTTTGCCAGCGGTTCATACTGTTGGAGAGGATGGAAAGTTTTTAAAAAATGTTCCTTGGTTTAAAGGCAGGTTTGTAAAAGAGGCTGAAAAAGATATTATAGATGATTTGAGAAAAAGGCATTTGCTGTTTAAGACAGAAAAAATATCTCATGATTATCCGTTCTGCTGGAGATGTGATAGTCCTTTGATATATTATGCACTTACTTCTTGGTTTATTAGAGTTTCAGAGATAAGAGACAAGTTAATGAAATCTAATAAAAAAATAAATTGGTATCCAGGACATATTAAAGAAGGAAGATTTGGAAAATGGCTTGAAGGAGCAAAAGATTGGTCTTTGTCGAGATTTAAATTCTGGGGGACTCCTCTTCCTATATGGAGATGCGAGTGTGGAGAAGAAAAAATTATAGGAAGTATTGAAGAATTGAAAAAAGAAGCAATTAAACTTCCAAAAGGAAAAATAGATTTGCACAAGCCATGGATAGATGAAGTAAGATTTAAATGCAGTAAATGCAAAGGAAAAATGAACAGGATTCCTGATGTGATAGATTGCTGGTATGATTCAGGAAGCGCCGGTTTTGCACAGTTCCATTATCCTTTTGAAAATAAAAAAGAATTTGAAAGCAGATTTCCTTATGATTTTATTTCTGAAGCTATTGATCAGACAAGAGGATGGTTTTATACTATGCATGTTTTAGGAGTTATTTTATTTGAAAAACCTACTTATAAAAATGTAATATGTGCGGGCCATATTGTTGATGAAAAAGGAGAAAAAATGTCAAAATCTAAGGGGAATGTAATAAAACCAAGGGATATAATGGACAAAACAGGAGTAGATGCTGTAAGACTGCAGTTCTGCACAAGTGATGCAGGAAATTTCAAGAGATTTTCTTATGACTTAATGAAAGAATCTGTAATTCCATTTTTGACTGTTTTGTATAATCTGAACAATTATTATAAGCAAATGGACAGCAAAAAAACAAAGCTAAGAATAGAAGATAAATGGATATTAAGCAGATTAAATTCTATAATTGAAGAAACTACAAAAGAATTAGAAAATTATTCTCTTGACAAGCCGTTTCAATCGATAATAAATTTTGTTGTTAATGATTTCTCAAGAAATTACATAAAAATGACTAGAGATAGAAATGACAATAAAGAAATTGTTGGAGAAATACTGGAAAAGACAGCATTAATCTTAGCTCCTTTTGCTCCTTATATAAGCGAGTATATTTATAAAAATTTCAGCAAGAATTCAGTGCATTTATCTTTTTGGCCTAAAACAGAGAAAAAAAGGATAAACAAAAAACTTGAAAAAGAGTTTGAAATAATCTTAAAGGTAATTGAGGCGGGATTAAAAGAAAGGGATAAAGCAGGAATTGGATTAAAATGGCCTTTAAGCAGAACAATAATAACTGCTGATGTAAATTTAAACAAAGAACTGCTAGAAATCATTAAAAATCAGCTAAATGTCAAGAAAATAGAAATAAAAAAAGGAAAAGAATTTAGAGTTAATCTTGATACAAAAATGACTCCTGAATTAGAATCTGAAGGATATGCGAGGGAAGTCTCCAGAAAAATACAGGATTTCAGAAAGAATTTAGAATTTAATAAAAAGAATATTATAAGATTAATCATTTGTGTCGACGATAATTTGGAAAAAATGCTCAAAACTCAGGAAAATTTTATAAAAAATAGAACTAATTCAAAAACCCTAGAAATTGTTACAACTGTTAAGGAAAGATTTAAAAACAGCATAAGCTTTAAAATTAAAAATAAGAGTGTAGTGGTATCTTTAGAGAGAGTAACCACCAATAAGTAATCTAAATCATTCACTCTTAGAGCATAACAATGTTTAAAAATAAAAAAAGGTGTAATAAAGCATGATAGTAAAGGAAGAATTTTTAAGCAGGTTGAGAAAAATTTTCGATCTGAATCTTTACGAGGTGAAAGTATGGACTGCGCTTCTTTCCAGAGGAACATCTACTGCAGGAGAATTGAGCAATATTTCTGATGTACCTCGTTCAAGAACTTATGATATTTTAGAAAGTTTAGAAAAAAAAGGATTTATTGTCATGAGATTAGGAAAGCCTATCAAGTTTGTGGCTCTCAAACCTGAAGAGGTTGTTGAAAGAGTAAAGAAAAATTTAGTAATTGGTGCTCAGGAAAAATCCAAAAGATTAGAAAAATTAAAAGGCGATGAAGTTCTTGAAGAACTCAGTACTTTATTCACTCAAGGTGTAAAATTTGTTGAACCTTCTGATTTAAGCGGAAGTTTGAGAGGAAGACAAAATATTCTTAATCATTTAGATATGCTGATAAGAGATGCTGAGAAAACAGTAACTATTGTAACTACTAAAGAGGGTTTAAACAGAAAAATGGAAGCTTTAATGCCTAGTTTAGAAAAGGTTAGGAAAAGAGGAGTTATTGTTAGAGTTGCTGCTCCAATAGATGCAACAAATATAAAAATTGCAAAAGAAATGAAAAGGGTTGCAGATGTAAGAGATATGCAGAGTATAAAAGCAAGATTTGTAATTGTTGACAGCAATCAAATAATGTTCATGCTTTTAGATGATGAAAAATTCCATCCTAATTATGATATTGGTGTATGGATAAATACAGAATTCTTTGCTCGAACTTTAGAGCAGTTATTTGAATTGGCTTGGAAAGAAATGAAGCCAGTGAAGTAAATATATTTTCTCTCACCATGTCGAAAATTAGTTCACAACAAGTTGCTCAAAGAACATGGCTTCGAAATCTACGCTGTCAGATTTCTGCGCTTAATTTTAGTTAAAGCGAAAATCCAAGCGAGGCAGGATTTGAGCTATCAAATATGAATGAAATGAACTAATTTATACGTAAAATAATGGCGATATATGTCATGAACTCATACATTTTCTCCAACCACAATTAATTTAAATGAACTTTCTTAAAATTTGTAATGGGAATATATACTACTTTCAGCGCAAGTTTTGACAGAAACATACAAAAATATTGCGATGAAACACGAGAATGTTTAGAGCGAGAAAATCTAGATGAATTTTTTATTTCTCTTAATAAAGCAAAAAGAGAAATAGATGAACTGCCTCATCCAAGAAATGAAGAAGAAACAGTGCTTAAGGCGATATCAGTAATTGATGCTTATAAAAGAATTTTTGGGGTTGTATTAGAAAGTAAAGAGAGAATAAATAGGATGGCAAATATTGAAAAAACTATTATTGAAAAGATAATCCAAGAAAGAAGAGAGGAATATAAAAGTGTTAATATAAAATTATCCTTAAGCGAGCGAAGTCTAGCTGGACAATTTTCTATATTATTAATTGAGTGTTCTAGGTTAGAAGGGGTTGAACAAAGATATGAAGAAAATGAAAAGAAATATTGCCAATTAGAGGGAATAATAGGGGAATTAAACGACAAAATTTGGCAATTAGAAGAGAAAGATTCGTATTTAGAAAATTTAAAAAATATGCTGTAATATAGTTCTCTCTATTATCCACAAAAATAAAAAATAAAAAGTTTAAAATTCTTTTTAAAAAATAAAAATTAATAAAAAATGTATTTTGTTTAGCTGAATTTATGAGCTAATGCCAGAATCAAGCTTAATAGTGTTGTTAGAACTACTATCCACCCAGCAAACGGAACAACTGATTCTATGTAAGGAATTGTCAAAGTTCCTGCAATCATGCCAAATCCTACTGCAAGAGACACTAAAACTCCTGTAAACCATGCTACAAAGCCCAATAGCGATTGAAGTCCACCTTTTTTTGCCATTTTACACCTCCTTTTTTTAATGGTAATTATGATTTTATTAGGAAAAATTGCTTTAAATAAGTTTTGTTTTTGTTTTACACATCACATTTTTTCTAATGGTTCAATTCCTAATAAAAAAAGACAATTTTTTAAAATTTGCTGGAAAGAAGCAACTAATAGCAATCTAAATTGCTCTTTTTCAGAACCAATTACAGGGCATTCGTGATAAAACTCATTAAAAATTTTTGAAAGCTGGTAAGAATAGTTTGCAATGAAAGAAGGATTTAATTGTGTGAAAGATTTTTTCGCTATTTCTGGGAATTGGGAAAATTTTTTTATTAATTCTATTTCTTTGTTGTCTAAATCTGAAATAGAAATATTTCTTTTATTTGTTTTTGCTTTTTTTATTATTGAGTTTGCTCTTGCATAACTATACTGTAGATAAGGGCCTGTATCCCCCTCAAAAGAAACAAATCTTTTTATATCAAACATTATATTGTTGCTTCTGTTATTTTTTAAGTCTCCGTAAAAAATTGCAGCGATTGCAACTTTCAAAGCTCTCTTTTCTAATTCTATTTTGGAAATCTTTGGATATCTTTTTTTTATTTCTTTTTTTGCTAAATCCATTGTTTCATCCAAAACATCTTCCATAAAAATTGTTTTTCCTTTTCTTGTTGCAAATTTTTTACCATCTTTATCTAAATACAATCCATGACTGACATGAATGCAGTTTTTACTCCAATCATAACCTAATAATTCCAAAAGCTTGAAGAGCTGCCTGAAATGAAGAATTTGCTCTTGGCCTACCTCATAAACCATTTTTTCAAAATGGTATTTTTTGAATCTGTCAACTGCAGCAGCAATATCTCTCGTCAAATAAATTGTTGCTCCATCGCTTTTTTCTATTATTGCTGTACTTAAACCAAATTCCTCTAAGTCGGCAATTAAAGCTCCTTCACTCTCTTTAATTATTTTTTTCTTTAACAATTCATCAATAATTGCAATCAAGGAATCATTGTATTCAGATTCTGCAGAATAAACATCAAACTTTATCCCTAAAACTCTATAAATTTTCTCAAAATTCTTTAAACTCGCTTCCTTGAATTTTTTCCATAACATTAAATTTTCTTTGTTCCCTTTTTCCAACTCCTGAAACTCCTGCCTTGCTTTTTCTTCATATTGTTTTTTGTTTGCTTTTATATAAATTTCAAGCATGTGCTTTATTGCGTTTTTTGAATTTAATTTTCTAGCATTTCCAAATTTTTTATAGCCCAAAATCATTTTTCCGAACTGGGTCCCCCAATCCCCTAAATAGTTCATCCTTATTATTTTATATCCTTCAAATTCTGAAATTCTTGACAAAGAATTTCCTATAATTGTTGACCTTAAATGACCTATGCCAAATGGCTTTGCTATATTTACAGATGAAAACTCTACAACAATTATTTTGCCTTTTCCAATATCAGTTTTTCCGTAATTTTCTTTTTCTTCTAAAATTTTTAATATTAGACTTTTAGCCATTTCTTTTCTATCTAAGAAGAAATTCACATATGCTCCTTGAGATTGTATATCTTCAAATTGTTCTGGAATTTTTTTTATATTTTTTCTAACTTCAACAGCTATCTCTTCTGGGGCCATTTTTAATAAACCTGCAAGAAAAAAACAAGGAAAAGCATAATCTCCCATTTCAGCTGATGGAGGGATCTCTATAAGCGTGATTATTTCCTCTTTTTTCAGCTTTAAATTCAGAGATTTAGCTGATTTTAATATAAGTTCTGCAACGAGTTCTTTCATGAGTATTTAAAATAAAAAAGATTAATAAATGTTGTTCTCCTGATACATTCATGGGAAATAAAGAAAACAGGGAGTTTTTTAATTTCCCTTTTTATGGAATTAGTTAAGAAAATGGAAAAGTATGATTTGATTATAATTGGTGCAGGGCCTGCAGGACTTACTGCAGGCATTTATGCTGTGAGAAGCGGTTTAAAAACTGCTATTATCAGCAAAGACATAGGCGGAACTGCAAATAAAATTCTAATGCTTGAAAACTGGCCTGGATTTAAGGGGAAAGGGGCTAAACTTATGAAACAGATGTATGAACACTTAAATGGTTATAAAGAAGCAAATATAATTATTGGGGAGGCTAATGTAATTGAAAAAAAAGAAAAAGGATTTGTTGTCAAAACTAGAAAAGGAAGCTATGAATCAGATACTTTAATAATTACGACAGGAACAAGAAGAAGAACTCTTAATATAAATGGAGAAAATAAATTTATTGGAAAGGGTGTGAGTTATTGTGCAACTTGTGATGCAATATTTTTTAGGAATAAAACTGTTGCAATAATTGGGGGAAGTGATTGCGCTGCTATTTCTGCTCTGGCATTGTCAGATTTAGCAAAAAAAGTTTATGTCTTTTATAGAAGAGAAAAATTGAATTGTGAAAAAATAACTCTTGAGAGACTGAAAAAGAGGAAAAATATAGAAATAATTTATAATGCAATACCTAAAGAAATTTTAGGCAAGGATAGTGTAGAGTCTATTAAAGTTGATGTTAAAGGAAAAGAAGAAGTTGTTAAATTAAATGGAATTTTTATTGAGATTGGAAATATACCGATGAAAGAACAAGCGAATATTTTGGGTTTAAAGGTAAATAAGAAGGGGTATATAATTGTTAATAAAAAAATGGAGAGTTCTATTCGCGGGGTTTATGCTGCAGGAGATGTAACTAATTTTCCTCTGAAACAGGTCATAGTTGCATCGAGTCAAGGAGCAATTGCTGCTAAAAATGTTTATGAGTGGATAAGCAAAAATAGATGAAAAGATTTGGATGTCAAGAACCATGCACTTAAAGTGCATGGTTTGCTCGAAGCTTAGAGTCTGAAAAAATCTTTGATTTTTGAGTTTTGTGACAGAAAACAAAAACAATTGTTTTTGCTTTTTATATTATATCGTGTTTCCAAACTTTTCTGCCCATTTTGTCAATGGTTTAAATGTATTAATGATTTCCTTACCTGAATCAGTTAAGTAATAATCTACTCTTGGAGGAATTTCATTAAATTTTTCTCTACCAACTAAACCTGCTTTTTCAAGTTCCTTTAATCTTTTGGATAAAGTCCTGGTGCTTATGGGTTTTAATTCTTCTAATAATTGATTAAATCTTTTTTTACTGAAATCATTATTAAACTGTCTTAAAATAAGAAGATTCCATTTCATGCTTAATACTTTTATTATCTTTCCAATAGGACAGGATTCGTCCATGTTAATTCTATTAATTTACTTTTGGATACTATAAAGTTTATATACCTATAATTTATTAATGTTAGTATTAATACTTTAAAAAGGTTACTAAGATGGAAGAAAAAAACATATACGAAGAAGATAAAAATAATTTTAAAATAAGCAAGGTTAGGACATGGCAAATAATTTCTGGAGTTTTATTTATTGCATTAATGATTTCTTTGTTTATGGGGTTTAAAGGAGGAGTTACTGGAAATGTTATTTCAGAAAATGAAGCGGGGGCGTCTCTTGTTAGTTATCTTAATGCACAAACAGGGGGAGGAGTTGAATTTGTTTCCTCTGCTGACAAAGGAAATTTGTATGAAATAAGTGTGTCTTATCAAGGACAAAATATTCCGGTGTATATCACAAAGGATGGAGAATATTTCATTCAAGAAATAAATCCCATAACTGGAGAAGTTATCAAAGATAATTCTATTGCAACATCTAATTCTATTGTGGATATAAATATGGAAACATTAATTGACGATGACGCAGTTAAAGGAGATGATAATGCTCCTGTAATAATGGTAGAGTTTAGTGATTATGAATGTCCTTATTGTGGAAGACATTTTGAACAAACCTATTCTCAAATAATTCAAGAATATGTTGATACGGGGAAAGTTAAATTAGTCTTTAGAGACTTTCCATTAAGTTTTCATCCAAATGCTCAAAAAGCAGCAGAAGCAGCAGAGTGTGCTGGAGAACAAAATAAGTATTGGGAGATGCATGATAAATTATTTGAAAATCAACAAGCATTGAGTGTTAAGGATCTAAAACAATATGCAAAAGAAATTGGATTAAACACAGCTAAATTTAATAGTTGCCTTGATTCTGGGGAAATGGCATCTGAGGTTTCAAAGGATATGCAAGATGGACAAGCAGCAGGAATAAGCGGAACACCAGGTTTTATTATTAATGGACAGTTAGCATCTGGAGCTCAACCATTTAGTGTATTTAAACAAATTATTGATCAGGAGTTGAATAAATAAAATGGACATTTGGAAAAGTCCTTGGACATATCTAGTATTAATTCTAATAGTGATAGGATTATTTTTTGTTTATAAAAATATTACAGGAAATGTGGTTAAGTCAGGAGAATACGACGAATTTGCAAAATATTTAACTGAACAGGGGGTTAAGATGTATGGAACTGAATGGTGTCCTCATTGTAAAAATCAAAAAAAGCTTTTTGGTTCTTCTTTCCAATATATTGATTATATCGATTGTGATAAAAACAGTCAAGAATGTTCCAATGCTAGAGTAACAGGTTACCCTACCTGGAAAATAAATAATAAAAATTATCCTGGAGAACAGTCTCTTGAAAGATTGGATCAATTGAGTGGATATAATCAAACAATATGATTTCTTTAGTTAATCTTGTTACAGAAATTTTATCCTCATTAACTTTAATAGGGGATGTTTTGTTAATTTTTTTAGTATATAAAATTTTAACTAAGAAAGATATTAAGAATAATTTTTTAAATAAAAATGGTTTGCTCTTTGCATTCATTGTTGCACTGATTGCTACATGTGGAAGTTTATTTTTTTCAGAAATTGCAGGTTATATTCCTTGTAAATTATGTTGGTATCAAAGGATATTCATGTATCCTTTGCCAATTTTGCTTGGAATGGCGTTACTTAAGAAAGATAATAAAATTAGTCATTATATAATTCCACTGGGCATATTTGGAGGAATTATCTCTATTTATCATTATAGCACCCAGATATTAAAGAATTCGGCTATTTGTTCTGCAGAAAGTTCAACATGTGCATCAAGAATATTTATTTCATATGGATATATAACCATTCCCATCATGGCATTAACGGCGTTTGCATTAATAATTATTTTAACCTATTTTACGAATAGAAGTGAAAGGAGGTCTAAAAATGAGTAAAAAGTTAATTTTAGGACTTTTAGTCTTAATAGTATTGATGATTGTAGTTCTTGGAATTACAAAAATGTTTAATTCTTCTTCAGCAACAACAGGAAATGCTATAAAAGAAGATACATCAACTGCTCCTGTTAAAGAGTTTGTAATGGAATCTTTTTATGATGATAAAGGGATTTGGTTTTCACTTAAGGAAATAAGTGTTAATAAGGGAGATTTAGTAAGAATTAAGATTACAAATATTAAAGGCATGCATGATTTTAAGATAGATGAATTTGGAGTATATTCTGAGACCCCTCTTAATCAAGAAACTATCATTGAATTTACAGCAGATAAATCTGGAGAATTCATTTACTACTGCACTAAACTTGGACATAGACAAAAAGGGCAGTGGGGAACACTTAAAGTAATTGGGTAAAAAGTTACTATGAATAATAAAATATTGCCTTATCTTTTTTTTATTTTTTTAAGTTTCTTTATAGTAATTTTTACTTATATAGTTTTCAAACCAGTTATCTCTGAAGATGCTTCAATTAATCTAGTCTTATATTCAATTGGAAAATTAGCAGGCTTAATTGGATTCTTATTCCTTTCCACCTTAATAATATCCGGAGACACAGCAAGATTTTTTGACAAATACCTTGGAATGGATAAAATAATTAAATTCCAGAGAAAATTTGCGCTAGTAACTTCTATTTTTGTATTATTACATCCAATATTTTTTATATTATCCAATAAAATTTATTTAAATTACCTAATCCCAAGATTTATAGCTCTTCCTTTCGCTTTGGGAACAATTTCACTCTATATTTTTGTTATTGTAGAAATTTCTTCAATTTTATACAAAAGAATATCTTATGATGTCTGGCAGTATCTTCATATTTTAACCTACACCCTATTCTTTTTAGGTTTGTATCATGCTATAAACCTTGGTTCTGACACTGGAAATATTTTTATTAGATCAATATTTGGCATTCTTTTAATTGGGGTAATAACTGGTGGAATTTACAGAACCTATTATAAAATTAAATATCGGAAATTTAAATGCTATGTTAAAGAAATAAAATTGGAAACTAAAGACACTTTTACCCTAATATTAAAACCAAACAAGAAGCTTAATTTTAAAGCAGGTCAATTCTGCTTTTTAAGACTGAATAAAGATAAGCTCTATGCAAGACATCCATTCACTATGTCTAGTCCTCCTGAAGAGGAAAATTTGCACTTCACAATAAAATTAACTGGTAAATTTACGAAAGCAGCATCTGAGTTAAAGAAGGGTGAAGAAGTGATTGTTGATGGACCATTTGGAATATTTAATCTTCGAGATAATAAAGAGAATTTAGTATTTCTTGCAGGTGGTGTGGGTATTACGCCTTTTATGAGTATAATAAAAAATAAATTGGAGCATAAAGAAAAACAAAATATCCTTTTGTTGTATGGTTCTAATACAAAAGAAGACATAATTTTCAAAGACGAATTGGATAAAATAAAAGAAAAATGGCTCAAAAAAATATATGTATTAAGCCAAGACAATTCTCATTATGAAATGTATGAAAAAGGGTATATTAACAAAGAAATAATCAAAAAGTATGTTAAAGATATGAAAAATTCATTATTTTATATTTGCGGTCCAGAACCAATGAAGGTATTATGTAAAAATGAATTGAAAGTTTTGGGTGTTAGTAGTAAGAATATAATCATTGAGAGCTTCTTTTGGTAAGTAATTAAACGCTCCCCAGACCTCAGCGTCGATAAGACTTTGGAGACTTTAACCTAAGGTTCGAGGACCCCACGAGATGTTTAACAAATTTAAATCATAAAAATCAAAAAATGCGGGAGACAGGATTTGAACCTGCGCAGGCACTAAGCCACAGGATCTCTTCATCACACCATCCAATAGGAAGGGGTGACTTGTCAGGGGAAACATTGTTTCCCATACGACTTAAGTCCTGCCTATTTGACCACTCTAGCACTCCCGCATAAATATACCTCTTTATGCAAACTTATAAAACTTTTGTTAATAAGATAATAATTTAAAAGTAGATATCTTTAAACTAAATTAAAATTAAAGATATCTATTATTTATATATCTTTAATCGCTTATTATTTTTAATAAACTAATCGGTTGTTGATAAAGAGTCAATTATTTATTAGTCTATTTATATTAATAAACTGCTTTTTATTAGATTAGTAATATTTCTATGCTCTTTTATTATTGATTTGAATATTTGTCACCCATCATTAATTAGCGTAATAAACTTCGATGAATCTTTTAGTTAATTTAAGATTAAATATTAATATAAAACATCACCCAAAAACTTATATACTCAGATAATTTAGTGATTATTAATAAAAATGCACAAGAAAATTTTAGCTTTTTTGACAACTTTTATTTTAATAATCTCTCTTGTAACAGCGTCAATGTTAATTCCAGCAAATGACAATGCAAAAGAGCATGCGCAGGCTCCTGGAAACTCTCCGGTAATATTAGAAACTCCTTCTGGAGAATGGGCGCTTGAAAGAGTAGATTTTATTCATTATGTAAGGCCAGAAAATCCAGGAAAACCATCAAAAACAGACACTTGCTATAAATTAATGGGTGTTAAATGGAATACCTTGCCAGTTAATTATATTATAAATCCAACAAATCCAGGCGGATTATCTAATGAATTTGTAATTAATACAATATCAACTTCAGCAGAAACATGGGATAGTTCAACATCAAACGAGCTTTTTAATGACACCCCAACAATAAATTATACAGCACAATATGGCGTTCAAAATTTTAAAAACGCACTTGCTTTTGGCGATTACCCAAGTGATAATGTGATTGCAGTAACATCAGTATGGTACACAAGAATAGGGAGGCAGATAGTTGAATTTGATATGTTGTTCAATACAAGATTTATCTGGGGCGATGCATCATTAAATTCAAGTGTAATGGACTTGGAGAATATAGCAACTCATGAGCTTGGGCACAGCGTCGGACTTAATGATATTTACAGCACAACATGCTCAACAGTAACAATGTATGGCTATTCCACAGAAGGTGAAATAAGCAAAAGAAGTTTAGAACAGCCTGACATAACAGGCTTGCAAAGAATGTATGGGGTTTAAGTTAAATCAAACCACCCACTTATTTTAAAAATATTATTAATAAATTAAACACAAACTTCTTCTTTTATTTCTGGGAGAACATTTCTTTTGGTCAGGCTCCAATCAAGCTTAATCAAATTCTTAACAAACTGATTGCCCAAATTAAGCTTAAAATAATCAGACTTACCTATCTTTCTAGTTTTGCAGACAATTCCAGATTGAATAAAGTAAGGAAAAAAAACTTTAAGAGAGTTATAACTTACATTACTCTCTCTTGCTATTTCAGTTATAGGATAGTCAAAAAAATGAAATCCTATCAAAAAGTCAAGAACTCTCAATTGAGGAGTATCTCCAAATTGCATAAGGAAAAAACTTTTATTTTCTTTAATTTTCATAATATATACACATTCGCACACTTTTTAAATATTTCTATTAACAAAAAGAAACTATCAAAAATAGAAACATTTAAAAATATAAAAAATATATCTTTATATGGCATTTGATTTAGAGAAAGCTCAACTAATGTCGGTTTTGGTGAGAAGTAAGGGAAATTGGAGAGAGAAGTATGATAGAACAGAACATTTTAAAAGATTTCAAAATTTAAAAGAGATAATTAAAGAGCTTTCTAAGCAGGGCTGGTTAATTATCCATAATAAACCAAAATTTACAGGAATTTCTTTGAATACACAATTCAAAAGAGAAATTATAGAGTTTATTGAAAGAGAGATGCCATATTTGAGAGGGGTTATCAGATAAATAAATTCTGTCAAATAGATTACTCCTTAATAAAGACAACAAAATAGAAGAGATTTATACTAATTAATAAAAAGTGTTTAATTTTTTTACCCAAAAACATCTCCTAGTGTTTACACAAAATATATCAAAAAGGATATACTTTCTAGAAATTGATTTTATGATGGTTCTTGCTTTATTTAGAAAAATTTGAAGCATAGAAAAGATTAAAAACTACTACTACTTATAATAATCATTAAGTCCCCGGTATGGTCTTCGGACAATGCCGGGTTTTATATTTTCTAAAATGGTGAAAGAAGTAATTATTTTTATTGATGGCAATAACTTATATCATAATCTAAAGCAAATGAAAATTAAGCCCTCTAATTTAAACTTTCAAAAATTAGTAGATTTTATATGCAAACAGTTTAATGTTGAATTAAAAGAAGTTAGATATTATAATTCAATGCCAACATTGAGAGATGGAAAAGACTTGTATTTCTCTCACCTCAAATTTATAGATGAATTAAGAAAGATCCAAAAATTTACTATTCATACAAGAAAGCTCCAAGTTCATTCAACAAAGGAATTATTAAAAGAAAAACAAGAACTTATTGATTCGATGGAATTATGTGATAATTGTAAGCCGGTTGTTGAACAAAACATATTAGACACAATAGGAAATGTAAAGAAAAAAGAAAAAGGAGTCGATATAATGCTTGCTGTTGATTTAGTTGAATCTGCTATAAAAAATAAAGCAGACGTTTTAATAGTTTTTTCGGGAGATGCTGATTTTACTCCAGCTATGAAACTTGCTCAAAACAATAAAAAAGAAGTTCTTAGTGTTTCTCTTGTTAAAGGATATTCGAGAGAATTAAGAGAAAACTTTAAATTTTTAGTGTTAGGTAAGAATATTATCTTGGAGAATTGCTTAAAATGAGAATCGAAAAAGCTAAATCAAGTGATATAACTAATATATCAAAAGTTGAACTTGGGAGCGGCTATCATAAAAATAGAAGATTTAATCCACTTCCAATGTTAAAACGAATTTTCAATGATAAAAAAGACAATATTTTTATAATTAAAGAAAAAGGCAAAATTATAGCCTACATAACCCTGCGAGAAGATAAAAACATTGGTGAAGTTGGTCTTTTTGCAGTCTTAAAAAAACAGCAAGAAAGAGGGATTGGTAGGAGATTATTAAAATACATCTTACAAATTGCTAAAAAAGATAAGCTTAAAAAATTAGTTTTAGAAGTAAGAAACGATAATCTTAAAGCACTAAATCTATATTCAAAATATGGATTTGTAGTAATTGGAACAAGAAAAGTAAAAAATATTATTAAATTAAAAATGGAAAGAGTCTTATAAAAAACTTTTCCAGAAAAAAGTATATCCTTTAAGATATATTCTTTTACACAAAGTATATCAAAAAGGATATACTTTCTAAATTTTGTCTAGACTGAGAATTGCTTTCTTATGCTTCTCAAAAACTTTGTCATCTATTATGCCGTAAACTCCTTGCAAACTATCTTTAAATTGCTTTGAGGTTATTTTTTCTTTTATTTTTGAAAATAATTTATTAAAATCATATTTTTTTGAAATCTCTTCTTTTACCCATTTTTTGTTTTTTATGTTAGGCGCTAACATAAAAATATCTCTTATATCTGTTAATCTACAACTCACAAATTTCAAAACAAATAAAGCATCTAAGTTTATTATTCTCAATTTTAATTCTTCTGTAATTGTTTTTCCTCTTAATGTTCTTATTTCTGAATTATCAAATATCCAATCAGCAGAAAAAGTGGCATTGGTCTGCCTATCCAAAACTTCTTTGATTAATATGTCAATGCTTACTTTAATATTATCTCCTAAATCTTTTTCTAATCTTAAAAAATCTCCATAGTAAGAAGTCTTGTCTTTATTATTTTCTTCTTTTACATAACCAAAATTTACTAGAGTTTCTTCAATCTCCTTTAATTCCTCTTTGTCTTTGACTACAATATCACAATCAACTGAAAATCTTGGAAGAGTATAAGCACTTACTGCGTATCCTCCAATAATTACAAATTTGAATTTACTCATTTTCTTTAAAGTTTCAAAAATCTCTTTTTCTCTAAGCTGTAACATTTTGATATTTGTTTTTTATGTAATTGTAAGCATACAAATACATTTCATTTAATTTTGCTAATTTGATTGTTTCTTTTAAACTTTCAACTTTATAACCTTCTTTTTCTACAAAATCTAAATTTTCAACTGGAATTAAAATAATATATTCCCCTATTGTAGTTCCTTCATTAACATAATTTGGAATATTATGTCTGTTAAAGAAATTTTTCCAATATTTTAAATCTTTCTTTAATACCTTGATAAAATAAGGAGACTTTTCTATTCCTCTTTGAACATAAGAGTAATCACTCCAAATTTCTACAGCAGACAAATTAGTAAAAGCATAATCTTTTTCAGTTTCTTTGATTATTTGAGGAATTTTAAATTCCAATAAACTTTTAATTATAACTTCTGGATTTATACAGATGTAAGTATTATCTGATTGCTTTTTAACCCATCCCGCCCTTAATAATAAAGAAAATATCTTCTTTTTCATGCTTTGCCCAACTATCCAATCTAATTCGGATTGCTTGAATTCTTCTTTATCTTGATGCTTTGCAAAAAACAAAGCATATGCTTTCAAGCCATATTGAGGTATTTCTGTTGCCATTTTAGCCTTATTTTAGTGTTTATTTATAGTTACCTAATAGGTAACCTTATATTTAAAGGTTGCTATGTGCTTATTTATTAACTAAAAAGTAACAACAATAGAAAGATTTAAATAGTATAATTTATGCATATGTGGGAGGTAAAGAATAAAATGGCAGATAACCTTGAAAAAACAGTTGAAGGAATTAAAAAACAGGATGAAGGAAAAGGAAGAGTAGTTGAACTAATAACACAATATGGTGGAATTGATGGGGCTCATCATAAACAATGGTTGTTAGACCAAACTTTAAGAACTCTTTTAGGAGATTCATATAACTCTTGGAGAGAGGCTTATGATAATCATACTGATGAGAATGGAGAAATATATGGCGAGTGGGATGAAGGTATTGCTCCATAAGTAAGCTTCTTAATAAATTTTTAGAAAAGCAATCATAGAATAACATAGGCATAATAAAAGTTGCTAATTAGAAAGTATATCCTTTAGGATATAATCTTTTACACCGAGTATTCCGAGGTTCAACTCCTCGCAGGCCCATATAAACTAAATTGGGCTAAACAGAGTCAAAATCCGTATGACAAAAAGTGTTTAATTAAAAAAGAACAATAATGTTATACTTGTTTACACCGCGCAGAACAAAGTTGTACCAGTAAAATTAATAACATTTTTATAATCTTTAAATTCTCATTAACTATTTTAAGAATAAAATTTATATAACCAAGTGTCTTTTTGTATATATGAAAAAAATTAAATGTTTGGTTACGGGGGGAACAGGATTTGTGGGTTATAATCTTACCAAGGAATTGCTAAAAAGAGGTTATGAAGTGCTTATTACCGGAAAAGAAGGAGAAAATTATGAAGATGTGAAAAATTTAATTGTTGGTTACGATTTATTTAAATTAGATTGGAACAAAATAGGTAAAATAGACATCTTGTTTCATCAAGCAGCAATTGTAGATACCAGTTTCATGAATCGTGAAGAAATGTTGCGGATTAATTTAGAAGCTTCCAAATTCTTATTTGAAAATGCAGCAATTGCAAAATGCAAACATATTGTATATGCCTCATCAACTGCTTCATACGGAAATGAACAAGCTCCCTATAAGGAAGGAATAACAAAACAAATTCCTTTGAATCCTTATGCAGAATCAAAAAAACTGCTTGATGAATTTGCTATGCAATTTGCAAAATCTCATTCGGACATAGCTGTAGTCGGTCTTCGCTATTGTAATATTTATGGTCCATATGATTTCCATAAAGGCAAAATGAGATGTTATCTTTCGCAGATAGCTAACCAAATGCTCACTGGCAACCCTAAAATTTTTAAAAATGGAGAACAGAAAAGGGATTATATTTATGTTAAAGATGTTGTAACTGCTAATATACTTGCTTCCCAAGCGAAAAAAAGCTGCATTGTTAATTGTGGGTCCGGTAAAGCAGTATCATTTAATGAGTTGATAAGTATTCTCAATACTGTATTGGGTTTAAATAAGGTTGCTGAATATATTGATAATCCATATGGGTTTAGGTACCAAAGCTATACTGAATGTGACATGTCATTAGCAAAAGAAAAGATAGGATTTATTCCAAAATATTCAATTGAAGAAGGAATAAAAGAGATGTATCATAAAAGTTATTAGTAAAAAAAGAACAATAATGTTATACTTGTTTACACCGAGCAGTCAGGAGTTCGATTCTGCACATAACAACAAAATAGAGACTTTATTTTCCCTTTAATTTCACACCAAGCTCTTCTAATCTCTTTGCATGCGCTTTAATTAAAGAATCAACAATCTGTACCATTCTGAAAAATTCATTCCTTTCATTAATAAGAGTATTCAAAGCCCCATTATGATATCCTATTTCTTCTTTTTCAGACATTCCTTTGTTTTCTTCTTTCACCATTTTCTTAATTAATTCCTTGAAAATGAGGAATTAGAAGATTTCCTATTTTCTTCTTTTGCCATGTTTATTATTCAGAAAAATAAAGCTAGTTTAATAAATGTTTGTAATTCCACCCACCCAACCCCAAAAATAGGCTCATTTCATCTGCAGATTTATAATATCCAATGCATCTTCTTTTATATTTCCCAATCTTACTTTGTCAAGAACAATACACTAAAGTGTATGGCGTGTCTGGTTCTTGAGCACCCCAAAATTTGATTTGCTTGCTCACGAGTTAAAACAGGGAGTTTGCGCAAATACAAATTTTGCTGTATCAAAAACTCTATGAATGTTGGGTCTTTTTGCCTGTACACTTTTGTAATATTAATTACATTAAAAGGAAAACTTTTCATAACTTTGGAATCAAAGAAATAAGGGGAGGGATATATTTTCTATTAGAACAATACTTATAATTGCAAATATATTTGGAAAAACATGGAAATTAAACTCAAGAGAATTCATGAAGGAAGAATGCTTAGGTTAAAAGGAGATGGAAAAATTAAAGATGTTTTTGAGAAAGCAGATATAATTAATCCAAAAAACAGCAAAATAGATTTATGTTTCAGAGGAGAGAATAGCTCTGGAATTGTAGAAGTGAGCATCAAAGAAGCAGAAGAGTTGACTAAGACTCTTTCTAATTTAGTAAGAGTCAGCAAAAAAACTAAAACTACAAAATAAATACAATATATAATATTTTTCCTGATAAAGATAAATTTATAGCTTTTAAAATATTATTAGAATATATGAATAGAAAAAGAGGAATTCATATTTTAACAGGATTATTATTGTTATTATTAATAATAAATTATAATTTTTTTGATAATTTCCTTATTAGTGTCTTTAATGAGAGAGAAAGCATTGTTGTTGAGAGAATTGTGGATGGGGATACTATTCAAAGCACTGATGGAGAAAAAATAAGGCTGCTGGGAATTAATACTCCTGAAAAAAACGAGATTTATTATGAGGAAGCCAGGGATTTTTTAGAAGAAAATATATTGAATAAGACAATTGAATTGGAATTTGGAAAAGATAAGACAGATATCTATAATAGGACTTTAGCTTATTTGTATCTTGATAAAAAAAATGTAAATTTAGAGATTGTTAAGCAGGGATTTGCTAATTTTTATTTTCCTTCTGGAAAAGACAGGCATTATAAGGATTTTTATAATGCATGGTTAGAATGTTTAAAAAGTAATCAGGGTTTATGTGAGAAATCAATTAATAAGTGTCAGAGCTGTTTGAATGTGAATCTGGACAAGGAAAAACAAGCAGTCATCTTAAAAAATTCATGTGAATTTAGCTGTGAATTAGAAGATTGGAGTATAAAGGATGAAGGAAGGAAAAAATTTGTTTTTCCTGGTTTTATTTTAGAAAAAGGAAGAGATGTTGAAATAATTGTTGGAGATAAAGAGAATACTAATGAGATATTATTCTGGAAAGACGAGAAATATGTCTGGACAAGCACAGGAGACACGTTTTTTCTTAGAGATAAAAATAATAAATTAGTTTTATGGAAAAGCTACTAAGAACGCTATAGTATTTGTTTTGAGTGATAACAAAAAGTATATTGTCCGACGACAAAATGCTTTTAAAGAATTTTGGTATCATTTTTGTATATGGTGGCAAAAAGAGTGTCTAAATTTTTTAGAAGTATTATAAAAATTACATCATTTAGCTTTCATAGTTATACAACACAGTATAACATATGTTATACAGCTGAAAGGAGGTTAATAAAATGAAAAAATTATTTAGTTTATCAGTAATAGCTTTATTGGCTTTATCAGTAATGCCGGTTGTTGCTGCAGTCAGTACAGGTTCTGGAGTTAATGTAGATATCATAACAGAAGACTTTGCTCCACAGGTTTGGATGTGTGATGAGAGGGTTGTTTATGATGATGCAACAGAGCCGGGAAGAATCTCTGATGATGGAGATGAATTAATTGAAAGAATCAATAATTATGCTTTTGAGGGTGAACAGATTCAGTGGGAAGTTCTTGTAATGGATAAAAACGGAATCAACAAGCTTGAAGATGTTTTTGCTACACTTGATGATGAGATCGAAGTTAACTGTGTAGAAGATTTAGATTTCTCTGGGGTTGTAGAAGATTCCTGTAATGCAAGAATCTTAGAAGAAGACTTAACTGGAGAAGAGATTGATGAGAGAACACAGAGATACTACACATGTACTCTTACTGTTGAAACACCGGATAGCATGTATGGAGAATACTGGATAACTATTGAAGCAATAGACCTTGATGGATTATCTGGAACAGCAGATGAAAATGAGTACTGGTTCTTAAATCCTGAAATTGCATTAAGCATTGATGGAGATATTGCATTTGAAGATGTTAGACCTGGAACAATGTCTTACTCTGACACTTTGTTAGTTGGAAATGAAGCTGATGAAAGTTCAGGAGTAATGCTAGACATGTTCATCTCAGGAACTGATTTTTATGATTCAAGTTCAAGTGGTGCTATGTGCGGTGACAGTAATACTCTCTTATTAGAGAATTTTAATTACTACACTGTTAATGGTGCTTACTCTACATCGCAAGATCCTAGATCTGATAGTGAGGGATATGTTCCAATAGAATATGGAATTGGATTTAACAATCCTGACCCATTCTATAACAATAATGAACTCCTTCAAGTACAACAAGTAGGACCTTATTACACAGCTAATATTTTAGCACCAGGTGCTGAAATGGCAGTTACATTCAGATTAGAATTGCCAGAGCCATGTAATGGCGACTTTGATTCAGGACAGATTTACTTCTGGGGAGAAGCTATTTAAATCGTTTTTTATTTTTTTATTTTTTTATTTTTTAAGCCCTTTATAGGGTAAAGGGCTCGTTTATATTATTTAAAAAAGAAGAAAAAATGAAATTAAAAACAAAAAAAAGCATTGGAATATTTATACTAATGGGGATTTTTAGCATAGCTCTTGTTAGTGCGGAATTCTGGGCATGTTTTGATAAAGGAGATATAGTAAAATACTGCAATGGATACAAACCCGATTTTACTTGTAATTTAAAAAATGGTTGTCAAAAATGCATATCTATATATGATGAATCTAGAGATTGTTTTGTACATGGAGTATGGATGATATGTATGGATGGAAAACAGATTTGCGCTAATAATAATAATGAAAATGGTACAACAGAATTTGATAATAAAGCACCTAATGCGACAATAACTAATCCAAAAAATAAAGAAATTTATGGAGACAAAAGAATAGACTTTTCTGGAAGTGCGGATGAAACCGCTACATGGACTTATAGAGAAAATACTAATCCTGGAAACGAGTGGAAAAGCATATGCAGAAACAAAATAGATTGTACTAAAACAATAACTTTCAATGAAGGATTTAATAATATAACAGTAAAAATAACCGATGCTATTGGAAATTCAGATTATCAAACAATAAGTTTTTTTATTGATTCTAAGAAGCCTAAAATAATAAAAACTTATCCTAAAAACGAATTTGCGGATGGTAATTTTGAAGTTCAATTTAAAGAAGACAATCCAATGAATTTGACTTTGTTCTATGGAAATGACAAATACAAATTTAATTTGAGCAAATGCACAGATAGGAAGAACAGCAAAATATGCGATGTTTATCTAGATTTAAGCAAATATAATGGGCAGGTAATTGACTACTGGTTTGAATTAGAAGATATAGCTGGAAATAAAGATGAGTCTAAAGTAATTTCCATAAAAGTTGATACTCAAGCTCCTGTCATTTTAAACCTTGCAGAATTTTTTAGTTTTGATGGAAAATACGGCTATTTTAACATTCAAATACAAGAAGATAATCTCGATGAAGCAGTTTATAACTATATTGATTCTAAAGGAAGAGTAAGAGAAGTTAAATTATGTTCAAGCTTAGACGAAGGTGTTTGCAAGAAAAAGAAAATCTTTAATGGATGGGGTTATGAAAATTTGACATTAATAGTAAGGGATGAAGCAGGGAATAGTGTGGGTATTCCCTTTAGTTTGTAAATATATAAAAAATTTAGCAAAATAAATCTTTAGAAGATATAAAAGGGGGTTGGAGATAGGGTTGGAAAATTAAAAGATAGTTCTCCTATAAATATGAATGAATATGATTCTATAATCGAAGCGTGTCTTTTTTATAGCCTTAGATTTAGAAGAGAAAAACCAGATAATTTTTGTTATTGCAAATTCAATAAATGTTGGGCAAGATTAGAAGAAATAAAAAAGAGAGGGTGGAATTAATTCTGTAAAAATGGATGAAAATAAATTAACTGGTATTGAATCTAGAATATGTCAAGGGCTTACTTCTCTTAATGATAATTTTAATGATGATAAGTGCAATGAAATTTGTCAACTAATATTTATATATGCTGTTGAAGGGGGAACAAATAAAAAATTATATAGCAGAAGATTAAGAGATGCTGTTATTAATCATTATATAACTACTAGATATGCTAATGAGTAAGGAGTTAAGGTTTTCTTGTTTTTATATTTTAAATTTATGGAGATTTGATAAACAGATATGTTTGTAAAAAAAAGTAGTAATACATCTTTAAATAATATATTTTCGAACATATTTAATGATAAGGGGGATTTTCGATTAAGAGGTGAAAGGGGGTGAAAAGATGAAAAAAATTTTAGTTTTTCTGGTGATGATTAGTGTTTTAATGACGGGAATGGTTATGGCAATTAGTGGCGAACCTCAAACAACAGAAGCGGATGTTGAATCTGTAATTGAGGCCAATGTAATTGATACCTTAGATTTTGGTTTGGTAATTCCAGATCAAGATTCAGATCCAGTTGATTCAGTTATAACTGTAGGGGCAAACAATAATGTGGATCTTGATGTCGATATACAACTTACAAGCGATCCCGATACTCTATTTGTAAACATCTTCTTTGATTTAGATGATAGCAGTACATATGAAGATAGTGAACAATTAGATGAGATTCTTCATTATTTTATAAATGACCCTGTAGGACTGCAAGATTTTCCTATAACAACAATTTTAAGGGTACCAGAAGGATTTAGTCCAGGATCAAAGGCAGGTACAATCACATACACAATAGTAGAAGCAATATAATTCAATTTTTTATTTTTTTATTTTTTTTAAATTATAGTCATAGAAAAAATCATAGAAGAAAAAAATCACAGAAAAAAACAATTAAAAAAAGAGAAAGAAAAAAGGAGAAAATAAATGCAAAAAACAAAATTAATTATCAGTTTGTTATTAGTTTTATTTTTAACAAACAGTGTAATGGCTGTAAGCTTTTCTCCAAGCAGTTTAACATATAATTTAAAACTAAATCAACAAGAATGTAAAACAATAACTTTAGGTTCAGATTCAGAAACCATAACAATTTCTGATTCATGGGCAGAAAATAAAGATGTTGAATGGAAAGTAAGTTTATTTGATAAAACTGCTTCTGAACATGGAATTTCTATTAATTATCCAGAAGAACTCTCTTTAGACGAAAGAGAAGTTGAAGTTTGTTTATCTGGGGCAAATTTAGGCGAGTATCATGGAGTTCTTTTAATGAAAGAAGAGCAACAAGGGAATTCAATAATTCAAATGGGTGTCTGGCTTAAAGTAATAATATCTAATGAGCCAGCTTCATCTGGAAGTCCAGGTGGAAGTAGTTCGTCTAGTAAAACAACGAACACAAGCATTGTAAATACAAATGCAAGTCTTAAAGAAATAAAGGCAGGTGGAGATATAATAAATAATTTAAGTGGGTTGGAAAATGAAAACAGCAATAAAATAACAGGCTCAGCAATAGGAGCATTAGGAAAGAAATTAAATGAAAACAAAATATCTCTTGCCTTTGCAGGATTAATTCTTGCATTAGGCTTAATACTATTATATAATTCAAAAAGGAGGAACAAAACATGAAAAGAACATTATTAATAACTACTTTAATTGCAGTTTTCTTAATCAATAGTGTAATTGCTGAAAATATTGCAACACAAACTGTTACAGTTACAATTTTGCCAGGTGAATTTTATGTTTATAGCCCTGTCCAAAATGCAGTTTACAATACAAGGACGATTTTGATGAATTTAAGCATGAGCAGTAAAGTAAGTTTTTTCAAATATATGCGCAATGGCGACAGTCCAAGAACATTGTGCAGAAATTGTTCTTCTTATTCTAAGAAGAAGCCATTTGACGATGGTTTAAATGAGTTAATAGTAATGGCGATATTTAATGAAGGAGTTGTACAGAAATATATAAACTTCACAGTTGACAGCAAAGTTCCAATAATCAAGAAAACATCTCCAAAAACAGGATTTGCAAATGGAACATTTACTATTGAGTTTCAAGAAGAAAACCCAAAAATAGTTTTGCTAACATACGGAAACAATTTAACAGGCTATAAAGAAAAAGAATTAAATCCCGGAACAGACTGCTATGTAGAAAAAAAGAACTATTATTGCTCTATTGATGTTGATTTAAGTGAGTATGACCTTCAGGAAATAAGATACTGGTTTATTGTAAGAGATATAGCAGATAATATGGATGAATCAAATCTAAGAAAATTAGATGTTGATGTTTCAAAACCAGTAATAAACTCATTTAACTACACAATAAAGAAGAAGACAGTTACATTCGTCTTTAATGTAACAGAACCAAACTTTGATAGAATAACATACATAGACAATGCAACGGCCAGTACTGAAAAAACCCTGTGTTCGACATTGAAAAAAGGAATTTGTGAAAAGAAAAAGACATTTAAGAAAGGCACTCATGCATTGAATTTCACAATTTCTGATGAAGCTGGGAATGTCGCATATCAAAGCGTAGAGTTTGGGATAGCTTAAAGGTTGAAGAGGAGTTTTTTACCCCTGGTCAATATTTTTATATCCCTTATTCTTCTAATTATTTATGCTTAGCGGTACAAAAATAGAAGAAAAATTAGAGGTAAACAAATTCATTGAACTTATAAGTAAATACCCTAAAGAACAAATAGAATGCACTTCTCACACCTTTTTTAGATTAAGTCAAAAACAAAGAGAAATCTTTAATTCAGAGGAATTAAGAAAAATTTTATTAAACGAAAAGCCTTTTTTAGTAGGTATCCAGCATAATGAAAATTATGCTGTTTTTTACAAGCATCAAAATAAGATTCTTAAAATAATTTTAGGAATTAATCATAGAAAGGTTAATATAGTTACATTTTACTTTATAGAAGAATGGCAAATACCAAAGATATGAAAGAACGAATCTTAGAAGCAGAAGGGGAAATGGATTATGATTATGTAAATGACATTTTATTTTTTAAGGTAAAAAATAGAGAGTATAATTTTTCATTTGAATTTCAAAATATGGTTATTGATACAGATGAAGAGAAATATATAGTTGGAATTCAGATTTTTGATGCTTCTGAATTTTTAGAAATTGAAAAAATAAATCTGCGAGCAATTCCAAAATGGCAGTTTAAGGCTAAAATAAACGATGGAGTGATAGAAATAAGGTTATTTTACCAGATTAGCATTCGGAATAAAATTATAGAAAAAACCCCCATTATAATTCAAGAAAACAGAGCAAAATTACCAAGCCCACAAATTGTTTCTACTATTTAAAAAAAGTCTTCACAGCTTAAACTTCACAATTTCTTATGAAGCTGGGAATGTAGTGTATGAGAGTGCAGAGTTTGTGATTGTTTAATTTTTTTATTTTTTATTTATATTTCTAAGAACTTTTAAAAATATTCCACCCCAAACTTTATAAACTATTTTTTCTGAAAAGTTTAATGGTAAAGGGATATGAACAAACTAATAGAAAGATAATAGCTACTTTAACTAAAAAATGCCCAAAAATTTTTAGAGCCCTTAATGATGCAAGAGCTGAATTCGATGTATCAAGTACAAGGATGGCAATTGAATATATAATTGACCATAGAAGAGAAATATTTTGGAAAAGCGAGATTCCAATGAATGAGGTTATTAAATATTTAAATGAAGAATATTTAGACTCTGCTCTTGAAGGAAAAAAAAGAAACCATGTTAAGATTGTTGGTGTTGAAAAATTGAGTGAAGAAGAAGTAGGGAATAGGGAATATGCTGGGTTTAAAAGACTTCCTAAAATGAATAGCAGTAGAAGAGGAATTAATAAGAATTACAAAAATAAAAAGGATTAAAATAAAAGAACAAAACATAGATAAGATTATCGTATCTTTTATCTAATTCTTCTCAAACCTCTAACAGTTCCTGAAACTCTTTCTACAAGAATCTTTTCCGGATAAACTGCAAAACTCGCTCTGACTAAATCTAGAGCTTCTCGATTTATTGAAATTATTGCTGAATTTGAATCTAATTTAATGAAAGACAGAGCTGTTTTTGACATTCCAAGAATCCCTATAAATTCCAGTATTGCCTTCTCTACATTAATTCTAAGATTTTTTCCTTTAATTAAAAGATATCTCTTGTTTTCCCTCATTGATGGTTTTAAGTTTTTCATTATAAATATAAGAAATTGGGATTATTAAAAACTTCGTTTTTAATTTTTAAAAATAGGCTCGCTCGCAGATTGTTTTAATAGTTAAATAAACACTCTCGGATTGATGAAGCATATATAAATTAATCTATTCTATTAAATAATAATCTCCTGGGTTGAAAGGTATTTAAACTAGTACTTTATTATTATAGTATAAAAGAGGAAAAAATAAAATAATTTAAAATGATAAATTTAATTAAATACAATCCTAGGAGAGGTGACTTAAATAAAAGGAGGGTTGACTTGTTAAGGGAACCATAGGTACCCTTACGATTTTCATACGAATGAGAATAAAGAAAATAGGAAATTTTCTAATTTCCATTTTCTAGGAAATAATAAAAGAAAATGAAAATACATACAATTGGCGGATTTAATGAAGTTGGGAAAAATATGACTGTTGTGGAATTAGAAGATGACGCGTTCATATTTGATTTAGGATTATTCATGCCTGCAGTTGTTGAGTTGCAGGAAGAAGAAAACAAGGTTTATACTGAAACAAGATTGAGAAACATTGGAGCTTTGCCGGATGATAAAATTTTAGATAGTTTAGATTTAAGAAAAAAAATAAGAGCATTGCTTATTGGACATGCGCATTTGGACCATGTTGGAGCTGTACCATATTTAGCTTATAGATATAATGCTCCTTTAATTGCAACACCATTTACAAATTCTGTTTTAAAAAAAATAATAGAAGACAATAGAATAAGCATTCCTAATCCTATAAAAACTGTCCAGCCGAATTCTTCTTATACTATCAAAGGAAAAAAAAGAGATTATGTTGTTGATTTTATTAATGTTACACACTCTACTATTCAGACTTCTATACTTGCCTTGCACACTCCTGAAGGAGTGGTTCTTTATGCCAATGATTTCAAATTAGACAATAATCCTATAGTTGGACTTCCTCCTAATTATGAAGCTTTAAGAAAGGTGGCTAAAGAAGGAGTAAAAGTACTGATTATGGATTCTCTATATGCTGGAACAGAGAGAAAAACTCCTAGCGAAAAGGTTGCAAGAGCATTATTAGAAGAAGTAATGCTGACAGTCCATAATAAGAATTCTGCAATTTTTGTTTCAACTTTTTCCTCGCATATAGCCAGATTAAAGAGTATAGTTGATTTTGGAAAACAATTAAACAGGAAAATCTATTTTGTAGGAAGAAGTTTAAGAAAATATGTTTCTGCTGCAATAGATGTAAATATGTGCCCTTTTAAAAATGATATTTATATGGCAAGCTATAAAAAACAAGTAGAAGCAATTCTGAAAAAAGTTTCAAAAGACAGAGCGAATGCACTTGTAGTGTGTACAGGACATCAAGGAGAACCAGGAAGTGTTTTAGAAAGAATCTCAAGAAAAAAACTTCCTTTTGAATTTAAAAACAATGATAATATGATTTTCTCATCTAAAACAATTCCTACAACAATAAATATGATTAACAAGGAAAATGTGGACAAAAGACTAAAAAAAATAGGAGTTAGAATATTTGATAATGTGCATGTGTCGGGGCACGGAGGGAGAGAAGATTTAAGAGATTTGATAGGTGTTGTTAAACCACAAAATATAATACCTGCGCATGGCACAACACAAATGTTAATTCCAATGATAGAACTAGCAAGGGAAATGGGGTATAGAACAGGAAAGGAGTGCCACTTAATGCAAGATGGGCAAAATATAAAGGTGTAATGAAATGGCAAGAGAAGATATTGTTATAGGATTGGAGAATGCAATAAGTAAAGGACAATCTCTAAAAGATGCTATGCAAAGTTTTTATAATGCTGGCTATTCTCAAGAAGAGGTTGAAAATGCAGCAAGAGAACTGCAATACAGACAACAAGGACTTAGTCATGAAATTGTAGAAGAAGCTGATAAAACAATAAAAAAAGCTGGTATTTATGGGGAGACAAAAGAGGCATTAAGCGATGCTGACCAAACTCTGCAAAAAATTGGATATGATCAAATTCAAGAAACAGCAAAAGAACGTGAAAAAAGTGTTCAGAGGATTTCTAATTATGGGATTGAAAAAAAACCTAAAAAAAGCAGATTAATGAGCGCAACAATAATAATCTTGATAATAATATTGGTTTTGCTTGTTGGCGGGATTATTGCCGGTATTATATTCAAGGACCAAATTATTGAATATTTAAAAACTTTGGCATGAAATCTAATCTAATTTATCAGCCTGCTGAAGATTCCTATCTGTTGCAAAAAGCTATTAGTAATTATCTTAAAAAAAAGAAAATTAATAAATTTTTAGATATGGGCTCTGGAACAGGAATTTTAGCCAGAACTGCGATAATAAATGGAATTAAAAAAGAAAATATTTTTTTAATTGATATAAATAAGGAAGCTATAAAGCAATTAAAAGAAAAATTTCCAAAATCCGAAGTTATTAAGAGTGATTTGTTTTCTGAAATTAAAGATAAAATAAGATTTGACTTGATTGTGATTAATCCTCCGTATTTGCCAGAAGACAAGAGAGAAGATAAAGAATCAGGAATTGCAACAACAGGAGGAAAAAAAGGGAGTGAGATAATAAATAGATTTTTGAAACAAGCAAAAAATTATTTGAATAAAAATGGACGCATTTTATTATTAACGAGTTCTTTGACAAAAGGAATTGAATGGAATGGCTGGAAAAAGAAAATTATTAACAAAGAAAAATTGTTTTTTGAAGAATTGGTTGTGTGGGAAGTTAGGGGGGTTAGAGTTTAATTTAAGAGTTATTCATCTCTTAATATCTTTCCAAGAAATCTTTTTCTTTTTGAGTTCCTGCAACTGAGGATATAAGTCTTCAAATACGCGGTTTTTTGAAGTTGGGTCTTGATAAAAAATCCCTAAAGGTATTTTTGTTTTTTCATGAATGCCATTGTAATCAAACTCATTGGATTTTTCCCATGCTTTTTGGAAATTATTTTTATCATGATGAGTCTTTTCTAAAGAATAAGCGTGCTCTTTGAAGTTTAAATCGGGATGAAAAACTAAACATGGCTGTATAACTTCTATAAAAGCAAAACCCCTATGTTTTATGGCTTCATTAATAACATATTCTAATTGAGAAATATCTGAAAAAACTCTTGCGACAAAAGTCGCTCCTGCAGCGAGCATTAATCTTATTGGATTTATCGGCAGAGTCTTAACACCTAGGGGGTTTGTTTTATCTTTATACCCCTGTTCTGTTGTTGGTGTTGACTGGCCAACAGTAAGGGCAAATACTTGGTTATTATGGACTATGTACTTAAAATCTGAATTATATCTAGCAGCATGTATAGTGTGTTCAAGCCCCTCTGAATAAGCATCTCCATCTCCTGAAAAACCAAAAACATTCAGATTAGGATTTCCTAATTTAATTCCAAAGCAAGTAGGAGGAACTCTTCCATGAAGAGTGTTAATTCCATTTAACTTTACATAATCAAACATTTTTGCATGACAGCCTATGCCTGTGACAATTGCAAAATCACCTTTAGTTTTTCCCTTGTCTATCTGCTCTTGTATAATCTTTTTGAATGCTGCTAAAATATTAAAATTAAAGCATCCAGGACACCAAGTAGGAATTGTTCCTGTGTTTAAGTTTGTGTTTTGTGTCATTTTTATTTTTTAAAATTGAATCTTGTTTTTTATTTCCTTGTATCTTGGAATTACTATTGCAAAAAATATGATCATTAACCCAAGCAATACTCCTATTTCATTGTGCTGTTTTGCAATTATTCTTTGAATTCCCATTATAATTAATACAACTGCTGAAAAAATAAAATAAGGGACTCTCCATGATTTATTTTGGTCTATGAAAAACCAAATAACATAAAGCCCAAAACCCATCCAAGCAACGTGCGACGACGCGTCAAATAAAATGTCATTACCATAAATATACATTGGCAGGTATTTAAATAAAATCAGTCCAATTAGTGTTAGTATTGCTGTTAATAAAATTATTTTTATTTGTTTTTGTATTTTTGAAGTTTTTTCAGGGTTCATTTTAATTTACCTCTTATTTTTTCAGCGATTCTTTCAAGCTCTTCTTTTGATTTTTTGGGCCCGAGCTGTGTTGTAATATATCCTTTATAGCTATCAAAATATACTTTTTCTTTTGCCCATATCTCTTTGAACTTTTCATCTAATCCATATATAGGATAGAGTTTAATATGAACATGATTTACTCCTAACCCTTCCATAATTAATGCTGTCCTTTTAACTTTTAATTTTTTATCTAATAATTTTCCTACCTTTTTAGCCGCAATCATTAATTCAGAATATTCTTTATCAGGCATTTCAAATGTATAACTATCATAATGTTTTTTTGTCAAGACTAGAGTCATTCCTTCTGTATTTGGATTTATATCTAGTATTGCAACATGCTTGTCATCTTCCCATATTTTTACAGATGGAATTTCTTCATTTATTATTTTACAAAATATACAGCTTGTATTTTCCATTCTTTTTATCTTTAAGTTTAAGTTTTTAACCTCTTTTTTATCTCTTCATTTAATTCATCTGCCAAGAAGGGTCTTCCATTAAACTTTAGAATTTTATTTTTATCCTGAATAAAAATTCCTAGTTTTTCTGCCAATAAACTTGATAAAGGGGATTCGAGATTATTTTCAACTATTAGTATATTGCTGTCTTTAATTTCTTTATTAATTCCTTTTGGAAAAGGCTCTAAATAAAGCAGTTGTACAAATTTGCAATTCAAATCTTTTATTGCATCAAAAATTGCTCCTTTTGTTGAACCCCAAGAAACAATTACATTCTTAGAATTTTTATTTCCATAAACTTTATATTGTGTAAATGATTTTGCTTCTTTTTCTAAAGATATTTTTTTCTTTAACCTATTTATAGAATTCTTTTCTATTATTTCTGGGTCTTCTGTTGCAGACATTGTTGATTTATCTGCTTCATAGCTATTATATCGTGCAAGTTTCATTGTTTTCTCTGATTTAGTTATTTCTGGTTTTTTATCGATGGTGTAAAAACACTCTGCCAAATGTTTGTCTCCTAAAATTATTGATGGAATTTTATATTTTTGTGAAAAGTAAAAAGCTTGACTTACGAGTTCTTGACTTTCTAATGGATCTCCTGGAGCAAATACTGTTCTTGAAAATTCTCCGTGGCCTGATTTAAGAGCAGCATTTAAATCTCCTTGAGAAGTGTAAGTTGCTACTCCTGTTCCTGGGCCTGGTCTTTGAGAAAGATAAATAACTAAAGGAATCTCTGCCATCCCTGTCATACTTAAAGCTTCTGTCATTAAATCAAAACCTCCTCCTGAAGTTCCAATCATTGCTTTTGCTCCTGTTAATGAGCTTCCAATTGCTGCATTAATAACAGCTAACTCACTTTCAAGTTCAAGAACAAGAATATTATTTTCTAATTGTTTTTCTGCTAACTCGCCTAAAATTGAAGTTGCAGGAGTCATGGGATAAGCATAATAAACATCAATTCCTGATTTTATTGCTCCTTCTGCAATGCCTTGCGAGCCATTCATAAAATAATTATCTGTTTTTTTTGATATTATTGTGCAAAAATTTTTCTTTTCTTCTGTGTATCCTTTTTTTGCTTCTTCTAAGTTTTCTTGTAAATTTTTTTTAAGAGTTTTCAGTTGTTTTTCCAAAATTTTAAAATCTATACATAGAAGCTTGAATATTCTTCCTGCAAAATACATATTTTGATGTTTTCCATTTAAGATTATATTGTCTTTTTTTAATATTGGCTTGTGTATTTTTTCTGTATTTTCATCTAAGGCAACAAGAATATCTATTTTGCTGTCATTGCTGTAGACTGGCTTGTCTGAAAACGTCAAGACATTAAAATTATGTCCGCCTCTTATTAAAGACTCATAATCTCTAGAGTAAAAAACATACCATCCTTGTTCAACTAGAGCTTTTCCAAGAAGGTTGCTTATTATATTTGGACCTGTTCCAGCAGGTCCACCGAATAAAATAGTTATCCTCATTTTAAGTTATATTAAATTATCTTACTCTAAGCTTAAAATCGAAGTGTATTTAAAGTTTATTAATTAAGAGTATATTTTAGTTAGATTTATGAGGATAAGATATATACATGTTAAAAAGAGAAAGATGTCAAGAACTATACACTAAAGTGTATAGCGTGTTCTTCTAGTTCTTGAGCACACTCAAGATTTGTTTTTCCTTTCTCACAAACTAAAGTAAGGAGTTTACATAAAACGCAAATCTTGATG
>ERZ1292629.287-Hain-H43-01um-R1-287-length-54311-cov-22_pt1 | contig 54311 bp, 57 predicted proteins | sample MGYA00564399_ERZ1292629 | MGnify/ENA primary metagenome ERZ1292629 (study PRJEB36523, sample SAMEA6512636) | groundwater metagenome | collected 2019-01-08 | study: AquaDiva: Metagenomics assemblies of 32 groundwater samples
AAGTTAGGCAAAACCCTAATGGAGATAGTGAATTTTTACCAAAAAGAGGTAAAAATGGCGGTAGAAACTTTTGCGACTCTTTTAGAGCCGATTTTAATAGTATTTTTAGGAATTACGGTGGCATTATTAGCAGTTTCTGTTTTGTCCCCGCTTTACGGGGCATTAGGAACTATTTAATTTATGGAAAAAATAAAAGGTTTTACATTAATAGAAATGCTGGTAGCAATAGCTATTATTGTTATATTGGCCTCTGTCGCCTTGTATAGCGTTACAAAATACATAGACAAGGGGAGAGACGCAACCATAAAAGGGAGATTAGTTACTTTGGTTACAGCTGGAGAATTATGGTATGATAGAAACAATAGTAGTTATGCTAGTTTTTGCGACCCCAATCTTTCTATCGCTGTTAAAATTGTCTGGGATGAAATACCATCGGCAACCGCTGACAAACATTGCAATATAAAAATTACTAACAATGTTGGCGTTGCCTGGGCCGCCTGCGCAAGATTTTTTGTATATCCAGACAAGGCCTTTTGCGTTGACAATAAGGGAAATCAAAAAGAGATAAATAATTCCGATTGCACGGTTGCCACCACTAATTGTTGTTTTGCCGGCGTTGCCAATTGCATTCCTTAATTTTTAATAATTTTGAGTTATTCACACCCCTATTATTGTTTGTATTTTTGGAATAAGGTAAAATAAATAAAAGAAGCCATAATATCAAAGGTCGAGAAATATTCTGAATATTAAATGTTAGAAAAAAATAAAAATGAAAAAACAAAAAGGTTTTACATTAATTGAGTTATTAGTTGTTATTGCCATTATCGGCATTTTGGCCGCTGTTTTAATGGTGAACTTGTCTAGCACAAGAAATAAAGCCAAAGACGCGGCGATAAAATTAGAAATGGGTCAAATCAGAACAGCTATGGAAGCTTTTGCCGGTGGTAATACTTATCAGGGAGGTCTGGCTAGTGCAGATGTTGTTAATCTAAAGGCCGCTATTGTAGTTAATGGTGGCGGAACGCTTGTGGAATCTGAGCCAACCACTGCTACTCCATCCCCTAATGCGTGGTGCGTGCAATACGCCCTAAACCCTACTGGCGGTTCATGGTGCGTGGATTCCACCGGTTATGCCGGAACAACTGCAAATTGTGATACAGCAAATAGAAATTGTGCCCCGTAAAGACAAAGATAAAACAATTATGTTTTATTGGCCCCAATTCGGGGTCAATTTTTTTTATGTTTTTCTTTTTAAATTAAAAGATATCCACATCCTTCTATTGCTTGTATTTTTGCGATAAAGTAAAATAGAGAAAAAGACATATAAAAATGTTAAATATTAAAAGTCGAAGAATATTCTAAAATATTATAAATAAACAATGAACAAAAATAAGTTTCAAAAAGGTTTTACCTTAATTGAGTTATTAGTTGTTATTGCCATTATCGGCATTTTGGCGTCTATGTTAATGGTGAACTTGTCCAGCACAAGGGACAAAGCCAAGGATTCATCAATAAAATTAGAGATGGGTCAAATCAGAACAGCGATGGAGAGCGCGGCTGACAGCGGTTCTTATGATGGTTTACTTGACGCCACAAGCGGCGAGATTTTTGATTTAAGAGCGGCAATAGAAACGAATGGAGCTACGCTTATACTTGATGGAGCAAATGATATCCCCGCAGGTTTTTGTATAGCATATGCTCTGAATACCAGCGGTAGTAATTGGTGTGTGGATTCTACTGGTTATGCTGGACCAATTGCAACTTGCGATGCTGTTGATGGTCATTTTGATTGCGATGCCACAGATTAATGATTATTTAGTAAGATTTTTAAATAGTCCCGCCATGGCGGGACTATTTTTTTTTATAAAAAATGGTAAAATTAAATAATGATTTATTATTTTATTTTTATTTTTTTACTCGGACTTTGTATCGGCAGTTTTTTAAATTGCGTTGTTTATAGAATGGAATTGCAGGAAGATATGCCCAAGAGCAGTTCCCGCAGAAAAACTGTAAGTTTTATGCGGGGTAAATCTTTTTGCCCTCATTGCAAGCACGACTTGGGCTGGCAGGATTTAATTCCTGTTTTTAGTTTTTTATTTTTAAAAGGAAAGTGCAGATACTGCAAGAAAAACATATCTATTCAATATCCGTTGGTTGAGTTGTTGACGGGCTTGCTTTTTTTGCTAATTTTTTTCGCCATAGGCGGACCAATTTCGGGCTGGAATTTTTTAATCTATTTTTTATTTTTATTGATTATTTTCTCTTTTTTAATTATTATTTTTATTTATGACCTTAAACATTATATTATTCCGGACAAAGTTTTATTTCCGGCCATTGGGATTGTTTTTTTAGAGCAGTTAATTTTTAATTTTAGATTTTTGAATTTTAACCCTTTATGGGCCGGGTTTGGGGCTTGCGCTTTTTTCTTATTTATCTTTCTTATTTCTGGCGGCCGCTGGATGGGATTCGGAGATGTAAAATTAGCGTTTTTTATGGGTTTGTTTTTAAGTTATCCCAATATTTTAGCCGCCCTATTTTTAGCTTTCTTTTTAGGTGCTATAATAGGGGTGGGATTGATTGTTTTTGGAAGCAAGAATTTAAAGAGCGAAATACCATTTGGCCCATTTTTGATTATAGGAACATTTATCGCTCTTTTTTATGGGCAGGAAATAATACAATGGTATATGCATCTAATAATTTAAAACGCACATCTTCATCAAGAGGCATCACTCTAATTGAAATTTTAGTAGTTGTTTTTATTATCGCTCTTTTTTCAAGTATTTTGGTGACTGATTTTCCAAAAATAAAACGCCAGTTCGCGCTGACCAGAGCTGTTTATAAAATGAGCCAAGATTTAAGAAGAACTCAGGATATGGGATTTTCAGGACAGCAGATAGAAGGGTTAGACGTAAAAGGATATGGAGTTTATATAAATCTTGATGATGCCAATTTGCGCAACAAAAAATATATAATATATGCCGATAGGGGCAATACTCCTGACCAAAAATATAGCGAGGAGTCCTTTGTGGATTGCAGGCAACAAACGAATCCTCAAGCAGATTGCGTTATAGAAGAAATAGATTTAAGTCAAACCGAACCAGAAGTGATTATAAATACAATTGAGAATACTGCAGACGGCCGATGGGTAGATATTAATTTTGCGCCTCCAAACCCCGCCACAACGATAACAGAGTTAGCCGAGGATTCATCGGGGACAAAGTTTAATCGGGCGATGATTATTTTTGCCATAGAATCCGAGCCATTAAAAGAAAGAATGGTTTCAGTAAATACTTCGGGTTTAATAGAAATAAAATAATGCTACATAATATAAAAAATAAAGGGTTTACATTAATTGAACTGATAATCGCTATTCTTATTTTAGCCGTTGCTACTATCGGCGTTTATAATTCTTTTTCAACAGTTGTTATTTTTACTGATGGCGTTTCTTCGCGCCTTACAGCGGCCTATCTTGCTCAAGAAGGTATAGAAATAGTAAGAAATATGAGAGATAATAATTGGTTGGACGTTTATCAAGGTTGGAAAAAAGGACTTTCAGATACAAACACAGATTGTTCAAATGGATGCGAGGCGGATTATAGAACCGGCACATTAATCGACGCAAGGGGCGGATTGACAAGTTTTGGCAGTAGCGGAAATTATTTAAATATAAACAACAATAAAGGTTTTTATAGTTACGACGAAGTGGGTGATTTCACAAAAACAAAATTTAAAAGAAAAATTACAATTACGCCAGACCCCGATTCTCTTAGGCCGGTTTTAAAAGTTTCTGTTTTGGTGACTTGGAAAGAAAAAGAAGAATATGGTTGCGATTATGGTTATTGCATTGAGGCAGAGGAGTATTTATATAATTGGTATTAAATTATTAAATTATTTATGAAGAATGCCTCTAAAGGGTTTACACTGATAGAATTAATTGTGGTTACAGCCGTATTTTTGTTTGTTGTGGGCGCCGCGGTTGGTATCTTTATTTCTATTGTGCAACACCAAAGAATAATTTTAGTTAAACAAGAGCTTTCAAACCAAGTGAGTTATGCTTTAGAGCATATGTCAAAAGCTTTAAGGATGGCGGGAAAAGATACGGATGGCAGGTGCCTGGGAACAGAGTTTGCGAGATATAATTATTTGCTAACTATCAAAGATATTTCTAACGGCGTTTATACGGGTATAAAATTTATAAACCAATCGGATATAAACGAAACTACCGGACAGCCGGTTTGTCAGGAATTTTATTTAGACGACGATTACCCGGAAAACCCGGTTTTAAAAGAAAAAAAAGACGGAATTCCTTCAGCCGGAATCGCTCTTATTTCTGATAAATTTATGATAAATTCTATTAGATTTGGCATAAATGGCGAGGATGGTTTATTGGGTGGGCTTGAAGGCGCGGACGGGGATAATTATATTCAGCCGAGAGTAACTATTTATTTAGATGTTCAAGTTAAAGGAGACGACAAGCAGCCAGCAGAAAAAATTCAAACAACTATTTCACAAAGAGACCTAAATGCGCAATAATATTTTTTTTAAAAACAAGGAGGGTGGAGTATCGTTGATTATTACCTTTTTTATTCTGACAATAATTCTTGCCATAGTTTTAAATATAAGCGCGCTTTTATATAGCGGAATTAAAATCACAAGGAATATAGGCAATTCGGTTCTTGCCTTTTATGCCGCCGACAGTGGCGTGGAAAAACTTCTTTATTATGACAGAAAAAAGATACCAGAGGGTGGCGAAAGAGGGCTTTGCAATATTAATAATGTTTGCCCCAATGATTGCACTCCCGGACCAAACGGCGGGGCTGGCGACTGCGTTGAAAAACATTGTCAAGGATGGCAAGCCACCGGAAGCGATTGCGACCCTTTAACCTGCGGAGAATGTAGAGTATCTTTTAATACTTTTTTTGACGGCAAGACATATGAAGCAATAGCAATAGTTACTACTATGGGTGATATAGATGACAATGTTTTTAAGACAAACATTGATATAAGAGGCAAATATAAAGATGTTTTAAGAAAAGTTCAATTGAAAATCATAAACAGATAACATGATGGATAAACAAGAAGCCAAAAAAAGAATAGAAAAGCTTAAGGCGGTTATAAACCATCACAGGTATTTCTATCACGCTTTAGACAAGCAAGAGATTTCAGACGCCGCTTTAGACTCTTTGAAAAAAGAGCTTTTTGATTTAGAACAAATTTATCCCGAGCTGATAACTGAAGATTCGCCGACGCAAAGAGTTGGCGGGAAACCCTTAAAAGAGTTTAAAAAAGTAAAGCGTCCGCAAAGGATGCTTTCTTTTAATGACGGTTTTTCAAAAGAGGATGTGCAACATTGGCAGGAAAGGTTTATGAAATTATTGCCGGAAAAAGAAAAAGGAGCGCTGGATTATTATTGCGAACTGAAAATTGATGGTTTGGCAATTGAATTAATATACGAAGAAGGAGTTTTAAAAACAGGAGCAACCAGAGGAGACGGAATAACAGGAGAAGATATTACTCAAAATTTAAAGACGATTGAGGCCATTCCTCTGAGAATACGACCCAAGGGGCGCCCCAAAAGAGAAATAATTGTCAGGGGAGAAGTTTTTATTACAAAAAAAGAATTTGAAAAAATTAATAAAATACAAAAAGAAAAAGGGTTGTCTTTATATGCCAATCCCAGAAACATAGCCGCCGGTTCAGTTCGTCAGTTAGACCCAAAAATTACAGCCCAAAGGCATTTGGATTTTTTTGCTTATGATTTGCTCTCAGATTTTGGACAAATTACCCATGAGGAAAAACATAAAATTTTAAAAGCGCTCGGATTTAAAATAAATAAAAATAATAAATATTGTAAAACCATTGAAGATATTTTTTTATTTCATAATCATTGGACAAAGGCCAGAGAAAATCTTGATTATGAAATTGACGGAGTTGTGGCGCTTATAAACAATAATAAAATTTTTGAAAAACTTGGAGTAGTTGGCAAAGCGCCAAGAGGAGCTATTGCTTTTAAATTTCCTCAAACTCAAGCTCATACAAAAGTTTTAGACATCAAAGTGCAGGTAGGCAGAACAGGGGCTATGACTCCTGTGGCAATTTTAGAGCCAGTGCAAGTAACTGGCATTACAATTACTCGCGCCACCTTGCACAACGAAGATGAAATTAAACGTTTGGGATTAAAAATAGGAGACACTGTTATAGTGGGAAGGGCGGGAGATGTAATTCCGAATATTGTTAAAGTTTTACCAGAATTAAGAACTGGACACGAAAAAAATTTTAAGATGCCGGAAAAATGTCCGTCTTGCCAAACAAAATTAGTAAAGCCGGAAACAGAAGTTTTGTGGCGGTGCTCAAATCCAAAATGTTTTGCAAGACAAAGAAGAAATTTTTACCATTTTGTTTCCCGCCTCGCTTTCAATATTGATGGCTTGGGGCCAAAAATTATTGACAGATTATTAGACGAGGGGTTGGTTCAGGACCCAAGCGATTTATTTGAATTAAAAGAAGGAGACATTTCTCATTTAGAAAGATTCGGAGAAAAATCAGCTGAAAATTTAATAAAATCAATTGCAGGAAAAAAAGAAATAAACTTGGCGAGGTTTATTTATGCTTTGGGCGCAAGAAATATCGGCGAAGAAACAGCAATTGATTTGGCAAATAATTTTGGTTCCGTAAAAAAATTAAGAGAGGCCAAGTTAGAAGATTTTGATTCTATTTTAAATATAGGGCCAGTTGTGGCAAAATCAGTTTACGACTGGTTCCAAGATAAAAATAATTTAAAGTTTTTAGATAAATTAGAAGAAAAGGTAAAAATAACTAGCCCCGCCTTCTCTAAAGCTTCGGCGGGCAAGCAAAAATTGAAAGGAAAAAAAATTGTTTTAACAGGAAGCTTAGAATCAATGTCAAGAGATGAAGCTCGGGCGAAAATTAGAGAACTTGGCGGAGATATATCAGAATCCGTGTCTTCAAAAACAGATTATGTTATAGCGGGGTCAGAGCCCGGCTCAAAAGCCGACAAAGCCAAAAAACTCAGCGTGAAAATAATAAATGAAAAAGAATTTTTAAAAATGATTAATTTTTAAAAATGACATTTTTTTCTCATTTTAAAAAATTAGATTGGTGGTTGATAATTTCAGCGGTTTTAATTGCCGGTTTTGGGTTGGCATCAATCTATAGCTCTTCTTTGCCCAAAGATGATTTTTTAAATTTTGAAAAACAAGTTGTTTTTTTTGTAGTTGGCTTCGCCTTGATGCTTTTTATTAGTTTTTTTGACTATAGGGTTTTACGAAATAATTCTTACTTAATTTTAGCGCTCTATTTTGTATGCCTCCTTTTATTGTTGGGCTTGTTCTTTTTTGCTCCAGAAATAAGGGGAACTAAGGGGTGGTATAAAATAGGTCTTTTTTCTTTTGACCCGATTGAGCCGACCAAATTGGTTTTAATAATTTTATTAGCCAAATATTTTTCAATGAGGCATGTTGAAATGTATAAGTTCAGGCACATTATTTTTTCCGGTGTTTATGTTTTCTTGCCCAGTTTTTTGATTTTTTTAAAGCCGGATTTGGGCGGAACTATGATATTGCTCGCAATGTGGCTCGGCGTCTTGCTTATCTCTGGAATTAAAATTAAACACTTTTTAATTTTATCTTTATGTTTTTTAATAGTAGTCGGTTTCGCTTGGAATTTTCTATTAAAAGATTATCAAAAAGACCGGGTTTTATCTTTTGTATTTCTTTATGATCCCCTGGGGGGATCTTGGAGTCAGACACAATCTAAAATCGCCATAGGGTCTGGAATGTTCTTGGGTCAAGGAGTTGGCAAAGGGTCCCAAGTGCAATATGGATTTCTGCCGGAGCCGCACACCGACTTTGTTTTTTCTGTTATAGCGGAGGAGTGGGGTTTTTTGGGGATATCTGTCCTTTTTTTACTGTATATAAATTTAATTTGGCGGATACTAAAAATTGCAATAGATTCTCAAACTAATTTTCCCCGGCTTTTTGCTTCTGGCTTTGCTATTGTTTTGATAGCCCAGTTTGTTATTAATATAGGAATGAATCTTTCAATGCTCCCGGTTGTTGGCATTTATCTTCCCTTGGTGAGCTACGGGGGCTCGGGATTAATTGGCACATTTGTTGGCCTTGGCATACTGCAATCAATAAAAGCGAAAGGATAATCCTTAAAAGATTGCGCAAGCTCGGCGTTGCATTTTTGTTTAAAAAATAGTAGAATAAAATAATTAACCAACAAAACTATGGCAGTAATAAAAAAGAAAATATGGCAGGAGTATTTTGAGCTTGTGTCTTCCGGAAAAAAGAAGTTTGAATTAAGGCTTGCGGATTTTGATATTGCGGAAGGAGATATGCTTTTGTTGGAAGAGTGGGATTCTAAAACAAAGGAATATACCGGCAGAACCATTGAGAAAAAAGTCAGCTTCCTCTTAAAATTCAAACTTGATGACTTCGGCCAGGAGCAGGAAATCAAAGAAAAAGGATTTTTAGTTATTCAATTAAATTAAACATGGAAAAAGAGCCATCTGAAAAAAAGGACGAGGAAATGACTTTGCCAATCCAGGAAGAAATGGTAGCGAACGAGAAAGAAAGCGAGGTCAACTTCACGCCCGAACAATTGACAGAGATTGAAAATAAAAGACAAATTTTGTCATCGCTTGCATATTTTATTGGCAAGGATTTTAACATACCTGTCGAGTTAAACCAACCAGGCGCAGGATGGCACTGGGATTTTAAGGAAAACAAAATAAGAGTAGATCCTAAGGATTTATTGGAAAAACCAATGGATTATTTGCGTTTTGTGATATCTCATGAGGCGGGGCACAGAAGAATTTCAAGGGCGGATTTTATTCCTCAAGAAGAATGGGCGCAGCCCGGTTTTTCTTTTATGATGAATGTTGTTGAGGCTTCTCGAGACAATAATTTTGTGGCCGAAAGTTACCACAAATTTAAAGAGCAGATGGAGTTGGCTTACGAACAACAATTAGATTTTGAGGCCAAGACAGAGGATGCGGCGAGCAAGAAATTAGGGGAAATGCCGCGCTTTGTACAGGCCGGATTTGAACTTATAAAACAATGGCACAAAGAATCGCAGGGCCAGCCATTTGATATTTCAACTGACTTGCCCGAAGATGTTAGAAATGTAGTTGAAAAAACGTTAAAATCTGCGCAGGATTCATGGTGGAGATATCCGTCCAGAGAAGAGGCAGATGACGCTAAAAAAGGCGAGAAGAATATAATTGCTTACGCAAAACTTTCTTACGAAATAAATAGAGATGAAATATGGCCTGAATTTAAAAAATTAGTTGATGAAGATATGAAAGACCAAGAAACGCAGGAATCTATGAAAGAAATGCAAAGGGAAAAACAAGCGGGCGGTCAAATTCCTCAGGATTTACAGGATAAACTTACCCCAGAAGAGCAGAAAGAATTAGATAAAGCGCTTAGCGATGCCATAAAAGAAGCGTTAAAAGAATCTGAAGAACAAGCCGAACAAGGACAGCCTCAACAAGACCAGGAGTCACAAGATTCAGAACAGCAAAAGCCGGGTCAAAAGCCAATTGACATTTCCAAATTGTCAGAGGGTCTTAAACAAAAAATTAGTGAATATGTTGATTCTTTGCCAGAAGAGGAGCGGGAGGATTTAGAGGAGAAAGCCAAAGCCGCGCTGAAAGAATTTGAAAAATCAGTAAATGAAGACTTGCAGGGTAAGTTATGCAAAAACCCAGAGGAAGAAACGGGCAAGTCAGAAGAACTAACAGAATCAAAAACAGAAGCGTCTAAAGACGAAGAAAGCTGGAGTAAATCAGAAAAGGCCAGCAAGAGAGAGATAGAACAGCTCCGTAGAAAAATAGAATCAGTGTTTGAGGCTGGAGAGAAAAGCCCCTACCAAGAGGCATTAATTGAAACTTCTGAACTAATAGATGCTTTAACTGCGGACCTGCGAGATGTTTTTGCAAAAAGAAAAATTGAAAAATATGAGACTGGATATCGTTCAGGCCGACGCTGGAATATCCGCCAAAGAATTAGAGAAAAAGTCGCCGGAATACCTCTTTTTAAAACTGAGGCGAGAGAACAGAAAACAAGCGAAAGCGAAGAGATGGATTATGCCATTACTCTTTTGGTTGATTTGTCCGGCTCTATGGGGGATAACAATAAAATTCAGGAAACGTTTAGGTCAACAGTTGTTTTGGCTGAAACTTTAAATAATCTTGGAATTAATTTTGAGATTGTAGGTTTTCAGGATGTTTTGTTGGAATTTAAATCGTTTCAAGAGCGTCTTGATGAGCCGATGCAAAATAAGTTGAACGGAATGATATTGGAAGTTTATGGATCAAACCCAGACGGCCATAACAATCCGAGAGATAACGATGATGGAGTTGCCTTGCTTGAAGCATCGAAGCTTTTGGCGGAGCAGACTGCAAAAAATAAATTTCTTGTAGTTCTTTCCGACGGCTTGCCCGAGACAAATTATAAGAGTTCTGCTCAGCTTAGCCGCGAGCTTAAGGAAGCAGTTACAGAGGTGACGGGGAACACAAATCAAAAGCTTATTGGCATAGGATTAATGTCAAATGCGGTAAAAAAATATTATGAGAATAATATTGCTGGCGTTTCAACTAAAGAGATGGCGGAAACTTTTGGCGGGCTTTTGAGAGAAATCATTGAAAAATATTGAGATTTAATTTAGAATAAATTAATTACTTCTATGCAAACAGCAATTAAAGAGAGGACTGACAAATTAGCCAATCTATCTAACGTCTTTTTAAAGGTTGGACTTTTAGTTGCAGAGGGAAAAACAGATCCAAAAGTAAGGATTACTAAAGCTAAAAAAACCTTAGTGAATTCGGGCTATAAAGAGTGCACTGATTACATCCAAGTTATGGATGCATTATCGTCTGGCAAAGATAAAATTTTTTACATAGAAAAAAATAAAAAATTGGATGGGTTGGTTTTGGAAATTATTGCCGAATTTGACGCCGGAATTGTCAGCTTGGCGGACAGAAAAAATAACACAGGATTGAAGACGGCAAATTGGGACCCATCTAAAACTTCTTTTGTTGTAATTATGACTCGAAAACAGATAGAGCAAAGCTACCCGCGTCTTTTTGAATACATAAATATTATTCAATCTCTATAAAATAATGAATCCAGAGGGACGAAAATTTGAAGAACCTACAGGCGGAGAAATTCCGGTAGAGGAAGCTCAGGATATAAAAGCTATCCATAAAGAGCCATATATAATCGAAAAAGAAAATTCGGTTTCTTTTTTGGGCGTTGAAGTGCCAAAAGCAAGTGGGGGACGACTGGTTCCCGGGATAGAGGAATTTAAAGAGGAATATACTTTTATAGAGGGCCATTACCAATTTATGCGTGAAGCGGCAACTGCTTTGCTTTTGAACAAGCCAATCCTGTTTGAGGGCGGCACCGGTGTTTATAATAAAACAACCACAATAGCATATATTTGCAAACTTTTAAGCATGAATTACTGCAAAGTGAATTTTGGAAGAGAAACTGCTGTTGAGGATGTGATGGGTGGCAAAGAACCTGAAACCGATGAACATGGGCATGAAAAATTTGAATGGTATAATGGGCGGTTAATGGATGCCATAGAGCATGGCGGAATAGCTTTTTTAGACGAATATAATCGTCAAAGCAGGCTGCATGAAATTGTTAATCCTGTCATAGACGCAATTCTTAATGGCCGCAAGGAAATTGTAAATCCTTTGAATAAAAGCAAAACAGTAAAAGTTCATCCGGATTTTCGCTTGATAGCGGCGCAAAATCCGCCCGGATTTGAAGGGGGACACACTTACGAAGGAAGAAATCCTTTGCCAACTGAAACATTCGGTAGGTGGGTTTTTAAAAAATTGCCCCCTGAATATACAAGCGAGGAAAGAAATAAACGTTTGGCTGGAATGATTGGAGAAAATGTAGAAATTAATCTGCCGGCATCGGAATTCCGCATGAATGTGCCCAGTGGGGAAGAATTGAGTCCAAAAAGCGGAGAGTATAAAACGCCAGAGTTTGCGCGGGGAGAAGTGCGAACGTTGGCTGGCGTACCCGGGATGATCAATTGGCGGAGAGAGATGGTAAGCATATTTGAAGTATTACAATCAAAATCATCCGGCGCAAAAAAAGAAATGGCCAAAGGTCAAAAACAAGAGCTTAGCATAAATCCAAGATTGGAAAATACTATTTTAGAATATATCGCTCGTTTTTACAAAGGCGATATTAACGAAACCGTAAACAATGCCTTTGAAACCTGCGTTGTTGGAATGTATAGCTCTGAAGCCGATAGAAAAAAAATAAGAGAAATGTTAAATCAAGCAGCGTGGAAACCGCCAGTGACGGAATCTAAGCGCAAGGGCTTAGAGAGAGGACCAAAGGAAGAAGAATCTTTGAAGGGCGAAGGGCCGGAGACATTGCAGGAAGTTCGCAAAAGAGCTGAAAAAGCGCGGGAATCTTTATTCAAAAATCCTAAGGTGCCAGATGAAATAAAAGAAAGATTAAAATTAGTAGAGTCAAGCGCTGAATTGGAATCATCTTTGCAAGAACAATATGAAAGGCAAGTGGAAGTTTTAGAGAAAGCCGGCCTTTTGCGTAAGCTGGAGTCGGGTCAGCTTGGAATAGAGGGCATTGACGGCAAAGAGTATGCAATACCCACACAGGCAGAGATAGTTGAAAGGATAGAGGCCAAAAAAGAATTAGTTGAAAGAAAGCAAGAGCAAGGTTTTACAAAATTGTTGTTGGTGCCGTTTGGGATGAAGTTGGACGACTTAATTGAGGCGTATAAACAAAGAATATTAGATCACAGCCAAAGGGGGAAATTATTTGCAACAAAAAAGGATTCGGGAGATCCTCCAACGCCGTTGGAATTAAACGAAAGCCAGCCCCTTTGGAAATGGGATGGGTATAACAATGCCGATGCGACTGGCGAGCTTGTATACAATCCAAAAGAATTTTCTAAAAATCATAAAGGCAAAACAAAACAGGAAATTCTTGAGAAACAAGGCGGCTGGCAAGTGCTTTTAATTGAGGACATGTCAAACATTCCAAGAGAAGGAGGCGCAAAAACAAAAGGCGGCAGAACGCAAATAGACACGGGCGGGAGCTCAATTAAGAAATATATTAAGCGAGGCGAAAACATCCCAAGCCCCGCAGAATATCTTAAAGCTCTAAACAAAGAGCCGGCGTATAATGGCGAGTCGGGGATGACTCCGGAAGAGCATATCATATACGCAATAACTCACTTAAAGGAGACCGATGAAGTTGTGGATGATTGGCAGGGTAACGGCAGCATTTCTTATCAGATAGGAGCGTATTTTCCTTCTTCGGGCAGTGCGCCGCACGCCTACTGGGACCGCGGCAATCGCCGGGCCAGCATTGTCAGGAACGATCCTGACTATCGCAATGACTATTGCGGCGTTCGCCCCGCGGTGCGCCTCTAAATTTTTGCTTCATCATTATGTTTTTTGTTTATGTTTTGCAAAGTCTGAAAGATAAAAAATTATATATTGGTTATACAGACAACCTGGCTGAAAGATTTAAAAAACATAATGATGGACAAGTTAAATCGACAAACCCCCGCAAGCCGTTTAAGATAATTTACTATGAGGCGCATCAAAACAAGTATGATGCCATTGTAAAAGAGAAATTTTTAAAAACTGGCTGGGGATACAATTATCTTAAACGGTCTCTGAAAAACTATTTTGAAGCAAAAACTTAGTGGCGCGGTGAGGATTTAAAAATCTTGATATTTGAGCCTTGTCTTTTTTTATTTTTTTATTTTAAAATTGAAAAATATTGAGATTTTTGCTATAATTAAGTATGAAAATGAAATTTAGGCCATCATTATTTTGGGACACGGATCCCAAAAACATAGACGTCAAGAAAAATGCCCAATATATTATTGAGCGAATTTTAAACCTTGGAGACGAAAACGATATAAAATGGATGTTCAAAAACTATAAACTATCTTTAATAAAGCATGTCCTTTCAAGTAGTAGGGATATTTCTTATAAGGGCGTGAATTTTTGGGCGCATATACTTAAAGTGCCAAAAAATAAAATTTTATGTTTGAAGCCGTCTTATCGGAAAATGCGAAAAATGCTTTGGCCATATTAGGAAAAAGCGGAATTTTGAAAAATGCATATATGGCCGGCGGAACTGGCTTGGCTTTACAAATTGGCCATCGGCTGTCTTTTGATTTTGACTTTTTTACCACTAACAAATTTGATGCCGTTATTTTAACTCAAAGAATAAAAGAACTGATGCCTGAATTTAAATTAGAAAGACAGGATTGGGGAACAATTTTAGGAGATATGGGTGGATCGCGTTTTAGTTTGTTTTATTATACTTATCCCTTGCTTTTTGTTACCCAAAGTTTTATGGGTGTTGATATCTCCGACATAAAAGATATAGCTGCAATGAAAATTGCCGCCATTTCTGACCGTGGCGCAAAAAAAGATTTTATTGATCTTTATTTTATTATTAAAATTGAAAAAAAACTTACACTTAAGGAATGTTTGGAATTGTATGATAAAAAATTTAACACCCTAAAGCAAAACAAAATTCACATTTTGAAAAGCCTGCTTTATTTTGAAGATGCCGAGAAACAAGCTGGAATTAAAATGATAAAAAAGGTCGAATGGCAAGAGGTCGTAAAATTTTTTATAAGAGAAGTTAGGGCGTTGCAAGAAGTTAATAGTTTAAAATAACAATATTATTAAAATTTATAAAAAATACGGCAAAACGCAAACCAGAATTATCAGAATCGGAAATTATAGAAGCAACAGAAATTGTGGGCGCAGAGTCGCCTGCTGAATTTTCTGCAGAAGTCAACGAACAAGCTCAGGAGTTTGCAAAGCAGGCTAAAAATTTACGCATCAGCGCAAAAACGGCGGAGGATTACGATGAATTAACCAGATTATATAAGGAAATAGAAAAGTTATATTCGCCTCAAGAGTTGCCCCCATCTTTACAAGAACAATACGAAAGTCAAGTGGAAGTTTTAGAGAAAGCAGGCCTTTTGCGTAAACTGGAGTCGGGTAAGCTTGGAATAGAGGGAATAGAGGGAATAGATGGTAAAGAATATCCTTTGCCTGCCCCAGAAGAAGTGGCCAAAAGAATGGAGGCAAACAAAGAATTAGTTGAAAGAAAACAAGAGCAAGGTTTTACAAGATTACTGTTGGTGCCGTTTGGGATGAAGTTGGACGACTTAATTGAGGCGTATAAACAAAGAATATTAGATCACAGCCAAAGGGGGAAATTATTTGCAACAAAAAAGGATTCGGGAGATCCTCCAACGCCGTTGGAATTAAACGAAAGCCAGCCCCTTTGGAAATGGGATGGGTATAACAATGCCGATGCGACTGGCGAGCTTGTATACAATCCAAAAGAATTTTCTAAAAATCATAAAGGCAAAACAAAACAGGAAATTCTTGAGAAACAAGGCGGCTGGCAAGTGCTTTTAATTGAGGACATGTCAAACATTCCAAGAGAAGGAGGCGCAAAAACAAAAGGCGGCAGAACGCAAATAGACACGGGCGGGAGCTCAATTAAGAAATATATTAAGCGAGGCGAAAACATCCCAAGCCCCGCAGAATATCTTAAAGCTCTAAACAAAGAGCCGGCGTATAATGGCGAGTCGGGGATGACGCCAGAAGAGCAGCTTACATATGCAATTTTACATTTAGAAGAAACAGATCAAGTTATTGACGATTATAGGGGCAACGGCAGCATCTCTTATCAGATAGGAGCATATTTTCCCTCTTCGGGCAATGCGCCGAACGCCTACTGGAACCGCGACAATCGCCAGGCCAACGTTGACAGGAACAATCCTGACAATCGCAATGACAATTGCGGCGTTCGCCCCGCGGTGAGAGTTTATGATTACGAATTAACGGATTTTAGCCATCCTCCGAGCATTCTGCCCGCTTCGGCAAGTTTTGCTTGCGTTTGGAATATTTTTGTTTCATTCGCTATTTCAAGCTCTAAAAATAATCTTAGTTTGAGGATAGATGTTTCCAAGCGGCTGGATGCTTTAATCAAATATGCTGCCTTTAAGGGTTTGGGCGCATTTTTTGCCATAATGGTTTCTTGTAAAAGCGATAAAACACTATTTTCCAGGCTTTGGCCAAGCGAATATCTCCATCTTTTTTCAAGATGATTATTTATATCGATTGTAATTTTACAAAGCATCAAAACAAGAAGATAAAATGTACGACGTTTTTGATATTAGTAATAATGATGCGTACGCACACTTATTACCAAACACATGATATAATAAAATTAATGAAAGCAGATGCCTCGAGAAAAATATTGGGATATTTAGTTTTAGCAGGAGCAGTGTCTGTTGCTGCCACTTCGCCATTTTTTCTTTATAAGCTGGCAAAACTTGTAGTTAAGGATTTAGAATATAAATCAAAATACGGGAAGAAACTTGATAATGCGTTCTATTATTTAAAAAAGAAAGGCTATATTATAGTAGAAAAAGATGGGCACGACATTACTGTCGCGCCAACCCAAAAGGGAGCCAAGATGATGAAAAGATACCAAATTTTGGAGCTTAAAGTTGAAGAACCTAAAAAATGGGATGGAAAAATCAGGGTTGTGGCTTTTGATATTCCAGACACCCAAAGAATCAAAAGAAATGCTTTTAGGCGAAAATTAAAAGAGTTGGGATTTTACTCATCGCAGAAAAGCGTGTGGCTTCATCCTTTTAATTGCAGAAAACAAATTCAGATTCTAAAAGATTTTTTCGGTTTTGATGATAAGCAGATTCATTTTTTTACTGCAGAGAGAATAGAGGACGAACGGCTGCTAAAAAGGATTAAAGACGTTTATAAAATATAAAAATTCCTCCTTGTTTGAGTGATGGCCCGTTTATAAAGGAATTAGCAATAATTGTGCGTACGCACACTTATTACCAATATTACCAATTTAAGTTATTGTATTTTAAACTCAATATTTGGTTGGGTTTTTTTGGTTTAAATTATCCTTTGGTTTAAGTTATCCACAGGAAACAATTGACACGGTATTGTAGAAATGTGCGAGGGGGGGGTATTATAAGTTAATAGTTAAAATTAAATTAAAAATTTTATGAATCAAAAAATTAATAGAAAATTTATTCTACCCGTGCTATCTGTGATTTTATTATTATTAATTGCAGTCTTTTTTGTAAGCGTTAATAAAACTAACTCAGTTTCTCTTAATGCCGGATTATCTGATTTTTTCTCTAAAGTGCTTGGACCGATCTTTAAGCCCCCTACAACCTCTCAATCGAGTTCCTCATCTAAGGTGGGATCTCCTATACCAGTACCAAAAACAGGAGGGTCCTATTGTTCTAAAGAAGAAAATAAAGGACCCGATGGAAAAACTTATATAAAGTATACATGTGTTCCCGCTCTTACGTCTAGTAGACAATGTAATAATAATAATGATTGTTACGTTTATAAGCACGCTCTTTGTTTTAAAGACAAATGTTATGTAGAAGGCGGAGTGGCGCTTAGTGACTGCGTTAATGATAGCGATTGCGCAGAAAAGAAATATAATACTTGTGAAAACAGCGGGCGTGGCTTTGTATGCACTTCAAATAGTGGTTTTGGAACCAATGAATGTTCTACAAATTCTGATTGTGAGATCAACCATACCTATACCGTTTGTTTGCCTATTGCTCCTCTACCGGGCAGTACAGTAAATTGGGTTTGTGCGAGGGCTCTTGGCAAGGCGAATAATCAATGCCAAAAAGCAGAGGATTGTGAAAATGTAGTTCTCCCATCAAATTTGAAATAAATAAAAATGATATTTTAGTCGAAACGCAAAAATTGTTGTCCGTGCCATTGCTTTTCTGTTTCGACCCTGTTTCGACTCTTGACATAAATGTCAAGATAGAATAAGATTGATTTATATATAAAAAAGAAGTGGCCATTTTACTCTAGTTAAAATTGAATACCCCTGCCTAATTGTTTGTCCAAAAATATATCATAGAAAAAGAGGGCGGGGGAAATACCCTAAGTATGTTTAGGGTTTTTTATCGTTATAGAATAATAAGTAATTTTTTGCTGTCTCTATTATTTATTTTTTAATATTTTTTGTTTATGACAGGGACTATTCATAAAGTAAAAAACTTTTCAAAATCCAAACTCTCTTTTTCTATGCCTCATCTCTTAACGATGCAAAGGGAAACATGGGAGGATTTTTGGAAGGTAAGAGTCAAAGAACTTCTTTCTGAAATTTCTCCGATTATTGATTACACGGAAAAAGAATTTGAACTTTGGTTTTTGGATTATAAATTAGGCAGGCCAAACTATAAAAATGGTTTGGAGGCGAAAAAAAACAATGATAGCCTGGAAGCCGCTTTAAGAGTTAAGGTTAGGTTAGTCAATCGTAGAACTAAAGAAGTAAAAGAGCAGGAAGTTTTTATTGCCGATTTTCCCCTAATGACAGAAAGAGGAACTTTTGTTGTAAACGGAGTAGAAAGAGTTGTTGTTTCGCAGCTTATTCGTTCCCCCGGTGCATTTTTTACAGCAAGGTCGTTTCGCGGAAAAAATTATTTTGGGGCAAAAATTATTCCAAACAGAGGAGCCTGGTTAGAATTTGAAACCGAAGAGTCTGGTTTTATTGGAGTTAAAATAAATCGCAAGAGAAAGGTGCCCGCAACCACCCTACTTTTAGCTTTAGGTCTAGATACTATAGAAAAAGTTGAAAAAGAATTTAAAGATTTAGATAAAGGAGAAATACAATATATTAAGGAAACCCTAAAAAGAGACACCTGCAAAGACCAAAAAGAAGCCTTAGTGGAAATTTATAGACGTCTAAGGCCAGGAGATTTGGTTACTCCCGATACTGCCCAGGATTTAATTTTTAATATGTTTTTTAATTTTGACAGGTATGACTTGTCAAAAGTTGGCAGATGGAAAACGTGGCAACGGCTTCCAAATTTGGCTCCAGTCAAGAAAGACAAAGATGTCTCAAAAGACGATCGGATTTTAAAATTATCCGACATTATTGAGGTTGTAAAAGAAGTAATTCGTTTGAACAACAATCCCGACGCTAAACCCGATCAGGTTGATCATTTAGGAAACAGAAGGGTGAGAACATTATCTGAACTTTTGCAAAACCGGCTAAGAGTGGGAATGATGAGAATGGAAAGAATAATTAAAGACAAAATGTCTACATTAGACCCGCTTACTATAACCCCAATTCAGCTTATAAACCCAAGACCGTTAATGGCAGTAATCAAAGAATTTTATACTTCTTCTCAATTTTCCCAGTTTATGGATAATGAAAACCCTTTGGCAGAATTAGAGCACAAAAGGCGACTGACCACCACGGGACCAGGCGGATTGACAAGAGAGAGGGCTGGTTTTGAAGTAAGGGATGTGCAACCATCTCATTATGGGAGAATTTGTCCTATTGAAACGCCAGAAGGACCCAATGTTGGGTTAGTGGGCCATTTGGCTTCTTTTGCCAGAGTAAATCCGTATGGATTCATTGAAACACCATATTTTAAAGTAAAAAATGGAAAAATAACAGACGAAGTTCATTACCTTTCAGCGCAGGAAGAAGAAAGGTTTGTTATTATTACTGCTTCAGTTCCATTAGATGAAAATGGAAAGATACTTCCTGAAGTCCCGCCAGACAAAGTTGAGGCGAGGGTAAAAGGAGAGCCGGCCGAAACCGAAATTTCTAAAGTGGACTACGCTGATGTTTCTTCAAAGCAGTTTCTTTCTGTCGCGGCTTCTTTGATTCCATTCTTGCAAAATGACGACGCCTCAAGAGCCCTTATGGGGTCTAACATGCAACGTCAGTCGGTTCCGTTATTAAAACCGCAAGCTCCCTTAGTCGGCACTGGCGTTGAGAGAAATGTTGCTCATGATTCTGGCCAAGTAATATTGGCAAAATATCCGGGCGTAGTTAAAGAAGTGGATTCTCAACATATTAAGGCGTTGTATGACCAGGGGTCTAAAAAAGTTGAGGAAAACTATGAACTTCAAACATTTATAAGAACTAACCAATATTCTTGTTTTCATCAAAGACCAATAGTTCAAAAAGGAGAGGAATTTAAAAAAGGAGATGTTTTAGCCGACGGCGCCGCTATCTCTGAAGGCAGACTGGCTTTAGGCAGAAATATTTTAGTTTGTTTTCTGCCATTAAGAGGCGGAGGGTTTGAGGATTCTATCACTATTTCAGAAAAATTAGTGAAAGAAGACGAGTTTACATCAATTCATATTGAAGATTTCACTTGCGATGTCAGAGAAACAAAATTGGGACCGGAAGTTACAACTTCTGATATTTCCAATGTTGGCGAGGAAAAGCTAAAGGATTTAGATGAAGAGGGAATAGTAAGAGTGGGGGCTGAAGTAGGTCCAAACGATATTTTAGTTGGAAAAATTTCTCCAAAAGGCGAGGCAGAGTTAACTCCAGAAGAAAGATTATTAAGGGCAATTTTTGGAGAAAAAGTAAAAGATGTTAAAGACAGCTCTTTAAGAATGGAGCATGGCAAGAGAGGAAAAGTAGTTAATGTAAAAATATTTTCACGCGACCTCGGGCACAAATTAGAGCCCGGAGTTATAAAAAAAATTCAAGTTGAGATTGCCGAAACAAGAAAAGTAAAAGTTGGAGACAAATTAGTGGGAAGACACGGAAACAAAGGCGTTGTTTCCAAGATATTAGCAGAAGAAGAAATGCCATATTTAGCCGACGGCACTCCAATTGATTTAGTCTTGTCTCCTTTGTCTGTGCCGTCAAGAATGAATATCGGCCAGATTTTAGAAACTCATCTCGGCTGGGCAGCTCATAAATTAAATTATATAGCGATATCACCATCGTTATTAGGAGCCAATAAAGAAGATATTAAAAAAGAATTGAAAGAAGCCGGACTTCCCGAATCGGGTCAGGTAACCTTATACGACGGCAAGACAGGCCTTCCTTTTCCAAGAAAAATTACCGTTGGTTATATGTATATAATGAAGCTTATTCATATGGTTGATGATAAAGTTCACGCCAGATCAATTGGACCATACTCTTTAATTACTCAACAGCCGCTTGGCGGAAAAGCCCAGTTTGGAGGCCAGAGGTTTGGAGAAATGGAGGTTTGGGCATTGGAAGGATATGGCGTAGCTCATACTTTGCAGGAAATGTTGACCATTAAGTCCGACGACGTTATGGGCAGAGCCGCAACTTACGAAGCCATATTAAAAGGAGAGCCGATAAGAAATCCAAACATTCCTGCTTCGTTTAATCTTTTGGTTGCCGAATTAAAATCGCTTGGCTTGGCAGTTGAAGTTAAAGAAAAATTACGCCAGGAAAGAGACGAAAAAAAATAATTTTAAACTTTTTAAACCTATGCGTGTAGTAGATCTAGAATCAATAAGAGTAAAATTGGCCTCGCCCGAGGAAGTTTTGTCGTGGTCTCATGGCGAGATAATAAAGCCGGAAACAATAAATTACAGAACCCAAAAGTCGGAAAAGGACGGTCTTTTTGACGAAAGAATTTTTGGACCTGAAAAAGATTACGAGTGCGCTTGCGGGAAATATAAAAGAATAAGATACAAGGGTGTAGTTTGCGACAGGTGCGGAGTAGAGGTTACTAAATCTTCTGTAAGGAGAGAAAGAATGGGCCATATTAAACTAGCGGCCCCTGTTTCCCATATTTGGTTTTTAAGAGGGGTACCGTCAAGAATGGGCCTGGTTTTAGATAGGTCATCACAGCAATTGGAAAAAGTTATTTATTTTTCTTCGTATATTATTACTAAAGTTGATGATGAGGCGAGAAATAGAGTTTTAGACGCTATTGAACAGGAATATAAAACAAAAGTTAAAAAAGAAAAAACAGAGGCTGCCAAACAAGAATTAAAACAAGCCAGAGAGAAAGCCAAAGAAGAAGTTTTGGATATTAAAATACTTCAAATTTTATCTGAAGTTGTTTATCATAATTTATCTTTAAAATACGGAGAAATGTTTGAAGCGGGAACCGGAGCCGAAGCGGTTAAAAATCTTTTTTGTCAAGTTGATTTGAAAAAGACAATCAGCGAATTAATAAAAGAGAGCGAAGAAACTCCTCCAGCCCTGAAAAAGAAAGTTTTAAGAAGATTAAAAGTTTTCCAGGGAATGTTAAAAGCCAACGTCAGACCCGAGTGGATGTTTATGGATGTATTGCCCGTATTGCCGCCAGATTTAAGGCCAATGGTTCAATTAGACGGCGGAAGATATGCTTCCTCTGATTTAAACGACCTTTATAGAAGAGTTATAAACAGAAATAATAGATTAAAATATCTTTTAGAAATTTCAGCGCCGTCAGTCATTGTCAGAAACGAAAAAAGAATGTTGCAGGAAGCGGTTGATGCTTTGATTGATAATGAAATGAGAAAAGGGGTAACAACTACCGCTACAACCGGAGGAAAACGACTATTAAAATCTTTAGCCGCGATATTGGCGGGAAAGCAGGGAAGATTTAGACAAAATCTTTTAGGCAAGCGAGTCGATTATTCTGGCAGATCGGTTATTGCAGTGGGTCCTGAGCTTCATTTTGCTCAGTGCGGTTTGCCAAAAATGCTGGCTTTGGAAATTTTTAAACCATTTGTTATTAAGAAAATCTTAGACAAAGAATTAGCCTATAATATTAGGGGAGCGGCTAGACTGATTGAAGAAAAAATTCCTGAAGTTTGGGCCATATTAGAGGAAATAGTAAAAAGCAAATTAGTTTTATTAAACAGGGCGCCGACTTTGCACAGACTTGGCATTCAGGCGTTTCAGCCGGTTTTGACCGAAGGAGAGACAATAAAACTTCATCCATTTGCTTGCGAGGCGTTTAACGCGGATTTTGACGGCGACCAAATGGCAGTTTATTTGCCTCTTTCAGACGAGGCGCAAAAAGAAGCCAGAGAAATTATGCTTTCTTCTTTAAATCTTTTAAGGCCGGCTACAGGATTGCCGGTAATCGGGCCATTTAGGGACATTGCTTTGGGATGTTATTTTTTAACAAAAATAAAAGAACCGAAAGAGCCAGTAGACATCAAAACCTTAAAAGTATATTCCAGCGATTCAGAAGCTATTACAGCTTATGAATATAAATTTTTAGAATTAAACGAAAAAATCAGAGTGCCGAATCCGCGTCTACCTGACGGGCGGGCAAAATCAGGTAAAATAGAATTAATAGAAACAAGCGTTGGCAGGATTATTTTAAACGCCTGTTTGCCGAAGAATCATTCATATGTAAATAAATTAATAGACAACAAGGCGTTGAAAGGGCTTGTTAGAGAAATTGTTGAAAAATATTCAAACGAAGAGGCCGTAGCGTTTTTGGATAGAATTAAGGTATTGGGCTTTGAACATTGTACTCTGTCTGGGGTAAGCTGGGGCATGGATGATTTGATTGTGCCAAAAGAAAAAAAGCAATTAATATTTGACGCAGAAAGGGAAGTAGAAGAGATTGACAATCATTTTAAAAAAGGATTGCTTTCGCACGAAGAAAAAACTTCGCAGAAGATTTTAATTTGGCAGTCAGTTAAAACAAAACTTGAAAGTTTGTTAAAAACCACCTTGCCAGAAGATGGACCAGTGTTATCTATTATTAACGCTGGAGCCAGGGGAACTTGGGCGCAACCAGTGCAGATGGCCGGAATGAAAGGTTTGGTTAATAATCCTGCCGGTGATATCATTGAACTGCCAATCAAGTCTTCTTTTGCAGAGGGATTTAATGTTTTAGAGTATTTCATTTCTACCCATGGGGCTAGAAAAGGTACCGCTGATACTGCTTTAAGAACTTCTTCGGCTGGATATTTAACAAGGCGTCTTATAGACGTAAGCCATGATGTAATAGTAAATGAAGATGATTGTGGAGACAAAACAGGAATTACTGTTTGGAGAAAAGACGCTGAAATAATAGAACAGGATTTTGTTTTTAAAATAGTTGGAAGATATTGTTTAGAGGACGTGGTAAAAGACCAAAAGATTTTTGTTAAAAAAGGAGAATATATTGATTGGAAAACGGCAGATGAAATTAGTAAAGCCGAAATTGAAAGAGTTGTTGTACGTTCTCCTTTAAGCTGTAAAAACAAATCAGGAATTTGCCAGAGTTGTTATGGTTGGGATCTGGGCAGAAACAGCTTAGTAAAATTAGGAGAGGCGGTCGGAGTCGTTGCCGCACAAGCAATTGGAGAACCAGGCACACAGTTAACACTGAGAACACATCATTTAGGAGGAGTAGTCGGCACCGGTGATATTACACAGGGTTTGCCAAGAATTGAAGAAATTTTTGAATCAAGGGCTCCAAAAGGGGAGGCAGTAATGACGTTAGCCGAAGGCAAGGTTATAAAAGTTGACGAGGGAAATAGAATTGTAAAGATTGAACCCGTCTCCAAATCTGCTAAAAAAATGCCGGCGATTGAGTACAAAATTCCTAACAGGATTGCTATTTTAGTCAAAGAGGGAGACGAGGTTAAAGAAAATCAGGCTCTTTGCGGGGGAAATTTAGATTTGAAAAAAATGTATAAATCAGCAGGGTTGGAAGCAACTCAAAAATATATTCTGAAAGAAGTTCAGAAAATTTATTCTTCGCAAGGCGTTGATATACACGACAAACATATTGAAGTTATTATCCAGAAGATGTTTTCCAGAATGAAAATAAGAGAAGAAGGAGATAGTTTATGGGTGACAGGAGAGGTTATTGAGGGAGGGGTATTTCAAGAAGAGGTTGACAGACTAAAAAAAGCAAAGAAAAACCCTCCAATTGGAGCGCAAATATTATTGGGAATTTCTGAGGTTGCTTTAGCGTCAGAAAGCTTCTTGTCAGCGGCCTCATTTCAGCAAACATCCAGAGTTTTAATTAAAGCGGCGCTTGAGGGCAAGGAAGACAAACTGCGCGGTCTCAAAGAAAATGTGATTATCGGAAAACTCATTCCGGTAGGCACTGGATTTATTAAAAAGAAATAATAAAACGCCCTCGTTCAGCGGGGGCGTTTTTGTTTACTTGAATAAATAAAAAGAAGCGTTATAATAATATAATAAACTTGTTATTCAATAACAAATCTGCTGCAAATTAAGCGCTTGGTCTGCAAAATCATAAAATTTCGTCGGCTTATACAGAGTATAAACCTCCTCAATTTTCTGATTTTTCGCCCGCAAACGCTCAATTTCCGCGACGAAAATTATTAAACAACAAGTTTAATACAGATTCAAAAATGGCCAAAAATAACAATTTAAAAAAAGAGAATAATACTAAAATAAAAGCAAAGAATAGCAATCCTGTTTTGGCTCAATGGACCAAAAGATGGATTAAGGCGATTTTGATGTTTTTAGTCGCGCTTGTTATTGGTCTTTCGTTTTGGAATAAAGCCGGCGCAGCCGGCAGGATTTTTATAAATATCTCAAAATTTTTAATAGGGCAAGCTACTTTTACACTTCCTTTGTTTTTCTTTTTAGGCGGAATAATATTTTTGAAATCAAGAAAAAAAGGAAAAACATTAGCCATGTTTTTGGCTATTATTGTCACCATTATTGGAATTTCGGGTATTTTAGCCAGCCAAGATTTAATCAAATTACAGGGAGGATGGACGGGGTTTTTATTAGCAAAATTGCTTATCGGAGGATTCGGTCTTTTAGTGGCTAATATCGTATTTGGAGCTGTTGTTTTAATAGGTATTTTTATATTTTTACAATTTATTAGAAATGAGGTGCCTAAGGAAAAATTAGACGAGGAAAAACGGCCGTCTTTTATATCGCAAATAATGAAAAAAAGCGGAGACGCTTCTTTTAAAATAAAAGGAACAGAAGATGAAAAATCCGAATCATCTGTTTCCGTATCTCCGAGAATATCTTTATTTAAAAAAGAATCCTCCTCCGCTAAAGCTTCTGAGGAAGAAGAAACTAGAAGAAAAAAAACAGTGGGAACAAAGGGAGATTTCGTTTTGCCTCCATTAGATTTGCTTTCAAAAAATGAATTAGCGCCAACTTCGGGCAACATAAAGGAGAACTCAATACTTATTAAAAAAACGTTGGAAAATTTTGGAATACCCGTTGAAATGGCGGAAGTAAATGTAGGACCTACTGTTACTCAATATGCCTTTAAACCAGCCGAAGGCGTAAAATTATCAAAGATTACAACATTATCTAATAATTTAGCATTAGCCTTAGCCGCTCACCCGATTAGAATTGAAGCCCCTATACCCGGCAAATCTTTAGTGGGCATTGAAGTGCCAAATAAAGTAAGGTCAACGGTCGCTTTAAGAAATTTGATTGCCCATCAAAACTATCAAAATGCATTAACTCCTTTGCTTGTTGCTTTGGGCAGAAATGTTTCTGGTTCTCCGGTTTATGCCGATTTAACAGAAATGCCACATATGTTAATTGCCGGCGCTACTGGAACAGGCAAAACGATATTTTTAAACAGTTTGATTTTGAGCCTTTTATATAAGTCAACCCCTGATAGTTTAAGAATAATTATGGTTGATCCAAAGAGAGTGGAATTTCAAAATTATAATGATATGCCCCATCTATTGTGTCCGGTAATTTACGACGCCACAAAAACGATGAGCGCTTTGCAGTGGTTGATAAAAGAAATGGAAAGGAGATTTGAAGTATTTTCTGAAATTCCTGCCAGGAACATTACTACTTATAACCAAAATAAATCTGTTATTGCATCTGAACTGCAGCTTCCCTATATTGTTTTGATTATTGATGAATTAGCAGATTTAATGGCGGCTAAAGGAAGGGAGCTAGAAGCGGGAATTGTAAGATTAGCTCAGATGGCAAGGGCAACTGGCATACATTTAGTATTAGCCACCCAGAGGCCGTCCGTAGAAGTTATTACAGGGTTAATTAAGGCCAATATTACTTCAAGGGTTACTTTTCAGGTTGCTTCACAGGTTGATTCAAGAACAGTTTTAGACACAGCCGGCGCTGAAAAATTATTGGGCGCCGGGGATATGTTGTTTATGTCGGCTAAATCTTCTAAAATTACAAGAATTCAGGGTCCATATGTTTCAGAAAAGGAGGTTAAAAAAGTAGCTGATTTTGTTTCAGAACAAGGTAAAAAAGCAGAAGAGCCACAATCTGTTCTTAGTCAAAGTTTGAAAGAAACCCTAGAACAAAGAGAGTCAAAAGAAGGAGAAGTATTTTTTGGCGGAGACGACGATCCGTTATTTGAAGATGTGAAGCGCATCGTTTTGGAAACTAAAAAAGCATCAGCTTCATTTTTACAAAGACGTTTAAGAATCGGCTATTCAAGAGCGGCTCGGCTTATTGATATGTTAGAAGAAAAAGGGCTTGTAGGCCCTGCTGACGGAGCCAAACCCAGAGATGTTTTTGCAAGCAAAGCGGATATCCAATTCGGTCCGGGAAAAGAGCCAAGCGGATTTGATGAATCAGAAGAACTAAAGAATAGCGAATGGCAAAAAGTGTAAAATTTGAAATCACAAATTGTTATATCAAGATTAAATTTTAAAATAAACAAAATGACAAAAACAAAAAAGGAGGAGGGCGAAAAAGAAAAACAAACTAAAGCCATAGAAAATGTAGTTAATGAAATAAAAGAACGTTTTGGAGAGGGAGCTATTATGAACCTTAGAGATATTTCAGCCGTTGATGTTGATGTTATTCCGACAGGTTCCATTGCTATGGATTTAGCTTTGGGGGTCAAAGGAATGCCCAGGGGCAGGATAATAGAGATATATGGAACAGAATCTTCTGGTAAAACCACATTGTCTCTGCATATTTTAGCTGAAGCTCAAAAAAAAGGAGGCGTTGGCGCTTTTATTGACGCAGAGCATGCTATGGACCCGGATTATGCAAGAAGAATTGGAGTTAATATTGATAATCTTTTAATATCTCAGCCCGATTCTGGAGAGCAAGCGCTGCAAATTGTTGAAACATTAGTGAAGTCAGAAAAAGTTGATGTAATAGTTATTGACTCTGTGGCAGCTCTAACTCCAAGAGTTGAAATAGAGGGGGAAATAGGAGACCAGCACATGGGGCTTCAAGCCAGAATGATGTCGCAAGCTTGCAGAAAGCTTTCTGGCATAGTGTCTAAAACAAATACAATGGTTATATTTTTAAACCAAACCAGAATGAAAATTGGTATGGTTTTTGGCAATCCGGAAACAACGCCCGGAGGATTGGCCTTAAAATTTTATGCTTCCGTTAGAATTAATTTAGTCAGAACGGCTCAGATAAAATCAGGCGATGAGATTATCGGAAACAGAGTAAAAGCTAAAGTGGTCAAAAATAAAGTGGCCGCTCCCTTCCGCACAGCTGAATTTGATATTTATTATAACGAGGGAATTTCTAAAACAGGAGACATTTTTAGAGCCGGATTGCAATGCGGCGCAATAAAGCAATCAGGCAGTTTCTTCAGTTTTGAAGGCCAAAAAATGGGTCAGGGGAACGAAGCCGTAAAAGTTTTTTTGAAAGAAAATCCAGAGGTGGCAAAACAAATAAAAAAGTTGGCAATGGAGCAAAAATAAAAGGATATAAAACAACACCGGGTATTGCATTAATGCAATACCCGGTGTTGTTTTAATTAGTTATTTCGGAGTATAGGGCAATATTCCTATTTGTCTGGCGCGCTTGATTGCAGTGGCAATCTTTTTTTGGTGATGCATACAAAGGCCGGTTTTTTTTCTCGGTTTTATTTTATAAAAACCAGATATAAAACTCGACAGCAATTCTGTATTTTTATAATCTACTTCATCAATATTTTTTTGGCAAAAATAACAAAACATAGAATTATTTTTCCTAAAATATTCTTATTTTTATATTCTAAATTAGAATTAGAATGGAATATCGCGGACATCAATTTCTTCGGCGGAGTCTCCTTGAAAAGGAATGGTTTTTGGCTCTTCGGCGTCATCTTGAGGGAGAATATAGTTTTCTTCAATTATTGGTATATCTCCGCCAGTTGGCGGATTGTTTTGCATTTCCGGCGCTGGGTTGGAAAACATCTTTTTTGCAGAATTATCCGCTACTGCTCCCCCCATTGATCTTGGGGCTAATTGTAAACCTTCGGCTATTATTTCTGTTCTGTATTGCTTCACTCCTGAGGAATTTTGCCATGACCCGGTTTTTATTCTGCCTTCAATTAAAACCAACGAACCCTTGTTTAAATATCTTGAGCTAATATCAGCTAATTTCCCAAAACAAACAATATTATGAAATTCTGCCTCCTGTTTTTTTTGACCAGTGTTATCAGTGTAGAATCTGTTTGTGGCTATACCGAAGTTAGTTACAGATTGTCCAGAAGGCAATGCGCGCACCTCAGGATCACGAGTAACGTTTCCTAAAATAAAAGCTTTATTTAAATTCATTTTTACTCGCTTAAAATTTCGTCTAATTTTTTCTCAATTTCCTTTAATTCGACCTTTTTATTTATTTGTCTGTCTGGCAAATATGCTTTTTCTTCTTCTACGTCTCCAATAGACGCGGAGGATATTAATGGTTTCTTTTTTGTTCTTCTTTCTTTTTGTATTTTTGCTGGTTTTTTTATTATAAGAATATGGCGGATAATTTTGCCATCTTTTTGGATTTTTTCTTTTAATTCATCAAGATGTTCCGGCTCTAATTGAAACTCTAAACCGCTAAAAAATCCAGAGCCCTGTTTCTTTATAGGATAAGCCAAAGTCCGAGGAGACGGCTTTTCAGATTTAAGAATTACTCCTTCTTTTTCTTGAATAAATGATTCAATATCTTTTGCTTTTGCCTCGGCTTCTTCGGCGGTTATTTCCGAAGAGATTATATACGTTAATTCGTACGGTTTCATATATCTTAAATTATGTTATAATACTATAATAATTTTAAATAAATTACAAGCCTCTAATAAGGCAAGAGCAATTATGGTTAATCCAACAATTTTTAAATCTTACGACATAAGGGGAGTTTATCCTAATGAATTGAATGAAGAAACCGCTCGCGCAATCGGCAGAGGTTTTGTCAAATATACGGGAGCTAAAAAAGTGGCGGTGGGACAAGATGCCCGTCTTTCATCACCAGCGCTATTCAAGAGCCTTGTGAAGGGCATTACAGAAGAGGGTGCCAATGTTTATAATTTGGGTCAAGTTCCCACAGAATGTCTTTATTTCAGCGTGGGCGTTTATGCTTTTGACGCGGGAATTATGATTACAGCCAGCCATAATCCAAAAGAATACAACGGTTTTAAGATGATTAAGAAAAATGGTGATAATATTGACTGGATTAGAGGAGAAGATTTGCGAGCTATAGTAGAAGATGGAAATTTTAAGAATGATATTACTAAGGGCGCCATAGAGCGAAAGGACATATGGCCGGATTATGTAAAACACATTCTTTCTTTTGTTAATTTGGAAAAAATAAAAAATTTTAAGGTGGCTGTTGACGCTTCAAATGGCGTGGCCGGATTAGCTGTTTCAAAAATAGGAGACAAATTGCCGGCTAAAATATTTCTTTTAAATTATGAGCCAGACGGCGATTTTCCAAATCACAGTCCGAATCCTTTGCTGGCCGGGTCAACAGACCAAATTAAAAAAGAAATAGAAAAAGAAGGCGCGGACTTTGGTTTTATTTTTGACGGCGACGGAGATAGAATTTTTTTAGTGGATGAAAACGGATGGCTGGTTAGAGCCGATGTCGCTCTTTTGCTCTTAGCTAAATATTTTTTGCAAAAAAATCCAGGTTCGGCTATAGCCTACAATGCAATTTGTTCAAAGGCCGCGCCAGAGCTTATTAAAAAATGGGGAGGCAAGCCAATTAGAACCAAAATTGGTTTTGTTAATGTGAGGGCCGGTTTATTGGAAAATAACGGAATTATGGGAGGTGAGCCATCGGGGCATTATTGTTTCAGAGATAACTATTTTATGGATTCTGGAATGATTAGTTTTTTAATTTTGTTGCAAATAATTTCGGAGGAGCACAAAAAAGTTTCAGAAATAGCCCAGGAATTGTCTCCTTACGCCAAGTCTTCTGAAATTAATTTTGAGATTGCGAATAAAGAAGAAATACTCAATAAAATAAAAGAAAAATATGCTGACGGAAAGCAGGATTATTTAGATGGAATCACAGTGGAATATAACAACTGGTGGTTTAACGCAAGGGTTTCGCAAACAGAGCCCCTGTTAAGATTAACCATTGAAGCGGACACAAAAGATTTATTGGAAGAGAAGCAAAAAGAACTTAGGGCACTGATTACAGCCAAATAACTATTGAACTTTTACATAATAATTCATACCGTAGCTGGTATCGCAAGAAGCACAACAAGTACTTGTCCACAAGTCGCCTGTTCCACCGCCTTCTAATCTAGCATATATGTATGTTACTCTTTGACCTGATTCTGAACAAGTATATTTCATATAAAAATATAAACTCGGGGCTCTTATGCCACCGCTAGGGTCAATAATTTCTGTTGATAAAATTCCTGCGTTAATAAGGCATTGAGCCATTGAGATGGGAGCGCCAGAATAATCAAAATTAAACCAGCCATTGCCGCCCCCCCCACTTCCCGCATCGCATCTATCGTCAGTGTTAGTTTCAATCCAGCTATTATAAGCGGTATTGTACATAATTAACGCTAGTCTTATTTGGTTCAAGTCGGATATTCTCCGGCTGTCTCTGGCTTTTGCCTTAAATCCTTGCACGCCCACAAAAACAATGCTGGATAAAAGAGAAATAATAGCAAGGACCACCAGCATTTCAACTAAGGTAAATCCGGTTAGAAGTTTGTTTTTTTTATTTTTGTATTTATTCTGTCCCATACAATTTTTAAGGAGTAATATCGGCTGGAGAACCGGCCTCCTCCCCAAAGTTTTCTATCGGCGCTTGATTTTTTATTTTTATGCCATTATTTCCTCCAAAAACCAAAAACAGCGAAATAATAATCGCTAGCCCAGCAAATCCCAAAAGAATGTATTGCGCTTGAATCTCACTTTTTACCAGCCCGCCGGAACGTTTTATTACCCATTGAATCATTTTTGGAGTCCCGGGAGGGAAAGATTGGACAGGCAACTGGCCTTCGTCTTGAGATTTCACATTAGAATCTTTAAACGCGTTGCTTAAATCTATTTTATCGTTGTTGTTTATCATAGATGTTTATTTTAATTTTGTAATTTTCTAAATATTCTTATTTCCGTATCTCATTTATATTATATCAAAAAATAAAAATTTTAAGTAAGTCCCATTTTTTCACGGGTTTCCTGAATTGTGGTTTGGGCAATAGTTAAAGCCCTTGCCTTGCCTTTGTTTAAAATTTCTTTGACGTAAACATCTCTTGATAAAAATTCTTTTTGTTTTCTTCGGAAAGGCTCTAAATAATCTATTATTATTTTAGCAGTCGCTTTTTTAAAATCTCCATAACCCTTTCCTTTAAATTTTTTTTCAATTTCTTTGATGGGCTGGTCGGCAAGCAAACTATAAATAGTTAAAAGATTAGAAATACCCGGCTTTTTTATTGGTTCATAAGTTATAGTTTTGCCGGAATCGGTTGTCGCCGATATTATTTTTTTTTGGATGTCTTCTGGCGCGTCAAATAAAGAAATATAGCTTTTTGGGTCATCTGATTTTGACATCTTCTTTTTAGGGTCAACTAAACTCATTATCTTGTCTCCCATTTTTGGGAGTATTGATTTCGGCTCCGGAAAAGTTTCGCCAAATTTTTGATTAAATTTTTTAGCAATTGTTCTGGCCAACTCTACATGCTGTTCTTGGTCTTTGCCGACCGGCACAGCTTGGGTATTGTATAAAAGAATATCAGCGGCCATTAAAACAGGATAATTAAATAAGCCGGCATTAATATATTTTGGGTGTTTTTTCGCTTTTTCTTTAAATTGAGTCATTCTCTGAAGATCTCCCATTGGCGTTATTGTATTTAAGAGCCAAGCCAATTCAGCATGCTCTTTAACCTGCGACTGCACAAAAATAATTGATTTTTCTGGATTCACGCCTGCGGCTAAATAAATAATAGCAGTCTCAAAAATATTTTTTTGCATCTCTTTTGGATTATAAGGCGTGGTAATAGCGTGCAAGTCCACAATGCAAAAAACGCATTCATTTTTTTCTTGAAGGTTAATCCATTGCTTAATTGCTCCTAAATAATTTCCAATATGTATATCGCCTGTTGGCCTAATTCCGCTAAAAATTCTCATAGTTTTAATTTTAATTATTTTTATACCTCTATTACCACGGGCAGTATTATTGGCCTTCTTTCTGTTTTAGTATGTAAAAAGTCGCCGATTTTATTCCTTAATTCGTCTTTTACATACAGCCAGTTAACCGCGCCCCCATGGCCGGCTGTTTTGTCTACGATTTCAATTACTTTTTTACGGGTTTGGGATAATAAATCTTTTGATTCTCTTAAATATACAAAGCCGCGGGAAATAATATCTGGGGAGCCCTTAACTCTGCCCGTTTTTCTGTCTATGATGGCGATAATGACAAACATTCCGTCTTTTGCCAGCATTTGGCGGTCTCTTAAGACAATTTCTCCAACATCTCCAACTCCTAATCCGTCAACAAAAACATAATTTACTGGGACAGTTTCTTTTAATATTTCCGCGCTTGCTTGCCCTGAGCTTGCCGAATGGGTGAAGTTTATAACAGAGCCATTGTTGGGAACAAACACTTTATCTTTTAAGAAACCCATTTCATAAGCTATTTTTGCGCTTTCTTTCAACATATAGTGATTGCCATAAACAGGGATAAAATAAGTTGGTCTTATTTCTCCAAGCATTTGTTTTATGCCGTTTATGTTGCCGTGGCCAGATATGTGCACATCAATAATATCTGAATGGTAAACATTATCAGAAAGGCGGTAAAGATTGTCTTTTAGCCGTTGGACAGTCCTTTCGTTTCCAGGAATTACAGAAGACGAGAAAATGACAGTGTCTTCTTTTTTAATTTTTACATGCCTGTGGTTTCCAGCCACAATTCTTGACAGAGCCGCCATTTCTTCGCCCTGAGCGCCAGTGCAAATTATAATAACCTTGTTATCGGGATAATTATGAGCTTTATCTGTTGTGATTATAACTCCTTTAGGAATTTTAATATAACCCAATTTTGTCGCCAGTTCTATATTTAACTTCATTGAAAATCCATCTAGAGCGACTTTTCTATTGGTTTGTGTGGCATATTCTAATATTTGTCTAATTCTTTCAATTTGGGATGAGAAAGTGGCAATAATAGTCCTGCCCGGAGCCTTTGTTATCAATTTATAAAGGTTATTTAACATTTCTTCTTCAGTGACGGGTTCTTTAGAATCTGTAGCCCCTAAAGATTCAAGCATTAAAACAGTTGGCCTTGGCAAGTTAGCTAAATGAGAATAAGTTATAACTTTTTTACCTTCAGAGCTTTTCCCAATTGTCCAATCTCCCGGGTGTATTACTGTTACGGCGGGGGTTTCTAAAATTATACCAACAGCGTCCATAACAGAGTGATCAACTGCGAAAAAACTTAAAGTAAAAGCTCCAAGACTAAATTTTTGCTGGAGGTCTTTTATATAAATTGCTTTTAGTTTTTTTGAAGCTCCGTGATATAAGTCTTCAACTCTGTGCTTTACCATTTCAAGCGTAAGAGGCCTGCCGATGATTTGAGGATTGCCGAGTTTTTGCAACAATATTGGAGCGGCTCCGATATGGTCTAAGTGTCCATGAGAAAAGATAACCCCGCGAATATTTTTTTCTTTTTCTCTTAGATATTCAATATTGGGAATTACGTAATCAATGCCAGGCATATCTTCTTCGGGAAATTGCAGCCCCATATCCAAAATTACAATATCTTGGCCATATTCAAAAATAGTCATATTTCTTCCGACTTCTTCGCATCCTCCAAGGGGAATAATCCTTAAATTATTTTCAGTTTTATTTTTTTTATATTGTATCATTTGATTAGATTTATTAATTTATTTTTTGAGAACGAATTTATGTTTTCTATTGTTGTGTCTAAAATTCTTAACAGCGCTTCTTTGCTGTTGAAGGCATTGTGGGGAGTAATAATTACATTCGGCTGATTGATTAGAATATGATTTTGGAGAATTGTTTTTAAATCGCAGGTTTTTTTAAAATCAGGGTCTAAAAGCTCTCTTTCCTCTTTGATAAAATATTCTTCTTCCAAAACATCCAGCCCTAATCCGGCAAAAATTTTATTTTTTAATCCTTGCAACAGAGCAGTGGTGTCGCAGATTCCGCCCCTAGACGTGTTTATCAAATAACAATCTTTTTTAAACAATTTTAGAGATTCTTTATTTATTAAATGATGGGTTGATTTATTGTAGGGGAGATGAAGAGTGATAATGTCGGAGTTTTTGAATAAATAATCAAGGGACACATATTTAAAGTCCATTTTTTTAGCCAGTTTTTGGTCTTTTTTTATATCGTAAGCCAAAATTTTCATATTAAAACCATTGGCAATCCTTATTACATGGCGTCCGATATTGCCAGTTCCCACCACGCCCAAATTTTTTTCCTTTAAATCAAAACCCCTTAATCCCTCCAAGGAGAAATCGCCCTTTTTTGTTTTTTCCAAAGAAGGATAAATTTTTCTTGATAAATCCAGAATTAAAGCAAAAGTATGTTCAGCCACGGTATTTTCGCCGTAAGTCGGCACATTGGAAACCAAGATTTTTTTATTGCGGCAGGCCTTTAAATTAATATGGTCAAAGCCGGTTGAACGGGTTGCTATATATTTTAAGGCTTTTAAAGAGCCGATAATTTTTTTATCAATAACAGAGTAAACAAAAGGAGACAAGACGCTAATATCGGATATTTTTTTTAAATTATTTGAATTTATTTTTTCTTCAAAAAATATTAAATCAAAATTCCTTAGCTGGGATTCTAAATAGTCTTTTTCCCATGGTTCTGTTTCAAAAAAAGCAATTTTTATTTTATTCATATTATTTTATCTGTGCGGGCAGGAGGATTTGCACCTCCACAGGATTACTCCCACTGGCTCCTGAAGCCAGCGCGTCTGCTGTTCCGCCATGCCCGCTGGGTTCCCTTTCTATTCTATTTCAGAAAACTTAAATCTTCTGGCAGAGATTTTAGAGGTTCCTCAAACCGCAGTTCGGGAACTGATTTGTAGTTATTGTTTTTTGTCCAGCCGGTTTTTAAATAATAATAGCAAGCTCCCTGCATTTTTTCATATAAAGAATAATCGCTTTTGCATTGGGAAGAAATCCAATTTGCCATTTTTAATTCTTCTGTTTCGGAAGGATTGATAGTTACGTGACCGTAATAAGAAGGGATTATAATAATATCTCCTTTTCGCGCCTTTACGGCATAAACATCTAATATTATGCCTTTTTGTCCCGCGTAGCGGGACATTAAATATATGGCTTCGCCTTCTAAAACAATATAAATCTCCTGGTATGCTCCGATATGGCAATGGCCTTTGGTTTTTACAAACTCTAAACCCAGCATTGCGGGCGGAATAACGGTTATGTCATACCGGATTCCATTCTTTTCTTCTAAGCCCCTATACATATAATAAAGGTCAAAATCGGGGTACTCCTTGGGCATGGTCTTAAGCCATTCTTGGTTATAGAGAACAATTTTTATGTCGTTTAATTTACGGATATCAGGAGTTAAGTTTTTTAAATCTATTTCCATACTCTTTTGGTTTTGATAAACCAATTTTCAATATTAGAAAATCTTTTTGCAGGATCAACTATTTTCGTTGTTTCCAATCCCTTTATTTTTGCAGAAACCCAATAAATATAATCGGGATTATATAAAAATAGGGCAGGAGCGTCTTCTAATATAATATTTTGCAGTTTTTCATATTTTTTTTGTTTTTCATTATTATCTAAAGTTTCTCTAGCGTCTTTTAATAAAGTATCAATGTCTTTATTTTCATATTCTGATAAATTAAGCCCCGGATCGTTTTTTTGAGAAGAGTGCCAAAAAGGGTAAAGATCTGGCTCGCTTCCCAAGGCTTCTCCGAATAGAAGAGCGTCGTAGTTTCTTTCTTTTATAATAGATTTAAGTTCGGAAACTTCCACAGCTTTTATATTAACCATAGCTCCAACCTTTTGCCAGTAATTTTTTAGAGAATTAGCCACCTGAATTAACTGTGGTTGGTTTATTGTAACTATGGTAAATTGCAAAAGTTGGGAGTTTTCTTGAGGCGTTGCGCAGAGTTTATTTAGTTTTATTCTTGTAGCTTTGCCAACCTCTCCCGTTGGTTTCTCTTCTGGCAGATATTTTTTTTGAAACTCAATTACGGCGTTTTCAGTTGCTTTTCCGTATGTTCCATTGGTTTCTCCTTGTAAAAAATCAGAAAAATTATCGTTTGGCAGTCGGGACAAGCATTTTTGTAGTTCTGTCACATCTTTCCCCTTAGACTTAACAGAAAGATAATTTTTAAATTGGAAAGCCGGTTTTTTATCTAATATCTTTTCTCTTTGGCCGGAACTAAGAGCTTTAAATCCTGTTTTATCTAAAAGGTTATTGGCTTTTTCAACGCTAAACTCGTAAGCTATTGCAGGTTCTTGATATCCAAAATATTGAGGCAATATTGGAGAATTAACAATGAAAGCCCTCTCTTTTGTAGAAATTCCTATTTCGTTAATAATTTCATTTTTATCTGTGGCATAATTTAAAGCTTTTCTTAAATTAATATCTGAAAACAGTTTTGTTTTTTGAGTATTAAAAAATACAGCAAAATATCTAGGCAGAGATAAATAATAAGCGGTAAATTTTTTATCTTTAGTCCAGCCTTGGCGGATTTCTTTTTCGGCTTGGGCTTCGTTGTTATCTAATTGGGCCAAAGAAAAACCATCTATTGTTTTTGCGTTAACAGTTTTAATCAATTCTTCTTTTTTTTCAAAAAATTGAAAAGAAAGATTAGATATAAAAGGAATCCCATTATAATATTTACGATTGGCCGTTAGGTCGATATTTTTTATAAAACCGCTTTCTATTTGTTTCAAGTTTTTAAAACTATAAGGGCCAGACCCAATCGGTTGCAAATTATACGAAGAAAGAGCGAAGCTTTCGGGCAGGATATTTTCCCAAATATGTTTCGGAATTATTTTTATAGTATTATTTTCCAAGAAAGAATTATAGGGGATTTTTAACCTAAAAGTGAAAGATTTGTCTGATGTTTTTTCTATGTCAACGTCTATCCAGTTAGCCCTTAGCGGACTTTTATAATCTGAGTTCTGTATAGTTTTTATTGTGAAAATTATATCGTCTGCTGTGAGAGGTCTTCCATCTTGCCAAAAGAGATTATCTTTTAATATAAAGTCATAAGTTTTTCCGTCATTAGAAATTTTATAGCTATCTGCCAAATCATTTACAATTTTACCATCTTTGTCGTAAGACATCAGGCCGGAAAAAATAAGGTCAATTAAAGCTCGGTCAATATCATTGGTTTCGCCATAAATAGGATTTATAAATCTTGGTTGTCCAATAATTCCCTCTGAATAAGCGCCGCCTATAGCCGGCGCAACCTTTGTGTTTTTAATGTAGAAATCAGTTGTAAGAAAAATTAACGAGCTAAAAGCCAAAACAAAAAAAATTGAAAGCGCTATTTTTTCATTTTTTTTGAGTACTTTAAATATCTGTTTCCATTGAGAAATTTTTGGCAATTTTAATTTACTCATTAAACTATTTACCTTGAATTACGAAATAACCTTCAACTCTTTATATTTTGGTTTTGGCTGCGACTTTGCAAAAATTTCTCGGCAGAATACTCTGTATATGCCTCAAAATTTTTGCTTCGTCTCGCCCGAAAACCAAAATAAAATAGTTCGGAAGGCATTTCGTAACTCAAGGTATGACGAGGTTTAAAATACCTAAAATAATAAATAAACCAGCCGCAATTATTGTGGCGTAATAGAGTTTTTTTTGCAATCCGCGCCTTGAAGAGTAAAATTCTCCTCCTCCGCCAAAAGCAGACCCCAAAGCAGCTCCTCTTTGTTGAAAAGCTATAAAGATAATTAAAATTATAGAAACAGCTATTTGAGCATAAAATAAAACTTGATTCATGAATTATTCTTCTTTAATAGTAAATTTTGGAATAAGAATGCTTAAAAGCCAAACAATAATAGTTGTCCAGAAAAGAGGCCAAAGCCAGGGTATGGTTATTTCTTTAAACATAAAATCTAAAATCCAGAGCATTGCCATATTTATTATTATACTGAAAAGTCCGAGAGTAATTATTCGCAGGGGCAGGGTAATGGTATTTATAATAGGTTTTACAAAAAAATTAAGCAAGCCCAGGGAAATTCCTAAAAGCAAAATTATTTGCCACTGTAAAGTTAAGGGAAGGCCAAAAAAGTTTGAATCAGAAAACAGGTTGATTTTAGTTCCCGGAACAAACAATACCGATAGCCAAATTCCCAAGACGGCGATTATAATCTGCAAGAGAGCTTTTTTCATCAAATATATAATACCAAATTAACAATTTATATTCAAGGCCATTGACAAAAAAACCTAATTAGAATAGATTATATTATTAGTAAATTTTATTTGAATTATTAAGTAAATAAATAATATGAATATAAAACCATTGTCAGACCATATTTTAATAGAGCCCATTAAGGGCGAAGAAAAAACGAGTGGAGGCATTTTTTTGCCCGAAACCGCTGAAAAAGAAAAATCGGAACAGGGAAAAGTTATTGCCATAGGAGATGGCAAAAAAACAGACGATGGAAAAATAATTCCTCTTTCGGTAAGGCCGGGGGACAGGGTTTTGTTTTCAAAATACGGACCAAGCGAAGTAAAAATTGATAATAAAGAATATTTAATCGCCACAGAAAGCGACATTTTGGCAATTATTGAGTAATTTCGCTCGGCAATCAAATTCTTCTCGGCAAAGGGATTTTGCCCCGCTTTGGCGGGGCAAGCCTGCCCCTGCACTCGAAAAATTTATTGTCTCGCTTATTATTAAAATACTATTATGGCAAAACAAATTAAATATAGCGAGGATGCTCGCAAAATGTTAAAAAAAGGATTAGACAAGGTGGCTGATGCTGTAAAAACAACATTGGGCCCGAAGGGCAGAAATGTTGTTTTGGGCTCTGGTTTCGGCAGCCCCACTATTACAAATGACGGGGTTACCATTGCCAAAGAAATTGAGTTGGAAGACAATATTGAAAATATAGGAGCCGAAATTATAAAAGAAGTGGCATCTAAAACAAACGACGTTGCCGGCGACGGAACAACAACTGCGGTTTTGTTAACCCAGGCAATTGCCACAGAAGGCTTAAAAAATGTTGCAGCCGGAGCCAATCCTTTGGCCTTAAGAAAAGGAATAGTGAAAGCCAAAGACGCAATAGTGGAGGCGCTAAAATTAATGTCAAAAACAATTACCACCAGAGAAGAAATATCCCAGGTGGCCACCATTTCAGCGCAGGACAAGGAAGTTGGGGATATGATTGCTCAAATTATGGAAGAAGTGGGCAAAGACGGAGTAATAACAGTTGAAGAATCAAAAACTTTTGGCTTGTCAAAAGAGATTGTAAAAGGTTTGCAGTTTGACAGGGGATATATTTCCCATTACATGGTTTCTAATACAGAAAAGATGGAGGCAGTTCTGGAAGACCCCTATATTTTAATTACAGACAGAAAAATCGGATCGTTGCCTGAAATTTTGCCTATTCTAGAAAAAATAGTAAAAACAGGAAAAAAAGAATTGGTTATTATTGCTGACGAAGTGGAGGGCGACGCTTTGGCAACTTTGGTGGTGAACAAGCTTCGCGGAATTTTTAACGCGTTGGCTATAAAATCGCCCGGCTTTGGCGACAGAAAAAAAGAGATGTTAGAAGACATTGCCATAGTTACCGGAGCAGAAATTATTTCAGAGGAAAAAGGAATGAAGTTAGAAAATGTTGAATTGGAAATGCTCGGCCAGGCAAGAAAAATAATATCAACAAAAGAAAACACAACCATTGTTGAAGGCAAGGGAGAAAAATCAAAAATTGATGCAAGGATCAATCAGCTAAAAAAAGAAGTAAAAGATTCAACTTCTGATTTTGACAAAGAAAAACTCCAAGAAAGATTAGCCAAACTTTCAGGCGGAGTGGGAGTGGTAAAAGTGGGAGCAGCAACAGAGGTGGAACAAAAAGCAAAACAGCATAAATTAGAAGACGCCTTGCATGCAACCAGGGCGGCTGTGGAAGAGGGAATTGTTCCCGGCGGCGGAGTTGCCTTGTTAAGAACTTCTGCTGTTTTGGAAAAAGTGGAAGCAGAAAATGACGAAAAAACCGGAGTTAATATTTTAAAGAGAGCAATTGAAGAGCCAATCAGGCAGATTGCCCAGAATGCCGGTTTAGACGGCGCGGTAATTGCTCAAAAAGTAAAAGAGGAAACAGGAGATATTGGCTTTAACGCGGCCACCATGGTTTATGAAGATTTAATAAAAGCAGGCGTTGTTGACCCAACGAAAGTTGTCAGAACTGCTTTAGAAAACGCCGTATCAGCGGCCTCAATGCTGTTAACAACAGAAGTTGTTGTTGCAGATATTCCGAAAAAAGAAGATAAATCAGGGCACATGCACAACCCCATGATGCCAGAGGATTACTAATAAATAAAAGATTAAAAAAATTACAGATCTCCGAGGTCTGTAATTTTTTTTGCGATATGAATTTACTTTATTTATATTTTGCTGTTTTGCATTCACTATTATTTTACACGATCGTACACATTAGTATAAATTAGAATTTAATTAGAGCTCGAAAAGTTTCTTGATGTTTTTGTCGTCTTCAATTCTGTTTATTTCCAAAAATTTTATATCTCCGCCAAAATCCATTTTCCAGAGTTTCAACAAGATAAATAGCTCCTTTTTTATGTTAAGAGGGGTGATCCAAATACTTTTTTGGAGCTCCTTAAAACCCATCCACTTAAGCTCTTTCCTTAAGAAATCCCTGCTTCTTCTGTTTATCTCCGGAATGTCAAAGATAATTGCTCGCCATTTTTTGTCCCACTTTTCATCAGCAAATTTTTCTTTTATTATATTTTTTATAATTTTTATTCTACCTTTTTCAGTCAAATAAATTTTGCCGTTTTTTCGCTCAAAGGATGAAACTTTATCCAAATTATCGGACCATCTTGTGATTAAAGAGGTGATAAAAGGATATCTCACATAAAAGCCAGCGTTTTTTATCATTTTGTCTGGATCTATTATTAAATCTATACCTCCCAAAATTAGGTTTTTGGAAGTTTCTTTTAAATAGTCCAAAATGATTTTTGTGGGGAAATTTAATTTTTTTGATTTATTGTTTTTTTCTTTCATATTTTTCTTTTAGTCTATTACTATTATATCACACGATCGTGCATATTGGTAGATTAAATTTGTATTTTTTGGAAAGTCTTGTATTTATAACACAAGGCTTGCAGATTTTTTTATTGCATGGTAATCTTTGAATATTGCGGTATTCCACATTGTTTCTTTGACAATTTTTAAAGAAAGGGATGATTGCAATGGCAAAAGAAATGGGAGATTTGTTGCAGCGCGCCTTAAGGCACCGATATCACGCCGATTATACAACCTTTGTCTTTGAGCCATCGTTTGTTCGATTTGGAAGAATGAGAATTAGAAGTGTCGAACAGGGCTTAAAAGAAATTTATGAAAGCCTTCTGCGAATAAGGAGGCTTGCCGAAGAAACAAATAACCAAGAGTTGCTTTCAATTTTAAACGAGCAAGAAGAAATACTTCTAGTACACGACTGAAAGGAGAACAATCGATGACTACCCTCGAAGAAATCAGAAAAGTTGCGCGGACAGTTTATCCGAGCTTCTTGCATAAAGGATGCTTCGACCTTACGCCGCCTGTAAGGCTTATTTCTGGCGATATAGTGGTTGGCTGCTATATGATAAACCCGATCGGACAAACAGTACGCGTTGTAGGAAAATCCGGATTCGGTTACTGGGTTGATCCAACACATTTTGAAATTTCTGATGACCAAAAAAAATTGGCAGAGATTCCAGAGGAAACCTGGATTGAATTGGAAGAGCTTTTGAACCAGGTTGCCAACGAGCGCGAAGAGGATTCTGATGGTCCGGGTTCTATGCCAACTAACAATGCAAGAAAAGCCAGATTTATGTTGGACAAGCTTTGGATGGAGCGGCGCAAGCCAGGCAATATTCTTTAAACGTTTAACGTTGGAATTTAAAGCCCGTGATAACCTCGCGGGCATTTGTTTAGATTTTACGGAGCCAGCTTGCGTAAAAACAAACTTTTAGGTAAAATAAAAATGAAATAATAAAATTAATTTTTAAGTTTATGGATTGCCCAAATAATCACGGAAAATTAGAAAAGGTTTTATTCCACAATGTTGAAGTTGATTACTGCACCGAGTGCCTTGGTATTTGGTTTGATAATGATGAATTGCGCCTTGCAAAAGACGAAAAAGACAAGCAGTTAAACTGGATGGATGTTGATTTGTGGAGAGACAAGGCAAAGTTTAAAATTTCAGAGAGCTTTAGGCGATGTCCGAGTTGCAGGGTTGCTCTTTGCGAAGTTGGGTATGACGAAGCAAAAACAAAAATTGATTTTTGCAAAATGTGCCAGGGAATTTGGCTGGACCGCGGAGAGTTTAAGCAGATAATCATTTACTTGAAAAGAAAGGCCGATTATGAAATTTTAAACCACTATACAAAAAATATTAGCAAGGAGCTTTGGGAGGTTTTTTCAGGGCCGGAAAAATTTAGGGAAGAGCTTTCGGATTTTTTTATGCTTTTAAAGCTTTTTAATTATAAATTTGTTGTCCAGCATCCGTTTTTAACTTCTCTAATTGAGAATATGCAAAAATAATTAAACCTACTAATCAATCGCGAATTAAATTCGCGAATATTCGCGAATAAATTAGAGATTGATTGGAGAAAAAAAACAATGGAAATATTAACAATTATTGTTTTAGCTGTTATAGCCGCGGTTGTTTTGTGGTTAATCGCAACCTATAACAGTTTAGTTAAGTTTCGTCTTAGGACAAAAGAAGCCTGGGCGGACATTGATGTTCAATTAAAAAGAAGGTATGATTTAATTCCCAATTTAGTTGAAACAGTTAAGGGGTACGCAACTCACGAAAGAGAATTATTTGAAAAAGTCACAAAGGCAAGGGCAAGCGCAATGTCAGCTCAAGGAATAAAAGAAAAAGCCGGAGCGGAAAATATGCTTTCAGACACTTTGAAAAGTTTGTTTGCCGTTGCGGAAAATTATCCGGATTTAAAAGCATCGGTAAATTTTTTAGAACTTCAAAGAGAGCTTTCCGATACCGAAAACAAAATTCAGGCGGCTCGCAGGTTTTATAATACCAATGTCAGAGACCTTAATATTAAAATTGAAAGTTTCCCGACAAATACAATAGCTGGAATGTTCGGTTTTAAACAAATGGAAATGTTTGAGGCAGTAGGCGCCGAAAAAGAAGCGGTGTCCGTAAAGTTTTAAATTGGCCAGCCCGAACAAAAAAATATTTCATTTTCGCCCAATTATGGCATCAATTTATACTCACGCCGATTCAAATATGCGTAAGACATGGATTTTAATGTCCGGGTTTTTTGTGTTTATAATTTTAATCGGCTGGCTTTTCAGCTATATTTTGGAAGACCAGGTAATTTTGTTTATAGCCGCAATTTTCAGCATTTTAACGAGCTTTGGCAGTTATTGGTATTCAGATAAAATTGTTTTGGCGATGACAAGAGCCGTTCCCTTAGAGCACAATAAAAATCCGGAAATTTATCATATAATAGAGAATTTGTGCATTACAGCCGGTTTGCCTTTGCCCAAAATTTATATTATTCCGGAAAATCAGCCCAATGCTTTTGCAACCGGCCGCGACGCCAAACACGCGGTTGTTGCCATCACCGAAGGGCTTGTAAAAAAATTGGATAAAACAGAATTGGAAGGAGTTATTGCCCACGAACTTTCGCACATAGGAAACAAAGATATGCTATTGGCAACAGTAGTTGCGATTTTAGCCGGAGTTATAGTAATTATTTCTGATATGTTTTTAAGAGTCAGCTTCTGGGGCGGAGGAAGGGGAAGAAGAGATTCAGACAACAAAGCAGGGGCATTATTAGCTATTTTGGGAATTGTTGCCGCAATTTTAGCTCCGATTGCCGCTACTTTAATTCAGTTGGCGATTTCCAGAAAAAGAGAATTTTTAGCTGATGCCGACGGCGCTCTTTTGACCAGGTATCCTGAAGGCCTGGCATCGGCTTTGGAAAAAATTTCAGCTGATTCAACGCCAATGAGAATAACAAACAATGCTACAAGTTCTCTTTATATTACTTCGCCATTTAAAGGGAAACAAACAACGAATTGGTTTGTGAAATTATTTATGACGCATCCGCCGGTGGAAGACCGAATCCGCGCCTTGCGCGGCATGGACGTTTAGTTTATATCTTGACACAAATTTATAGAGTGATAAGATTAAGCTGTAATACAATGTAATACAAAAATATGAGAAAAGTTATAAATATATCATTATCTGAAAAATTGGCTGTTGAACTGGAGAAAACAGTTAAAAAGGGCAAGTATTCCAGCAAGAGCGAATTTTTGCGCGAGCTTATTCGCGAAAGACTTGAAGAGAGCGATTTGCTTTCACAAATTAAAAAAAGCGAAGCTGAATTTAGAGCGGGAAAAGGCAAGTTATTAAGGTCGCTCGCAGATTTGGATTAGACTTTATTTATGAAAATTTTTTATTCTTCTGAGTTTTCCCGCAGATACAAACGGCTCCCGGAAAGGATTAAAGATTTGGCGAAGGAGAAGGAGAAAATTTTTCGCGAAGACCCTTTTGACCAGAGGTTGAAAACTTATAAATTAAAAGGAAGATACAGTAATTTTTGGGCGTTTTCCGTTGATTTTGGATATAGGATAATTTTTAAGTTTCATGGCGACAATGCAGTTAGATTTTATGCGGTTGGCGACCATTCAATTTACAAAAATTTTTAAAAATTATTGAATCAAAATGAAAATTATTAAGGATAAAATTGAAATTGCAGAGTTAAAAGAAATGGCAAAAAGAATGTATGAGAACTTAGTCAAAGCGGTTGTAGATACAGAAAAAGAAATTTTGGCAGTTGATGCGGAATTTCATGTGGATTTAGAGCAGCTTTTAATTGAAAAAGAAAATTGTGAACCGAAAAACCTTTGGGGAATAAATATATGGCCGGAGAAATTAGGGGATAATTTTGTTGAATTCGATTCTATGATAAATTTAAAGCCGGGATTAGGCAATAGAAGCAGGGGGGTTGAAAGGGAAGAAATAAGAAATAAAATAATTGCGGTTGTAAATAAATTCGTAAAAAAATGATTTTAACTGAACAATTTAAAGAAAGGTGGCTTAAATTTTCGCTTGTCGAGCAAATGGCAAACATTGGCGCCGAAATTGGCAGGGCCATAAATTGGCGCGAAAAAGAGGAAAAGGAAAGCGGTGTATTTTTTGAAAGGGGTCTTGAGTTGCTTGACTTAACAATTGATGACCCTAAAAATAAAAAACGATTAAAGGAACTTTTAAGGCTGCGAGAAATGTTGGTTGATTATTTCTGTTTTGACAATATCTACAGTTCGTCAGACGAAAAATGGAATAATTATTTTTATGCATTTAACTACGCCGCCAGATTAGGAAAATGAAATTTGGAGGAGTCGCATAGCGGCCATTGCAACGGCTTGGAAAGCCGTGACCCGCAAGGGTCTCGTGGGTTCGAGTCCCACCTCCTCCGCAGACATATTTTCTATCGAGGGAGCGACTCAGCTGAGGGGGCTGAGCGACCGAGTCAGCGACCGATTAACCTAAAATGAAATATAAATTTCCATATCAAGAACAGTATAATCGTATATCTCGATTAAGGGACGAATTAAATCTTTATACTGTTGCTACAGATAAAAATTTTGAAATTGCGTTAGACAAATTTACATCTTTTTTTATTCAGTGTTATCATTTACGAGATTGGATTATTAACAGCGGATATCTTAAGTCTAAAGTTGATAAATTTGTTAGATCAAACACTTATTTATCTCTCTGCAGAGATTTAGCAAATAACCAAAAACACCAAAAAATAACAAAGTATGTTCCAGCAAATTTTGTAGATTTTGGAATAGGTATTTCGACTCCGATAAGCAGATATTATGATTATATAAAAAAACAAGCGAGATTTGGTATTGATGTGTGGGAATTCAAAGCACCCGTAGATGTTATAGAGGTTGCCGACAGGTGCCTTAAAAGCTGGCAAGATTTTTTATTGAGTTTACAGTTGAACGCGCCGAATTAAGCCAAGCAAAATGGCTTTTATTGTTTATTATGATAAAATTAAGAGCGGGTTAGTCATTGACGCGAGCGAATTATTAAAATAAATATGGCCACAAAACATAAAATTATTATTGGAGATTCGAGAAATATGGCCGAACTCGAAAATGAGTCAGTCCATATTGTAGTTACCTCACCACCTTATTGGCAAATAAAGGATTATGGAGATAAAAAACAAATTGGCTTTAACGATAGTTATGAAGAATACATAAATAAATTAAATCAAGTTTGGGCAGAATCTTATAGGGTATTAGATTCAGGGTGTAGGCTTTGTGTTAACATAGGAGACCAATTCGCTAGGGCCATTACGTATGGCCGATATAAAATTATTCCCATAAGAACTGAAATAATAAAATTTTGCGAATCAATTGGTTTTGATTATATGGGCGCTGTTATATGGCAGAAGATGACTACTATGAATACGAGCGGAGGCGCTTCCGTTATGGGCTCATATCCTTATCCCCGTAATGGGCACATCGCAATCGATTATGAATTTATTCTTTTATTCAAGAAATTAGGACAATCTAAAAATGATATTCCAAAAATAATCAAAGAAAAATCAAAATTATCCAATGAGGAATGGAGAAAGTATTTTACAGGACATTGGAATTTCGCTGGCGAAAAACAAAATGGCGGACATATCGCAATGTTTCCCGAAGAATTACCAAAGCGTCTGATAAAAATGTTTAGTTTTGTTGGAGAAAACGTACTTGATCCATTTTTAGGAAGCGGCACAACCTCGAAAGTAGCTCGAGAATTGGGTAGAAATTCAGTTGGATATGAAATAAATAAAAATTTTCTTTCTATAATAGAAAATAAAATAGGAATAAGAACTGCTAATGATGATTTTTTTGAAGTTATTTATCAGAATGGTAAAGACAAGGTTTTAAAGGCGCAGAATACAAATAAAAAAAATAGCGCAGTATTAAATAACAGAATCAATGATCCCGATTACTGGAAGCAGTTAAAAAATGCTAACGCCTGATTTTTTTCATCAGACCGAGATGCTTATTTTTAGAAATCGTTGAATCTTTTGATTTTGTTCTTAAATTTTTAGTTATAGTCCTATTAAATTACGCCAGTCAGCTCTGGCATTTTAATTAAATCTGATATATAAATATAATCAGTGTATTGCTGAATAATAATTAATTTAAAAAATAATTTTATGCCTGACCATTGTCATCATCACAATTGCATAGAAGAATTAAAATCAGACCACCAAAATATTTTGGCGCATCTTGATGATTTGGAGACAACAATCAATCAGCCGACAATTAGCCACGCAAAAGTGGAAGAATTTTTACACTTTACGGAAGTATTTGCCGAGCCGCACCACCAAAAAGAAGAGCAGGTTTTATTTCCGGCGTTAGAAAAAAAGGGCATACCAAACGAAGGAGGACCAATCGGCATGATGCTGTTGGAACACGCCGCCAAAAGAGAATATCTTGTCAAAATGAGAGAGGCTTTACGGGAAAACAATGAAACCAAGCTCAAAGAAAATACTCAATCTATGATTTCTCTTTTAAGAGAGCATATCTATAAGGAAAATAATATTTTGTATCCTTGCGCAGAGGATGCGCTTACTCAAGAGGAACTAACCAGTCTTGCTTCTCAATGTGAAAAAATTAAAATTCACCCAGTCAAATAATTTTGCAGAGTAAAATTAAATTCCAAAGGAATTTATTTGACCGGGTAAAAAATGAAAGGTCGTATAAATTATTAAAATTACATTAAAAAAACATGGAAGAAGAAACAAAAAAAATAGAGTTTTCAAATAGAGTTTTTGCTTTGGCGGCAGTTTTAATTATAGTAATAGCGATATCTTATCTGGGACAAACAATGTATCAATTTAGCAGTTTGCCTCAAAATTTTCCTCAGGAAATCACAATTACAGGCGAGGGTAAAGTATTTGTAAAGCCAGACATAGTTTTGGTAAATTTGGGAGTGCAAACCGAAGCTAAAAAAAGCGCAGACGCAGTTAACAAAAATAATGAAAAAATGAATGCAATTATAAAGGCGATAAAGGATTTAGGGGTTGATGAAAAAGACATTAAAACATCTACATACAATCTATATCCAATTTATGATTATCCAGAATCGGGCAGAATTTTTGTAGGTTATTCTTTGGACCAGCAAATAAGTGTCAAAATCAGAGATTTTGATAAAATTAGCGATATTTTGGATAAGGCGACAGCAGAAGGAACAAATACGATTAGCGATTTACAATTTACTATTGACGATTTAGAGAAAATAAAGGCAGATGCCAGAGAAAAGGCGATTGAACAGGCAAAAGCAAAGGCTCTTGTTTTAGTCAATCAGGCAGGTTTAAAACTTGTAAAATTAATTAATATTTCCGAAGGATATGCGTCTTCGCCCGAACCTATGTACGGGAGAGGCGGAGGCATGGATACTTTTGAAAAAGCAACCGTTGCTCCAAATATCCAGCCAGGTCAATCAGAAATAAACACAACGGTTTACTTAACTTATCGCGTTCGTTAATTTATGGAAGATTGTATTTTTTGTAAAATTGCAAAAGGAGAATTTGATTCAGCCAAAATTTGGGAAAACGAAGAGTTTTTGTCTATTTTAGATGTTAATCCAAATACAAAAGGAATGGCTTTGGTTTTAACTAAAAAGCATTATGACTCATATGCTTTTTTGATGCCAGACGATATTTATCAAAGGTTTGCATTATCTTCAAAAAACGTTGCTAAAATATTAGAGAAAGCGTTTGGTGTTAGAAGGGTTGCTATGGTAATGGAGGGTATGGGAATAAATCATGCTCATATTAAACTTTATCCGATGCATGGATTAGATAAAGACTTTAAAGAGCTTTTAGCAAAAGACCAAATCTTTTTTAAAGATTATCCAGGGTATATTACTACGCAGTTAGGGCCGAAAGTTGATGTAAAAGAGCTTAAAAAATTAGCCGAAGAAATCAAAAATAAGCTGTAATTGATTTTTGGCTATTTGATGGTAATATGAGAACATGCTTGATTCTCAAATAGAAGAGGTAAAAAATAAGCTTAATGTAGTAGATGTTGTCGGCGGATATATAAAGTTGACAAAAACTGGCGCTAACTATAGAGGAGTCTGCCCGTTTCATTCAGAAAAAAAACCATCTTTTTTTGTATCTCCGGCGCGACAAATGTGGAAATGTTTTGGTTGTGGCGCTGGAAGCTCGATTTTTGATTTTGTAATGAAAATTGAGGGGCTTGAGTTTGGAGACGCTTTAAAGATATTGGCCCAAAAAGCCGGAGTGGAGTTAAAAAAAGAAAATCCCCAATTAAGAACTGAAAGACAGCGGCTTTATGAAATTTGCCAATTGGCTTGTCTTTTTTTTGAAAAACAACTTGTTTCGGGAAACATTGGAAAATCAGCAAAAGAATATTTACTAAAAAGAGGTATTACAGAAGAAAGTATTAAAAAGTGGCGCATAGGTTATTCGCCAGACACTTGGCAAGGATTGTCAGATTTTTTAGTAGGAAAAGGTTATAATAGAAAAGAAATAGTAAAGGCGGGCTTAGCGGTTACAAAAGAAGGCAATCGTTCTGATTCATACGATAGGTTTAGGGGCAGAATTATTTTTCCAGTTTTTGATTTAAATTTCCAGCCCGTTGGTTTTGGCGCCAGAGTTTTTGAAAAGCCGGGCGATGGGGCAAAAATTGAAACAGCAAAATATATAAATACTCCGCAAACATTACTCTACGATAAAAGCAATATTCTTTACGGTTTAAACAACGCTAAATTATCAATAAGAAAAAAAAATCAGTGCGTTGTAACAGAGGGATACACAGATGTAATTTTATGCCACCAGGCGGGTTTTGAAAATACTGTTGCCGCCTCCGGAACCGCTTTAACCCCCCAGCATTTAAATATTTTAAAAAGATATTCTGAAAACTTGCTTTTAGCGTTTGATATGGATATAGCAGGAGATTCAGCCACTAAAAGAGGAATTAACTTAGCGCAAGAAAGAGGATTTAATATAAAAATAATAGAAACATATTCCGGCGCCAAAGACCCAGCCGATATTATTTTAGAGGACCCGAAAAATTGGGAAAAGCTTGTTAGCGAGGCAAGGTCAATAATGGATTATTATTTTGACTCTGCTTTCTTCGCTTTTAATAAAGACACAGCGGAAGGAAAGAAAGAAATTGGGAAAATAGTTTTACCCGTCATAAAGCGCCTTCCTAATAAAATCGAGCAGTCATACTGGGTTCAAAAATTATCGCAAAAATTAGACATCGCGGAAGAAGCCATTTTAGAAGAATTAAGAAAAGTAAAATTTGATGCGATAACCCAAAAAACAGATTTTAAACATGCGTTTGACAGAGGGGAGAGTAGCCCGCTTTCGCGCGAAGCTTCGGCAGGGCAAAGAAAAAAACTTCTTGAAGAAAAAATTATTTCTTTAGTGCTTAAAAATCCAGAAAACTTGAATTCAATTGAGGATTCTCAGTATCCGTTTTTTTCTGACAAGACAAGGATTTTTTTGGAAGGTTTAAAGAAATTTGTGGGAGAACAAAAATTGCAAGCGGCAGAAGAAGAATCCCACTATGCCGAAGTTTCGGCAGGCAGGGATTTCAAAGCTATTTTTGCCGGCATTATGTCAGACAATAATTTGTCGGAAGAAGCAGGTTTCAAGCTGGACCTCAAAATTTTTTTAGCAGCATTTTCTTTAAGGGCGGAAGTTGAATACGAGGAAGACGGCTGCGAAGAAATTAAACTTTGCGTGCTACAGTTAAAAAATATAAATATAAAAGAAAAACTTAATAAAATTTCTAAAGATATTAAAGAAGCGGAAAAAGCCCAAGACCATCAAAAAGTTAATAATTTAATAGAAGAATTTAATAAATTAATAAAAGAGCTATGATGATGAGAAAAAAGAAAAAAGCGGCCAAAAGGAAAAAATATATTACTCGCGGAATAAAGAATATAAGAAAAGCGAAAAAAGCGGCCAAAACAAGGGCGGGAAAGAAAGCCGCAATTACGAAAAAGCAAATGGATTTTATTTTAGGAAAAGGAGAAGAACGGGGTTTTGTTACGAACTCGGAAATTTTATACGCGTTCCCTGATATAGAAAAAAACGTTGAACAGCTTGAAAAAACTTATGAGCTTTTGAAAGAGAAAGGCATTGAAATAAAAGAAGTAAGAGAGTTTTTAGAAGTAAAGCCCAAAAAAGAAAAGAAAGGCAAAAAGCCGCTTTTAGGAAAAATTGACCCCATTCAGATGTATTTAAGAGAAATTGGAAAAACCAGTTTCCTTTCCGCTAAAGAAGAAAAAGAATTAGCTAAAAGAATTGAACACGGAGACGAAGAAGCAAAAAATAAATTAGCCTTGGCTAATTTGAGATTAGTTGTTTCTATCGCTAAAAAATATGTAGGCAGGTCTCCAAATTTAACTATGTTGGACCTAATCCAAGAGGGCAACTTGGGCCTTTTTAAAGCAGTTAAAAAATTTGACTGGAGAAAGGGCTACAAGTTTTCAACTTATGCCACTTGGTGGATTAGGCAATCAATTACAAGGGCTTTGGCCGACCAAGCAAGAACAATCAGAATTCCTGTGCATATGATTGAAACCATTTCAAAATATACAAAAATAAGAAAAAGCCTTTTGCAGGAATTGGGCCGCGAGCCGTTAGCGGAGGAAATTGCAGCCGAAATGGGTTTGGATACCGATAAGGTGCACCATATAAGAAAAATTGCCCAAAAAGCGGTTTCTCTGGAAACCCCTATTGGAGAAGATAAAGACAAACAAGATAGCGTTTTAGCTGAGTTTATTAAAGATGATAAAACAATAGCTCCAAACACCGAAGCCGCCAGAAATCTTTTGAAAGAACGGCTGAAAGAAATTTCCAGCGAATTAACCCCGAGAGAATTAAAAATTTTAGGAATGAGGTTTGGTTTGGAAGACGGCGTAATGCATACGCTTGAAGAAACAGGAGAGGAGTTTGGAGTTACTAGGGAAAGAATTCGTCAAATTCAAGCCAAAGCATTAGAAAAATTAAGAAAACACGTTGACTTAAAAAAAGTAGAAGACTACTACTAAATATTATAGAATAGTGTATAATGTATTAAAGGTTATATTATTAATCATCCCGCCAAGGTGGGAAAATAAAAAAATATGGCAAAAAAAGCAAACTCGGCTTTTATGAGGCCGTTGAAGGTAAGCGCGGAGTTAGAAGCTATAGTGGGGAAAGGCCCGATGCCTCGTTCTGAAGTGGTGAAAAAACTTTGGGCATATATTAAAAAAAATAACTTGCAGGACCCGAAGAAAAAAAGGAACATTGTCGCCGATGCCAATTTAAAAGTTGTTTTTGGCGGGAAAAGCGTTGTAGACATGTTTGAGATGACAAAATTGGTTTCCAAACATTTATCATAATTTTTTTGGAAAAACCAAAAAGCCCCGCCATCGGCGGGGCTTTTATGTCTTGAAAAAATAAAAAATTAGTTGTATAAAGAATACATACATTCCGGTGTAGCTCAATGGTAGAGCAACTCCCTGTGAAAGTTCTTAAAAATGCCATATAATATATTAATATGGCAGATAAAAGAAAATATGCCGACAGGCGAGAAGAATTAATCAAAGCCGTCGCAAAGCGAAGGCGTAAAATTAAACTTCTCTCTGTCCAATATAAAGGAGGAAAATGCCAAATATGCGGATATGACAAATATGTCGGGGCATTAGATCTTCATCATATCGGCCAAAAATCTTTTGGCATTGGCGATAAAGGATATACAAGATCTTGGGAAATAACAAAACAAGAACTTGATAAATGTATTCTTGTTTGCGCCAATTGTCACAGAGAAATTGAGGCAGGCATTACGCAGCTTCCAAAGGAAACTTTGGGATGAATAACTTTGGGATAACGGTGAAACCCTGAAATGGGCAATACCGTGGGAACTTTGCCTTTTGGCAAGGAGCGCCGTAGAGACTAGATACCAAAGTGCCTAATGGTTTTGAAAACCGATGGCAATGATATAGTCCACCCCTAAAAGCAATTTTAGGATAATGTGTAAGGAGTGGGTTCCAGGTTCGAGTCCTGGCACCGGAGCCAAATTGTATGTTGCGAGTTTGTTGCCTCGGCGCTTCGCGCCTCGGCA
>ERZ1292629.288-Hain-H43-01um-R1-288-length-54202-cov-11_pt1 | contig 54202 bp, 68 predicted proteins | sample MGYA00564399_ERZ1292629 | MGnify/ENA primary metagenome ERZ1292629 (study PRJEB36523, sample SAMEA6512636) | groundwater metagenome | collected 2019-01-08 | study: AquaDiva: Metagenomics assemblies of 32 groundwater samples
GTAGAAACACTTTAGTGGAATTATCTATATAACTGTTAAAGTTACTAATGCTAAGGCCTGTTAATTTATTTACTTTGTTGATATTTGATATGTTTGCATTAAGCCAGACGCCTATGTTAAGGCTGCCATCTAATGCTTGGAAAAATAAAACTCCTTTAAATTTTCCAGAGTCTTTTGATTTCAAGCATATGTTTATTTCTTTTTCTTTATTTAAAATAAAATTTCTTTCATAATCAATAGTAATTCTTAAAACGCTGCTATTAGTTAAATAATTATTAATGTCTTTATTAGTATTGTTTTTAGTAGACCATCTGTCTTCAATAGCCATATTTATTTCATTAAATGATGAAAAAATATAGACTTTGTTACATATTTTCTCTTCTATTTTTCCATTAAAATTCAACTCAGAAGGAGAAACACCAAATTCGAAAGCTGAAACATATGAAACTGATAAAAAAATGGAGATTAAATAAAATAAAGACAGAAAAATTATTTTATGTCGACGTGTTTGAGAACCACACACTTTAGTGTGTGGAACACTTCGAGCACAAGAAGTTTGTTCACAACGACAAACTTCTGTGCAGAAACTTCTCTTCAGGAAGAAGTTTCTTGCATCCAAAAAACCAAACTCAATGTTTTTTTGATATTTAATAAGCAACTGCAAAGAATTTAACATTTGTTCTGTGTCCAATTATATTAGATGTTATATTTTGAGGGTTATTGCTTAAGTTTAACATTATATAAAAATATTCATCATTGAATGTTTGTCCTGAAGCTGGTCTGGTTACATTAAAACTGAATGTTCCTATCCTACTAAAATTGACTGCTGTTCCATTGCTTGTTTTAAACTTTCTAAGATAAAGATTTCTAAAAATCATTTCACTTTGATTAACAATGTCTGGAGTAACTCTTATATTTACATTTCCAGTGTTGTTTACATAAACTTTCAACTCTTCAGATTCTCCAAAATTAGTCACATTTCCAAAAAATAAATAATCAGGCACTTCAACTCTGATTACTGTTGAGTTTCCACTACTTCCATTAGCAAATATGTTGGTTTCAACAATCATTGTATCATTTAATCCAGAAGCAAAATAAAATAGCATAATAAGTATTAGTAAAGATGCAAATATAAGGAAGGATTTATCTTTCATATAGTTTTTTATGAAACCTTTAATATTAAGTAACTTATTTTAATATATAAATCTGTTTTCTCACTATATAATGATTAAAGGTTTACTTTAAATATAGTCAAGGACACTGAAAACTGAGCCGTTGTGCCTTGACTATCTAGCGAAAGACATAACAATTTCTTTTCAATCATTCATGTCTTTCGCTATAACTAAAAGTAAATTATCTTAAGTGAAGGTAAAATGCCTCCCAAAATTAAAATTAAAATTAACAAAATATCTCTGAATATTCTATTTATCTTTCCTATTTTAATATGATAAGTGGTGTGATATATTTGGTATACTAAAAAGAGTAAAAAAAACATAAGCCCTGTTGAAATAAACACGTATCTTATTACTAACAAACCAAGAACGTTATAAATAAACGCAAGTGCTATACTTGAAGAGAATTTAGTAAGAATATAATATTTTCTTAAACTCTGAGTATCGACTATTTTTGATTGGGATGCTAGAGCAGCTATCCAAAGAGGTATTGATAAAATAAGTTGGGTTGCTATTAACCATGATGAAAGCAATTCAGATTTAATGGTCAAAATAAGAATAAAAATTGTTATCGTTATTCCAAGAAACCTAGCATCAACTGCAACATAAAGTGGAGAACGCTTCAACCTTTGTAATTCATCTTTTTTATCTGCGATATACATAATGTCACATAGTAAATTCTCTTTATAATCTTATGTCAAAGTGTGTCTTGATAGAACACTTTGAGCATCCAAAAAACAACTCAATGTTTTTTTGATTCTTGGGATTTAAGGAATTTAAATGGCCCCACGCAGACTCGAACTGCGAATTACTCGGTGTAAACGAGTCGTTTGAACCCTTAGACTATGGGGCCTTTTCATACTTTGTGGCGAGTCTCCGAGCTTGTGAGGAGAGTCGAGCAAGAGAGGATGAAAACTCTTATATGAAGATTAAAATAAACCTTTATAAAACCTTTCTGTTCACTATCAGATAAGCGCGGGTAGTATAGTGGTTAGTATACGACGTTGCCACTTTCTCTTTTGTGGGGAAAAGCAAAGACGTTGTGGCCCGGGTTCAATTCCCGGCCCGCGCATGCCTTTATCACAAGATATTTAAGGGCTTTAATTCTTAATCTTCTAACATAATCCCAGGTGATCTTACGGTTGCCCGATGTTCTTCACCACAAGATTTTTAAACATCCCATTACTCTAGATTCTAATAAACTCCATGGGATTAGGTAACTAACCCCATGATTTTTTTAATTATATGGAAAAGATTGCTATCTATATTGATGGAAGCAATTTTTATTTTTCTGTTAAAAAGAAATTTGGATTTAATATTGATATAAAGAAGTTTTGTGACAAACTAGCTGAAAAAGATAAACTTGTTAAGATTAATTATTATATTGCTCCAATTGACAAAACTAGAAATGCTGAAATGTATGCAAATCAACAAAAATTCTTTGAAAAATTAAAGAAAATAGATAAACTTGCGATTGTTCTTGGAAGATTAGAGAGAAGAAAGCAAGATGGTAAGGAGTATTATGTAGAGAAGGCTACTGATGTTAACCTTACACTTGATTTGGTACTTGATGCTCAAGCTAATGTTTATGATGAAGCTTATTTAATTTCTAATGATGGCGACTTTTCTGGAGCAATAAAAGCAGTTATTGAAAGATTTGGTAAAGAGATAGTTTATGTTGCGATAGGCAATAGAAAATCTATTTCATATCATCTTAAGCAAGTAGCTTCTAGGACCTTGAAAATTGAAAGTAGCTTTGTTACTGATTTGAAAATTTAGGTGCGCATGAAAGTTGCTCAAGAGGGCCCAGTGTGGCCCGCGCATGTTTTATAAAATACTAGGGTATACTAGGATTATGAAAAAAGAGAAATTGCATAAAATGCCTATTGATTTGCTAAAAGCTATTGCCTCTGAATCTGGAGCTTTGGAAGCATGGGATGATATTACGTCTCTTGCACGTAATGAGTTTATTTGTTGGATTTTGGATGCTAAGAAATCAGATACAAGAGTTCGCAGGATTAAGAGGACTTTAGAGGAGCTTAAGGAGGGAAAACGCAGGCCTTGTTGTTGGGCTGGATGTAGTCATAGGTGAATCTTCAAATATAGAGATTTAGGATAATTGTGTTATATTTTGTATCCCAAATCTCTAATACACAATTAGGAAAACTGGGAACATAATCAACCTAATTGTGTATATGTGTCTATAAATTAGATCGATTATATTTTAATAAATAAACTGCTACTACTGCCTCTAATTCCTTTCCTTTTTTTAATTTGTACTCGTAGGCATGAGGATTTGTTTCAATTAAACAATCTGGGTTGTATACTGCTAATGCCGGGATTTCTTCCGTGAAGGCATAATCAAATGAATTTTCTCCTGATTGTCTATTTCTATTTACTTGTTCTTCTGTTGCACAAAATAAATGCCCAGATTCAGTGTCTCGCCCTGTTTCTAACAATGTCTTCATATAAGTTCCGTCAAAACCTCGATACAATAAATCTGGTCTGTATTTTCCTTTTTTTTCAAGGTCTCGTTTAACTAAATCAAATTCAGTTATTGCTTGACCGTCTGCCTTGCTCATATCAAGAGTTTTTGGTCTTGTTATTCTTGCCATAAAATTGGCAATTTCAGGCGTATTTAAAGCTTTGTTTTGTTACCACTTTGAAGAGTTATAATAAATCAAAATAAATCCGAACAAGATCTGAAGTAACCGCAACGCTTACACATTAGCTTGCATTTGAGTGGTTCTAGGGTGTGTCCGCAGGATTCACAGACGTAGTTGGGGTCGATTTCGATTGTTGGTTCATTGATGTTTTGATTAACCATATTTTTTAATGAGCTGTTTTACTTTATCTCCTATTATTTCACATGTTTTAACAAATTCTGGATAAAGATGTTTGTCCGTTTCTTTTGCAACTATGTCTGGAATGTTCCATATTTCTATTCTTGCAGATGGCTTGATAATATTTTTGTATTTTGAGAATGATTCTTTTAGATTTTCATTCATAATTATAATAATGTCTGCTTCTTTCAACATTTTTTTAGTTACCTCTTTAGAATATTGTTTTTTTAAGTCTAAACCAAATTCTTTACTTGATTTTGTAACTAGCCAAGACAATTCTCCTTCGTGAGAGATTAATGCTGCACTTATAGCTTTGTTCTTTCTTGAAAGGTGATTGTACCAAGCTTCCGCTATTTGACTTCTGAACATGTTTGCTTTGCATAAGAAAAGGATATAGAGATTCCCATTAATCTGATTCACTCTTCTTTCGGAATCTCTATCTATCTATTCCCGTTTTGAAGTAACCTCGTCGATGGGAATGTCTATGTTCATATGAAATCAGAGATTTTATGTTTTATTTCTAAATATAAAATCCACAAAATAAATAAAACTCCGTCGAGAGTTGCTAGAAAGAATATAGCCATTGCATCTGGAAGAATTGTGAAAGGAAATCCAGTTCCTATTTGGATATTTGATAAAGGATAGAATGGAGTTATGTATCCTGCTAATGTTGCGTCTAGAGTTAAGTGAATTACGCTTCCTAATGCACATAAGAGCAATATTATTGTTATTGATAGTTTATTTCTTCCAATTTTTCTTTTTATTGTATATTTTGATATTAGGGCTAGAACTAAGAAGATTATTGGAACAAATATTGTGTGCATGAATGTTCTGTGTATTTGTTCATATGTGTAATTGAACTGATTCATAATCCAGAAAAGAGGGATGTCTAAATCTGGAATGACTCCAGCTATCCCGCCTATTAAGACATATTGTAATGGAAATTTTTTGTTTGTTCTTTTTTGATAGATGTGTCTGAATATAGATAATAAGATTATAGGGATTAAAACGTGTGTTACTGCTTGTGGCATTTTTTCTCTTAGGTATAATGAAACGGTCTTTATTAACGCTTTTGGTTTTGTTTAAAATTACCTAATTGAGGTTTTGGTAAGCCTTAAATAGCTTTATTGCTATTTTTCTATTATGTCGGGCAAACAACCTCATGGATTAAATGATCAGATGGCTTCTCCTAGTGCTTACGTGCCTCCTGGAAAGATTTCTGGTGCTGTTTCTGATGTTTCTTCAGAGGTCATTGCTAAGAATGATAAGATAAAAGAGGAATTGGAAGAATTTAAGAAAAAATTAATTAAGAAATTTCCATTTACTAGTTTTTTAAGTGTTCTTCCTGCACAGGCTTTCAAATTATTTGAAGAGGATGAAGGTTTGTTACCTGAAGAGATTGCTAAGAAGCCCATTCATTTGATTATGCTTGTTCCTGAAGATGAATTTAAAAATATTTCTAAAAAGATAAAGCCAGAAGTTTTGAAATTTGCAAAAGAAACTAAACAAGAACTTTGGGTGCATATTAAGACAGAAGTTGACTTGTGGAATTATGGGTTGGATAGTAAATTTGAATTTGTAGATGCAGTATCTTCAAGTTTTCCTCTTTATGATAAGGGTTTGCTCGGAGCCATAAGGTTAGCTAATATTCATAAAACTCTTGTTTTACGTAAATTTGAGAAATATGTAGCTTCTTATGTTATTGGAGGAAGTTTAGTCAGAGGACAGGCAGGAAAAGATAGTGATGTAGATGTTTTCGTTATTATTGATGATACTGATGTTAAGAGAATGCCTCGTTTGCAATTACTTGAGAAACTGCGAGGAATGATTCATGATTATATTCGTGAAGCTACTGCACTTTCTGGTACGAAGAATGTTTTGAATGTTCAGGTGTATTTGTTAACTGATTTCTGGGATAATGTTAAAGATGCAAATCCTGTTATGTTTACTTTTATTAGAGATGGAGTTCCCATGTATGACCGCGGAACTTTCTTGCCTTGGAAGTTGCTTTTACAGATGGGTAAGGTAAAACCTTCACCAGAATCTGTTGATAAATTTATGAAATACGGGGAGCAAAATGAAGCTCTTGTTACTCGGCGTATGCTTGATGCAATGCAGGACATTTATTGGGGCGTCGTTACTCCGACACAGGCTTTAATGATGCTTATAGGACATGCTCCTCCTGCTCCTAAGAATATGGTTGCTGAAGTGAAAAAAGTTTTAGTTGATACTGAGAAAGTAATGTCTGCTAATGAATTAAAATTCTTAGAACACGTGATTAAATTGTACAAAGGTTATGAACATGGTACTCTTAAGAGTGTTCCTGGAAAGGAAGTAGATTATTTGCTTGTTGAATCTAAGAAATATGATATTAAGATGAAAGAGATACGTAAGAAACTTGAAGAGCGTTTGATTGTTCTTGATGCTGAGCGTTCTTATTCTGAAGTGTTTGGTTTATTGAAAAAAATATTTGGAAATAAAAATGTCGATGCGCTTGTTAAAGATGTTGAAAAAGAATTAATTGGAAAAGGTAAATTACAGCCTCGTTTTCTTAAGCCTCTTAAAGAAATAGTTTCAATGAAATCTAGAGTTAAGTCTGGAAAAGTTACTCAGCTGGAAATGAATTCTTTACGTCGTGACGCTACAGAATTAATAAGAGAATTGCTTGAGTATAGTCAGAGAGTTAATTTAACGCCGATAGAGAAAGAAGTTTTGGAAGTAAACTTTGGAGATAAGAAAGGCGAATTGGTTTTGACTGATGCTGGTAACTTCTTTATTGAATCTGGAAGAATAATGCAAATTGTTGGGAATTCTTTCAAGTTAAGCGATAATATTGCTTTAGAGAAGGCAATTACAACTCATAAAAATAAGAAAGAAAAGACAAGTGTTAAGATTTCTTCTTCCGTTTTATCTGCATTGAGCAAAGAGCTTGGAGAGTTTGAGATAGTTCTTTGATATTTGAAGTATAGAGAACTTTGCAAAAATCAAAGTTCTCTAAGAAGAAGTTTGAAAATTCCTTTGTAAATTCTGAATTATTCAAACTTCTCTATAGATAAAATTAAAAGATATGTCCACTTATTGTTTTAATAGATAAACTAATTATTACAAAACTCCAGAAAATATTTGAAGATTATGTTCATGAATCCGATGGCGTTGAGTTTTGGTATGCGAGAGATTTGCAAAATATTTTAGGATATTTACAGTGGAGAAATTTCTCTGCGATAATAGATAAAACTAAAGAGTCTTGTAAAAAGGCTGGTCAGATAGTTACAGACCATTTTGCTGATGTTAGCAAAAAGGTTAAAATTGGTTCTGATGCTGAACGAGAAATAGAAGATATTGCCCTTACAAGATATGCTTGTTATGGATACAGACAATTCTGGTAATTGTAACTTATTTTGTCCAGAATTCTCTGTCTACACAATTCTGTTTTTATGTGTTGTAATCAATAGAATTGTGTATATTTGATAATTTTTGAACAAATAAAAACTTAAATAGGCGTTTATTTGATTTGTAATGTGTTTTGCTACACAGATAATTAAATGTTTAAAATTATTTAACAATGAAAGTAGATAAAGATTTTTTAGATAATTCTCTTAGATTATATTCGCGAAATGAACGATATCTAAAAAGTGCGGAAATAGTTGGAGCTTGGATTAAACCCACTTTTTATATTCCATTTTCTAAAAATGATTCTGGGAAATTAACGAGATTTGAAGTAGATATATGCTCTAAACAGGCAGTGCAGACTTTGATTGCAAATCTTATAGAAATAGGTTCGATAAAAGGATTAGAAGATTTGAGAGTATATGGGTTTTTAGAGATATTAGAATATGGCAGAAGAACACAATTTAAAACAAGACTTCGCAAAAAAGGTTCTATTGATACTAAAGATGTTTTTTATGGAGAGTTTAAGTTAAACAATATTGTTGTGGAAGGCGAAATTTGCAGGAGTTCTTTTAAGTTTAATTTGGAAGATTATGTCGGAAATGGACAGTTTGATTTTAAAATAGATTAGTTGTATTAAATGCCTAAATCTTTTTAAATTAATAGATTATTGATTTACATGAAAAAAATATATTTTGCTGGTTCTATACGCGGGGGAAGGGAAGATGTTGAAATTTATAGGGGTATTGTTGAACATCTAAAAACTTATGGGAATGTTTTAACTGAACATGTTGCTGATAAAAGTTTGGCTTTGATGGGCGAAGATAGTTTGTCAGATAAACAGATACACTATAGAGATATGGATTGGTTAACTGATGCTAATTTTGTAGTTGCCGAAGTTACTAAAGTAAGTTTAGGAGTAGGTTATGAAATTGGTAGGATTGTTGAAAGAAATCTTTGGATTCCTGGAAATATAGGGAGAAAGCCAATATTATGTTTGTATAGGTTTCAGATTGATAAAAGATTATCTGCAATGATTGCTGGTTCTCCTACTTTAAGTCATTTTGAATATGAGAATTTAGAACAAGCAAAGAGTGGAATAGATGATTTCTTTGATTCTATAACTTAATAAACTGTTTGTTTACTCTTTATTATTTTTACCTGAAAGCTTAGAAAATGAAGATTTTCTAATACATTCAATTCTTACGAATAGAAGTCTCAGAAGTCTGATAACTTCTGATTCATTCCATTTTTACAAAATGAAAGACTTAGAAATCTTCTGATTTCTAATACATTCTGTTTTTAACAAAACAGAAGTCTTAAAGAATTGATATTCTTTAATTCATTTCATTTTTACAAATGAAAGACTTTAAAAACCATATTTTCTAAACTAAAACATGAAAGGAATTGTTGTACAGTTTAGACGCGGAAGACATAGAATTCACGAGAGGCATTACTTGCTAGACTTAGGTTGTGCTACTCGTGAAGAGGCTAAGAAGCTTGTTGGGAAGCATGTTGCTTGGAAGAGCACTGCTGGTAAAGTTATTAATGGAAAAGTTAGTGATGCTCATGGAAACAAAGGGCTTGTTCGTGCTATTTTTGAAACTGGATTACCTGGACAGGCAGTTACAATGGACGTTGAAGTCAAGGAGAAAAATTAAAATGAAAATTTCAACTAACTTCAAGAAATTTTCAATACAGAAACTTTTAACTGATGGAAAGTTTCTGTCTGTTATAATTCCAACTGCTCATCTACATTCGCGTCAGGGGAAGGAATTATAACATGGCAATTCGTAAAGCATCTTCGTATTCTAAGAAAAATAATCAGCCGTTTACTCGTATTTCCAAGGCTAAATCTAAATCTTATATTAAAGTAGTTCCTCCAAATAAAGTCGTTAAATATAATATTGGAAATCAGAAAGCTTTTGTTGAAGGTAAATTCCCATTTATTTTGAGGTTACATTCTGATGAAATGTTAGTAATTAGAGATACTGCAATTGAGGCAGGTCGAATGGTTTTGACTAAGAATCTTGAGAACAGATTGCTTGGTAAATTTTATTTATGGGTTAAGATTTTTCCCCATCATTTATTGAGAAATAATAAAGCATCTGCTGGTGCGGGTGCAGACCGTATATCTACAGGTATGTGTCAGTCATTTGGAGTAATTGAAGGTAGAGCTGCTCGTGTGTTAGGCGGACAGGAATTGTTTATGGTTGCTTGTGATTCTGAAAGTTCTGTTCGTGTTGTTCGCGAGATTTTAGGAATGGCTAAATCAAAGTTGCCTTGCAGAACAAGAATTTCCTTTGAGAAAGTTGAAGCTAAAGTGCCTGTGCCTGTTGCAGTTTAATTTTAGAAAGGGTTTTATGTCACACAATAAAAATAGAAAAAATAAAAAATCTTAGTTAATTCTTTGTCTTACTTCTACTCTTCCTTCCATGTGTTTAAGACGTCTTGCTATATCACTAACTTCAGCATAACTTCTATGAGTTATTATTGCCGATACAATCCTATTAGATAATTTCACTGCTCTAAGAAAATCTTGAATATATATTTGATTTATTCCAAGTTCTATTTCTTTACAATATTTTCTTAATAGATTATGATTTGAAGCTTGTTCTAATTGATCGTTTTCTAAGTATAGTTCCATATTATTTTTTCCTATTCTTTCCACTATTTCAGAGACCATTTCCATTTCATCATTTAAGTCTGTAAGACTAGCTCCTCTTACACAAAGGAAGTAAACTGTTCTGTAAATACTCATAAAAAACTTGAATTTGGGATACTTTTAAATCTTTGTTTGATAAGCGAAATTGTTTTATAGGTTGGTTTTTAATCTATTTTATGCAGGACTTTGAAAGACATAATAAGAATTTCTTTTCTTTTGTAGATAAGATTGGACCTAATGAAAAAGTGGGCATTCTTACCCATTCAAATTGTGTTGATGGGATGATTTCAGCTGTATTCCTTATTGAAATTCTGAAAAGAAAATTACCTAATATGCCTGCGCCTCATGTAGGATTCATTCCTTATAAACTTGGAATACTTGACGAATATGAAGAGATATTTAACTTAGATGGAATAAAAAAGGTTTTTATTTTAGATGCTAATGTTGATATGAATCAGCTTGAAGAAACTGAAAGGTTCTTTGATAAATTTGATGTAATGTTTATAGATCACCACCCTTTAAATCCTAAATTAAGAGTCACTGAAAAGATGATTAAGACCCATTCTGATGATTGCACTTCTCTGGTATTATATAAATTAGGCGAGAAATTGCTTGAAGAAAAAGAATGGGTTGAACTTGCCTGTATTGCGGCAATTTCCGAATTTTCTTTTAATAATGATGAAAACCTTAAGTTCATCCAGAAACATTACTCTTTTGACAGGGAAGATTACCAAGAGGAAGAAATATTTTATAAAGTTTTGAAGCTAAACTCATTAATTACATATTATATAAAAGATTCAAGAAAGGCTTATGAAATTATATTAAACAAAGATTATGATGAAATTGATAGGGTTAATAAAGAAATTAGTCAGGAATTTGATAGATGTATGAAAGATTTTGAAGAAAATGCTGAAAGATATTTCAATAATCTTTTGTATTTTTACTTTTTTAAATCAAAGTTTTCAATTGGTTCAAGACTTAGTACTACTGTATCTGTAAAACATAAAGAAAGTACAATAATTATGCTTTCTGATATTGAAGGGACAAATCTCATTAAAGTGTCTGGTAGAAGTAACTCTAAAGAACTGAACTATGACCTTGGTGATATGATAAGAGCAGGGATTAATGGGTTGGATAAGGCTATTGGTGGAGGCCATCCTAGAGCTGTTGGAGGAAGTTTTTTGAAGAAAGACATTGATAAATTTAAACAAAACATAATCGGATATGTGGAAAATAGACTCAAGTAAGGTAATCTTTATTAACTGATTATGTTTTGTTTTAATATGGGTGATAAGAGTTCTTGGGTAAAATGGTTTTCCGAATTGAGTAATAAAGATATTTCTATTGCCGGAGGTAAAGGGGCTTCGCTTGCTGAGATGTATAATAGCAAGTTTCCTGTTCCTCCAGGGTTTATTGTGACTGCGCAAGGTTATGATTATTTTATAGAGAAATCTGGATTGAGACAACAGATATTTAACATTCTTTCGAGCATTAATGTTGACGATACTAATCAGCTTGATGCTATGGCTCGTAAGATTCGGGGTTTGATTGAAGGGGCTTCTATGCCGGCTGATATGAAAAATGAAATATCTGAAGCATATGAAATGCTTGACGTTGATAAGAATAAATTTCAAGGTGCGAAGCATGGTGCTCTTGCAATATTGAAGAATTCTCATGAGCCACCTTTTGTTGCTGTTCGTTCTAGTGCGACGATGGAAGACTTGGCAGATGCTAGTTTTGCAGGACAACAAGAGAGTTTCTTAAATGTTAAAGGTTCAGATTCGCTTATTCAGCATGTCAAAGAGTGTTTTGCTTCATTGTTTACTGCTCGTGCAGTTTATTATAGAAAGAAAAAGGGTTTTGCTTCTGAAAAGGGATATCTTGCAGTAGTTGTTCAGAAGATGATTGATTCTCAAAAGTCTGGTGTTATGTTTACTAAAAATCCTTTAAAGAATGATGGTAATATTATTATTGAAGCAGTTTTTGGACTTGGAGAAGGGATTGTTTCTGGAATGATTTCTCCAGACCATTATATCTTAAATAAAAATTTGGAGTTGATAGAACATAAAATATCTGATAAAAAAATTGCTTTGACTAGAAGTTCTTCTGGAAAGACTGAAGAAGTTAAGTTAAGTCCTGAGATTAGTAATCGAGATGTTCTTACTAGCCATGAACTTAGAGTTCTAGGACAATATGGTTTGCAACTTGAGGAACATTATGGAAAGCCTCAAGATATTGAGTTTGCTATTGACCGAGACGGCGTATTTATTGTGCAGTCCAGACCAATAACTACTAAATCTTATGACCATGTTCAAGAGATAGAAGGGAATGTTTTATTTTCAGGTTTGGCTGCTTCTCCAGGTGTTGCTTCAGGAGTTGTTAAGATAGTTCATTCTCTTACAGAGCTTTCTAAGATAAGTAAGGGAAGTATTTTAGTGACTAAGATGACTAATCCCGATATGGTTATGGCGATGGCTAAGTCTGTTGCTATAATTACTGATGAAGGTGGTTTGACTTCACATGCGAGTATCGTATCTCGTGAGATGGGTATTCCTGCAGTTGTTGGAACTCATAGCGCGACTACAAGGCTTAAAGATGGTCAATTGGTTACGGTGGATGGTTTTACTGGGCGTATTTTTGACGGTAAGACTGTTGAGAAGAAAGTTGAAATTAAAAAGATGCTTCCAACTCATAAGATTAAAATTAAGGTAATAGTAGATTTGCCTGATTATGCGGTTCGTGCAGCTTCATGTGGGGCTACTTCTGTCGGACTGGTTAGACTTGAGACATTAATTGCTACTTCTGGAAAACATCCTGTGTGGTATATTAAGAAAAATAAACTTGATGATTATGTTTCTGTTTTGCACAATGGTTTGAGAAAACTTTCTCAGCCATTTCATGAGGTATGGATTAGAACTTCAGACGTCAGAAGCGATGAATTTAGAAATTTAGAAGGAGCTCCTGAAACTGTTGAGATGAATCCAATGTTAGGAGATCATGGAATTCGTTTCAGCTTGAAGAATGAAGACTTACTTGTGGCAGAATTTACAGCAATAAAAGAATTGGCTGATGAATACAGTGATAAAGTTTTTGGAGTTATGTTTCCTCAGATAATTTCTGCTGAGGAGTTGAAGTCTGCTAAGAAGCTTGCTGAACGCGTTAAATTTCCTTCAAATGTAAAGATAGGAATAATGGTTGAGACTCCTGCAGCTGTTCAAGTAATTAATAGTTTATGTGAAGAAGGCATGGATTTTATAAGCTTTGGAACTAATGATTTGACACAATATACTCTTGCTATTGACAGAAATAATGAAGATGTTCAGAATCTTTATACTGAATTGCATCCTGCCGTGCTTAACTCTATAGCTTATGTTATAAGGCGTTGCAAAAAGTATGGTGTTGAGACTTCTGTATGCGGACAGGCGGGAAGCAAGCCCGATATGGTTAAGTTTTTGCTCAAAGAGGGAATTGACAGCATTTCTGTAAATGCCGATGCTGCATATAATGTTTCTGTTATTGTTAATGAATTGGAGAAAACAATAACTACTGAACCTGTTAAAGTGTTGAAAAATGTAAATACTGGCGTTAAGATTAAGCGTATGGGTTCTCAACCACATGCTTTGGAGAGTCATGTGGCTCATAGTGGCATGGTTTCGCAGATGAGGCCGATGTTACAGGCTTCTAATAGTGCCTCTCCTAATTCACAAGTTAATATGAAGAGAGTTGAAAATCTAGGAATTGAAAATGATGATTATAATCCTGGGAAGGGTGTTATGAGTGACGTTCCGTCGTTAAATGATTCTATATCTGTTAGTTCTGAAGATTTCGCTCCTAAGAGTTCTGAAACTGAATTTTTGGATTTGTCATCTGAAGATATTCCTAAATCTGATATTCCATATGAGATTCAGCAAGATGTTATTTTTGATGCAATTGTTGGGGCTGAAGTTGCAAGTAATCCTGCCGTGATGCAGAGCCTTAGTGGCGGGCAAATGCAGATGGCTGGAAATGGAGATTTGGCGGAATAGATTTGAAAATATAAGATTGGTTACTACTATTAAAAGATTAAAATAGAAAGATTTAAAAAGAGTTATAATTAAGTAATTTTATGATTCCAAAATCAAAAGATTATATAGAATATCCATATCTTGGACCGCAAGGTGAAACTTGTCGTACTGTTGAGGCTTTAAGGATTGCGCAAGAAAATTATGCAAGAAAATTTTTAACTTATATTGGTCCTGAAGGTCGGACTTTTAGTACGTTTGAAGCATTAGAAGCTGCAAGAGCAGAATATAGAAGGAGAACTTTTAGAACAAAGGTAACGCTTGTTGCTAATTTGTTTAAGGATATTCCGATTAAAAGATAGATAGTTTAAAAAGTTTAATGAAAGATTTATATAGCAATTTTAAGAGGAGTTTTTATGATTGGACAAACTTATACAAGAAAAGACGAGTATGTAAATAATAGATTAAGGGAAGCTCGTGTAAGCAATGGAATTAGTGCTGAAAAATTTAGTAGAATGACGGGAATTAATATTCCATCTATTTACGCTTATGAAAGATTGCGTGCTTTTCCGTCTGAAAATGTTGCCTTAAAAATTTCTGAAGTCTTAGGAAAACCTGTTGATTATTTATTTCCCGAATCTTTGCGTGAATTGACCAGGGAAGTTAGAATGGAGAGAAAAGAAATGAATGAAGGGCACTTTGGTGATGGGATTGGGACCGTTCCTTTTTCGAGATCTATAAGGAGAAATTTTGTTTCTGACTGTGAGAATCCTGCGGTTTATGCTGATGAGGGGTTTTTAAGAGATGCTTTGATTAAGTATCTTGGTAGATTGTCTAATGTTCAGAAAGAAGTTATATCTATGAGATTTGGTTTTAATGAAAATTGCGAGGAATATACTCTTGAGCAGATTGGCGAACATTTAGGAGTTTCTGGCGAATATGCAAGGCAGATTGAAAGGACGGCTCTCGAAAGACTTAGGAGATTTATCGTTCCTAGTAATCTTGTTGAACATATCATTTAGCTTTCTTTTTATAGCTAGTTGTCACTACTAAGTGTATACATAATAGAAAGGTTTAAATACTTACTTTTTGTGTGAAATATATGGCATTGGAACAAATAGTTCAGGCAGGAGTGAATAATCTTAGAACTAGAGGCAATCATGAAAAATTTCAGAAAGACCCTTACGAATATAATCCTATTGTTGCAGATATTATGGCTCAAGGATATGATGAATCTAATCCTCAAGATAGGTTAGATTTGGAAACTGCTCAACTTGTTGGTTTGGATAGAAGAGAGAATTATGTTGAAGGAACTGTTTCTGAAAGTGAAAAAGGTCTTATAGATTTGGTTAAACCTGCATATAAAGAAGTTGTTGAAAGCATAAAACCTGTAATATCTCGTTACCTTATAGGAAGTAATCCAGTTAAATATTCTGGCGTCGATGATAATTTTTTTAGATTGTACTCGGAAGCTTTTTCGGCTAATCAAACTCTTGAAAAATTGAAGAGTGGAGATCGTGAATCTATGAATAAAGCTGTTGAAGATTATATTCAGCAAGTTAAATCTGATTCTGAAAATGCTGGACGTACAAAAACAAGAGCAGGATTTACGGAATTTGCAGTTAAGCTTAGGCCTGATATTGCAATTAATTCTATCTCTCAAAGTTTGAGTGATAAAAGAGAAGAATTCAATAAATTTATTGGTGAGAAGAGTGATATTGCAATCAAATATTTGACTGGATTGTTTGACAGTTTGAAAGACGATGAGAAGGATAAAGAAGCTTATAAAATTGGAACTTTCTTTACTGAAGTTGCTTTAGAGTCTGCAAAAAATAGACCTAAATCTCCATAATTCTTTATTTTTAACTTTTATTCTTACGGGCTTCTATTAATCGGTCAATTACTTCAACCATTTTTTTCATAAATTCTTCTGCTCTTTGTTGCCATGACTCTATCTCTTGGGCTTTTACGAATCTTATCTCTCCGTGAGATATCTGTTTATGCAAGATGTAAATATTATGATACCACTTAACGAAGTCTGATTTTAATATTCCTGTTTCTACGAAGTTTTCATGAAGCATTTTGGTTACATGTTCTGGCGATGGAGGTAATTTGCCTAAAGTTATTAGAGCGGCTTGAGCTGCTTCAACCATGCACCAGTAAACTCCTTCTATTGAGCCTAGAATTGCCATCTTGCTTCTGTATAAATGATGAGGTGAGCGTTGTAATGCTGAATATACTGCTTCAGGAGTTGAGTGAATCATTCCTTGAATCATTAATGCTTTTATTGGGCTGAAGAATCCGCCGATGTCTATAAGAACTTGACCTTGTCTGACTATGTTTAAGACTATAGGGTCCCCGTGTAACAAATCTCGCCACCATGTTGTTAGTCTTATTGTGTTTATGTGTAGGTCTCTAACATAATTTTGCTCTGAAATTAATTTAGCTAGCTCCTCTCTGTACCATGCAGTTAATTCCATGTCCCAATTTATTGCTGCGTCGTCGATTATTATTACTATATCTATATCTGAACCTGGTTTTGCTTCTCCTGAAACTTGAGAGCCGAAAAGAACTGTTGCTTTGATTAGATGGTCAAATTTTCTTTGTATTTTTGTTGCGAAGTCCATTGCAATGTCTTTTTCGTTGTGGAATTTTGGATAATTTTTGTATTTTTCGTGAACTTTTGGAGTGATATCTATTTGTTTATGGTTTTCAGGATGTTCTGTGACTTTTTTAATGTGGCGAATTGTTTTTCTCTTAGAGTGCTTTCTTACAGGTCTGTGGATACTCTTATTAGAAATATTCTTTTTCTTTTTTACCATCTCTCTTCGACGTGTTTACGATATAGTATTATTTAAACATTGCTCTTGGAAAGATGTGTTTGTATTATATGGTTTGGTTTATCTATTTAAGGAGTTTAGCCTTTCAGTCATTTGTTCTAATTTGAATTCTAGGTTTTCTATGCGCCATTTAAGGTCTTTGATTTGTTCGGATTCGTTATTGTTTATTTGATTGCTTTCGGTTGATTGATTTACGTTTGGCATTGTGTTTGGATTAGAGGCACCTATTGAGGCAAAGTTGCTTAGGAAGTCTGTTACTTGGCTACTTGTTTGATTGCTTATGGGATTGTTTTGTTCTTGAGAGATTTGACTTATCTGTGATTGTGTTGTTTCTGTTTTGTTTTTACTTAAGTCAAAAAAGCCGTCGCTGGTGAATTCGCCTTGTTTTAGCTCTGTGGACTCAGGTCTTTCAGGTAATTTGATTAATTTACGTCTGTGTAATTCTGGTAAGTCTATTATATCAACGCCACTTTCTTTAGAGAATAATCCCATGTGTTTTAATAGGGGTTATTGTATATAAATTGTGTGGACAACACCTTTAAATAAATGGTTTATGTTTATTTTTAAAAGATGGATGAAACAATTCATGAATTTATAGCAGTAATTAGTCCTGAGACTTATTCTAATAGGGATGATAAAGAAGTTTTAGAGTTAATAAGAAAGACAGTTAAGGAAGAAGGAAAAGAAGAGGAGAAAGAAGAAAAGAAAGATGGAGAAGAAAAAGATGATAAAAAAAACAAAAAAATTCAAGTTATTGTCGATGTGGAAGATAGTGGATATAAAAAAGCTATAGGAGTAGTTAAAAAGAAAGAAAAAGAATTGATTACTAAAATAGCTAATTTTCCAATTTATAATTATGATGATGCGAAAAAAGATGCTTTGAATTTATGGGGGCTGAAATCTCCTATTGAAAGACATACATTGGTTTATGATTCTCCTGCTGAAGGTCTTGAGCCCGTTTATTTTTGGTTGCTTGATTTTCTTGCGGGTATACAGTATAAAGTTGAAAAACTTGTGGATAATTTTGTTACATCTCCTGGAAGTGGGCACTTTTCGGAAATGCAGGGAAAGGCGACTCAGATGCAACAGGAAGTTTCTAGAACAATGGGAAATGTGAATACTGTTCTTAAATCTGTTTTGAATTTGGTTTATGATTTGAAAGAATTTAGGATTCGTCTTAAACCTTATAAAACTTTTTATAACGAAGAAACTAGCGAGGAAGAGAAATATAAACAACTACTTTCTTTGAAACAAGTTTGGTTGGATAATGTGGATATTCGTAAAGGTCGTGGGAGTATAAATGCTCTTTCTTCCGGAGAACTTGACTTTGTTACTTTGAGAGATGCTTTTATGACTCTGAGAGATGTTAGTCTAAAAGATAAAGATGGGAATCCAATTGATTTAAATGACCGAGTCAGGAGAATTCTTCAGCAAAGAGCTCAGGAGTTTTTTACATGGATTAAAGAATCTTATAGTTCTCTTTCTCAGAGATATGAACTTGAAAGGAATTATTTGAGGTCTCAAGTTAATATGTTGAATTTGTATGTTAAATGGGTTAAGCCTTATTTGAAAGCTGCTTCTAAACTTGGACAGAATATAGATAGTAAGAATCCTGCTCTTGTGACTGCTTTTAATACAATGATTTTGGAGTTGACTGTTCTTGCTGTTTCTAAATATAAAATAGATGATGATGTGGATGCAGGTAATGTTCCTGAATTGTTTAAAAAAGTAGATATGCGTAAATACTTTAAGGTTTTAGTTATTGAATTAGAGTTTAGAAGCATTCCTCAAAGAGTTTCACAAAGAGGAGACTGGGCTTTTGGGGGCAGAGTAGAAGTTAGATTTACGAGCTATGGTTTGAATGAGGATGAGTTGAAAGTTCTTAAAGAAGAAATTCAAAAAGATGATTTTAATAGTGCTATGAAACTTATTGAAGGTGCAACTGATGAAAGCTTGGGTGAAATTAAAAAAGATATTCGTGCGATTCTTGAAGGAAAAGATGAAGAAGATATTGAAAACGAAGATAAGGCAAAGGAAAAAGCTAAGAAAGAGTCTAAAAAAGGAGATGATTTTGGGCTTAAAGACTTTTTTTCAATGTTTAAAATAAAAAAGAAGGAAAGTAAGAAAGTTAATTTGAATAAAGGTGTTCTTAAAGATAATGAATATGAAAAAGTTCTTCGTTCTCAGGCTATTTTGGCAGCTAATGAAAGTTGTTTTCTTGTTTTTGATACTTATAAGAAAGGACATAATATGCCTTCGCATCAGGACCCATTTAAATCATTATGATAGTAAAATATTTAATAGATAATATTATTGATTACTATGCCTAAAATAAAAGAAATAAGGAAAATTGAAAATCCGATAAAGGAGATAAAGAAAGAGAAAGTTGAATCTCTTGATGATGAATTTGACGAAGATATTGAAAATGAAGATTTTGTTAATGGTTTCAATGGTGTTCGGCGATTTAATAAGACTTCTACTTTAGATGCTTCTGAAACTCCACAGGATTCTGCTCCACGAGAACGTAGAATTTCTAAGGAAGACGAACAGGAGCTTCATTTTAGACCTTCTTATAGTGGGGGAGGACAGGAAAATAAAATATCTTATACTCCTGTTGGTTCTTCGGAAAGTGGTGCTGTTGTTCAAACAAGAGTATTGGGAGAAGATAGACCTCTTGAAAGACGCAATGATTTACAACAGCAGAATCAAAATATAAATGATAATCAGAGGAGCGGAGAGATGGGTGGTGGAAGAGCATATATCGAAGATAATGATAAAAAGAGAGATAAAAGAAGAGATATGTAATAAGTTAGTTTTTATAAATAGTAAAGATGTTAAGTGTTAATGGTTCCTAAAATTGAGTTTAGATATTCTTATGTTTATGATAAAATATATAGAGATTCTTGTGATGTTAAAGATTTTCTTGAAGATACAAATAAGAAATATCCTTCTAAAAAAGATATTATTGATTTTATTAATAATATTAAACTCGCCTGGGAGAATGATGGTGCGAAGATATTGAGTAAGATATCTAATGTGTGCGGTTTAAAATGGAAAGATAAAGAAATTGTTTGTTATGTCGTCGGAGTGTGTAGGCCGATGTCGGACCCATTAACTATAAAATTTTGCAGAGATGTTAATCATGCTGTTGATATTTTAACTCATGAACTTATTCATAAGATGCAGTCTCAAATGGATAGCAAGAAATGGAGTAAATGGTTGAAATTTATTAATTTGAAATATCCCAATGAATCTGAAACTACGAAGTCTCATATTTTTTTGAATGCAGTTCATAAAAAAATATATTTGGACTTATTTAATGAAGATAGATTTGAAAGAGACGTTAAAAACTCCAGTGTTTCTATGAGTTACAGGTATTCTTGGAGAATTGTAGATAGATGGGGATATGAAGATGTTATTAAGAAGTTTAGAGAAGTTTAATTGACTGAAGATTTATATATGTGAAACTGTTTTAAATAATGAGGGAAGATGGCTAGCTATGAAACTTTTTTTAATGGTTCGGAATATCCTTTTGAGAAATCATCTGTCAGTTCTGCATATCTTCCTTCTGCGAGAGATATTGCATATCCTTCTGATCCTTTAACTGCTAATCAGTTGAAGAAAGTTTCAGATAAAATAAGTACTGGTGCGCAGACAATAGAAGTTTCTGGTCTTGGTTTGACTGGCGGGGGACCGATGAAACATCTTGCATCTGTTCCTAAACAGCATTGGAAAGAAATAGATAGGCTTAGACAGCTAACAGGGGTTGATTTGACTTTTCACGGACCTTTGGTAGATCCTACTGGAGTTACTGGTCGAGGTAATTGGTCTGAGGACCAGAGGGTTGAGGCAGAAAGGCAAATGAAGGCGGCTGTTGAATTAGCTCAGCAGATGAATTCGCAGACTGCTGAAAAAAATCCGAAAGGAATGGTTATGACTTTTCATGCGAATAATGGGTTGCCTGAAGTTAAACGTAGAATAGTTATCGGAAGAGATGAAAATGAAAAGCCAATAGAACAAATAGTTAATTATTCAGTCATAGATGAGAGAAATGGCCAGATTGGGGCAATACCTTTGATGGAAGATTCTTTTGAAGGGAAAGGAGCTCCATTTAGAAAAGAAGAACAAATAACTGCTTGGTTAAAAACAGAAAATCAGAAGTTATGGGACAATCGTTTAGGGGAAATCGCGTTTGAAAATAATCGTGCTAGGAGAGAAATTGCAGAGGCTTTTTTTACTCCTGAGAAAAATGTCAAAGAAATTAAAGAGTTGCAACATGAAGGACTGAAAAGATATAATGAATATATTAAAGATCCTATTTCAGCTAATAAAATTATAGAAGAAGATGTTAAAAGATATCCTAACTTGAATCCTGATGAAATAAAGGGCGTTTTACATAATACTTTTAATAATTTGAGTGATGCTGAAATATTTCTTAATCAATCATATCATAGATTCAAGGATTCGTTTAATGAGGCTTATAAAAAAGCAGATAAGGAGACTAAAGATAAATTAGATAAACTTCGTGGTCGTATGCTTCCTGTAGTGAATAGTTTTCAGGAAGACAAAACTAAATTATTAGAATTTCAGAAGGAGATGACAGAAGGAGTTCAGGAATTGAAATTAATAGGTGCGCCTAATGTTTATCGTCCATTGGAAAAATTTGCTGTAGACAAAGGTTCGGAAACTTTTTCGAATGTTGCTTTATTCGCGTATCAGAATGCTAAGGCACATAATAGAGCACCTGGAATAATAAGCATTGAAAATCCTCCTGCCGGAATGTCTGGATTGACTAGAGCTGATGAGATTGTTGAACTTGTTAAAGAATCTAGGAGAAAATTTGTAGATAAAGCTGTTAAAGATAATATGATGTCTCGCGAAAAAGCTACTGAAGTTTCCGAGCAGATTATTGGAGCTACTTGGGATGTTGGGCATATTAACAGCATTCGCAAATGGGGGTATGGTAAAGAAGATGTTTTGAAAGAGGCGAAAACTATAGCTCCTTTTGTAAAGCACATGCATATTGCTGATAATCTTGGATTTGAGGATTCTGAATTGCCTGCTGGGATGGGTAACGTGCCTATTGATGAGATATTAAATTCTCAATGGGAAGGAAGCGAGAATTTCCGAAAGGCGAAAAAAGTTATTGAAACAGGAGATTGGTTTTCTCGTCAAGGTGGAATGGGTATGACTAAAACTCCTGTTACGGAGGCTTTCTCAGGATTGCATGCGCCTGTTTATTTTTCTGGGAAAAGTTCAATGGGAGATGCTTCTTCGGCTTATTGGAATTCAGCTATAAATTCCGATGCGGGTTATTTTGGAGGTTTGGGTCCAATAAATCCTGAAGTGCATCATTCGATTTATGGAAGTGGGTTTAGTGGATTGCCCGCATATTCTGGTGGAGAGTTGCCTGGGAAAGCTGGAAATAGTTCTTTCTCTGGGGCGCCGTTAGATTAGAGATTTAGATTTATTTGTTTTAGTAATAATGTTTATATGCTGACTAATCTTTAACTAAATATGTCATCTCACCTAGGAGATTCTGAGAGTGAGCCTTTGAAAGTTAGAAAGGGACTTATTTCTTGGGTGTTTGATAATTCTATTTGGGTGGGTTCTTTAATTTTACTTTCACTTTATTTTTTATCTCCTTCACCTATTGATAGAGTTTGTAAAGAAGATAGGCGAATGACTGAGATATTTGAAAGAGTCAGAGGAATTGCAAATACTGATAGATGTGATGGGACATCTTATAATGAATGGAAAAATGTTTACGAAAGTCTGGGTTTAGAAAATACGGATATGATGGGAAGAGATATTAGTTATGGAGATTTACAAAGGTATATTTCGATGTCTGAAAGTGTGTTGTCTAGGAGATAGTAATTATTTAAATAGCTCTTTATATTTGAGTTTTCATGAAAGATATGTCTAAAGAAATATTGGCTTATGCACTTCAGAATGCTATTGAGCACGGTAAAGCTGATGTTGGTCGTGTATTAACTAAATTGTTTCAGCATGGGCTTGACAGAAAAGAAATTCCTCTTGTTATGAAATTAATTAACGAGACTGTGGAGAAAGTTAATTCATTGAATGAAAAAGAAAGGCAGAAATTATTTGATTCTGTTGAAGGCGTTGTTGTGAAGCATGACCGAACTGAGACTTATGAGCTGGATGAGTTGCCTGAGTCTCCTGTTGGAAAGAAAATGGTTTTACGCCTTGCTCCGTTTCCTTCTGGCGCATTGCATTTAGGAAATGCTAAGACTTTTTTATTGAATGCTTTATATGCTGAAAAATATAATGCAGATTTGTTTCTTGTAATGGATGATACTATTGGAAGTGCAGAAAAAGTTCTTATGAAAGAAAGTTATGACTTGATTCCTGAGGGGTTTAAGTGGCTTAACGTGAAATATAAAAAAACTTATTTTAAATCTGATAGACTGGAAATTTATTACGAGTATGCTGAAAAGTTAATTGAGATGAACAAGGCTTATGTTTGTTATTGTAAGACTGATGTTTTAAGGCAGAATCGAGCTGATGCGAAAGAATGTTCTTGTAGACAGTTTCCAAAAGGAATTCAACATGCTCGATGGAAGGAGTTGTTTAAGCCTTCGGTTGCCGAGGGAGATGCGTCTTTACGATTGAAGACGGATATGGAACATCCTAATCCTGCTTTTCGTGACCGTGTTCTTTTTAAAATTGCAGACAGGTCTCATCCTAGAGTTGGTACTAAATATAGAATTTGGCCTACGCTTGAAATGTGTTGGGCAGTGGACGACCATTTGCTGGGGATTACTCATATTATTCGCGGGACTGATTTAATGATTGAGAGCGATATGGAAAAATATATTTGGGATTTATTTAAATGGAAACATCCTATTTTAATTCATTGTGGAAAAGTTAGACTTGAGGGTGTTGGTGGAACTCTATCTAAATCTAAGGCTCAGAAAGAAGTTGTATCAGGACAATTTACTGGATGGGATGACCCTAGAACTTGGAGTGTTCAGAGTTTAGCTCGGCGTGGAATTAAGCCAGAAGCAATTCGCGAATTTGTTAAACGAATTGGATTGAATAAACAAGATATTGTTGTGCCTGTTGATAATTTATATGCAATTAATCGTCAGATGATTGATTCTGAAACAATGAGATATTCTTTTGTTCAGAACCCTGTTAAATTAAATATTGTTGATATGCCTAAAACTGAAAGTGTTTCTGTTCCTATTCATCCAGATAAGCCTGAACAAATGCGAGAGGTTTCTATCGGTAATGAGATTGCTATTTCTTCTAAGGATTTCAATGAGCATAAGGGTAATGAAGTGCGTTTGTTACATTTATTTAATATAACTTTAGGAGATAAAACTCATATTACTTCAGTAGATAATAAGAAAATACCTAAAATAAATTGGGTTTCTAATGGTATTTCTGCGCGTGTTTTGTTAGTTGATGGTTCATGGGTAGATGGATTGGTTGAGCCTGCTGTTTCTAAATTGAAACCGGGAGTTGTTATTCAGTTTGAGCGTTTCGGCTTTGTGCGTTTCGATAGGACTCATGGCGGAGTTGCAGAGTTTTGGTTTGGACATAACTGAGTTTACTGCTTTTTAGAGCTTTCAACTAACTTATCAAAATCTGATTCAAATAATCTATCTTGAACAATACGATATTTTTCAAACTCACTTTCTGCAAATTCTTTTGCAATTTTCATCGTTATTTTTCCAGCATCTTTTAATATTTCTCTTTCGTCAAATTCTAAAAATAAATCTAGTCTCTTTGCCCAGTCTTCCATAGTCATAGGTATTCTTCTCTTCGCTCTTTCTTCTGCTAAATCTAGGTATGCACTTACTATTCTCCCTAATGATTCTAATTCTTCTTTAGTCAGATAATTCTTAGCAATAGATACATCTGTTTTTATGATTTTGCCTTCAGGAGAATTTTTCCAAGAGGTTAGTCCCATATGTTCTCTTTTGTTATCTGCTCTTTTTACAATTAATTCTGGTGCTGTATGTTTATGGATTGCATAATGGAGTTTATTTTGAACTTTTGCAAAGAATTCTTTAGTTTTTTCTGCGTTTTTATCGTAATCTAGACTTGTCGTATAAATATCAGTTACTTTTTGGTAGAAATTTCTTTCACTTAGTCTTATTTCTCTGATTTCAGCTAAAAGTTCATCAAAATAGTTCTGATTTAAGAAATTCCCATTTTCTAATCTTTTTTTATCTAAAACATATCCTTTGATTGCGAATTGTTTTAAAATTTTAGTTGCCCATTGCCTAAATTGTGTTGCTCTTTGTGAATTTACTCGATATCCGACAGAGATAATGGCATCTAAATTGTAAAATTCTATATCTCTTTCTACATTTCTTTCTCCTTCTTTTTGAACTATTAGGAAATTCCTAATAGTTGAATTTTTATTAATTTCTTTGTTATCATATAAACTCTTTAAATGTTCATTAATTGTTGCTACATGAACTTCAAATAATTGAGCCATCATTTTTTGAGAAAGCCATACGGTTTCATCAGCATATTTTACTTCAATAGACTCTTCTCTTGAATTTGAGGTAAATATTAAAAATTCGGCAGTGCTGTTTCTGATTGCTAAATTTTTATTCATTTTTTAGACTCCTTTTTACTGTGAACTAAATAATTACGCATACTTATAAATATTCATTTTTTGATAAATCTATATAATGGTTCTATCAAAATCTATAATGGTTAGAGAAAAGCCAATAAATAAAGTATATCTAAGTGTTGCTTTTGGAGTGAGTCTTTCTACAGTTAGTTGTCCTTTTTTGATTGATTATTCTGTCTCTGACCATTTTTATAGAGAGAGTTCTTTTGACGAAGTCAGATTGCAAGAAAATCCTTTCCCCTATGTTTTAGGAGGAATTTATGTTGGGTTGGCTTTTGCTTGTGGTTTTAATGATAAACTTAAGAGTTCAAAGCCTGTGGCCTTTAGTTCAGAGAATTCTTGTTTCGGAAGAGTTCCGCTTGAAGAGTTGTTAGATGCGGATGAATTGAAGGTTAAGTGATTTATTTACCTTTATTTTCTATTTGTTTCTTCTTTTCAGCTAAATGAAGATAATTTTCTTTCGAAGTAATTGGTTTGCCTATCTTCTGTTCTAACTCTTGTTTAGTGTTTTTTGCAATGGTTCCTCCTTCAATTGCAGATTCCTTGCATTCTTCAAACCCTTCTGAATCTTTTGATATAGTTATATCTGCAGTTGCTTTTTCTCCAATCATTGTGAGAATTAATTCCCAGTCAGTCATGTGGTCTCTTAGATTCTGATTATTTTTATTTAGGCTTTTGAATTGTTTATACTCTTGGACTGTTTTGTTGAATGTGGCTTTAGTAATTTCATTAGTTAGAATTGCAAAATCATTTTCTTTTTCTACGCCACGGTTTTTCCATTCGTCTGTTAAATCTTGTCTGATTGCTATTCCTCTTAACCTCTTGTCTATCCAGTCTTTAGGATAGCCTTTCATTTCGTAATATTTCTTTACTCTGTCTTGGGCTAATTCAGGGTTTTCTATTTCTTGAATTCTTTCATATCCTACTTGGGCAAGCCATAGTTTGAAAGGTTCTGCCTTGGGAGATGGAATTGATTGTATTAGCCTAAAGAGTGTTTTCGTATTTGCACAATCAGTTTCATAGTACTTGCTATCTGAAGACATGAGCTTCAGTTGTACGATTTTATCGTACAACTCAAAACCTTCTTCTTTCAGTCTTGCTTTCAAGTCTGCCCAATATCTTCTAGGGATAGTGCTCTCCGTCAAGACTTCAACTACATCAATTATTGAAAAATACCATTCTTCATTGTGCCATATTCTTCTTATCTTTTTATCTTGAAATACGACTAATGCTTCTTTTTTATCCATATTTACTTATTAGGTTAAGTTAATTTTAGTTTATATATTTTATAGTGGTTTGTATTTTCGAAGTTTAATGTCTTTAATATGGTGGATAAATATAGACGAATAATTTATAAACTCATTTGGTATTTGACTTATGTAAAGGAGGTTTATGAGAATGTTGAATAAAAATAGAAAAGGAGTAAGTGAAGTAGTTGCTAATGTCCTCATAGTTCTTCTGGTTATTGTCGGAATTGCAGTCATATGGTCTGTAGTTAAACCTACAGTTGATAAGGGAGCTCAAGGAATAAAAACTGGAGCTGAATGTTTATCGCTTTCGTTGGAGCCTGTGAGTTGCACACCTGTTACTTGTGCTTCATTGTCTGTTGCAAATTGTCCTAATTTTGCTGGATGTTCACTGAGTAGCGGTACGCCTGTAGTTTGTCAAGGTACAATAACTACATTTAATAAAACGATTGTAGTTAAAAGAAATCCTGGTGCTGGAGCATTTGAGAGCGTCGAATTAATTTTCAGTGATGGAACTAATAGCGGAAGTGTTTCTACAACGACTAGTTCTACTAGTCTTGGTGAGCTTTCTACTGTTACATGGTATCCTTCTATACCTGCGACTATAACTGGAGCTTCTAAGACAGTTAATGTTGTTGCAAAAACTGCTGGGCAATTGTGTCCTCCTCTTTCAGCGCCTGTGACTTGTAGTTAATTGCTTTTAGATTAAATTTATTTTTTTCTTTTTTTTAATTTTTTCTTTTTTTGAGTTGGGAAACTCTTGGTTTCTGTTAAGTTAGGTGTGAGATTTTACAAAATACTAAACTTAATTTTTAACAACTCTTGGAAAACCGTGCTTTGTGCCCCAGTTAAATGGGTCTGATTTCCATTCTGTTAGCATTTTTTCTTGTTCTTTGCTGATGCGGTTTTTTTCCTTGCCTACTTCTATTAAAGTATTGTTATGATTAGGATTAATGACGAGTATTATTTATAAACCTGTTAAGGTTGTTTAATTTATGGATAAAAGAGGGATTAGTTCTGTTGTGACTTTGGCGTTTATTCTTCTTGGAACGATTATAGGAGTAGTTTTACTTTGGGTTTTTGTTAATAAAAGTATTGGAAGCGGTGGAGGGGTTATTGATACTGATTGTTTGACTTTGAATTTGGAATTGACTGGATGTAATGTTAATAGCTCTTGCAGTTATGCTGCTGGAACTGCAGTATATGAGGCACAAATGTTAGTTAAAAGAAATGTTGGGCGGGGAAATGTAACTGGTTTGAGATTTATATTTGAAAATTCTGCCGGGATTAAGAAGACTTATGATGAAATTTTAAGTGGTCCAGATTTGCATCTTGGAGAATTGGAGAGTTTGAGATTTGAGCAACCACGCATTATTTCAGTTTCTGGATATCAGTCTAATGTAAGAGTTGCAGCTTTAATTGGCGAGAAAAGAGATGTCTGCCCTATTGCTTCATTGCCTCAGAAATGTGATATTATTGGCAATCCGCCTGTTCCATTAGGAGCATATAGGAATCTTGGGGGTGCTGATAGTTTTTGTTGTCAACAAGTTCCTACAAGTTATTGTTATGATGGGGGGACTGAGGGATACCCAATTAATCCCGCCACCGGTCAGTTAACTAATGGATTCCCTCCTGGATTTTACTATAAAACTTTATGTTGTCTTAATCAACCAGGAATTTCTGAAAACTAGCGATATGTTTTTATAATCTTATTTTAAATAGTTAAGATGAAAAATTATTCGAACAGAAATGGTGATGTTGTTGGCGATTTAAGTCGTAAGCTGTCTGCCCATTATGCACCAATTATCGCTAGACTGCATTATAATGGGGTTTCTGATAGATCTATTGTCGAAGGAACAGGATGGGATTTAAGATATCATGTTTCTCTTGATATTGTTGAGAAAGCTGTTGAAAGAGCAAGACATACGAAAAGATTTATGGGTTATTTATTGGCTGAAAAAATGAATGATAAGCGTAGAACTAATTCAAAGAACGGTGGTAGCAAGGGTTCGCGTAAGAATTCATAACGACAGTTTTATAATACTTAATTGATTGTTTTATATATGAATAAAAGAGGCATTGGAAGAGTTACTGCTATTATTTCTATTGTTTTGATATCTATTGTACTCGTATCTGTTTTTTTAGGAGCATATTTTAAAAGTGTTAAGAAAAGCACTTCTGATGATTCTGCTTTATGTTTGGGAATTGATTTGGAACCAAAGACTTGTTATATTTATGACCAGATTTTAAATTATTATCTTAATCAAATCCCTAATAATAATATTAATATTGCACTCAATGAATATGTTGCTCTTATAAATGTTGAGAGACATCCTGGAAAAGGATATATTAAAGGGATGAAGGTTATTACAGAAGATTCTGCTGGAAATAGGTATACAAATAATACTATGAATGTAAGTGTTGGCGTTTTGCTTAGCACATCTACAGATTATAGTAATTTTAATGAATATGATTCAGTTGAGGTTGTTGCGAGAGGATTTTTTAATGAAGTAAAATCTGCAACTGTTTCTGCGGTTGTTGGGGATTCAAATACCGTTTGTCCGCCTACAAGAGTTCCTATAAAATGCGTTAGGTTTTTGTATAGTCCTCTTACTCCGTAAATGCTTTTAAAAAGTCTGAACACTAATATTCTTTGAGGTTGATGATATGAGTTGGATTGAAGTAGAAACTAAGATTCTTGTTAAAAATGTTGCTGATGTGCGAGAACGCATTCGCGAGATAGCTAAGTTTGTTAAAAAGGAGACTAAGAAAGACGATTATTATTCTCTTGAATATTTTCAGTATCCTGAAAAGAGCTTGCGTGTTCGCGATAGAGGCGCTGTTCGCGAGGTGAATTTTAAAGAACGAAAAGATTATTCAAATGGTGTGCATGCAAAAAAGGAAGTTCAGTTTGAAATATCTGATTTGAAAGGTTTTTTTGAATTAATTTCTGATTTTGGATTTCGTAAATGGTTGCACAAGGAAAAGACTACTGAACTCTACAAGACTAGGGATGGTGTTCACATTGAATTGAATCATGTTAAGAAACTTGGATGGTTTTTAGAGATAGAGGTTTTGTGTGCTTCGAAAGATGTTCCTTCTGCTCGTAAGAAAGTTGTTGCTGTTCGCGGGAAGCTTGGATTTAGTGAGAAAGATTCTGAACCTCGAGGATATACAAAGCAGTTGTGGAGTTTGAAGAATAAATAAAGATAAAGATTTAAATAGGATATTTTTAGCTAATTTTTATGAGCATTGAAGTTTTATTTAAGGAAGAAGGAGACAAATTAATATTTAGTGCAGACTTTGGGACAGAACCGCTCTTTCCAGAGGATGCAGGTTATGGGAACCCCAGAACTCATCCCTTATATGATAAAATGATTGCTGAGCTTAGAAATAGAGGTTATCTTAATGAATCTGGAGTTGCTATGGGTAAATTTAATCTTGAAAGAGGACTTAAAGATGATCATGGTCATTATAGTATGACTTTAGTGGTAAAACTCGATAAAGTATCATTTAATTAAAAAATAATTGGTTATTTCTTATTTTCAGAGTTTATTTGATTTTGTTCTTTTTGCAATTGTTCTTTTAACTTATCTAATTGTTCTATTTGTTTCTGCAATTGCTCTTTACTTACCTTTTGTTGTTGTCCTTGCTGTTGCATTCCTGCTCCAGGCATTTTTTTGATATAATCCATCATTGAAGCTCTTTCCATTTTTAGAACTGTGCGTGAATTGTCGTCGACATGAGCTTTTAATATTTCCATACCTGAAAGAACACAGTTTAGAACCCATAGTTTCTTGCCGTCTACTACTTGAATTACTGCAATACATTTTTTTATCGTTTCTGTGATATTTCTATTCTTCATTTCGTCCTCTAAGATTCCTTTTAGAGCATCTAAGTCAACCTTTGTTTTCAAATCTAATTTTTCAGGAACTTTTTCTTTGCTCATCATATCTAAAAGCCTGACTTCTACTTCACCGTCAAGGTTAAAAGCAGCTACTTGTTTTTTTGATGGAACATAATAATCTATTTGATGCATATTAACTCCGGATTCATAGTCTAAAATAAAGAATCCTGCTACTAGAAATGACTCCGAGTTATCTTTTCTAAATTTTTTATATATTTGAGATGACTCTAATTTCTGAACGTATGGTTGAATTTTCATATTGCCTCTCGTATTTAATAATTGGCTAAATGGTATATAAAGTTTTAGCTTGACTGGTTGAATATTCTTTTTTTACTATAATCCTTAAATAGTCTGCTTTGTTTATTGGTTAGTCATGGTAAGCTTTTCTGATTACTTTGTTGGTTTTGTTAATGAATTGGAAAAGTCTAAAGATACATTGATCGGGCAGGTTCAGTTAAAATTAGGAATTAATTATTGCGATGCAGAGGACTGTTTTCAGGAGGCTTATGTCGGATTAATTGAATCTTCTGAATCTGGTAGGCTGGATCCGAATAAATCTGGAAGAGGGTATTTTTGCGAGATTTTAAAAAATACCTGTTTGAATTTTTTGAGAAATAGGAAAATAAGAATGAATAAAACTTCTGTTCTGGATGACATTGCTTCTTTTCCGAGCGATTCTAAAAGCCCTTTAGATGAAATTACGAGTGAAGAAACTTTTAAGAATGTTGAAAGAGTGTGGGCTTCAATGCCTCGTTCTTGTTATGAGGCGTTTAAACTTTATGTTGTTGAAGGCATTTGCAGAGATGAAGTTGCTCAAAGATTAGGATTAAGATTAAATGCTGTTTCAGTTAGAGTAAATAGAGCCAGAAAATTTTTGAGAAAAAATATTAAAAATTAAGTTACTATATTTATTACTATGGAATTTACACTTTTCTAGATAAATGTTTAAATAGAAGTTATTCTCTTTATTTTGTATGAAACATATGTTTAGAGCGTGTTTGCTTATTCTTATCGTCTTTTTAGCAGTTATTGGTTTTATTAATGCTAAACCAAATCCTGCTTCATTGATATTTAATCAACAGATTGCTACTCAAAATAATATGCAGATGTTTTCTAATGTTAATGGTCCTCAATTTAATGCTTTAATACAGCAATTTCAGAAAACTTCTTCAGTGAGTTTTACACCTGCTTCTGGAAATGGTAATCCTGGAGTTGCTGGTGCTTCTAATCTTCCGTCAGTTATAATTCAAGCAACTGGTAATTTTAATCCGGGTGGAACTATTATTTTGACAGTTACTGGTTCTCCTTCTATGACTTTTCATCCATTTATTTTAATTTTTTCTTTAAGTGGTGATTACCCTGGTTTGACTTTTCCCGGTGTAGGGACAATTCCCGCAAATTTTCCCTATATAGCATCTTTTTTTGGATTTTTGGGACCTAGTGGATCATCGCAATTTATATTGCAAATTCCTAACGACCATAGTTTAATGGGATTGCCTTTGACTAGTGCTGTTGGAGTAATTAACCCTTTTAGTAATGAGATTTCATTGTCAAATCCTGTGAGTTATACTATAGGTAGTGGTGTTGTAGGTGTAAGCTGTTGCACTCAAGGGGTATTGAATGGACCTGAAAGTCAGTGTATTTCTGAAGGCGTTTCAGTTAATTATTGCCGTTTGAACACTGAAGGAGCTGTTCAAGATTGTATTCCTCAAGATGTAGGAGTTGATCCTGCTCCTACAAATATTAGTAGTTTACAACCCGGTAATGTTTCAGCTGGTTCTTCCTTTATTACTAATTTAACGAGGGATATTGGTTTGAGCAATATCACAAGAAGGACTTACAATAACTTGACTTATGATTGTGACGACTTTGCCGACGATTTGGAGCAGTGGTTACAAGGGCTTGGATATAATGCAACATTTACTCAGTTTGTGAAGTATGTAGGCAACACATCGACGATAGATTATATTCATGCTGTGATTGATATTCATCTTCCTGATGGCTCAACTATCTGGGTCGAGCCTCAAACAGGAGCAATTATTAATTTAGATTTTGATGGAGATGGAAATGTGGAGGCTAATGTAAATGAACCTTACAGAAATGGACATCATCCTACAGATGACAATGCTAAGATTTATGTTTACGATAGTGCTGCAGGAGCCGCGGCTAATGGCGCTCCGAGAGATTGATTGGAGTTGATGATAAGAAGGTTTTTAAGTGAGTTTTTTGTTTGAATTTTATGGTCGGGAATATTAAGCCTTTTGTAGCTAAGGATAATGCGATTAAGATAAAGAGGCGCTTAATCGGAAGATTTGATGCGTTTTTTGATGAACCTTCTAGAACTGAAGGGCAGATAAGGGAAGCTTTTTATGCAGTTTTAGGGAGAGATTTTTGTTTTGATATGGATTATTTTGCAAGAAGCGGATTACCCTTATCTGGAAAAAAGGTTGTGCGTTTTGTTTCTAATAGTCTTGTGTATGCTAAAAGTTATGATGTTTATGTTGATATAGATAACTGCGCAAGATAGATTACATTTTGTTCACAGTTATCTATAATAGATTTTCGGAGTTAATTTCTTTCTTCTAATTCTTTTTTGATTTGTTCTATGAATGTTTCTTTCTTTACTCCGAATTGTGGCTTTTGTCCTCTTGGGCGAACGGCTAATGTGCCGTTTTCTTCTTCTTTGTCGCCGACTACTAATGAGTAATTGACTTTTAACATTTCAGCGTCACGTATCTTTGATTGCACCGTATCTGAACGAGTGTCTGTGTCTATTCTTGCAAGTGGGAAATGTTTCTTTAATTCTAGTGCTAATTTTTCAGTGGCTTTGTTGTTTCTGTCTGTGAATGAGATTACTCTAATTTGTCGAGGAGATAGCCATAATGGTAATGCTCCGTTTGTGTGCTCCAAGAGGATACCTATAAATCTTTCTAAAGAGCCGTATATAACTCTGTGAAGCATTATTGGTCTTTTTTGACTATTGTCTTTGTCAGTGAATTCTAACTCAAAGCGCTCAGGCATTGCAAAGTCAAGCTGTATTGTTGATACTTGCCATGTTCTTGCTAAAGAATCTTTTACATGGAAGTCTATTTTAGGACCGTAAAACGCCCCGTCTCCTTTATTTACTTTATATTTTATTTTTATTTTATCTAATGCTTTAGATAACATTTTTTCTGATTTATCCCACATTTCGTCGGTGCCTATTCTTTTTTCTGGACGAGTTGATAATTCTACATGGTCAAATTCAAGATTAAATTTTTTATAGAATTTTTGAATTAATTTTGCTACGCCCATAATTTCTTCTTCTACTTGATGGTCGTCTGCACAAAATATGTGGGCATCATCTTGAGTAAACTGGATTACTCTAAATAAACCATTTAGAACTCCAGAGAGTTCTGTTCTGTGAACTGTGCCCATTTCAGATGTTCTTAATGGCAAGTCCCTATAAGATTTTGAGTTTGCTCTAAATACTAACATCCCTCCAGGACAATTCATAGGTTTTACTAAAAATGGACGGTCCTCGTAGTCTGTTGTAAAATTATTTTCTTTGTATTTATCCCAATGTCCTGAAATTTTCCATAACTTGCTGTCCATTATTTGAGGAGTTTTTAGTTCTTGGTAGTTTTCTTTTATATGTTCCTCTCTCCAGAAATTTATTAATTCATTATATATCGTTAAGCCATTACTGTGCCAGAAAACCATTCCAGGAGCTACTTCATTGAAACTGAATAAATCTAGTTTTTGTCCGAGAATTCTATGGTCGTTGTCTTTGAGCTTAGAAGTGTCTAGTTTCGAACGGGATATTTGTTGTAAGAGATTCTTATGGTTGATTGGTTCTTCTTTGGGAACTATTTTTGTTTTAGTTTCTTGCGATGAATCTGACTTAAATTCCTTACTTAACTCTGCAAGTGGATGGCCTTTACATTTAAATTCAAATTCTTTATAATATCCGAACGGAGCTCTTGTTACGTGTTTGAATTTTTTATTTAATTGTGATTCTGCTTCTTTTAAGAGTTCTAAAGCTAAATGTGGTTTTGCTAAGTTTGATGAGAGGTGTGCATATGGGTATAGCACTATGTTATCGGTTTTTACTTCTTTTGCTGTTTTTTCTACTGCTTCTATTAATTGTTTAATTTCTTTCTCTGAATCACCTTGTTCTATAGATGTTAGTATTAAGAGACATTCTTTTACTTCTTTTTCTTCTTTTTCTTTTGGCGAGAGTTCTTCAGCATCTTTAAGGGCTTTCTTTAAAGGTTTGAATTTGATGTAATCGCAATGTAATGTTAGTATTTTCATGTAATGGTGTGGAATTAGGCGTATTTAATATTTATTACTCCTTTGATTGCAGTAATCTTTAAAAGTTCTATTATTTCTCAGGTTATTATGTTTATTCAAGATGTTGATAAAATCACTGATGAGGTAAGAGATTATATTGATAATAAAGTTCTTCCGTATGAAATAGCACATAAGGCTTCTAGAGAAGTAATTGCTGCTAGATATGTTGTATTAAATGAGAATGCTGGCTTGTTGAGACCTTTACTTGTTGCCGCAGTTGCTAGAGATTTTGGAGTTTCTAAGCTAGAGGACGTTTTTGCAGTGGCTTCTGCTGTTGAGCTTGTTCATGCTGCAAGTCTTATATCTGACGATGTTGCAGATAATTCGCATAAAAGAAGAGGTAGACCTTCATGCCATGTTACTTTTGGAAAGAGGATGGCAAATTTGACTGAGCATTATCTAGTCAATAGGGCTTATGAATTATTGTTGAAGGATAGATTTAGCCCTAATTTAAGCGATGAGCAAAGATTAAAGATAACAGGACTTGCCGCTGAATCTGGTATTGAGATGGTACGTGGACAGGCTAAGGATATAATGCAGACAGGACTTAGAAAACCTAAAGATGTAATTAGAATGTATGAGCAAAAGTCTGGGGCTTTGATAGGACTTGCGCTTGCTTCTGGAGGAATTATTGGTTCTGCTAGTGAATCTGATGTTGTTTATCTAAGGCAATTAGGAAGGTGCATAGGTGTTTCTTATCAGATTGGCGATGATGCTTTTGATAAAAGGGCACCTTCTGAAACTGGAAAACCATCAAATCAAGATTTAAAAAAACAAACTCTTGTTAAAATGGTTGGATTGAAGGGAGTTATTAAAATTAAAGAGGAAAAAGATGCTTTGGTTGATGAACTTATGAGTAAAATTCATGGAGATACGTATAGTTTAAAAGAGTTAGTCATGCAATTTAGACGTGAAAGAGATAAATATTTGGCTGTTTAATTGTAACTACTGATTTATGACACCAATGATAATGTTTAAAAAGGAGGTTTATTTGAGGTTTTTATGAAAATTAGGAATGTAGGTATTGCAATTGGAACTGCTGGACTATTAGGACTAGTTTGCGGTTTGAATAATGCTGGTGCTTCGTCTTCTAGAGTTGCTGATGAAACGCCTGTAACTAGCGTTAAACTTTATGACCCTTGGACAAATAAGCTTTTTGAATTTGATAAGAATGCTAAAAATAATTACTTTCGTGAAGGTCCTGTTTATTCAGACTCTGAAGTTCCTGCAAATATGTGTTCTCGTTATGCTCGTTTGGCTGCCCAAGATATGTTTGGAATAAGTTATCCTTCTGCAGATGCATGGGATATTAGAGATAGTCCGAAAGTTTCGGAAATTCCATTAAATAATGGTCAAAAGTCACTTGTTTCTTTGGCTGTAAAGGATATATTAAAGCCAGGTATGCTAATTGGAGTTTATAATCCTAAAAGTGCTTATAATGCTCGTGCTAAAGAAGATGGTGCTGGTTACACTCATATTATGTTGTATATTGGACAAGAAAATGGAGAATTTTATTTTGCAGATAAATTTGGCAAGAAGACTCGAACTAAGGTTTCTTTGACTAATATGGTTGAAAGTGGTTTAGAGCCTAGAGAAGTGCTTTTTGTTAATAAATAATTTTTATCAAAATGGCTCAAAAATTTAGACTGGATGGAATTTATTGTGGCAGTGGTTTAAACAATAGGGGTGGAAGATTAGAAGGAGAGATTGAAATGGCTGATGATTTCTCTTTTGAAGGAGAGGTTAAGGATAAAGGCTCTGAAACTCGCAAATATGTTATTCAAGGACATCTTCGTTCTGAGGATGGGCTAGATAAATTATGGTTTATTAAACTTCCTCCTAAAGAAAGCAGGGCTAATTTAGGATTTTATTTGCGAAAAGAATCTAATGGTTCTATTGATGGGAAGTATTCAGGATTATGGTCAACGTTGCCTCATAAAATTGAATATAGCACAGATTATGGATTATTTATTGCTAGGGTAGATGTTGCTGTTTGTGGAATTAGAAACACTACTGAAATAAACCTTCGAAATATTTGATGCATTTGTTTTTCAATAATGTTTATATACATTATATTACTGTTACTAATATGAGATTTAGAGTGATGATGGTTTTGTTAGTTTTTATGGCGTTTTTATTGCCTTTAGTTTCTTCAAGTATTTTTGTTGAGCCTTTAAATCCGATTTATAATTATGGAGATACTCTGACTGCTCAGACAAAAATAGTTCCTTCCGTTTCTACGAGCGGACATTATACTGTTGATTTGAAATGTGGAAATATTACTATAAATATATTCAATAATTTTTTTGATTTGCCTGCAAATGTTGAAAGGTCTGTTTTAGTTACGACGCAGGTATTGAATCCTTTATTAAATAATATTACTAGTTCGTGTTTGTTAAGGGCTAATTTTGTTGGAGAGTCTGTGAATAGTAATTCTTTTACTTTATCTAATAAAATAAATGTTGAAGCAGAGCTTGATTTTGATGAGCTAAATCCAGGTAATTCTTTAGTTATTAGTGGCACTGCAATAAAGGAGAGCGGGGTTCCTCTTAATGGTTTTGTCGAATTGTTTGTTAGTTCATTAAATTTGTATAAATCTTCTACTATTACTAATGGTGTTTTTAATATAAGTTTGATTCTTCCTGCAGATGTAAAGTCTGGAAAGCATAATGTTACTCTTGAAGTTCATAATACTGACTCTAGTTCTAGGAAAATAAACTTTGGTTCATTTGCCGATACATTTACTGTTGCACAGGTTTTGAAAGAATTTGAGATTGTTGTTGTTGATGAGAATGTCAATCCTGGAACCGACTTTGTTTTTCGCATAGATTCATTTGACCAGGCAGGAGATGCTATAAATAAAGATGTCAGCCTTGTTATGAATGATCCTAAGGGTCTTCCTTTTTTGAAGAAGATTGTTAAGTCTGGAGAATCTCAAATTTTGAAGTTTTTCCTTAATAATACTCCTGGTTACTGGAATATAGAAGCGACTATTGATGGAGAATCTAAGAGAAAATTGTTTTATTTAATGGATGTTAAAAAAGTACAGACTAGTTTAATAAATAATACTTTATTTGTAACTAATATTGGAAACTCTATTTATAGCGGGCCTATTGAGATAACTATTGGTTCGCAAGTTGAAGTCAAGCAAGTTAAACTTGGAGTTGGAGAAACTCAGAAATTTACTCTTCGTGCTCCAGATGGAGATTATTCTATTTCGGTATCTCAGAATGGTGAGTCAGAAAGTCTTGGTAGTACTTTTCTTACAGGGAATGCTATAAAAGTTACAGATTTGAGAGAAGATTTGATTGGAACGGTTACAAATCCTATAATATGGTGGTTGATAGCTATTCTTTTTGTGCTTGTTCTTATTTTGGTACAGGTTAGAAAAAGAATGTTAAAGCATACTCCTATGGCTTCAAGCGGAATGATTGCTAAACCAATTAAAAATGATTCTGAAAACAGCTTTAGTTTGCCTAAGAAAGATATATCATCTAATATTTCTACTGGATTTGATAAAAAAGAAAATTATGATTTCTCTTTAAATAAAACATTTAAATCTGATTCATCTTCGTTTGCCAAACCTAATCCTAAAGTTGATTTTGCAAATACTAAACAGTTTGTTGCACCTAAAATAGATTTTACAAATACTAAGCCGTTTGTTTCATCTCAGTCTAATAAAGTGGCGCCGTCAAGTTTGTTTGAGAGCAATCAGGGAATCAGAGAGCATGCTGTTGCTATTGCCTTGTATATAGGCGGAAGTTCTAACACCTCACAGATTTTGAATAATGCATTATCTATTGTTCAAGAAACTGGTGCTAAGGTTTATGTTGATGGAGATTATAAGATAATATTATTCTCTCCTAAATTGACTAATAATTCTGATAATGAATCTGCTGCTGTTAGTGTTGGAAGGCGTATTCAAGCATTGTTTTTGGAGCATGCCCGAGATAATAATGATGGAGTGCTTTTTGGAATAGGAATAAGCAATGGCGAGATAATAAGTGAAATAGAGAATGGGAAATTTCATTTTACAAGCACTGGAAATTTGATAAGTTTTGCTAAGAGAATTGCTCAGTCATCTAATATGAAATTGCTTATATCTGATTCTGTGAGGCGTAAAGTAATAAGTAATGTTAAGGTAGAGAAATCATCTTTCCAAGGCGTTTGGGAAATTACTCGTGTTATAGACCACTCTCAAAGTAGAGATTTTATTAAGAGATTTTCTGATAGGAACAAGTGACATGAGTTCTTTTTTTAGAAGACTTTTTTCAGCGAGGGAGAATCCAGGCGTTAGATTAATTGTTTTTGACTTCGATGGCACTCTTGCTGATACTAGAGAGTTACTTTTGCGTATTGTTTCTAAACATCTTTTGTCTTTTGAGATATCTCTTACTAAAAATTTGTTAAGATTTTTTGGGAATACCCCATTAGATCATTATATCTCTATGACTGGTATTCCTAGAAATCTAGTAAGAAGTGTTTCTGCAGGAATTAAAGAGGATTTTATGAATGAATATCATAAGATAAAGCCTTGCAAGAATTTGATTTCTATTAAAAATATTAATATTCGCAAAGTTATTGTTTCAAATAATATTACTTCTTTTGTTGAGAAGTCTATTGATTTTTTACATGCTAATTTTTTTGATGAAGTTTATGGGGCTGATTGCTTTACAAATCATAATAAAAAATGGATGATTGAAAAATTGAGAAAGAAATATAGATTAGATGCAGATGAGATTATTTATGTAGGAGATAAAGATGTTGATGTTGATGTTGCTCGTAGTGTTGGATGTTATAGTATAATAATTGCTGGAAAGAGTGCTTGGTCTTCTAGAAAGGATATAATTAAGAAAAAACCAGACTATGTGGTTACAGATTTAGGTAAACTATCTGTAGTCGTCGCTCAACTCAACGTGGAACAGCTTCCCGCCGTCTAAATAATACCCTTGATATCCTACTTCTGATTTGAATAGGCTTTTTAGACTAGGAATTATATTGTTAAGTCCCATTCTTTGTGCTGTTCCTATCATGAATGCTTTCAAACAGTTTGGAGGAACTCTTCCGCAGTCTGACAAGACATTCCGTGAAATAAACTGCTCTGTTTCGGCTCTAAGTATTACTGGGAGCTCTGCTCTTCTTATTAACCGAACGCAGCTCTGTCTATTTAGGTCCCGCGTGGGGATTTCATTATATTGTTGGTTAATAGTGTCGCTCATTTTGTGATGAAAGTTGTTTAGAAATCAGAGGACACTAATTAAATTTAGTGACCTTACTAATAATCTTAATAGAAATGCTCTCTTTATTGTTTGAATAGTTATTCATATTATATTTTAGACTCTTGAGTATATAAGACTTTCTATGCTCATAAGATTTGGATTTTTATCGACGATAAAAATAGTTTTTTAATTTTTCACTGCAAAAAACCAACGCTTTTCATCATCATATTTTGGATCACTTTTCCAAATTTTATTGAAATAAGTTAAAGTATAACTATGCTTGTCACCAAAAAATGGGTCCCAAAAATAAATGTGATTATTATTAATTTTCTTTAGGATAGAATAATGGTCGACTTTTTCTGGAGGATAAAAGTAACATACTATTAAAATATAATTATTTTTTTTATATTCTCTCAAATCATTAATTGTTGCATTTCTCATAGAAATATAATTGAGTTTAAATTTTTCTGCAATGATTGGAAAGTTTTTATGCCATGTACCTCTCACTTTGTTTGTAGTCAATAATTTTGCGACTTGTTTTTCTGATTTTTTTATACCACAGACTTCAAGAGCCATTCTCATAGCAGCAGCCCCACAAGTATATTTAGTTTCTTGTTTATGAAATGGAAATTGTATCATATATTTTAGTATGTTTATTTGACATAATAAATTATCGCTTTGACAAGAATAGTCACATTCTTTCCAATTTTGAAATTCTGTCGTCGATATTTGGGTGTGTTGAGAATAAATTTGTGAATTTCTTTTTAAATGGGTCTGAAATGAATAGGGGTGCTACAGCTTTTGGAAAACGATGTTTGTCTTGTTGCGTTAAAGATTCGTGTTTTATTTTTTTTAATGCTGATGCTAAACCTATTGGGTAACGTGTTAGCTTGACGCCTGTTGCATCTGCTGCAAATTCTCTCTTTCTTGAAATTGCCAGCGAGACTAGTGTTGATAATAATGGTGCCAGAATTGCTAAGGCTATCCCTATAATAATTAAAATTCCGTTGCCTTTGCTACGACTATCATTACTTCCTCCTGAAAACCACAGACTTCTTAGAAATAATTCTGCAATTATTGAAATCATTCCTATTACTATTGCTGTGAATGTCATGAATCTTATGTCATAGTTTGCTATGTGGGACATTTCGTGGGCGATGACTCCTTCTAATTCTTGTCTGCTTAGTTTTGCTATGGCTCCGTCGGTAACGCAGATTATTGCATGTTTAGGGTCTCTTCCTGATGCGAATGCGTTTATTTGCGGGGAATTCATAACATAGAGTTTAGGAACTGGAAGTCCTGAAGCTAGACTCATATTTTCAGCTGCTGAAATGAAGTTTCTATGTTCTGCTTTTGATGCAGGTTTTGCGTTTACTGAAGCCAGAGCTATTTTATCGGCGTTGTAATAGCTTATTAGGGTGTAACTTAATGATATAATTATTGAAAAAATCATAATTATAAAGAAGAAGGATGGGTCAAAGAACATTGCAACTACATAGCCTATTCCTATGAGAATTAAAATCATAATCAGCATTAATGCTATTGATTTTAGTTTATTTTTTTGGATTTCTTCGTGGAAGGATAGTCTTTCTTGTTTCATAGCAACCTCTTAATCTCGCTTTCTAATTCTTCTTTTGATGGAAGATACAGCATATATTTTGAGACAAACATTTTATTTGACATCCCTGATGTAGCATATTCAACCTGCACTTTATCTTTTTCCGTGCATAGTATTATGCCTATTGGTTCGTTATCTTCTTTCCTATTTAACTCTTTTTTTATGTAGTTTAAGTAAAAATTTATCTGCCCAGCATCTTCATGCTTAAATTTACTGGTTTTTAATTCAATAACCACATAGCACCTCAGATAAATATTGTAAAATAACAAGTCTATGTAAAAATGGTCGTTGTCAATTGTGAATCTCTTTTGTCTTGCAACAAAACTAAAGCCTTGCCCTATTTCTAATAAAAACTTCTGTAAATTATCAAGAATACGCGTTTCAATCTCTTTTTCAGTATAAATCTCTTTTTCATCTAAATCAAGAAATTCTAAGACATATGGGTCTTTAATGAGATCTTCAGTTTTTGATGGAATAAATGACTTTTTTTCATACTTTATTAGAGAAGTTTTATCTTTACCCATAAGTAGTCTTTCGTAATGTAGCGAGTAAATTTGTCTTTTTAAGTCACGAACGCTTAAACTTTCAGAAGTAGCATATCTTTCAAAATATCCTCTTTTCAAATCGTCTTCTATCTTGATTAACTCTGAATAATGCGACCATGTTAATTTGGGAGACATTGTCTCCCATTTTTTATAGATTGTGTAGAATCTTCTCATTCTTCTAAGGTTAGTAACATCAAATCCTTTTCCAAATTCTTTTATTAATTCTTTTGACAAGGTGTCTATTAGTTTTTCTCCATATTCCGCTCTTCTTTTTCCATTTTGCTCTTCTTCAACAATTTTTCTACCTATCTCAAAATATGCTTTTAGCATTTCTGTGTTTAAAGTAGTAAATGCATTACGCCTTGCTTTAGAAATGATGTTTTTTATATCTTTAAAAAATTCAGAATTGTCTATGTTAATCAGGTCTTTCATTTAAGCAACCTCTTTTGGCATAAATATAGGTAATTGTTTTGTTATATAAATCTCGCGGTGCGAAGATCAAAAAAACATTGAGCTGTTTTTTGGATGCTTGGCATGCTCTTTAACCTACAGGGAATTCTAAAGATTACATCATAATTTGTTTAAAATTCCCTGATAAGACAATTCTGAATTGGTATGACACAACAGAATTGTCTATAATTGTTAAAATTAAGAAGCATGCTAACATATTTAAACAATAAATCTATTTTATGTTAGAGGTTTGATGGTACAATTTGTTAAAGCTATAGAGAACTTTGATTTTTGCAAAGTTCTCTAAGAAGAAGTTTGAAAATTCCTTTGTAAATTCTGAATTATTCAAACTTCTCTATAGGTAAAAATCAAACTACCATGCTCCTTGTTCCACTTTCAGAATATGACCAGACTCTTATTGATCTTATTAAAGAATTTGGAAAAAAGAATATTTGTTATGTTACTCTCAATAAAACTGCTGATTTATTAAAACAATTTTAAAAAAAAGTAGGGGTTTCTATAGAGAATATCGTATTTGTAGATTGTATTAGTGCTTCTTTGTATTCTGGTTCTTCTTCAACATCTGACACTTGGGTTGTTGACCAGCCAGGCAATCTTATTAATATATCTGATGCAATCATTAAATTGCTTGGCAAGGGATTTGATTATATTATATTTGATTCTTTGACTGATTTGCTTGCATATGAAAATAAATTCTATTGTATTGATTTTACAACTTCTCTTATCTTTGCACGCCCGCAGAAACAAAAACAGTGCACTTTTATGTCTATTGAGCCTGATTTCAAAAGATTACAGATTGAGATACAAAAGGCGGTTGCAAATGGATATACTATAGTAATATTGGACTCTTTGTCTACCTTTTTGCAGTTAAATGAGTTTTCTGTAGATACTAGGGCGTTTATTAAAGCTATTATTGGTGTTCTTGCTGAATATGATGGTAAGATGATTACTTCATGTTATGCTAAAGATAGAGAATTTATTGTAGAATTGAAGATTCATACATTGTTTGGAAATTATGTGTCTCAAGTTGTTCCTTTAGGACTTGGGGAATGAACAGAGACATTGTAAAGGTTTATATACTATAAATGGCACACTTGTATATAAAATGGCACAGATAAACCAAAAATGGGACAAGATATTAGAACTTTTCTTTGAATACTCCAATAAAAGTTTTAGTGTGAGAGAAATATCAAAAAAAGTAGGAATTCCAAGTTCCAGTGTGCAGAGATATTTACAGATTTTGAAGAAAGAAAATTTGATTACTGGTGAAAATAAAGCTATTATTACTCCGTATTTTAAATTTAGAAAAACATTTTATCTGATAGATAAAATTTACAATATTGGCATTTTAGATTTTATAAATCGCGAATTAAATCCTTCTTTAGTTATAGTTTTTGGAAGTGTTAGAAAGGGAGAATATGAAAAAGAAAGTGATATAGATATATTTGTAGAAAGTAGTGTTAATAAAAAAATAAATTTGGAAGATTATGAGAGAAAAATTGGACATAAAATACAGATTTTTGTTGAAAAGGATATTAAAAAACTTCAACCTAATTTGTTCAAGAATATTGTTAATGGTATAAAAATAGCAGGTTATTTAGATATGGAATTAAAATGACTGATATAATGAACTGGAAAGAATGCGAGAATAATTTTATTAGGGAAGTTGAAATTGATATAGCTAGGATAGATTCAATTATAGATAAGGCATTTATACGCCTTGAAAGGGCGAGAAATACAAAAATTAATAATCGGAATGTGTCACTTGTCGTTGAAGATTATTATGAAACTATAAAAGAACTACTTACTGCATATCTTTTAAATAACGGGCTAAGATCGAAGAATCATCAATGTTTGATAAGTTATTTTTATAATGAAAATCCTGATTTTGAAAAAGAAGCATATTTAATTGCTCAAATGTCTTTCTTTAGAAATAGGCTTAATTATTATGGGGAATCTGTTCCATTAGATTTTTACAACAAGAATAAAGAGGATTTTGAGAGTATAATAAAAATTATTATAAATTTAATTAAAAAATAAAGAAACTTTAGGTATTCATACGATGTTTGGAAATTATGTTTCTCAAGTTGTCCCTTTAGGACTTGGGGAATAGGTTTTTAGTACCCTTGACCATTATTCAATTAAACGTTCGTTCTCTTAAGAGAACGAAAGATTTGAATATAAGTTCTATTCATAGTACTTATGTTAAAGCTATGAATTGCTTTTTGGAATTGGATTCTAGAAGATAAAAAATAAACCTTTATCCTAGACCTGCTAGGGCGTCGTCGATTTCTTCAAAGACTGCGTCGTCTGTGTCGATTACACGACCGTTTTCTGATAATGTGTCCGTACTCCCTTGATTAGTTCCACTTCCTGAATCGTTTGATGAGTTATTTGAATCTCCTGACATGAACCAGACTAGACCACCGATGATTACTATTGCAACTATTATCCAGATTAATGTTTTCATTATTGTGACACTCCTGCTTTGATTCTATTTTTGTTCTTTCTAGCTCATAAATCATGTTTTTATCTCTCTATTGCTTTTTCTATTTCATGGAAAAAATTTTTAGCTCTTGTGTATGATGTTAGGGCTTTATTTCTTTCAGCATCTTGACCTAAATCATAAGTAAAAATCTTCCTTTTTTCTAGCTCAAAACCGAAATCATTTACTAATTCTTTAAGCTTTTTTTCACTTAACTGCAATAATTCTTCTGCATCCTTGACAGCTTCTTTATATTCTTCCACTATCTGCCATTTTAATTTACTTTCCCCTTTAATAAAATAATATACCAAAGCATGGTAAGTCAATTTATGGATTCCAGTGTCAACATTTATTTTATGATTATATTTTGCCAAAAGTGCTGTTGCTGCAAAAAACATTGAATAATAAGCAGTATTAATAACCCAAGTATGTGTGTCTAATTGTTCTTCTTCAAAAAGATCATATAATCTTTTGGAGATTATAAGAGCATTACGGCTTTTTTTAAAAAAGAACTTGTCTGTTCCAGGTTTTGGGCTTATAATTTTTTCCTCTTTAATTAGTTGAGTTACAACCTGACTACTTTCTTTAATTTGCTTTTCATCTAACATTTTAATGTTTATTCCTCCCCTCTATAATGTTTCCTTAATAAATTAAAAAAATGTTCTGTTCCATATAAAATGATATGTTCCTTTAAAATCTCATTTCCGACATTAAGTCTTTTTGGATTAGACCACATGTTCAATAAACCATTTTCTGTAATTATATTTATGTCGCAATTATATGGAGTTAACTGATTTTTTACCTTTCTTTCAAAATAAGAATAATCAAATTGTTCCGGAATAACAAATAACAAATCAAAATCTGATTTGATTGAAGTTTTCTTAACTTGACTTCCAAAAAGTAAACAAATTATATTTTCATGAAGATTGATAATTCTTTTATAGATAATTTCAAGATTTTTATTCTTTAAATGATTTTTTAATTTTTCAAATTCAACAATAATGTAATTTAATCTAAATTTAGTAAAATCAACTTTAGCAACTCTGCTGTTTCCAATCTTTTCTAAATGAAGATTATCTGTGTCTGCTAAAGAATTAACTGTTCGGTATGTCTGAACATATTTCTGATTGAGTTCTTTAGAGAGTCCTTTAATAGTGTAACTTTTAGTAAAATCGCTGAATAAGAGTTTCAATACTTTAAGTTCATCTTTCTTTAACATTTTTGTTATAATTATATAACATTTATGTTATATAAGCTTTTCTATCACTATTTTGATATTAGCCCATAATAATTTTCTGCTCAAAAAAATAAACATTTATCCTAGACCTGCTAGGGCGTCATCGATTTCTGCTAGGACTTTGTCATCTGTGTCGATTACACGGCCGTTTTCTGATAATGTGTCTGAATTGTCTTCATTGATTTCTTCTGAATTTTCTGATAGATCATCTGAATCTCCTGACATGAACCAGACTAAACCACCAATGATTACTAAAGCGACAATTATCCAGATTAAGATTTTCATTGTGCTGTAACCTCTCTATTGGCCATTACTTCTCTAAATTCTTTTTTGAATTCTTGTATTTTAGGCACGATATCTGAACGTTTTGCTCCAGATAGGATAAGTTTCTTTATTTCCACTATTTTTGTAACTAGGCTTGTTGCTTGGTCTGTTGTTATCTTGCCTTGTTCTTGTTTTGCTTCTATTTTTTCTTGTAATTCGTATAATAAAAGGACTACATAATTTCTTTTTGTTTCATCTGGGGCTGCTCTAAAAGTTCCGCCAGCGTTAATGTTGATACCAGATTCTTTTAGGAAGCATTTTTTCTTTTCAACGGCGTTTGCTGAGTTGAAACATTTTGCTGAATTTTTGTAAAATTGTCTGCACCTTTCTTTCTTTTCATCTGCTGAACTTCTGCATGCTTCTTCTATTGCATCTACGGCTTCTCTTATTGCTACTTCTTTGTTTTCAAAACGGCATTTTATTCTGTCTTTTAAGGTTTCTTTGTCTTCGCATGTTGTTGCTGTGCCTTGATTGTTTGTTGAAGGTCTTCCAATACATATTGAATTTATGCAAGAACATGAAGTTGGAGGTGGTCCTGAAAATCCAGGGCAAGGGTTTGCAGAAGTACAAACAGGAGTTGTAGGAGATTCTTGATTAATTGAATAACATTTATTAATAGCCTCTAAACTATCTCCGCAACAATAAGGCATTAGTTTTAAGACACAATCGCTATCTGTTTGACAGGTGTTTGTATTGCTTCTGACTCCTGCTGATGAAGAACCTGCCGCTAGGGCAAATGTTGAAAGAAGAATTAATGAGATTATGCTTACTACAAATACTCTTTTTATCATTGTTATTTTGATGGCTTTTGGATATTTAAGCTTTTAGAATAATTAATTCACTAATTCAGCATTCAGGAAATTAACAATAAAATCTTTGACTTCTGGTCTGTCTGCAAATGGGTTTTTTCCTCTTGAGTCATCTTTACAAAATGCAAAACCAAGAAAATGAGCTGCAATTGTTTCACAAAATTCTTCACTTATCGCAGTATTAGGATTCTCTCCTTTAAACTTATTATCTGGTAATCTATAAGAGGATGCATAATGAGAAATTGGATGGTGTTGCTCCGATAATCTTGAGAATTCTGTAATTGCTTCTAACCCACTAATTAATTTTCCATCTGGTAATCTTAGATTATGGTTCTCTAGATAAATTGCTGGTGGTACTACACTATGACCAATTTCGTGAACAAAACCTTGTCCTTGAATAATTCTTCTAACGCCTTTAGGTATACTATCTGGTAATTTATATAACCAAATATCTGCTGTCGGAATCCTAGATTCTTTCCAAGGCATATAGTCAATATAAGAAGGAATTATTGCTGTTGGAGAAAGAGCTTCACTTTCATCAGTTGTAGGCGTTAGTTTTCCTTCTGCTGATTGTTTGTCAAACCAAGTAGTTGGTTTACCAACAACTTTTCTTAGACTTGATCTTTTTCTGGCATTTTCAGGAAATAAATTAAATAATGCACCAAGTTCTCTTTTAGATAATTCGATGAGTTCTCTTCCATCAACTGAGTAAGGCAGATTACTTCCTGCAAAAAGTGGAGGTAGCATAATTCCCGATTTTTCATACCATTTGATAGTTTCTCTCATATCTAGCCCAGATTCCATAATATTGGACATTATAATTGCCTTTTAAACATTTTTATTCTCTTTATTTAGAAACTAACTTTTGGAACTGCTCGTTCTGCTTGTGCAATTTTAAGGAATTCTTTTTCATGCCTGTTGTATATGCTTGCGAACAATTTTCCAGGGAATGTTGTGCATGCGTTGTTATAAGATAAGATTCCGTCGTTGTAAAACTGACGAGCATAAGCTACTTTTTCTTCTATTGATGTTAGCTCTTGTTGTAAATGCATAAAGTTCTCGCTCGCTCTTAATTGAGGATAGTTTTCAGCTATTGCAAATATTGATTTCAATGCACTTTCTAATTGAGTGCCTGCTTTAACTTTGCTTTCCATTGTTGTTGCGCCCATGAGTGCTTTTCTTGCATTAGTGACTTCACTAATTGCTCCTCTCTCATGTTTCATGTAGCCTTTAACTGAAGCTAGTAAGTTAGGAACTAAATCTGAACGCTTTTTTAGTTGAACATCTATTTGCGATAGAGAATTATCAATTTGGTTGCTTAAGCTGACTAGGCGATTGTAATAATAAATAAACATTATGATTATTACTGCTAATACTATTCCTATTATCCATCCAAAAACCATGTTGATATTAATTGATTTGGTATTATAAACCTTTTTATATGTGTGTTGATTGTTTTTGTAGTTATATGGAGCAATTTTTCAAGACAGCTTTGACTTTTGGAGTACTTGTTTTAGTTTTGTTTGGGTTGTATTATTTTAGTGATTGGTTCTCAAAAACTACTGGATATGTTTTAGGTGAAAGCGAAAAAATGAATTTGGCTACTTGTTTGAAAAATAAGAATGCTGTTTTTTACACTTCTATGACTTGCCCTGAATGTGAAAAACAGCTTGAGCTTCTTGGAAAAGATGCTTCTAAGTTGATTAATGTTGTTATTTGTAGTTCTGCTAGTGAGTGTCCTGATGGTGGAGTTCCGGCGTGGAAGATTGGAAAACAGACACATTATGGGTATAAGGAACTTTCAGAGTTGATTGATATTTCTGGGTGTGATGTTAAAGGATAGGATTATATAACTTAATTTTGTATGTAAAACTATGGATAATAGACAATGGTACTGGGTTATGGCTCAATTAGGTCATCAAGGAGCAGGAAGATCGTTAGATGTAGATGTTTATGTTTGGGTAAAAAACCCTTTAGAAGCAATGATTAAGTATCGGAGAATGGGCGGAATTAAAAAACATAGAATGCCTAATATTTTTCCATTGTCTTCAGAGAAAAGTCATAAATTAGAGATAAAAATATTAGAAGATGGATTATCATTGGAAAAAGCAAAGAGAAAATGGTATACTAGTTCTAAAGAATATAGATGGTGGTAGTTTGCTACTTTTTTAGTTATCTCTTTAAGGAGTCTTATGTGACTTAGAGACATAATTATTTATATGATATGTTGAAAGATGAATACTTATTCTGTCCAAGTGTCAAAGAATGAATAATTGATTTTGTTTTAATTGGCACTTTTCGTTTTTTTGATAAACGTAATGTTTATATACTTGGCATATATGCTATATCTATATCAGATATATGTTAAACAAAATGGTACAAGCAATGATTGAAATTTCTGAAGAAGCAAATCAAATATTAAACATAGTGAAAGCTAGGTATAACTTAAAGACTAAAAGTGAAGCCATTACAAAAATTGTTATTGAATGTGGAGGAAATATTTTAGAACCTGAATTAAGACCTGAATATTTAGAAAAGCTTCAAAAAATAGAAAAAGAGAAAGGGATTAGCTTCAAAAATATATCTGAATTAAGAAAAATAGTAGAGGGCTAAAATGTATAATTATCAAAAAATCGATACACCCCTTAAAAGGCGTGGTTTGATTGGTGCTCGATTTTTGGATGCTCGAAGTGTTCCACGCACTTTAGTGCGTGGTTTCCAAACACTTCGACATGAGGTGATACCCAATTTACAAAGAATTCTTAACAAGTTATTCAAAAAAGATAAAACTCGTTATGAGCAAGTTATGAATAAAATTGAAGAAATTATAAATTCTTCTGATGTTGAGCATTATAAAAATTTACGATATGATTTAAGCGACAAAAAAAGAGTTCAGATTGGGCATTTTGTTTTAGTATTTTCTTTTATCAAATCAGAAAACAAAATCAAGTTCTTGGATTTTGACCATCATGATGTCATTTACGAGAAAAGATAATTTTTGCGATTTAGTTGCATAAGGTTATGTTACTTAGTAACTTTAATATTATATATTCAAAATCAGCTCAATGGGGCAATGGTCGCTGCCCTAAAATTATTCTGTCCAAGTGTCAAAAAATGAATAATTAATTTTGTTTTGTTTTAAAAAGTCTGTTACTCTTGGACTATTTTCTATATTTACTATGAAAGCCCCTCTGCCAAGCTTTTTATCTATTAATCCTAAAGAATTGTATGTTTTACTTCCTACTTTTTGTTTGTAACCATATAGCTTTCTCCATATCATTATTTTTGTTTTTCTATCTATTTTATTTAGATTTAACATGAATAATCTTTTATGCACTAATTTGTTTGGCTGACTTTGAAAATGGCCGTATAAAACAATTCCATCGGATATTATACTTGCTTCTAATCCTTTCCACTCTTTTAAGTTACCTACTTTTAAAGAGAATTCATTTTTTATTCCTGAAATATTAAATTTTTTATATTCATCTGTTTTTTTGTATAAATCTAAGATGTTTTTTATTACTTTTTCATTATTTTTGTTAGTTTCTATGAATAAATCTATGTCTGACTCTTTATCGAAAGTGTTATTTGCAACTGAACCAAATAGAATTATATTATCAACTGCTAGCCTGTCGACTAGAAATGAAGCAAAATTCATAGCATAAGAGACTAGTTTATTTTTATCCATTTAATTCACCTTCTAATTTATTAAAAAGTTCTAGTGCTTCATTTATTTTTTCTTCTGTTTTTGGTGCACCATAAGTTAAATCTTCACATAAAAGCTCAAGTTTTGTTATCTTGCTACATATTTCCTCTTTTTTATCAAATTCTGGAAGATTTTCATTGACTTTTTCTGATTTGAACCATCTATGATTAATTTTCATCCCCGTGCTTATTAGATTTCTTTTTATGAGATATATTGATAACAAATCTATAATTGCTCTTGAAGCATGAAGTCCTATGACTCTTTGAGAGTTTTTTATACCCTTCACTTTTACTGCCCAATCAAATATGGTTTCTTTGTGTTCATTGAATGATTCTAGATGATTCTCTATTTTCATATATTATTACATGTGACTTAGTATATAAACTTTATGTTACTTAGTTCTATATGTGATTTAGTCGCATAAGATTATGTTACTTGGTGACATAACTATTTATATGATGTGTTGAAAGATGAATGTTTTATTCTGTTTCTACAACAGTTGAATATCCGCAACGAGGGTAAGCAGAGAATAAATATTCAAACCCTCTGGGATTTAAATCATGAATTTCTTTTCGGATTAAACTAAATTCTGTAGTCGTAGCAACGCCTGTTACGCCCCTGGAGATATCTAGGTAGAAAAATGGCTTTATTTCATTATCTTTTGTATTAACCATCTTAAATGCTAAGCTCACTGAAGAAGGCAATTCTGCGACTAAACCTCTGCAAGGCATATATGCCATTTTACCAAGTTGTGGAGAGTCCATAAAATTAGGAAGGGCAAAGGTATTCCATCTAATTTCAACAGGTTCCCACCAACCTGGCACAATGCCTTTAATTGTTGTAAGGTCCACTAACTTTCTAAATTCTGCTAGGTGCCTTTGAACATATTCATCTACTCTTCCGTTAGCTCCTCTGACTTCTTCCGCAAATTGGGCATGCTGCTCTACCGAAAAAGCCATCCTCCCCTTTTCATAAGTTCTTGGTAGAATTAAAGTCCACCCATTAGTAGACGAATGTGGACTTTCAGGAAAGACCCTTATTGTTGAATCATCCATTATTCTATGAAACTCTGCTTTTCTTAAAGCCAGTTGTCTTTTGAGTTCTGCTTCTGCTGAAATCGATTCTAATTCTTTTTCAAGGGAATTCATTAATTAACTCCCTTATTCAAGTTTAAAAAAATATGTGTACTTAACTCTATATGAAAACTCTAATTATATGAAATTCCATTTAGATAACTTATTCAATAATAATTAGAAATCTAAATTTAATAAAACAGGACAATGGTCACTGCCTTCTATCTTGCCGAGGATTTCTGCATTTGTTATTTTGCTTTTTAGCTCGCTTGATACGCAGAAGTAATCAATTCTCCAGCCTATATTTTTTTCTCTTGCATTATGCATGTAACTCCACCAAGTGTAGCTGTCTTTTTTATTTTCATGCAGGAATCTGAATGTGTCTATGAATCCATGGTTTATGTATTCGCTAAAGCTTGAACGCTCTTCTGGAGTGAAGCCTGCGTTTTTTACATTTTCCTTTGGTCTTGCGATGTCTATTTCTTTATGAGCTACGTTTAAGTCTCCACAAAATATTACTTGCTTTTTATTTTCTAGATTTTTTAACATGTCTAGGAATTCTTTATCCCATTCTAATCTGTGCTTTAGTCTTAATAATCCTCGCTGGGAGTTTGGAGTATAGACATTTACTAAATAAAAATGTTCAAATTCTGCTATTATTACTCGACCTTCCGTATCATTTAATATTTCTTTTCCTAATTTGACTGAAATGGGGTTTATTTTGCTGAATATTGCTGTGCCTGAATAACCTTTCTTCTCTGCAGAGTTCCAGATGTGATGTTCGTATTCGCTTAGAATTTTGTCGACTTGTTCGGGATGGGCTTTTATTTCCTGAAGGCATAGTATGTCAGGATTTTGTTCTTCTATTGTTTTTAGAAAGCCTTTTCCTAGGATTGAGCGAATGCCGTTGACGTTCCATGAGATGAGTTTCATTGCTTTAGTTTAGAGAGTTAATCTTAAAAGTCTTCTTGTTTGTATATTTTGATGGTTAAAGAAATTTATTTCGATGCGGCTGCCACTACTCGCGTTTATCCTGAGGTGGTTAAGGCCATGAATGGAGTCATGCTTGATGAATATGGAAATGCTAGTTCTGCTCATGCTCTTGGTGATAGGGCTTCTAAGTTAATAATTAATTCTAGGGCAAATATTGCTAGGGCTCTTGGTGCTCGCACTCATGAAATATATTTCACTTCTGGAACTACGGAATCTAATAATTGGGTTTTTTCTGGGTTGGCGCATACTAATTCTGGGAAGAAAAAGATTTTGATTAGTTCTATTGAGCATCCTTCAATAAGAGAGACTGCTGAACTGTTTAAAGGTTGGGGCTACAATATAGTTGAAATTCCTGTTAATTCTGAAGGATTTGTTGACTTGAATTTTATTGAGAAAAATATTGATTCTGAAACACTTTTTGTTTCAGTTATTCATGGAAATAATATTTTTGGAACTATACAGAATTTAAAGAAGATTGGAGCTATTTGTAAACGCAATGGTGTGCTTTTTCATACCGATGCTGCGCAGAGTTTTGGAAAAATAAAGATATTAGTTCATGATTGGAATATTGATTTGCTTTCTGCTTCTGCTCATAAGATTTCTGGTCCAAAGGGCGTTGGATTGTTATATGTTCGTGAAGGTATTAAGTTTTCTCCTTTGATTTATGGTGGAGGACAGGAACGAGGTTTACGAAGTGGCACTGAAAAT